>Ga0207691_10002978_pt1 | contig 16536 bp, 12 predicted proteins | sample KBSM13metaG_FD_184327 | JGI IMG/M metagenome (GOLD analysis project Ga0207691, IMG submission 184327) | Miscanthus rhizosphere microbial communities from Kellogg Biological Station, Michigan, USA - KBS M1-3 metaG (SPAdes) (version 2) | ecosystem: Host-associated > Plants > Roots > Rhizosphere >... | reverse complement strand
ACGATTCGGCATCTTGCGATTTGCCTGCATCGATAAGTGACACCCAAAACAACTCGTAACCCATGATGAGTGACAAGCAACGCAGGTCATATCCGTGTCGCGATGAGCTAATTGTTTGCCGTCAGTCGGCACAACACCCCAGGTCGTATTGTCTTTCTGAATTGTCTTTGCGTACTGCGAGCGTTCGCTGAAATCGCGCGTGCCGGGTGTGACTGTATCGAGCGTTTGCGGAACGCGCCACCAACGACCGGGAACAACCATCGAGTTCTGAACGATGTCGCCAGTCTTTAGGTCGACGTCAGTTCCCTTTTCGTTTTTGCGTTTTCGATCACGCGTCACGCGTTGAAAGATCGGAATGCGGGCGCCTGACTCGTCGCGTGTGCGAATGCGCGTCAGATCCTGACCAACCAAAGGCTGATTTTGTGTCTTCCGACGTTCGGCGGCTGTACCAGTAACCGTCGCAGCAGCAAAGCCCGAAGTAAACAGAGACGCTCGCTGTCGAACTGAGCCATGACAATCTTCACAGGTGATCTCAATTGCAGCGCGCGGTTCGTTATACAAAACTCCATCGCCGTGTGCGTCCTGGCGGAAGTGACAGTCAACGCAGTGCATTCCGCGTTCGAGATGAATGTCGTTTAGGTGTACCGCCTTGTTGAACTTTTCGGGATCATCTGGCGAAACGATATTGCCTTGCGCGTCGAGCAAATTCCCCTTCCGATCGCGTTTGAAAACTTTGCGAAACAACCAACCGTGACCATGTGAATCTGCAAACTGCGTATTCTTCAGCAGCGCATTGAAGTCAGGCGTTCCCGTCTTCGCAAGAAAATCAAAGTCGGACCAAAGGCCGCGCAGACTCGCGCCTTCAGGATTGCGATTCAGTTTTTCCTGTTCTTCATCCTGACTGGGATTGTGTTGCGTCGCCGGATACATCCGCGAGCCGTCGCTCTCGTTGTCCCACCAGGTAAGACCGAGATAGCTCGCCACCATGTTTGTGCCCGGGTGCATATGACAAACCATGCATTGCGATGATGGAATCTGGCTCGTGAACTGATGCTTGATCGGATGACCCGATTCGTCTTTTGGGATGTTCGTATCAGCTGTTTGCGAACGACCAAGGTTGCCCGCCTGATTGTAGAAAGCCGAATGCGACGGGTCGCGATCGTTTGCATAGATAACGTGGCAGGCTGAACAACCGGATGAGCGGTAATCGCCCGGATGATCATTGGTTCCTAGAAAGTTCAGCGTGGGATCAAGGAGCCGTGTTTTTTGCAAACCGAGAAAGACTGGATCAGTTCGTTGCGCTGAGCCGAATCCGCGCGCGCTCAGTCCTTTGTCTGGCTTACCAGGGTCTTCTTCCTTGTCGGGTAGTCCAAGTTCAAGCCGTCGCTTTCCGCCTCTTTCAAACACCCGCAGCACGTTGCCCGGTTGTGATATTTCCCAACGCGGAATCGGGTCGAGCACACTTAAAAAGCCCTGGGCTCGCCGTTGCTCTTCAGTAGCAGTTTGTAAGAGAGTCTGTGGTGTTCCGTCTTCGTTATAGCTTTCTCCAAACCGCGGATCCTTCAGGTGAAAACTTCCGTTGTTATAAAGCGCCGCGCCCCAGAGCATGGCGCCGTGAGTCATCATGCTGCGCGAGACGTTCTTTGACTCGACTTCATGACAAGCACCGCCGCCGCAGGTCTTACTTACAACTCGCAGATCCCCAGGGTTGATAAAGCGAACGAATTCCCAACTCTCTTTTGCAAGAAGAGTGTTTGTGCGTTCAGGATTTGCGCTCGTGTTTTTCCCGTTCCGTGTCCACTGGGACGGGAACCGAGGTTGAACGTGCGCTTGTCTTTTCACACGCTCGATCTCTTTAGCATCATTGCTGGTCTTGATTGCTACAGGGTTGCCACCATGACATGCGGTGCAACTAAGACCAACGGCGTCTTTTCCGTCTTTAAGTTTGTCGAGCGTTTCAGTCGTGCCGTACTTGTGCATCGGTTCGATAAAACCGTGACAAGAAATGCACCCTTCGAGTTTGGATGCTGGTGTTGATTGATTTGTTTGAACCGACAACTGAGGCCGCAAGTAGTCAGATCGATTGGCAGACGACGATCGCGCGACCAAGAACAAAGTCGCGGTGGCTAAAGAAACGATCAGGCTAAATGTGATACGTCGCATCAACTTGCCAAGAGCCCTGCAGATCAAGCCGGTGCAGTAGCCCGACCGTCAGGGAGGGCTCGACCTCGCATTTGCGCTACAGGGGGCCCTCCCTCACGGTCGGGCTACTGCACCGCTTCAAAACACAAACTTTGCCTGGCCAAACAATTGGTACAGCATCTTATTCGGACTGATCACATCCGGTTGGCAAAAGTCTCCTACTCCAGGCGGACAATTACGCGATGCGTCAGTGAATATGTCACGGAAGCCACGACCAGTTTGTAATGACGCTACACCAAACGTCAGCGTGAAGTTATTAATCAAAAATGGTCTATAGGCGACGCCGACACTGTAATCAATTCCAATGTCGTGGCGAATGTGGTTCTGAAACAAAACGTACTCCAGCGGTTCAGTCCGGTGAAACCGTAAGAAGTTAACGTTGAAGATTGCTTTGATGCGTTGCGTCAGTTCAACATCAACACCGCCGTTGTAAATAAAGATTCCCGGATTCACGAAGTTAGCCTGGCCTTGAATCTTGCTGCTGCGCAAACTCGGCAACAAACTGTTGGGCTGGACCAATCCGACTCCGGTCTGCGTCAGACGAATCCCATTCCTTACCCAAAAAGAAAACTGACCACCTGCGAAATTCGGATCGTCGAAGATGGCATCAAAGCCTGTACCTTTGTCGTCGGTTGGGTTGCTGTCTCCCTGTGCCCAAAAGAATGATCCTTTGAAGCGAAGATAATCACGATCCACCGATGCCTCCACCGCCGCCATGTTTGACCTGACATCGATTTTGCGGCCCGCGATTTCATTTCGCTCATCATGTCCAAAGGCAAAATAGTAGGAGTGACTGAGATTGAGTCTACCGAGATGACCATCGCCACTAACACCAAGGTAACCAACCTCGATCGCGTGGGGACGGACATCGCCGATCAAAGCCGGGCGCACCAGAAAACCATTGCGATCAAATTGAACTCCACGCCGGTCATCGTTGTAATGAAAGCTACCCTGGATCGTGTAGCCCTTGCGTATGAAGTCCTGACGAAAGACGTTCGCGATGTAAACGTTTTGATGTCGAGTGTCAAACCGATTTAGCCCGCTGTTCGTGTCCTTCTCCAACATCGAAAAGTAGGTGGCGTTGAATTGAACCCGGTTATTGTCTAACGCTCCGAACAGCCTTGCGCCAAGGTTGTTGTCTGAAAAGATGAACCCACGAAAATCGGAAACAAAAGGCTGAATGCCGGCACGTACCGAAACGAAATCGTAGTTAGCGTTCAAATCGGCTAACTTAACCTCACCAAAAGCTTCTTCAAGTGAAACATGCCAATCAGTTCGATCTGTTCCACGACGCACGTCTATATTCACAACACCATTCTCACGCGCGTTTAGATAGTTTGGGATACTGAAGGTAGGTGAGAATTTGATGGCCCAGTCACGCGGCTTGAATGTCGTGTCGCCATGGAACATTTCAAAACTCATCTGCACTGTCTCGTTTGCTGCGAGTTGTTCCGGCCGTCCAAAGAATTCTCCACTTACCGGGTCGACGCTACTGACATCCGAGGGCGTTGGCGCTCGTCGCTGCTCGATCGTAGTTGTGCTGACCGCTGACAAGATCATAAAGGTCTTGTCGCCCTTGATCGGATAATCTCCTTTCAAGACACTTTGGTTATAGGGATCCCACCAGCGTCCTTTCTTAAATGGAATGTCTCTGCCGCGCGCGCCGCGATCTCCGTAACGATCGTATTCCGGAAACTCGACACGCCAACGATCCGGGGTCGCCCGTTGTTGTTGTTGATTTTTGTCGTCCTGGGCAGGCCCTAGCGGGATATCTATTGTTGTGTCTTTGCCTGGCTCGATTATTACGTTCTCAAGCGTGTCGCCCTTCACGATCGCGAAGTCGCCGTAAGTCTTGTCTTTGTCGAAGAGCGCGAGGTTAGGTGGCCCAACCTTCATGCGATAGGCACCAGACGGCAGTTGAATCGAATAGCGTCCATCAGAGCCACTCCGCGTGCGCTTCCATTTTCTGGTGACCTGATTTGTGACGATGACTGTGACGCCACCCACGGGTGCCCCTGAAGGTGCTCGGACTGTTCCATTAAGTCGTCCAGATGATTGACCGAGGACGACAAGACAACTCAGCGTGATGAGTGAAACAACGGTCGCGAGTTGGAGTAGGCAGTTACGCACGTTGTTAATTGTGGTTGGACCGAGACTTCGAACGTCTCAGCCTTGTAACATACGGCTCGGGTGATGCAAAGAGTTTTCGTCCTCAATCAATTGATTGGCTTTCAATTGAGTTGCGGCTGTGAGGCCTCCCGTGCGGAAAGCCTCCGGCTTTCCGATCGCCCCTTAGAATAGCGGGAGGCTACGCCTCCGCGCGGCGTAGCCGCCAAAGACTCGCCTTCTTGACGGAAAGCCGTAGGCTTTCCGCACGGGAGGCGGCGAAGCCGCAAACTACGCAATCAATCTTTGTGGTACATTGTCGTTCGACCTCAAACGTTGTTCGGGTTACTGCTCGCGCCAATGTTTGCCTTCTTCCAATCTCATCTGCGGCCAATCGTCTTCTGGACCGCTTGCGTCTTACTCACCTTTTTCTGTCTCACGCGCTTCGGGGACGTAAGCGCACAACTCCCCGGCCCTATCCTCATCAGCCGTGAAGATTCAACCCGCGCTATCGCATACGATTCGGTAACTCACCAACGCGAACCCTTTACCGCAACAGCGCCAATAAAGTTTGGTTCCGATCCAGCGACGCGAATTATGGTCTTCGCCATGAACCTGACTCTACAACGCGATGAAGCCATAACCGCCGTCACTGCTGATGCCGAAGATGCTAATCACAATGTTCTTTCACTAACTGTCGAACACGTCGGAACTGTTCCAGATCAGCCATGGGCTACCTCCATTGTGCTACGACTAGACGAGCAATTGGGTGACGTTGGCGACGTGCTGGTCAGAATCAAATATCAAGGTGCGATCAGCAATCGTGTTCGCGTTGGCATCGGTCACGTTGGCGGAGGCTTAGCAGATGATGAGGGTGCAGTGCCGACGCCGGGTCGTGAGATCTCGATCGCGCCACCGCCACCGAAAGCCACTAACCTGACGGCGACTGACGTCCAGACGTTAATTGCACAAGCAGCTTCAGCCGCAACGTCGCTGGGCCATCCAGTCACCATCATCATTACCGATCGCGAAGCGAATGTCCTCGGCTTCTTCCCAATGTCCGGTAGCCCGGCGACCTCTACCGTTCGCAGTGTTGGCACACTAGGACGAGGCCTCGAAGGCGCGTCAGTCATGGCGTTTCAAGCGGCAACGGCCAAAGCTGTCACTGCGGCTTTCTTCAGCACGCACGGCAACGCATTTTCGACACGCACTGCAGGCTTCATCATTCAGGAGCACTTTCCGCCAGGGATTAGTTTCCGTCCCGGGGGTCCACTCTATGGCGTGCAGTTCTCATCACTTGGTTGCGGCGACATTAATCGCGTCAACGGAAAACTCGGACTTTCAGGAGATCCAGGCGGACTCCCGATCTACAAAAACGGAGAACCAGCCGGGGGCATCGGCATCGAAGGTGACGGTCTCTACACTGTTGACCGCGATCCGACAGACAATGATCAACCGTTTGAGGAACTAATTGCCGCTTCCGCTCTTCGTGGTTTTGAAGCGCCAGCGCAGATTCGCGCCGACAACATCCTGGTCGATGGCATCAGACTTCCCTACTCAAACGTAGTCAATCCACCCGCGCCCCCAACCATTCCGTTCGGAAGTCTCGTTGGCGCATTCCTAATCTTTCCGCCGGCTGGCCCACCCGATTCGCAATTCACGCCGGCAGTGGTCGGTGGAATAAGTGGGGAGGTCAGCACACGTTTCTTTCCTTTCATTGCCGGGACGGCACCTGCTGGCAACACTCTAACGGCTGCTGAGGTCAACACAATCATTTCTCACGCTGCACAACAGGCAAACATAACCCGGGCTGCAATTCGACAACCGCTTGGCAGTAACGCGCGCGTGACAATGGCAGTGGTCGATAGCGAAGGAGTAGTTCTTGGAGTCTTCCGTCAACAGGACGCTCCCATTTTTGGCTACGATGTAGCTGTACAAAAAGCTCGCACTGCAGCGTTCTTTTCCAGCGCGACCGCAGGCGCAAGATTGCGTGCTGCCGGTTTTGGCTCCTATGTAGATCGTGCGCTCGCCGACGGCTTGCGCCTGGACGGTTCCGTTGCTTTCACCGACCGCGCTAACGGCTTTCTGCATCGACCGTTCTTCCCGGATGGAATCGAAAACACCGCTGCCGGACCTTTCAGTACACCGATCAGCGAATGGAGTCCGTTCAACGACGGTCTACAGTTGGACATCATCAAGACAAACCTTGTCTCCGTTATAACTCCTCCATTTGGACCGCTCTTTACGTGCACTTCAATACCTGGTCTGGCCAACGGTATCCAGATTTTTCCGGGCAGTGTTCCTTTGTATAAGAACGGTGTTTTAGTTGGAGCGATCGGGATTAGCGGCGATGGAGTCGATCAGGACGATCTGATTGGAGCAGCGGGAGCAAATGGTTTTTCGCCGGCGCCGGCTATTCGATCAGACCAGGTTTTTGTTCGCGGTGTGCGTCTACCATTCTTAAAGTTTCCGCGCAGTCCAAATCTTTAGTGAACAGTTCAACCGACATGACCAGAAGAAGCACGCGACTGAGCATCGCCGCCGCTAGTCAACTTCTCCTTCTCACGCTCGTCTTCTCCTTTACCGCTTCGACCAGTTCACAGACCCAATCAAGTTCGACACGACCTACTGGCGTCCTGCGTTTGCGTGTCAGAGTAAAAATTGACGAAGCCACAAAAGGTCTGTCCCGCAAAAGGTTCTATCTGATCAAAGGAACACTCGAACAAAACACGCCTGTGCTTGAGGCGGCAAAGGAGCGAGGAGTTACCAGTCGAGACTGTTTCTATTCGAAGATTGGTGCGAGCCAGGCGCTGATTGATTGGTTAAGAGCTGGCGATTGCGAATCAATCTACTGTCGGGAAGTCGATCAAGAATTCATCAACGGCCCAAAGGCCGTTCCGGAGTTTGCAAGCGCTTATGCAGCAGGACAAAAAGAGTTCGGGACTGGAGATGTCGGGAGAAAGTGGCTGAGTACAAACCTGTCAGCAGATCTACGTGACGGCTTTTATCAACAACGACGAACGGCACTCCAGTTACTTATCAAGCAAGCTGAAGCGTTGTCAGGCGCGCAGGTGTTGTCAGTTATGACGGATCGGAACGGCACGGCGTACTTTACGGATCTTGAGCCGGGTACTTACGTGTTAACGAACCTGCTCGCGACTGAGGTGGGACAATCAGCAGCAAGCTGGAATTGTGAAGTACAAATCAAGCCGGGTGACATAGCCACCGAAAAACCTTATCAAGTGTCGAACAGGAAAGACAAAAACGTTAAGTGTGTTGCGGTCGAGAAGCCCTTGCCGGCGTGCGTGAAATGAACTGTCTTTACATCTTCTCTGTGCGTTCTCTGCGTCTCTGCGGTGGAATCAGTCGCTTCGATGTTTTACCGCCGAGACGGAGAGAACACAGAGAGAACGCAGAGGAGAAAGCCAAACGTTTGTTCTTAGTACTAACAGTGTGGCTAAGCACAGTAGTTCTTCTGACGACAAGTTCCTTTGGCGGTCAGAAGCCACCGGTACGCCGGACTGCAAATGCCACAATCGACTATTCAAAATTTTCACACAGCACAAAGAAACACCAGGGCGAATGCAACAGTTGCCACAAGATTCCAACCTCCGGCTGGCAAAAAACTTCAAGCTATCCGGACATCATTGACTTTCCCGGCCACGACGCGTGTGTGAGTTGTCATCGTTCCCAGTTCTTTAAAGGCCCAAGACCAGTAATTTGTTCTGTCTGTCACACGAAGACTTCACCACGTGATGCAGCGAGATACGCTTTTCGCAATCCAGCTTCGCGACTTCAGTTTGCGATCGAGTTTCCACACGACCGTCACCAGGATGTCATCGCGCTCCTAAACCGCAGTTCCTCGACTCAATCAGTCAGGGCCTTTTCGCATGCGTCGTGGTTCACGGACGACAAAACGCAGACCTACAACAACTGCGCGATTTGTCACACTCAGCGAAGCGTTCCTGCTGCTCCAGCTTCAGGCTGGCCCGATGGCTTTCAGCCAAAATCAGAAACCTTCAAGTCAGTACCTTCCGGACATGACTCGTGTTTCAACTGTCATTGGAAAGCGCAACAACCGATTGCCACAAACTGTGTCGGTTGCCACAAGCTCGCACCGGCTCCAGCTCTCGGCTTCACAGCGCCCATCAGAATCTCTTTGAAGTTCATGCATGATGGTGGCGGTGAAAAGAAAGTCCACATCGCGGAATGCACGACCTGCCACATCAACATCACCAAGTCGGCAACTTTACGGGGGCTTAAACCCGACGTTCCGATCACGTCGTGCACTGAGTGCCACAACCGAGAAGGCTTGCGCCAGGATGTCACAAAAGAACTCGCGGCGATCGACAAGAACAAAACGTTCGTGTGCGTCTACTGTCATACATCAAACGTCGGAAGTCTCGATCCGCCGTCGAGTCACTATCTGATTGCGGAGCGCCCGCCGCTCAAGCGCAAGGAGATCAAATGAAAAAAGGTCTCCTGTTCTCGGCATGGCTGTTTGTGGTCGCTGTTTGTAGCTGGAACGCGGGTACGAATGCTCAAGGTCCCGACGTCGACTATTCAAAGTTTCTACACACAAGTCAGAAACACTCATCGCTTGGTTGTAATTCATGTCATCAACGGACGGACAATTCAGCGACTCCGAAGTTTCCTGGACATAGCGCTTGCCAGAGTTGTCACCTCGGTCAGTTCACTACGCCAGCCATTCCGATGTGTGCGATCTGTCACACTGAAATGAAGGTGAATCGACCACCGCTGAAAAACTTTCCAACGGGATTCAAAGAAAGCTTCAACGTTAAGTTCGATCACGACCAACACATGAAAGGCAACGCAAAACCCCAGGCAGGTTGCAATGGGTGTCACGCTGGACTTGTAAACCGCGGATTCGGGCTTTCGATTCCAGCAAATCTTGCGGCGCACTCCACGTGTTACACATGCCATACGCCGGAAAGCAAATCGGCCGCGGGTCGCGAGCTAGCATCGTGTGGAGTCTGTCACGGCCCGGGCAGCTACAACCCGACAAACACAAACTCGCGTGTCTTTCGGTTTTCGTTCAGTCATGCGAGGCATGGAACGAAGGAGCGATTGGCCTGTCAAGATTGCCACAAAATCACCGCCGGGCTTCCGCAAGCGAAACAGGTCAATTCGCCTTCGGCATTCCAGCACTTCCCGAATACTGGCGCTCAGAACTGTGCGACATGTCATAACGGCAAGCGAACTTTTGGAGGCGACCTTGGCTTTAACAGCTGTCGCCGTTGCCACGCGGGTTCGACATTTAGAATGCCTATGTAGGACGCCTCGGAATGCGGTGGCCTGGCACCGCTTTGGTAAAGCTGACTTACAAGAAAAGCGTCCTTTTACCAAAGCGGGCCGGGCCAACGCACTCCAAGGAGGATCATAAAATTGACACTTCGGCTGACCGCTCATTAAGATTCATCTGAGCACTTCCCCGACTGATCAAGTCCAAAACACACAAAAGGAACTTTCAATGAAAATATTGACCATCGTTCTGTTGGCAGTCGGTTGTTTCGGTGTTGTCATTGATTCCAACCCTGCAACACCAACGACCCTTACGGTGTTCCAGGAGAAGGAAAGCAAGACACAGCCAAAGGAAGTGGCGCTTTCGAAGGACAGTCAGTCAGACAAGTATGGTGAGGTGCCTTTCAATCATGAGAACCACACAACTAAGAAATACAGTGTTGACGGGTCAACGGTTCTGACCTGCGTTGAATGTCATCACACGGATCAGCCACCGACGGGACTCAAAGCTCCACTCAAAACTTCTGAACGTGCTGTGGTGTTGACGGCTGCAGTTCTGGAAGCTGCGGATGCGAAGCCGGTGAAGTCATGCCGAGCGTGTCATCTTCAGGCAGGCGACGACAGCGCAACGATTCCTAGTGTTCAATACCCGGACAAACCTGCGCCGACAAAACTCACAAACGAAGTTGCGTTCCACATCAACTGCAATATTTGTCATGACCGGGCAATCGCAGCCAGACCTGCTTTGAAAGGAAAGGCACCCGGCTCAAACGACTGCATACCTTGTCACAAGCCTGCAGGGTAAACCGAGTGGCACAGACTTCAGTCTGTGGTCTTCACCTCAAGGCACTCACAATAAACTTATCGCCCCAATGTCGCTTGTCTTTGATGTGTTGCACATGGCAGGACGTGCAATTCGGCTGGCTGCTCGCTATCAAGACTTTGTTCGTTCCATCTTGCTCGAGTCCGTTGTGACAAACACCGCATGTAGTTCTGGGAGTCGCTCGATCGATTGGGTCGAACGACTTATGACAACTGGAACACGACAACTGGCCTAAGGCATTTCCCTGGATGCCAGGCACAATCTTCACCCGCTCGGAATGAAGCGCGTGAAATTGTTTGCTCTTCCATTTCGCATCATCGTCGGTGGGCAGACGAACGATTGGGATCTTCTTCAACTCCCACTCGTCATCGTTGACCGCCTTGTTACTCCATACATTGTTCACTACTGGATAACCGACGGTCCCTCCGTGAGGAGTGCCGACTCGCTTGCCATTGTAGAGTTGATGATTGCCGTCGTTGTGGCAGCCGGTACAAGTCGCCAATGCTCCGACAGCGGCTTTGAAGTCGGCGCCTTTGTGTTCTGAGTGGCAATCGATACAACCCACACCGGCGGCCTCATGTGGCTTGATGACAGTAGCAACAAAGGCATCGGTCTGGTGGCACTGAGCACAACGGTCTTCCATTCTTCCTTTCCAGGCATGACACGAAGTACACGCGCCGGCATTTGGTTGCCTGGCAATCGCCGGAACCATGACCATTTGAGCTTCACTGTGCACCGTTGCGAGCGGCGCCGGAACAAAGGCTTTTGCGTAAGAATAAGCTGCAGCTACAGAAACAACACCTACAAGAATGAACGCCCAGACAAAAAGTGATCCCGCCCAACGCGATTGCAGATCGCTGGTCGCGAGCCAATTAAACTGGGCCTTTCCTAATCGTCTTTGACTCTTAGGCAATAAAGGCGACGGCCGAATCATCTTACCGGCTTCGCGAATACGTTTGTCCCAAAAGATGTCGAGCGCCTTTGTTCCAGCAATGGGTGCGGCTCGCGTCTTCGCCGGTTTCTTTCCCTCGACCGGCGTCTCAAGTTGATCGGTGGTTAGGCCTGGACTGCTTGCGTCAGCGTCAGCAGCATGCATTCCAATCTGTAGAGACACGCGAATCACAAGCGCATCTTCTGTGTCGTCGATCTCCAGACGAAACGGACCAATACCGACAATGTCACCAGGTGCCAGCGCCTCGTTATCTCCGACAGCCTTACCATTCAGGCTTACTGGATTGCTCGGCCGCAGCGGAAACAGATAGTAGTTCTCGTCTATGTGCTTGATACCGGCTTGGGCTCTTGAAACAGACGGGTGATTCAGGAGTATTTCACATTCCATCAGCCTACCAATGAGCAGACCTTCGGAGATCACTGTCACCGGGTCAATCGGTAGGTCGGCACGAATGATGACGTACTGGTTTTTCACGACTTTGATTAGGTTCTAGCGGTAAGTGGTGTGCGGCTGTGCCGCCTCCCGTGCGGAAAGCCTCCGGCTTTCCGTCGAGCGTGCAATTCTTTTGGCGGCTAAGCCGCCGAGGCAGACCCTCACAATTTCTAAGTGGCGAACGGAAAGCCAAAGGCTTTCCGCACGGAAGGTGGCATAGCCGCGTAACCAGCCCGAAGGTTCAAGAGCCGCATAACCAATCAAAGTTTCATTTGCCTGCCGCACCATAAGATTCGCCTACCGCGCCATGAGAAAAGTCACCTGAACAATGTGAACAATCATCAGGGCCAGCATTAACGCGGTCGATATAACGTGCGCCGGGATCCAAACACGCATAGACCGATGTAACAAAATAAGCGCATCCACCCGACGTAACGTGACGGCTGTTTCCAATGCCATGAGCAATAGATCGCGCTCCTCATCGGTTGCCACTCGGGTAATTTGTTCCTTGAAGTCTTCTCGCGCATGAGCCAGCATGGCCTTTAGATCTTCGCGCCTACGAATCTGGCGAAATAAGAATCCCCTGGACATGTAACGCGGATAAATCTTTTGCAGAATTTCATCCCTTAGCCAACCCTCTGACTTCTCAAGAATTGCTCTTTGCTCTTCTAACAATTCCTGATGCCGGCCCTTCAAATCTTCAATCAGTAGTGGCTCGCCTTCTATTCGCGTCATGATCCGAGGAGAAATGAGATATGAAAGGATTCCGACCACGCCTGACAGAATCACAACTTCGAACGTTACGTAGAGAATCGTCGTCAATAATCCACCTGTGCGAGTACCAGCGTGTAAGAGAAGGACGATGCCTGCTATGACACCGGAGTAGCTGTGCGCCAACATCCAATACCGCAATGCGCCAACACGCCGACGGTAGACCTGTTTCCGAAGGGGATAGGTCATGACTACGGCCACACCGAAGAGACCGACCAACCCCGTCAGCCAGCGCATCGTGAGCCAGGTACCAGCTAACCGCCCATCAAATCCATATTTCGCTATCCCTATTATCGTAATGACTGCCGCGGCGATACTGAGGAGCGCGCCAGCAATGTTCCAAACGCGCGCCAACGGATCACTCTTGTGAATATTTCTCCCAAACGCATGTGTTTCATCCTGGAAGATCAACCCCTGCGTCGTTCCGATTTCCGTGAAGTATTCGGTTGGATTGACTCGAACCAGCGCGCCCGTGGGACAGTTTTCTTCGCATGAATACGCCTGGCGTCGCACGCCCTTGGGATTCAATGGGGTGTCTTCGCAGAGGTTGCATTTGATTGCAACCACATCATCAGATTCGGTGGGACTGGGAATCTCGGGCGGTCGGAAACTCAGCGCACGAGTTAGCTTTTGAACAAAACTGAAGGTGGGAGCCTCCAAACTTCGCGGCACCATCGTAATCGCGTCGTAGGGACACTGGGTGGCACAATCGAAACAGCCAATGCAAGTGTGAGGATCAATATCCACGTGGCCCAATGGATCGCGAAAGATCGATCCGGTTGGACATCCGGTCAAACATTCCGGATCTTTGCAGTGCATGCAAACTTGCGGAAGCAGTACGTGCTGTAATCGTTGTTTGCCAATCGAGACCGGTCGTTTGATCTGAATGCCGCGTCGCAACAACCGCGACTGTCCGTGCATCTTGTGACAAGCAAGCGAACAGTTCCCACAACGAACGCAGAGATCCATGTCCATCACTAAGAGGTTGGCCCCATCAACTATGCCGGTTGCTATCTCCTCTTCGGCTGACTTAAGAGATTTGATGTCTGGCACCGTTTCTAGTGTCGGTGGGCCCGCATCTTCGACAATTGAAAAGCGAGAGAAGATCGCAACGAGTTCGGCGCGAGCTTCAGGATCAAACGCCGCGATCGGCACCTCAAGGACTTCCGATCGCGCCATCAAGGTCGCGTTGTATTTCCAATCGGCGGTTTGCTTAACACCTTCGAGCCCAAGGCAGTTTCCTTCACCGAGGAAATCGACACCGATGTTCACTCCCATCCCCATCACGACTTCAGGCGAAGTCGCGTGAAATGGAATCCCTTTCGAACGACGCACCCAACCGCTTCGGATAAGAATCAATTTGTCGATCGGTGTCCCCTCTTTGCAGAGAACATGATGTTTCCCGTAGACCATGTAGCGGCCGGCGTGGCGAAGTGGCTCCAGAACTCGTTCACTTAAGTGTTGTTTGTTTCTGAGTTCTTCGAGCACTCGTCCAAATCCGTGAGCTCGATACGTCTCGTCGAGGGTGAGTCCAAATTTTGGCAGCTTGCGCAGTAGTCGAAGCGCGGGACGAGTAACCTCGAGGACCGTGGCTGATCGATCGGGGGGAACGGCGACTGTGGCGTTGCGTTCGATGCCGGCGAGCAGAGCCATCTCGCCAAAACACATTCCTGGATCGAGTTGGCCAATCTTTTTTACACCGCCGTCTTCACGGACTGAAACATCGAGGACTCCGTCCACGGCGATGTAGAAGGTATTGCCACCCCATTCACCCTGGCGCATTACCTCTTCGCCCGCGTCATAGGTGAGCAGGCGAACGTATGGCCCAACTCGCTTGCCGCTCGCGTATTCACGCCCATGCACGATCACTTCCAGGTCGCCCGCATACTTTGGCTTCCCGTTTTGTTCTTCGAAGAGTTCGGCAGTTAGTGAGAGATTCTTAACGGCTTCGACAACGCGATCCCGATCGGTGATTTCGCGTGGCATATTGATGGTTATACTACTTAAGGAAGGAAAGATAAACGAATGAATTTCGGATCTAGGATTGCGAATTTCGAGTTTTCTCTTGACATCATGGCTTCTTGAACTGGCGACGTTTCGTGGATTAGAAGAAATCCGCAATCCGAAAGCCGAAATCCGAAATTCCTTTGTGCTAAACTTTCGCGACCTAATAGCTTGCTAACGTTTTTATTTTTCAATGCCAGCAGACACACTTAATTCACTTCCACTCGAGCAACAAGTCGGACAATTCTTCTTCATCGGTCTTCCGGGCACTGAGCTGGACAACGACACAAGCGAACTAATTCGCGAGGTCCAGCCCGGTGGCGTGATCATCTTCGGCCGCAACGTGGCAGGGCCAGAACAGTTGCGCTCGCTTCTGGATGGCGTACGGGACTTGATTAATACGCAACCGCTTTTTGGTATTGACCAGGAAGGCGGACTCGTCGATCGACTTCGCAAAATCTTTACGCCCATGCCGTCTGCACGCACGATTCGTCAGCATGGTGACCTGGCTGCAGCGCGGGCGCTTGGCCGCGTAACCGGTGAAGTGCTCCGCATGCTCGGCTTCAATCTAAATTTCGCGCCAGTCATGTCCATCATGAGCGACGATCGCGACCTGCTATCAAATGGTCTTTACTCGCGCTCGTTTGGTCGATCACCCGGCGAGGTCCTCGGCTACTCGACCGTGTACATGCGTGGGCTTCAAGGCACGGGCATGTTTGGTTGCCTGAAACACTTCCCGGGAATCGGAGCGGGCGAAGTGGATTCACACGAAGAGATGCCTATCGTCAAACTTAGTCACGACGATTTGATCGCCCAGGATCTCGCGCCTTACATCGAACTATTTCAACGTCGTGATGATCGCGTGCGTTGTGTAATGGTTAGTCACGGCGGCTTTCCAAACATAAACATCAAAGAGGAATTCACTGGTGGCAGGTTGGAACCGGCATCGTTGAATTACGCAATCGTCACTGAACTCCTCCGCAAGGAACTCGGATACCAGCATCTCGTTGTTACAGATGATCTGGAAATGGGCGCCATAGCGCGGCATTGCGAAATCGAGGATGCGGTTGTTCGTGCGTTCAACGCAGGTGAGGACATGCTTTTGATTTGTGCCGACCCGGAGAAGATCCGGCGCGGTTATCGTTCTCTACTGAGTGCCGCTCGCGATGGACGGATTACACAGGCTCGTTTACGTGCTTCTCTAAAAAGGATCGGCGCGATCAAGTCCATCACGGCGCCGCCATTACCGCTTGATCTCGACCGCTTTAAAGTCCTGGCTGACGAGATCGATAAACTCAATTCAAAACTGAACTATACGTATGGAGGCACCATCAAGTGAGGACCGGCAAGTTCATTCTTCTGTTCTTATCAATACTTCTGATCGCGCTCGGTGGTTGCCGGACAAAAACCACTTCCTTCGTCATTGCTCTCGGCGACAACATTCGCACCATCGATCCAATTGGCTCGCCTTCAGTTGATGCCGCCAGCGAACGTATCCGAACACTGATCTTTAATTCTCTCGTCAAGAAAAATGAAAAGTTTGACTACGTAGGTGAGCTCGCATCCGATATTGCTCGTTCGTCGGACGGCACAGCTTATACCTTCACCCTGCATGATGGAGTTAAGTTTCACGATGGACGCGCGCTGACTTCCGCTGATGTGAAGTACACACTTGATCTCGTGTTTACCAGCTCTTTTGCGAAGTCTGCGAGCTTTTATGAAGGTACTGGCAACGACAAGCACAGTTACATCAAAAGCGTAGAGGCCCCGGACTCAAAGACAGTCGTCGTGACGTTGATCAAACCCTGGGTTGGATTGCTTTCGAATCTTGTTCCGGTAGCGATCATTCCAAAAGACAGTTATGAAAGTGAAAAGACGCAGCCAGTTGGAACAGGTCCTTTTAAGTTTGTTCACTACGACAATGCGCAGCAGGTCGTCGATCTCGAAGCATTTCCAGAATACTGGGAAGGAGCTCCCAAGATTC
>Ga0207691_10002976_pt1 | contig 16541 bp, 13 predicted proteins | sample KBSM13metaG_FD_184327 | JGI IMG/M metagenome (GOLD analysis project Ga0207691, IMG submission 184327) | Miscanthus rhizosphere microbial communities from Kellogg Biological Station, Michigan, USA - KBS M1-3 metaG (SPAdes) (version 2) | ecosystem: Host-associated > Plants > Roots > Rhizosphere >... | reverse complement strand
GGGTGGGGATCCCGACCACGCAACTCGAGCAGGTCAACAGCACGCGCCGCGGCGGTTATCGCGACTACTATGACCAGCCATTGATCGATGGCGTCGCCGCACTGTACCGGCGCGACCTCGAGCTGTTCGGTTACGGATTCTGACGATGCAGGCCAATCCACGAAAAACCACTTCGATCCGTCCGCTCGGCACGGTCGACATCGCCCCGCTGCGCGCCGCGGTGCTGGCCATCCCGGAACAGGTCTGGGACGCCGAAAATGCCGACAAGCCGAATCGTTTCGAGGCCCTGGACCGCACCCGCCACATCGTCTTCCGCTTCGTCGACGACGTGCGCGACTGGCGCGGCTCGCACGACCGTCCGATGTGGCGCGAATGGCGCGCGCTGCTGCTGCCGGTGATGCTGCAGGCGACCCGCGCCTACGGATACCGCAATGCCGACTTTCCGCGGGTCATGCTGGCCCGCATGGCGCCCGGTGGCGTGATCAAGCCGCATGTCGACGCCAATCCCGCGGCCAAATGGCCGCACAAGGTCCACGTTCCCCTGCTCACCAACCCGGACGTGGGCTTCCTCGTCGGCGATCGGGTCTACCACTTTCCCCAAGGCGAAGCGGTCGAAGTCAACAACCTCGGCATCCACGCCGTGCGCAACGATGGTGCGACCGATCGCATCCACCTGATCTTCGAATACTTCGACCTGGACCAGCCCGCCCCCGATTGGGCAGGCTGAACGCGGCGTCTCACTAGGCGATTTCAGCCGCCTGCGCGTGCTCGCGGGTTGCGGCGAAACGCACCGCGGGTGCGCGTTCCTGCGCCAGCTGCAGGTTGACGCGGGTGGGCGCGAGGTAGACCAGTTCGCCGGCGGCGTCGAGCGCGAGGTTCATCGCGTTCTTGTCGCGGAATTCCTCGAGTTTCCTTGCGTCGTCGCAGTGCACCCAACGAGCGGTCGTCACCTGGATCGGCTCGAACGCGGCATCGACGCCGTATTCGTCCTTCAGCCGGTAGGCGACGACGTCGAATTGCAGCGTGCCCACCGCGCCCAGGATCAGGTCGTTGGACATCAGCGGGCGGAAGAACTGGGTCGCGCCTTCCTCGCTCAGCTGCGCCAGGCCCTTCTGCAGTTGCTTGAGCTTGAGCGGATCGCGCAGGCGCGCGCGACGGAAGAGTTCCGGCGCGAAATTCGGGATGCCGGTGAACGACAGCGATTCGCCTTCGCTGAAGCTGTCTCCGATCGAGATGGTGCCGTGGTTGTGGATGCCGATCACGTCGCCCGGGTACGCAGTCTCGACGATCTCGCGGTCGCTGGCCATGAAGGTCAGTGCATTGGCGAGCTTCACTTCCTTGCCCGTGCGCGACTGCAGCGCCTTCATGCCGGCGGTGAAGCGGCCCGAGCAGATGCGCATGAACGCGACGCGGTCGCGATGCTGCGGGTCCATGTTCGCCTGGATCTTGAACACGAATCCCGACAGGTGCGGTTCGTAGGGCGCAACCTCGCGCGAGGTGGTTGCGCGCGGTTTTGGCGACGGCGCGTGCTCGACGAAGAAATCCAGGAGCAACTGGACGCCGAAGTTGTTGACGGCCGAGCCGAAGAACACCGGCGTCTGCGTTCCGGCGAGGTAGGCGGCGGGATCGAACGGATGCGAGGCGCCCTGCACGAGTTCGAGTTCGTCGCGCAGTTCGGCCAGCGTCGGCGCGCCAATGCGGGCTTCCACCTGCGGATCGTCGAGCGAGGCGAAGATCGTCGAATCCTGGCGCGTGAAGTTGCGGCCCGGTTCGTACAGATGCACCTCGCCCGTGACCAGGTGCACGACGCCCTTCAGGCGCTGGCCCATGCCGATGGGCCAGGTCACCGGGGCGCATTGGATGCCCAGCACGGATTCGACTTCGTCGAGCAGGTCGACGGGGCTCTTGCCTTCGCGGTCGAGCTTGTTGATGAAGGTCATGATCGGCGTATCGCGCAGCCGGCAGACCTCCATCAGTTTGATCGTGCGTTCCTCGACGCCCTTCGCGACGTCGATGACCATCAGCGCCGAGTCGACGGCGGTCAGCACGCGGTACGTGTCCTCGCCGAAGTCGGCGTGTCCGGGCGTATCGAGCAGGTTGACGATGCGGCCTTCGTACGGGAACTGCATCACCGAGGACGTCACCGAGATACCGCGTTCCTTTTCCAGGGCCATCCAGTCGGACGTCGCATGGCGCGCGGCCTTGCGGCCCTTGACGCTGCCGGCCATCTGGATCGCGCCGCCGAACAACAAAAGCTTCTCGGTCAGCGTCGTCTTGCCCGCGTCGGGATGGGAAATGATCGCGAACGTGCGTCGGCGCGCGGCTTCGATGGAAACGTCGGACATGGCGAAGGCGCGCGGGTTGGCGCGGGCCGGGGCAGGTGGGCTCGCGATTATACGGGCGCCGCCGGGCAGGCGCCGGCGGCACCTGCATCGTCCCATCTGCCATAGGAATGTGCCCGAGGCCGCAATTCGGCAATCACGCGGTCAGGCACACGGCCGGGCGCTGGTATGTTTTTGCACTGTCAGGGAGGGGGTGAACGTGCTGATCGTGATCGTGGGCGAGGACAATGGTCGGGTGGAGGCGCTGGACCAGGCGCTCGCCGACACCGGGCTGGAGTGCGAGGTCCGACACTTCGCGGACGCCACCTCGGCGCTCGCGTTCGCGGAATCCACTCCGGTCGACGTGTTCGTCACCGGCGTATCGGCGGGAACGATGCAGGGTGCGGCGATGCTCCTGCAGGTCCGCAGGCAGCACCCCGCGTCGGTACGGATTCTCCTGGTGGAGCCCGAACATGAGTTCGACGCCACCCAGGCGCTCGACGCCGCGCACCGGCTTCTGCACGTGCCGCTGGACGCGAACGAACTGATCGAAGCCGTCGACAGCGTGGTCGAACTGCGCGAACTGCTGGACAACAGCGAGCTCAAGCGCAGCATCGGCCGCATCGGCGCGCTGCCGCCGCCGCCGCGGATCTACGTCGAACTGTCGCAACTGCTGCGCGATCCGGATGCCAGCAACGTCGAGATCGCGAACCTCCTGGCGCAGGATCCGGCGATCGCCGCCAAGGTGCTGCGCATGTGCAATTCCGCGTACTTTTCCGGCGGACGCATCATCACCGACTTCCGATCCGCGGTGACGCGGCTCGGCCACGAAACCTTGCGCCGCGTGCTGCTGCTGAGCGAAACCTTCGGCTCGATCCAGTCCGCCGGCAGCGTGGATCGCGAAACGCTGCAGGACCGCGCGCTGCGCACCTCAAAGCTTGCGGCACGGTTGCTCGGTGGCACCAGCGCCGAACTCGCGGCGACGGCAGGACTTCTGGCGGAGATCGGCCTGCTGCTTCCCGGCGTCAGCGCCGAAGGCGGCGAAGGCAACCTGCATTACGCGGAAGCCGGTGCCTACCTGCTCGGCCTGTGGGGATTGCCGATGCCGATCGTGCAGGCCGTCGCGTTCCACCATCGCCCTTCCAAGATGCGCGGCGCAGGCTTTTGGATCACGGGTGCCGTGCATGTCGCTTCGGCGCTCGTCGGCGGACGCGAGGTGGACGAGGCCTACCTGCGCTCGGTGGGCGTCATCGACAAACTGCCGCAGTGGCGCGGAATGCTCGAGCCGGCGGCCGAAGCCGCCTGACCTGCGTCACCTGGGCGGCATGCTGGGGCGCATGCGCGTCGCCTGCATGCCCGGCATCGCCGACATCCGGAACGGGATCGATACCAGTCGCATGCCGCGATTGACCTGCACGGCGAAGTGCAGGTGCGGGCCGGTGGTGAACCCCGTGTTGCCCGACAACCCGATCTGCTGGCCGGCGCGCACGTGCTGGCCCGGGCGCACCAGGACGCCGCTTTCCTGCAGGTGTGCGTATATCGCCATGGTGCCGTCGTCGTGGACGATGCGGACGAAGTTCGCCCGGCCGCCGTATTTCTCCAGGTTGAGCCCGGCCTTGTCGAAATCGTTTTCGACCTGCATGACCACGCCGTCGCGCGCGGCGACTACCGGCGTGCCGATGTCGGCGGCGAAGTCCACGGCGTAGAGATTCTGCGGATCGGAGTGGCTGAAGGTGCCGCCGTACCCCTGGTCGATGCGTTGCGCGCGCTGGCGCAGCGGCAGGCGGTAATCGAAGTCGCGGGGCCGGGCGTTCGGATTGCCTGGAACCGTGAGCAGGCGCAGTTCCGAGCCCCCGTCGCGGGTGGGATCGGCCGCGCTGAGCACCGAGACCAGCACGCTGCGGCTGGCTGGCACGGTCGCCCGCGCAGGCAGCGCCGGAACGCCGATGAGGTTGCTGCCGCTGCCGAATTCCAGACTCACCTCGATCGGCCCGTCGAGCATGTTGTCGACCCATGCGAGGGTGCGGCCCTGCTGGTTTTCCAGGCGCAGCCGCGCGACCGCTCCGGGTTCGGCGCGTACGGGGATGACCTTGAGGTCGCGCACCAGCGCCTGCTGCTTTTTGTCCGGTGCACGGTCGCCGTAATGGACGGTGCCGCTGCGATCCGTCCAGCGATACACCTTGCCAGCGTGGGCGGCTGTCGCCGCGAGCATCCCGGTCGCCGCGAATAGCAGCAAAAGGAGGGGGAGTGGCCTTGTCATGGGCGGAAGTATGCGCAAGGAGCGCGAAGACGGGATCGCCGTATCATTTCATCGCTTCATCGAGATAAAGAGATTGACAGCGTCAATCCGGGACGGCAAGCTGCGCGCATCCATCGAGACCGGCTGAGGGACAGGCCCTTTGAAGCCGGGGCAACCGAACGGACAGGCATACCGCCTGCCCCCAGGTGCCAAATCCTGCGGGGACCTGTCGGTCCACCGGAAGATGGTTGCGATCCGCCTCGTTGCGGACTGCGGCTGGCTTTCACCCGCGCAGGTCGGTGGCCCCTTCCCGGTACGGAATGCCCCATGAGCCTCGCACCCGCCACGTCTTTCCAGGCTGCTCCGCAGCCCTCCCCGCTTCCGATCGAATATCCCGACGCCGCACCTTCCGGCGCCGGCCGCGGCGTCATCGACGTCGTCCTGCCGTTACGTCACTTGGGTCAGCGCGCCGTGCGGATCGCTTACGAATGGCTGGGTCACGCCGACGATCCGGTGATCGTCGTCGCCGGCGGGATTTCCGCCAATCGCCACGTCGCCGCGAGCGAGGCGTTTCGGCAATCCGGCTGGTGGGAGGCGCAGGTCGGTGCAGGACGCGCACTCGATCCACGGCGGCATTGCATCCTCGCCATCGACTGGCTGGGGGGCGATGGACTGCTGGACGGCCCGATCGATCCGTCCGACCAGGCCGATGCGATCGCGGCCGTGCTCGATGCGCGGGGCATCCGCACACTGGCTGCGTTCGTCGGCTGTTCGTACGGGGCGATGGTGGGATTGCATTTCGCTAGCCGTCATGGCGGACGCCTGCGACAACTGGTCGCGATCAGCGGCAGCGACCGCGCGCATCCCTATGCCAGCGCCGGACGCGCGTTGCAACGTCGCGCCGTGGCGCTGGGCGCATTGCAGTGCGACGAAGCCGCGGGCCTGGCGCTTGCGCGCGAACTGGCGATGCTCAGCTACCGCACGCCCGAGGAATTCGCCGAACGTTTCGCAACGCCCGCGCACATCGCCAACGGTCGAGTGCGATGCGGCGCCGAAGATTACCTGGATGCCTGCGGCCTGAAGTTCGCGGAAACGTTTTCTGCTGCCGCGTTCCTGCGGCTGTCGGAATCGGTCGACCTGCACGAGGTCGATGTCTCGTCGATCCGTGTGCCGACGACGACGGTCGCGGTGGTCGAGGACCGCCTGGTGCCGGTCGAGGACGCCTTCCGCCTGGTGGAACGTCTGCGCTGCAGCAGCCGCCTGCGGGTACTACGCTCGCGCTTCGGCCACGACGCATTCCTGAAGGAGCACGACGAGATCGCGCGCACCCTGCGCGAAGCGCTCGACGGCGCGACCGGCGGTGCGGCATGAGCACGCTACGTCCCGCCACCCGCGCGGTGCGTGCCGGCATCGATACCGACACGGCCTACGGCGCGATCGCGCCGCCGCTGGTGCTGTCCAGCAATTTCAGCTTCGCCGGCTACAACGAGAAGCGCCGCTACGACTACACGCGCAGCGGCAATCCGACGCGCGATCTGCTGGGCGAGGCCCTGGCCGAACTCGAAGGCGGCGCCGGCGGCGTGGTGACATCGACCGGAATGTCCGCGATCGCGCTGGTGCTGCACGCGCTGCTCCAGCCGGGCGACCGCATCGTCGTGCCGCACGATGGGTATGGCGGCAGCTGGCGGCTATTCAACGCACTGGCGCGCAAAGGACATTTCGAGCTGGTCATCGCCGACCTGACCGATCCGCGCGCGCTCGCCGAGGCGTTGCGCATCCCGCCGAAAGTGGTGTGGATCGAGACGCCGTCCAACCCGCTGCTGCGCATCACCGACCTGCGTTTCGTGATCGACGCGGCGCACAGGGCCGGCGCGCTGGCGGTCGTCGACAACACCTTCCTGTCGCCCGCACTGCAGACTCCGATCGCCTTCGGTGCGGACCTGGTCGTGCATTCGACCACCAAGTACATCAACGGCCACAGCGATGTCGTCGGCGGCGCGGTCGTGTCGGCCAGCGCGGAACTGCACGAGCAACTGACGTGGTGGGCCAACGCGCTTGGACTGACCGGCTCGCCATTCGACAGCTTCCTCACGTTGCGCGGCCTGCGCACGCTGGACGCGCGCCTGCGCGTGCACCAGGAAAACGCCGAGGCGCTGGCGCATTGGCTGGTCGTGCAACCCGGGGTGGCGACGGTTCATTACCCGGGATTCGCCTGGCACCCCGGCCACCTGGTGGCGGCGCGGCAGCAGGAGGGATTCGGCGCGATGCTCGCAGTGGAGCTCGAAGGCGGCGGTCATGTTGCTGCGGAGCATGCAGTGCGCGCATTCGTCGACGGGCTGCGCTGTTTCACGCTTGCCGAATCCCTCGGTGGCGTTGAAAGCCTGATCGCGCATCCGGCCACGATGACCCATGCCGCGATGTCGCCCGAAGCGCGCGCCGCTGCGGGAATCACGGATGGATTGCTGCGCCTGTCGGTGGGCATCGAAGCGCTGCCGGACCTGCAGGCGGATCTCGCCGCTGCGCTTGCACGCGTGCAGGCGACGACGCGCCGTTGCGGACAGGTCGAGGCATGAATGCGGTGGTGTCGCCTGCTCGACATCCTGCATCGGCGATGCCGAATGCACGCGTGGCGTGCGATCCGGAACCGCGGCTGGCGTTGTTTGGGAGCGGCACGGTCGGCCAGGCGTTTGTCGCGCGCTACCAGGGGTTGCGCGATGCGGGTATCGCGCTGCCGCCGTTGCGCCTGATCGCCAATTCCCGCGGAATGCGCGACGGCGGCGACGATCCGTCGCGAGCCTTGGCGAGCGTGGCCGCATTGCCGCAACGCGAGCAGGCCGTCACTCCGGACCTGGACGCGTTGTCGGGCGGCGATGTGGTCGTCGACGCGACGGCCAGCGACGACGTCGCTGCGCGGCACTGCGAATGGCTGGCGCGAGGCCTGCATGTGGTGACCGCGAACAAGCTCGGCGGCGGCGGCGAGTTGCGTCGTGCGCGGGCGATCGCCGCGGCCGCGCACGCGTCGGGCGCACGCTACGGCGACAGCGCGACCGTTGGTGCCGGCCTGCCGCTGCTGCGGTCGATCCGCGAGCTCGTCGCCGGCGGCGACCGCATCCATGTCATCGAAGGCGTGCTTTCCGGATCGCTGGCATGGCTGTTCGATCGTTTCGACGGCATGCGGCCGTTCTCCGGCTTCGTGCGCGAGGCGCGCGCGGCGGGTTACACCGAACCGGATCCCCGCATCGACCTTGGCGGCGAGGACGTGCGTCGCAAGCTGCTGCTGCTCGCACGCGCGGCAGGCGCTCCGCTGGAATCGGAACGGGTATCGGTCGAATCGCTGCTGCCGCGCGCGCTCGCCGAGGCGGGCGAAAGCGAAATCGAGGCACGACTTCCGCTATTGGATGCGCCATTGCGTCGGCGCTACCAGCAGGCGTATCGCGATGGCGCCGGCCTGCGTTTCATAGGCCGGTTCGAAGTGGATGCGCGCGGGGCCTGGCATGCCAGCGTCGGGCTCCGCGCCTTGCCGAGGTCGCATCCGCTGTGCGGCGGTAGCGGGACCGACAATCGCGTCGCGATCCACAGCTGCCGGTATCGCCACCAGCCGCTCGTCATCCAGGGCCCGGGCGCAGGCGCGGACGTCACCGCGGCGGCGCTCATCGATGACGTCCTGCGCATCGCACGCACCACATGGCCATCCGGTGGGCCGTAAGGTCCTGGTTATCCGGACGTGGGCGCCACCAAGGCTTCCAGGTACGCATCGAATGGCTGCGGGCGATCGATCGCGAACCCCTGCGCATAGTCGACACCCAAGGCGGCCAGGGCGGCGCGCACCGATTCGTTCTCGGTGTGTTCGGCGATCGTGCGCTTGTGCAGCAGGTGCGCGATGCGCGTGATCGAACTGACCACCTCGGCCGACAGCGGCGAGGTCTGCATGTCGCGCACGAAGCTGCCGTCGATCTTGATGAAGTCCACGTCCAGCGCACGCAATTGTCCAAACGAACAGAAGCCGGTGCCGAAGTCGTCCAGCGCGAACCGGCAGCCGAGGCCGCGCAACTCGTCGATGACGCGCTGCACGCGTGCCGGGTCGCGCATCGCGCTGGTCTCGGTCATTTCGAAGCACAGGCGCTCGGCGGGCACGTCGCTGCGATGCAGCCGCTCGGCGACGAAGCCGACGAAGCCGTCGTCCATCAGCGTCGCCGCCGACAGGTTGATCGCGCACAGGGCCACCGTCGTGGCCGCGACGGGGTGCGCTTCCAGCCGCTCCAGCGCCAGGCGAACCACTTCGCGGTCGATGCGCACTGCGAGCTGGAAGCGCTCGGCGGCCGGGATGAAACGTTCGGGCATGTGCGGCGTGCCCCCACGGCTGTCGCGCATGCGCAGCAGCAGCTCGAAGTGCGCGCCGGTGTCCATGTCCGGGCGCAACGGTGCGATGGATTGCGCGTACAGCAGGAAGCCATGGTTCTGCAACGCCTCGCGGATGCGTATCGTCCAGCGCATGCCCGATGCCGGGTCGGCCGTCGCGCCGCCGGCGACGCCGGCCATGGAAATGCGGTCGCCACCGAGCTCCTTTGCGTTGAAGCAGGCCGCATCGGCCTGGGAGAGAACTTCGGCGAATTCCACCTGCTCGGGCTGGAACGGCACCAGGCCGACGCTCGCGGTCGTGCCGTAACGCTCGTCTCCGACGGCGTGGTGGGTGTTCTCCACCGCATGCAGCAGCCCCTGCGCCCGCTCGCGGGCGATCGTCGGCGTGACGTTGTGCAGCAGCACGACGAACTCGTCGCCTCCCAGATGCCCGAGCAGGTCGCCGCTGCGCATCTGCGCGCGCAGCGCGCCGGCGACTTCGCGGATCAGCATGTCGCCGACTTCGTGGCTGGCGGTGTCGTTGACCAGCTTGAGGTTATCCAGGTCGAGGTAGGCCAGCGCCAGCGGCACGCTGCTCGGGTCGTGCAATGCCAGCCGCACCTGCGCCTCGAATTCGCCGCGGTTCGGCAGGCCGCTCAACGGGTCGGTGCTGGCGCGGCGGATCAGGCTGCGCGCGACCGCGCGATGCGCATCCACCGTCATCGCCAGCACGGTCGGAAGGATTGCCAGCAGGCACAGGTACACCAGCAGGATCGCGACCTCGAGCGTTCCTTCAGTCGAATGGAAACCAGCGAGCCCCAAGCCGGCGAGCGCGGTGATCAGCCCCACCGTGAGCAGTACCGCCACCGCGGTGCGCAGCGGCGTGAAGCGCAGTGCGCTCCACAGCATCACCGTCAACGGCAGGCTGGTCAGGCCGAGCGTGAAGTTGCGGCTCACGCTCATCCCCCAGGCCATCAGCAGGAAGCTCGCGATCAGTGCGACATTCCACAACAGGCCCTCGCCGATGCCGCCCGGATGCAGCACGCGGCGTGCATGGCGACGATGCCACCACTGCGCGGCGAGCAGCAGCGTGGGCGTCACGCTGGCGACGCCGAGCAGTTCGCCCAGCACCCAGCGCAGTTGCGTCGCGCCCAGCGACGGCAGCGCGAGGATGTGCGCATGCCACAGCCCGTAGCCGCCGATGACGCCGCTTGCGACGGACATGACCGTGCCGGCCAGCAACACCTGGAACCCGTGGCGCACGGTGCCCGGGCGCAGCGATTCGTCGCGGCGCGACAGCCAGCCGCCGACCAGCACGCCGAGGAAAGGCGCAAGCAGCGCGTAAGGCAGGAACGACCCGGGCACCGGTGCGAGCCAGAGGTTGACCAGCGCCAATGCCACCAGCAGAAGCAGCGACCAGCGCAATCCACGCAACACCACCACCGCGAGCGCGAGGCCCGATGCGGGCCAGTACAGCGGCATCGCGCCGGGCGCGACGATGAAGCGCTGCGCATAGGCGGCGCATGTGATGTACGCGGCGACGAAGGCCAGCGCCCATCCGATGTCGCGCAACCTCGGTGCGGCGCCGGTACGAGTCAAGTCGGCGGCTCCGCGTGCGGACGCGATGTCAGCAATTGCAGGCGGTCGGCGTGCAGCAGGTCGACGGCGCTGCGCTGCAGATCGCGCATCAGCGTCGGCAGGTCCGTCTGGCGCGTGGGACGGAACGCCGCCCAGCCGTCGCGGCCATGCTGCTTGACCCAGTACAGGGCCGCATCGGCCAGTTCGACCATCTGCTCCCAGCCCAGACGCTGCTGCGCATCGCGGAACAGCGGGTATTCGGACAGGCCGACCGAGCAGGTCAGGTGCAGCGGCGCATCGGTGCCGATATCGAAATCGTGGCTGGAGATTGCCGCGCAGATGCGATGGCCGATGGATTCCAGGTGGCGGCCAGGCATCGGCCGGAACACCAGCAGGAACTCCTCGCCGCCCCAGCGCGCGAGGTAGTCGCTGGTGCGCGCCAACGCCCCGAGCACGTGCGCGACCTGCAACAAGACCTGGTCGCCGGCGCGATGGCCGTGCTGGTCGTTGACGCGCTTGAAGAAGTCCATGTCGACCAGCGCGAACACCATCACCTGGTCGTATTCGCCGGTACGCTGGCGCTCGCGGTCGTAATACGCCAGGTCCGCCGGAATCTGGTTGGCGAGATAGCGGCGGTTGCGCAGGCCAGTCAGGGGATCGGTCTGGCTCGCTTTTTCCAGCCGGGCGTTGGCCGCATGCAATTCGCGCGTGCGGGTTTCGACCTGCGCTTCCAGCGAGGCACGCTGGCGTGCGTGGCGTTGCAACTGGTAGCGATAGCCGGCGTACACCAGCATCGCCAACAGTGTCGCGAGCAGGATGCGGAACAACCATGTTTCATGGAACAGTGGCTGGATGCGGAAGCGCAGTGTCGCGGCATGCGGGTTCCACACGCCGGCGTTGTTGGCGCCGATCACCTCGAAGGTGTAATCGCCTGGCGGCAGGTTGGTGTAGTTGGCGCTGCGGCGGCGCGCGTCCTCCAGGTGATGCCAACCGTGGTCGTAGCCCAGCAGGCGATAGCGCAGTTGCACGCTTTCCGGATCCTGGAAGCTCAGCGCGGTGAATTCGAACCCGAGGTCACGCGCCGACGCCGGCAGTGTCAGGCGCGCATCGGAAGCGGCGCCCACCGTCTGCCAGCCAGCGGGTGTGCGCAGGCGCTCGATGACCAGCGACGGCGGCATCGGATTGCGGACGATGTCGCGCGTGTCGAGCGCGACCAGGCCGTCGCGCGAGGGCAGCCACAGCACGTCGCCCGCGCGGAACCCCTTCGAGTTGCCGGCGCCGTTGCAGCAGAACCCTTGCTGTCCGGCATTCGGATCGCCGCGTTCGTTGAGCACCATCTCGCCATGCACCGGACGCGTCGTGGTGTCCGCCGATCGCGGCAATTCGGAGACGCGCACGCGGCTGATGCCGCGGAGGCCGGCGATCCACAGCCAGGCATCGCCCCGACCGGCACCCGTGTCGCCGACGTCGCCTTCGTTGAGGAAGAACGGCGAATTCGCTGGCAGGCCCTGCTCGGGACCGAGCGTATGCCAGCGGCCTCCGGCTTCGACAAGCACGCGCCCCGCCAGCGATCCGATCACCCAGCGCCCGTCGCGCAACTGCAACACCGACGAAACGTCGAGGTCCGCCGGCAGCCCCGCCTGGACAGCGAATGGACGCACCCGGCCATCGCGCAGTTGCAGCAGTCCCGACTGTGTTCCCAGGAGCAGCTCGCCGTCGCGGCCGAATGCGATCACGCGCACGCGCGGGTCGCGCAATCCCTGCGCCTGCGCGATGCGATCAAGCCGGCCGTCGACCAGATGGAACAGGCCGTTGGTGGTGGGGAACCACAGGCTGCCGTCGCGATCGCGGACGATCCCGTTGATCTGTGCGCTCGCCATCGATGCCAGTTCCCGCGGCGCTTCGAGATGCCCGGCGCGCCAGATGACGAGTCCGCGTCGCGTGCCGACCCAGACCCGGTCGGGTTCGGCGAGCAGGTTGTAGACCTGCGGATGCGGCAGTGCACCGCCGGGCACGACCAGCCGGAGGCGGCCGTGCTCGAACAGGCTCAGGCCGTCGTTGCTGCCTACCCAGATCGCGCCTGCAGTCTGTGGATTGGCGCCGGGGGACAGCGACCACACGATCGGATCGTGCAGGCCTTCGCCGACGCTGAAGCGTCGCGTCCAACCGTTCCACAAACGGGCGATGCCGTTGAGCTGGCTGCCCAGCCACAGGTTGCCCTCGCGATCCTCCAGCGCAGCGGTGACCTGCGGAAACGCGCGCGGATGGGTATCGGGGACGAACTCCAGCAAGGTTCCGTCACGGAACCGGGCCAAGCCGGCGTTGCTGCCGATCCACAGGTTGCCGTCGCGGTCGGCGAGCATCGCGGTGATGGGAGAGCGGTCGAACTCCGGCGCAGCGGCCACCGGTTGCCACCCGTCGGACCCCAGCGCGTACAGGCCCTGCGAGGTGCCGGCCCAGATCCGGGCCTGCGCATCCACCAGCCGGACGACAGCCGCACTCGCAGCGTCGGCGGGTAGTGCCAGGCGCACGGGTTGCGTCCCGGTCACGTGTTCGACAGCGCCCGTCGTACCGACCCACAACCCATCCTCCCTCGACAGCAGGCTCAGCGCCGGGGCCGGCCCCGACGCATGTGCGAGGTGGTCGCCATCGGCACGGAACACACCCTCGGACGTGCCGACCACGATCGTGCCGTCGGCCTGTTCGACGATGGAAAAGATGTCCAGCGAGGGATAGCGCCCTGCATCGATTGCCGGAATCGCGCGGAAACGACCGTCTTCGTAACGCGCGAGCCCTTTATAGGTGCCGATCCACAGGCGATTGCGTCGGTCGGAAAGCAGGGCACGGACCCAGATGCCCGGCAGCGCCGGCGTGTCCTCGGGCGAAAACGTCAGGAAGCGGACGCCATCGAATCGCGCCAGTCCGCTCTGCGTGCCCACCCACAGGTACCCGGTGCGATCCTGCGCCAGGCTCAGCGCGCTGATCTGCGGCAGCCCGTCCTCGATCGACCAGGTGTCGATGACGTAGTTGGAGAAGGCCTTGCCGGGCTTCAGCGCATGGGCGGCCGGAGCCCACAGCACCAGTGCGACCAGCCATGCGCATGCCGGCAGCGGTCGCGCGGCGTACAGGGCGCGCCCGCACGCAATCGATAGCCAGCGCAACCAGTGACGCAGCGGCTTCACGATATCAGGGCCCCCTTGGGCCCGATCCTACGCCTGCGGCGTCGGTTTGCGCGTCCCCGTTTCAGGCTGCAGCGCACACTGCTGCATCGCGCAAGCGTTCAGCACTCGATGACGTTGACCGCCAGGCCGCCGCGGCTCGTTTCCTTGTACTTGTCCTGCATGTCGCGCCCGGTGTCGCGCATGGTCTTGATGACCTTGTCCAGCGACACCTTGTGCTTGCCATCGCCGCGCAGCGCCATGCGCGAGGCGTTGATCGCCTTGACCGCGCCCATCGCGTTGCGTTCGATGCACGGGATCTGCACCAGGCCGCCGATCGGATCGCAGGTCAGGCCGAGGTTGTGCTCCATGCCGATCTCCGCCGCGTTCTCGATCTGGCCCGGGCTTCCGCCGAGCGCGGCGGTGAGCCCGGCGGCGGCCATCGAACAGGCGACGCCGACTTCGCCTTGGCAACCGACTTCGGCGCCGCTGATCGATGCGTTCTCCTTGTAGAGGATGCCGATCGCCGACGCCGTCAGCAGGAAGTCGAAGATGCCGGCCTCGCGCGCCGCCGCATCGTGCGGGGCCGCGCAGAAGCGTTCGTAGTAATGCAGCACCGCCGGCAGGATGCCGGCCGCGCCGTTGGTGGGCGCGGTGACCACGCGTCCGCCGGCAGCGTTTTCCTCATTGACCGCCAGCGCGTAGAGATTCACCCAGTCCAGCACGGTCAGTGGATCGCGCATCGCCGCCTCAGGGCGCGACGAGAGCTCCGCGAACAACAGCGGCGCGCGGCGTTGCACGTGCAGGCCGCCGGGCAGGGTGCCGCCCTGGCGGATCCCGCGCTCGACGCAGCTCTGCATCGCCGCCCACAGTTCGCGCAGCCCGGCGACGATCTCGTCGGAGCTACGCCAGGATTTCTCGTTCTCGAACATCAGCTTGGCGATCGACAGGCCGCTCGTTTCGACCTGCGCCAGCAGCTCGTTGCCGCTGTGGAACGGATAGGGCAGCGGCGTGGTGTCGGCGACGATACGGTCTTCGGCGGCTTCGTCCTGGTTGACGACGAAGCCGCCGCCGACCGAGTAGTAGTCGCGCGTGGCGATCTCGTTTCCGTCGGCGTCGTAGGCGGTGAAGCGCATGCCGTTGGTGTGGAACGGCAGTTTCTGGCGCTTGTTCATGACCAGGTCGCGCTTTTCGTCGAATCCGATCGGATGCGTGCCGAGCAGTTGGATGGTCTTCGTCGCACGTATGCGCTCGAGCGAGGAGGGGATGACGTCCGGATCGATCTCGTTGGGCCAGTGGCCCTCCAGGCCCATCAGCACCGCCTTGTCGGTGCCATGGCCGCGCCCGGTCAGCGCGAGCGATCCGAACACTTCAGCTCGCACGCGCGCGGTGCGTTGCAGGTTGCCCTGCTCGGCCAGCCAGTGGCCGACGAAGCGCGCCGCCGCCCGCATCGGCCCGACCGTGTGCGAGGAACTCGGCCCGATGCCGATCTTGTAGAGGTCGAATGTGCTGACGGGCATGCGCGCGGGACGGAAGGCGGGTGGCCGCTATTCTATGCGCCCGCTGCCAAACCCAGCCTTTCCCGAGCCGGCGCACGTGCGACTGATTCTCTTCCAGCGCGACGATTGCCATCTGTGCGACCTCGCTGTCGGCCTGCTCGCGCAGGTGCGCGCGCCGGACTTCGACAGCGTGTTCATCGACGATGACCAGGCGCTGGAAGCGCGCTACGGCGAGCGCGTGCCGGTGCTGCGCGACGAGGAGGGGGGGAGCGAACTGGATTGGCCGTTCGACGCGGAAGGCCTGAAGACCTGGCTCTTACCCTTGTAGGAACGGGGAGCGTTACTTCGCTGGTTGAAAAACCACCTTCGTGCTGACCGCGATCGCGTTCGGGATCAGGCTGGTGTCGGCCCAGTCGCCGCTGCCGATGCCGAAGTCGAGGCGATTGACGGTGGCCTTGCCTTCGAGCACGGGTTGCGCACCGGACGCCCAGGTAAAAGTGAGCGTCACCGGCTTGGTCACGCCGTGCAGCGACAACGTGCCGTCCGCGGCGTAGCGGTTGCCGCCGAGCGCGCGGAATTGCGTGGCGGTGTAGTGCGCCTGCGCAAACTTGGCGGCGTCGAAGAATGCATCCCCGCGCATCTGCTCGTCATAGTCGGCGTTGGCCGTCGTCGCGCTGGCGATCGGAATCGTGACATCGAGTTTCGACGCTCCAAGTTGCGCCGGGTCGAAGGCCAGGTGCGTGACGAATCCGGGGAAGCGGCCGGTGAACACTTCGCCCTGGTAACTGCCGGCGAATGCCAGCGAGGACCCGGGCGCCTGCACGTAATCGACCGCGTACACCGGTGCGGTGGCAAGCAGCAGGGCGACAGCGAACAGCGCAGATCTAGACATGGGGGTGGTTTCCGCTGGTGGACGGCACGCGCAGCCAATTGCGTGGAAGCATGCGCGCGAGCGTTTCGTCGCGCTGGAACAGGTGGTGGTAAATCGCCGCTGCCGCATGTCCAAGCGCCAGCGCGATTAGCGTCCAGAACAGGGTCTCATGCACCGTGGTGGCGATCGCATGCAGCGATTCGCTCTTGGCCGCGATTGCGGGAAGGTTCAGCATGTTGAACCAGCGCAACGGGAATCCGGTGGAGGAATTCACGACCCAACCGCTGATCGGCAGCGCGAACAGGAGCACGTACAGCGCCGCATGCATCAGCGACGCGATCCGTGACTGCCAGGTGGGAATCCCGGGGAGCGTGCCCGGCGTGCCCGCGTACAGCCGCCACGCCAGCCGCAGCACGACCAGCACCAGGATCGTGATGCCGACGGATTTGTGAAGCATGTAGACGAAGATCTTGTGCGGCGTCGTGGGCAGGTCGACCATCGTCAGGCCCAGGTAGGCCATCACCAGGATCAGTATCA
>Ga0207691_10002973_pt1 | contig 16548 bp, 13 predicted proteins | sample KBSM13metaG_FD_184327 | JGI IMG/M metagenome (GOLD analysis project Ga0207691, IMG submission 184327) | Miscanthus rhizosphere microbial communities from Kellogg Biological Station, Michigan, USA - KBS M1-3 metaG (SPAdes) (version 2) | ecosystem: Host-associated > Plants > Roots > Rhizosphere >... | reverse complement strand
GCTCACGTCGTGCGCGACGGCGAACGCCGCGCGCGACATCCCGTCGAGAAAGTCCCCGGCGAGCGCCTCGCGCGGCGCGAAGGCGATCGCGTGGAGCAGGCCGTCGAGCATGCCCCATTCGGTGCGCAGCGATTCGAACAACGACGCGACGTCGTCGTCCTTCGTCACGTCGCACTGCAGCACCGGCACCGTCCCGAACTCCGCGGCGATCCTCGCGACGCGTTCCTTCAAGTCGGCGTTGACGTACGTGAAGGCGAGCGTGGCGCCCTCGCGCTGGCAGGCCTTGGCGACGCCATACGCGATCGAGCGATTGGAAAGCACACCGGTGATCAGGATCGTCTTGTCGGCGAGAAAGCCCATCGTCTTGTCGCTTTCGGCCCGAGCGCGGGCTTTTGGAATCTCTGGTCAGAACAGCGTCGGGATAGGACCGATGATGCCGCACGCGACGCGCGCGTTCGGCACGCCGGGCTTGGCATCGAGCGGCCCCGATCCGCCCGCGTGGAGCACGAGCGACTTGCCTTCGATGCCGTTGGGGCCGCTCAGCGCGATGCCCGGGACGCGGCGCGTGAGCGTCGCCGTGCCTTGATCGGTCGCGATGATCAAGGGGACCACGACGGGGGCGTCGGTGCCCGGCAACAGGAACGGCGGTCCCGCCGAAAAGCCATTGGGCGAAGTGCAGATCGGCGTCGTGTGGATCACGAATCGGTACTGACCGCCGGAAAGACCACCGACATCCGCCACCAGCGTGAGGCCTCCGTCGTAGGGCCGAAACGTGGCGAGTCCCACGCCGGCGCTTCCGCCAATCGGCTGCAGCCGCGCACCGATATTCACCGGCTTCTGCTTCGCCGACTCGTCCGAGGCGCAGCCGGCGAAGACGAGCACGAACGTCGCAATTCGCGCGAAGCGCACGACATTGCGCGACCAGAAGCTCCGGATCTCCATCGGTCGCGAATGATAAGCGATGGTCGCCGCGCTGGCCAGTTCGACGCGCGATGTACGCCCGGTTCGACGCGGCCGCCAAGGCGCTCGCGGTAAAATGCCATCCGTCACCGCTTTCGGGCAAGAAGAAATCGCGAGACTCCGATGTCGCACATGACGCCTTCTGAAATCGTAAGCGAGCTCGACAAGCACATCGTCGGGCAGAATGCCGCGAAGCGCGCCGTCGCGATCGCCCTTCGCAACCGCTGGCGGCGCCAGCAGGTGCCCGAGCCGCTGCGGCAGGAAATCACGCCGAAGAACATCCTGATGATCGGTCCGACGGGCGTCGGCAAGACGGAGATCGCGCGCCGCTTGGCCCGGCTGGCCGAGGCGCCGTTCATCAAGGTCGAAGCGACGAAGTTCACCGAGGTCGGTTATGTGGGCCGCGACGTTGACACCATCGTGCGCGACCTGGTCGAGGCCGCGCTCAAGCAGACGCGCGAGGCCGAGACGCGCAAAGTGCGCGACCGCGCGGCGGACGCCGCCGAGGAGCGGCTGCTCGACGTGCTGCTGCCGCCCGCGCGCGAAGTGAACATCTCGGATATGCAGCCAACCGATTCGAACACGCGCCAGAAGTTTCGCAAGATGCTGCGCGAGGGCACGCTCGACGACCGCGAAGTCGAGGTCGAAGTCTCGCTGCTCGCGCCGCAGATGGAAATCATGGCGCCGCCCGGGATGGAGGACCTCACGAGCCAGCTGCAGGGGATGTTCCAGCAGCTGGGCGGCGGCCGGCGGAAGCTGAAGAAGATGTCGGTCGCAGAGGCGCTCAGAACGCTGACCGACGAGGAAGCCGCCAAGCTCGTCAACGACGACGAGATGAAGACGAAGGCGCTCGCCTCGGTTGAGCAGAATGGCATCGTGTTCCTGGACGAAATCGACAAGATCGCGAGCCGGCAGGAGACGCACGGCGCCGACGTCTCGCGCCAGGGCGTCCAGCGCGACCTTCTGCCGCTGGTCGAGGGGACGACGGTCACGACGAAGCACGGGATGGTGCGCACCGATCACATCCTGTTCATCGCGTCGGGGGCGTTCCACTTCTCGAAACCCTCCGATCTCATTCCCGAGCTGCAGGGACGCTTCCCGATCCGCGTCGAGCTCTCGTCGCTGTCGGTCGACGACTTCGAGCAGATCCTGACGGCGACGGACGCGTGCCTCGTGCGCCAGTACCAGTCACTGCTCGCGACCGAGAACGTCCATCTCGAGTTCGTGCCGGAAGGCATCCGGCGGCTCGCGGAGATCGCGTTTGCCGTCAACGAGCGGCAGGAGAACATCGGCGCGCGGCGCCTGCACACGGTAATGGAGCGCCTGCTCGACGACCTCTCGTTCCAGGCGACGCGCCGCACGGGCGAGACGATCACGATCGACGCCGCCTACGTCGACTCGAGGCTGAAGGACATTGCGGGCGATGAGAATCTCGCCCGATACATCCTCTAGCAAGGTTTGACCAAGTCCCGCGCCTTCGGGCTGCACAATTCGACGCTTGCCTGAATGGTCGAGCGCGTCCTCGGCATCATCCTTCCGGTCTTCTCGATCATCGCGCTCGGCTGGCTGTACGGCCGGCGGGCCAAGCCGGACATGGGATGGGTCAACCGGATCAGCATGAACGTGCTCGCCCCGGCGCTCATCTTCTCGGCGCTCGCGAGCAAGGACTTCGATATCTATGCGAATGGCCTGCTCATTCTCGGCGGCATCGGCATCGTGCTTGGCTCGGGACTGCTCGCGTGGCCGATCGCCCGCTGGCTCGGCGTCGATTACCGCACGTTCGTGCCGCCGATGATGTTCAACAACTGCGGCAACATGGGGCTGCCGCTCGCGGCGCTGGCCTTCGGCCCGGCCGGCCTGTCCGCGATGGTGGCGGTGTTCACCATCTCGAACCTGCTGCATTTCACGGTCGGCGCGTGGATGATCGACCACCACGCCCGCTTCGGCCGCCTGCTGCAGAACCCGATGGTGTGGTCGACGATCGCCGGTTTCGCGTTCGCGCTCCTGCATCTGCCGCTTCCGGAATGGATGGAAAGCGGGTTCAAGCTCGTCGGCGACGCGCTCATTCCGATGATGTTGCTTTCGCTCGGCGTGCGCCTGCTCGACGTGCGCTGGAGCGACTCGCGGATCGGCATCATCGGCGGCGTCGTTTGCCCGTTGACCGGCATCGCGATGGCGGCACTGCTCGCTCCCGTGCTGAAGCTCGACGATGCGCAGCTCGGGCTTCTGGTCCTGTTCGGGTGCCTGCCGCCGGCGGTGCTCAACTTCATGGTGGCGGAGCAGTTCCGGCAGGAGCCCGGCAAGGTCGCGTCGATCGTGCTGATCGGCAACATGATGTCCGTCGTGTTCGTGCCGGTCGGGCTGGCATTTGCGCTCAAATGAGGCGCTCAAGTGAGCGTTGATTCCACACCCGCGCACATCAGGGTCGCCAGGATCGAACCATGAATCTCTACAAGCTCCTCGTCGCCCGCGCCGCCGAAGGGCGTCCGCTCAAGGTCGGCCTGATCGGCGCGGGCAAATTTGGCGCGATGTATCTTGCGCAGGCCAAGCACACGCCTGGCATTCACGTCGTCGGCATCGCGGACCTCGATCCCGCGCGAGCCCGGGCGACGCTCTCGCGCATCGGATGGCCCTCCGAGCGCTTTGGCGCGCCCTCGTTTGCCGCCGCGGCGAAAACGGCCGCGACGAACGTGTCTGGCGACGCCTTGGCGCTGATCGATGCTCCGGAGATCGACATCGTCATCGACGCCACCGGGAATCCCGCCGCGGGCATTCGCCATTCGCTCGCGTCGTTCGCGCGCGGCAAGCACGTCGTGATGGTCAACGTCGAGGCCGACGCGCTAGCGGGGCCACTCCTTGCCCGCCGCGCGCGCGAGCACAACGTCGTGTACTCGCTCGCGTATGGCGACCAGCCGGCGCTCATCTGCGAGATGGTCGACTGGTGCCGCGCCGCGGGCTTCGACGTCGTCGCCGCCGGCAAGGGCACGAAATACCTGCCCGAGTATCACGCGTCCACGCCCGACACGGTGTGGCCGTTCTACGGATTCTCGGCCGAGCAGGTGGCTGCGGGCGACTTCAACGCGCGAATGTTCAACTCGTTTCTCGATGGGACGAAGAGCGCCATCGAGATGGCGGCCGTCGCCAACGCGACGGGTCTGGCGCCGTCGCCCGGCGGCCTCGAGTTTCCGCCGTGCGGCGTCGACGACCTGCCGCGCATCCTGCGACCGGCGGCAGAAGGCGGGCGACTCCATCATGCGGGCCAGGTCGAAGTCGTCTCGAGTCTCGAGCGCGATGGGCGTCCCGTGTTTCGCGACCTGCGCTGGGGCGTCTATGTAACGTTCCGCGCGGGGGAGGCTGCCGGCGAAGACTACGTGCGCCGCTGCTTCGGCGAGTACGGGTTTTCGACGGATCCGTCGGGCCGTTATTCGGCGATGTACAAGCCGTATCACGCGATCGGGCTCGAGCTCGGAATCAGCGTCGCGTCCGTCGGGCTGCGCGGCGAGCCGACCGGTGCACCGGTCGCCTGGCATGGCGATGTCGTCGCGACCGCCAAGCGCGATCTCGTTGCCGGCGAGACGCTCGACGGCGAAGGCGGCTATACGGTGTACGGCAACCTCGTTCCCGCCGCGGACTCGCTTGCGCAGCGAGCGCTTCCGCTCGGCCTCGCGCATGGCGTAAAGCTCAAGCGCCGCATTGCCGCGAACTGCACCGTCCGCTGGGACGATGTCGACATCGACGCCGTCGACGAAGCCGTCGCCTTTCGAAGGGAAATGGAAAAAGTGTTTGCGCGCTAGCGACGCAACGTTCAATCGACGTTGGCGACGATCCGTGCAGGGGAGAGCAACCGCTCCGCTGTATTGAACTGGCGGATGAATTCCACGAACTTCGCGGCACTCAAAGGCCGGCTCAGGTAATAGCCCTGGTAGTGGTCGTAGCCCAGCCCCTCGAGGATGACTGCCTGCGTTTCAGTCTCCACACCTTCCGCCACGACGCTCTTCCCCAACGCGTGGCCATCACGATGATTGCGGAGGCAATGGCGCCCGAGCCGACGTCGTCGTCGAGATCCATGATGAAGGACCGGTCGATCTTTACGGTCTGCAGCGGATAACGTTTCAAATAGGCGAGCGATGAATAACCGGTGCCGAAATCATCGAGGCTGAAGTTGATACCCATGCCCGTCAGGTCGTCGAATAGGCGACCCATGCCATCGTTCGCATCGATAAGAACACTCTCCGTGATCTCGAGCTCCAGGCAACGTGGTGTTCGTTGTCGGAGACGAGGGAAGGGGGGTGCCATCGCCGCGAGGATATGCTCGGCCACCGCTTCCACTTCCCGCGCCGACGTGATGTGCGGCAGGATGACCGTGAACTCGTCCCCACCGAGGCGAGTCACCGTGTCGCTCTCGCGCACGCATTGCTTCAGTCGTGCGGCGGTCTGCTTCAGGACCTCGTCGCCTTCGGTGTGACCGAGGCCGTCGTTGATTCCCTTGAAGTTGTCGAGGTCGATGAAGAGCACGCCGAATTGCCTCGACTCCCGCTGTGCCCGCGCAAGCGGCGCGCGCGAGCTGGTCCTTGAAATGGAGACGGTTGGGCAGCGCAGTCAACGCATCGTAGTTGGCCTGATAATAAAGCTGCTCGTCCTTCGCTGCCGTAGCGAAGGCGACGCCAACCCGGTCGCCGAGGTTCCGCGCCCGGCCGCGTTCCTCCTCGGTGAGGACTCCTGCACCGACAAACCCCAATACCACCATACCGGCAATGGCTTCGTCCCAGATGATCGGCAAGACCAACATCGATGTTGCCCCGAGCCGCGCGGCCGCCGCCAGGAATGGGGAGATGGCCTCTGCCTTCCCGAGCCACACAGCGTCGCGATGCGCAAGGAACGCCGCGCTGTCTGCCACCGGGCACGTTGTGCGCGCGAGCGCAAGCTCGCCGCCATTGCGCTGATCGCGCGTGTAGACGCGCACCAAGGTGGGAGCATTGTGATCGACGACGGCGATGCCGACGTGATCGGCCGGTAAGATATCTCCCATGGGCATGACGACCGTTTCGATGATCCGGTCGAGATCGAGTCGCGAGAGGATTGCATGGTCGATGTCCGAAAGCGTGAGCAGTGCCTTGAACTGACTTTTCAAGCGCGAGGCCATCGAGTTGAACGACGTGGCGAGCTCGCCGAATTCGTCACCGGACGAGACCGCCACCCTCGTGGAAAAATACTGGTCCCCGGCGCGCCGGGTGCCTTCGATCAGTTTCTCCAGAGGCCCCAGAGTGCGCCGAACCTGCGTGACGCTCAGCAGTGCCGCAATCAGCAATCCGAGCCCTGCCACTGGAACGAATGTCGAATTGAACGCCGCAATCGGTGCGAAGACGTCGGTCTCGAGCCTGGAGGCAACGATGGTCCAGCCACGAACGCCGAAACGGGGGCGAAGGAACAACTCGCGATAGTCGGCAAGGTACGCTTCGTTTTCGAAAGGCGAACGATAGACGTCCGGCGGACGACGAACCCGCGGTTTCGCTGAGCGCCATGACGGCCGCCGTGCCGCTTTTTTCCGAGCAGAACAGCCGCTGTCCCTGTTCATCGACGACACAGAGCCCGGTCATCGCAGGCAGCGCCGTAGCTTCGCCCCAGAGATAGGCAGGATCGATGCTAAAAGGGGCCGGGGCTTGACCGAACCCCAGGGGATCGCAGCAAGTGCCGCGCCAGCAATTGGCGGAAAAGAGTTGGACCGGATGCGACGCCTCTGAACCTCGACATCGGCCGGAGTACGCCTACGACGCGACGTCGACCCATCCACCCTTGGCCTGCGACGCGAGGCACGCCTCGATGAACGCCATCGTGTGGGCGCCTTCCTCGATGCGAGGATAGGGTAGCTCGGGGACGGCTTCCCCCAACGAGCGCGCCATCCGCTCCTGCGCGATCTCGGCGTAGATGTTGCCGAACGCTTCGCACAAACCCTCCGGATGTCCGCGCGGAGAATGCCCCAGCGCGATGTTCTCGGGCGGTAGGAACGGATCGCCTCGGGTGATCGTGCGGACGGGCTCGCCTTGCAAGGCGAACCTCAAATAGCTGGGATCGCGATGCCACCACTCGAGCATTCCCTTCTCGCCGTAGACGCGCAGACGAATGTCGTTCTCGCCGCCGGCGGCGGCTTGGGTCACCGTGAACGTCCCGCGCGCGCCACCTTCGAACTCGATCAGCGCCGACACGTAGTCGACGACCTTGCGCCCCGGCATCAGCGACTGGACGTCCGCGACGACTTTCGCGCAGCGAAGCGCTGACACGAAGGTCGCAAGGTGCTGCGCATGGCAGCCTATCGCGCTCATCACCAGCGCCTGGCCACTGCGCGCCGGATCGAGCACCCAGCGCAACCGGCTGTTCTGCGGTCCGTCCTCGAGCCTCGTGGCAAGGCCCGCCTGGATATACTCGACTTGCACCAGGCGCACGGGCCCGATGGCGCTGTCGCGCACGAGCTGCCGCGCGTGCCGCGTCATCGGGTATGCCGTGTAGCCATGCGCGATGGCGAAGAGGCGGCCGTTGCGGCGCGTTCGTTCGACGAGATCCGACGCCTCGCGGAAATCGTGCGTCACCGGCTTGTCGCAGACGACGTCGAAGCCCGCGTCGAGCGCCGCAGCCGAGTAGGGATAGTGCGTGTCGTTCGGCGTCATGATCGCGACCGCGTCGATACGATCAGTGCGCTCGCACTCGAGCTTCAGCATCTCCGCGACGTCGGCATAGCTCCGCTCGGGAGCAAGGCCAACCGCCACGCCCGCCGAACGCGCCTTCGCCGGATCGCCGGACACCACGCCTGCCGTCACGCGGAACCAGCCGTCCATCTGGGCGGCCGTCCGATGCATGCGGCCGATCCAGGAGTTGGGTCCGCCGCCGATGATCCCCAGCCGCAGCGGACGTCCGAACCTCTCCCGCAATGCCGTCATGTCGTCTCCTGTCCGAAAGTGCGTTTTGATGTAGCCGGCAATGTTACCTCGCCGCTCGCTCCCGGCCGGGCGGGCGGCGCGATGAATTTCACAGCGAGCGCGACTCGTATCAGTCGAGCGTGCTCTTGAATGTCCGCAGGCCGATCAGCAGCACCACGATCATGAATGTCACGAGCGGCCACGTCTCGGAGAGCACGTCGGCGACGCCGTTGCCCTTGAGCAGCACGCCGCGAACGATGCGCAGGAAGTGCGTCAGCGGCAACGCTTCGCCGATCGCCTGCGCCCACCGGGGCATGCCGCGGAACGGGAACATGAATCCCGACAGCAGGATCGACGGCAGGAAGAAGAAGAACGTCATCTGCATCGCCTGCAACTGGTTTCGCGCGATCGATGAGAACGTGAGGCCGAGCGTCAGGTTGGCCGCGATGAAAAGCAGCACCGCAAGGTACAGCACGCCCAGGTTGCCGTGCATCGGCACGTTGAAGATGAGCTTCGCGAGGATCAGGACCAGCGTCACCTGCGTGAGCCCGATCATGACGTAGGGCACGATCTTGCCCGCCATGACCTCGAGTGCCGTGGCGGGCGTGGACAGCAGGTTTTCCATCGTCCCCCGCTCCTGCTCGCGCGTGATCGCGAGGCCGGTCATCAGCACCATGGTCATCGTCAGGATCACGCCCATGAGGCCGGGGACGATGTTGTACTGGGTGACCGCTTCGGGGTTGTAGCGCGGGTGCACGACCATCGTGAACGCGCCCGGCTTCGCTGCGAGCGCCGCGAGCGGACCCGTGAGATCCCGGGCAAGCGCCGACTGGGCGACGCCGTTGAGCGCAGCGACGGCGTTCTGCGTGGCGGTCGGGTCCGTGGCGTCGGCCTCGACCAGCACCTCAGGTCGCTCGCCGCGCATCAGCGCGCGCGCAAACCCCGTGGGGATCGACACGACGAACTGCGTGCGGCCGGTGGCGAGCGCGCGGTCGGCCTCGTCTTCGCCGGAAGCCACGCCGATGAACGCGAAATAATTGCTGTTGGCGAGTGCGCTCACAATGCTGCGCGAGAACTCGCTGCGGTCGGCGTCGAGCAGCATGGTGGGCAGGCGCTTCGGGTCCGAGTTGATCGCGAACCCGAACAGCACGAGCTGGATGATCGGAATGCCGACAATCATTCCGAACGTCAACCGATCGCGCTTCAGCTGGATGAATTCCTTGCCGACGATGCCGAGCCAGCGCGAGAAAGAGAAGAAGTCGCTCATGTCACCGGCCCGCAGCCTCCGTCGCCGGTTCCTCTTCGCGGCGCGGGCTGCTTTGCATCAGGTGGATGAACACGTCCTCGAGGCCGGGCTCGATCCGCTCCCAGCGGCGGCCTGTGTCGGACTTGAACGGCGCGAGAGCGGCGTCGAGCGCAACAGCGTTCGTGCCGGTGATGTGGAGCTCGGAGCCGAACGCGGCGACCTGGTCCACCGCCGGCAACACGCGAAGGCGAGGCGCGAGCTCGGCGAGACGCGGACCGGCGACGCTCCACGCGACGAGCGCCTGGCTTGCGATGATGTCCTCCGCAGTCCCTTGCGCGAGCAGCCGCCCGTTGAGGATGTAGCCCAGCTTGTGGCAGCGCTCGGCCTCGTCCATGTAATGGGTGCTGACGAGCACGGTGACGCCGTGGCCCGCGAGCTCGTGCAGCTGGTCCCAGAAATCGCGCCGCGCCTTGGGGTCGACGCCCGCCGTCGGCTCGTCGAGCAGCAGGAGCTCTGGCTCGTGCAAAAGGCAGGCGGCGAGCGCCAGCCGCTGCTTCCATCCACCGGATAGCTGGCCCGCAAGCTGCTTTGCGCGATCGCCGAGCCCGAGCCGCGCGAGCGCTTCATCGACTCGCTTTTCGACATTGTCCAGCGAATACATCCGCGCAACGAAGCGCAGGTTCTCGCGGATCGTCAGGTCTTCCCACAGTGAGAAGCGCTGCGTCATGTACCCGACGTGCCGCTTGATCGTCTTCGACTCGCGGCGAATGTCGAACCCAAGGCACGTCCCCTCGCCGCTGTCGGGCGTCAGGAGACCGCACAGCATCCGGATCGACGTCGTCTTGCCGCTGCCGTTCGGACCGAGGAAGCCGAAGATCTCGCCGCGCAGCACGCGCAGCGCCAAGTCCTTGACGACGTGATGATGGCCGAAGGTCTTGTTGAGTCCGCCAACATCGATGACGACTTCGCCGTTGCTGGACGTGGCGGTCACTGGAGTACCTTCGCGCTGCGCGCTCCGGTATTCGCCCTCGGGCCCTTCGGGCTCATGATGCTGGCAGCGTCACGTCGACCGGCTGTCCCGGATGCAGCTTGACGGCATCCGCCGGCGCCGGCTTCGCCTCGACGAGGTACACGAGCTTCGCGCGGTTCTCCTTCGAATACAGCACCGGAGGCGTGAACTCCGCGCGACCGGCGATGAACTGGATGGTCGCCGCGAACGGCCCGGCGCAGCCGTCGCAATTCACCGTCACCGCCTGTCCCAGTTTGAGACCTCCGAGCAGCGTCTCGGGGACGTAGAAGCGAACCTTGACGTTGGCGGGAGGCAGCACGCTCGCGACCGGAGTGCCGGCTGGAACCCAATCGCCGACGACGAAGTACGTGTCGTGAACGAGCCCGGCCGCGGGCGCGGCGACCGCGCGCTGCGCGAGCTTCCATTCGCTTTGCGCGACCACCTCTTTCGCGGCACGCGCGTCCGCCTCCGCGGCGCGAATCTCGTCGGTTCTCGCCGGCATCTTCGCCGTCGCCACGGCCGCTTCGAGCTCCTTCACGTGGGCGTCCTCGCGCTTGAACTGCGCTCGCGCATCGTCGAGCACCGCGCTGCTCACGAACCCGCTGGCGAAGAGCTTTTGCTGGCGCGCGACGTTGGAGCTTGCGAGCTCGCGCATCGCCCGCGCCTGCTGCAGCTCCTGCGCCGCCGTCTCGATCTCGGGCGCGCGCTTGCCGCTCTGCAGGTTGGAAAGCCGTGCCTCGGCAGCGCGCAGACGCGCCTCGGCTTCGCGCCGGGCGGCTGTCTCGTTCTCGCTCTCCAGCGCGAACAGCGGCCTCAAAGCCTCGACCTGGTCGCCGCGCTTCACGGAGAGCTGCTGCAGCGTGCCCGCGAACGGCGCCGCAACGCGCACGTATTCGCCTTCGATGTAACCCTGGAGCAGCGGCCGGCCGGTTTCCCGCCCGCACGAAGCGAGAACGATCAGCGTGGCCAGGGAAACCGAGGCCGCGACGGTTTTGCGCGAAACGTCAATATTTGACGCTGCAGCCGTAGGGCGTCGTGTTGCCCACGCTGACGGGCTTCCCGGACATCGCCTCGGCCAGCGCCGCGCGGACGTAGTTGTTTGCGGTTTTCGCATCGGCGGGATTCGCCGACCGCTTGTCGTCGATCGCGCCGTTGTAGAGGACTTTGCCGGACGGGTCGATGACGAACATGTGCGGCGTCGTCCTCGCGCCATACGCGCGGCCTGTATCGCTCGTCGAGTCGAGGAGCGTCGCCGCGGGCGCGGCGGCCTGGCTTTTCATCCAGTCGCTCATCTGGCGCGGCGTCTTGAATTCGGAATGCGACGCGTTGGTCGAATTGATCGCGAGCCAGACCACCTCGCGCGCTGCGAACTCTTTCTGCAGCGCCTGCATGTTGCCGCTCGAATAGTGCTTGCGCACGAACGGGCACTCAGGGTTCGTCCATTCGAGCACGACGTACTTGCCCTTGTAGTCGCCGAGCTGCACGGGCTTGCCGGACGTGTCGGCGATCGTGAAGGCGGGCGCGGGAGCGCCGGCTGCGACCGCGAAGGCGGCGCCAGCCGCGAACAGCGTCGCGAGCGCGAGCCAGGGTGAATGGATTCGTGGGCGCATGTTGGTCTCCTCGGGACTGAAAATACCGCCGGGTAGCAAGGTTTGGCAAGCGCTCACAGAGTCGCGAGCGCTTCGCGCATCGTGCTTCGCTGCAGGACCTCCGGCAGCAGCAGCGGCTCCTTGCCGGGGCGATACAGCACGTAAACCGGGACGCCGCTTCGTCCCAGCGCGGCCAGCGCCTCGGTGATGGCGGGATCCCGTCGCGTCCAGTCGGCTCGCACGAGCGCAACCTTCTTTGCTGCGAACTCCGCCCGCACGTCGTCGGCGTTCAGCACGAGCCGCTTGTTGACCTGGCAGGTGACGCACCACGCTGCAGTGAAGTCGACGAACACCGGCCGCCCCGATGCCGTCAGCGCGGCGACGGCCTGCGGGGTGAACGCCGCCCAATCGGGATCCGCGCCCGCGACGCGACGGTCTGCGGCGTTCGAAACCGATCGACTGTCCGGAACGAAGAGCGGCCATGCGATGGCAGCAGTAATGCCAACGGCGACGAGACCGGCGACGCCCCAAGGCCGCGCACCTCCGGTGCGCACGATCCGCCACGCCCACAGCGCGAAGCCGATGAACAGCAGCGCGACGAGCAAGCGCAGCAGTGCGTCGTTGTCACGCTGCGCACCGAGCACCCACGCAAGCCAGATCACCGTCGCATACAAGGGGAAGGCGAGCACCTGCTTGAAGCGCTCGAGCCACGGGCCCGGCCGCGGAAGCCGGCGGCGCCAACCGGGGAACCACGCCAGCAGTAGATAGGGCAACGCCATGCCGATGCCGAGCGCAACGAAAGTCACCAGCATCGTCGCCGCGGATCCGGCCAGCGCGAAGCCGAGGGCGGCGCCCATGAACGGCGCCGTGCACGGCGACGCCACGACGACGGCGAGCACGCCCGAGCCGAACGCGTCGAGCGTGCGGTTCTTCGAAGTCCAGTTGGTGACGCGTGACGGCGCGAGATGCGCAAACTCGAACACACCGGACAAATTGAGCGCGAGCACGAAGAACAGCATTGCGAGCGCGGTCACGACGGCGGGCGATTGCAACTGGAATCCCCAGCCGAGATGCTGTCCGCCCGCGCGCAGCACGGCGAGCACCGCGCCCAACGCGACGAATGCGATGACGACGCCGGCCGCGAATGCGGCTCCTTCGTGGCGCATCGTGGAATGGCTGTCCTTGTGCGTCGCGAAGCCCAGCACTTTGAGCGTCAGCACCGGAAACACGCACGGCATGAGGTTCAAAAGAATGCCGCCGACCAGCGCCGACACGATCGCAATTACGATCGTCGCGGGATCCGCGTCGGCGCTTCGCGCCGCCGCAAGATCGAGCGCGGGTGCGGCGGCCTGCGCCGGCCTCGCTCCCGCTGCGACCGCGCCGGCGACCGGGACGTCGATCGTCGCGGCGTGCGCCTCACTCAATCCCGCCGCGGACGTGACCACGCCGGCGAGACGATCGAGCGGCGCGGCGAGCGTGTGCGAGACCGGCAACGAAACTGCATACGCATTGCCCTCGCGCGTCACGGGCTGCGGTCCCGAGGGATCGATCTTGTCCGGAGCGAACGGGAAGAACCGGATGGTGCCGGGATCGCCCGCGCCGGGTGGCGGGACAAGTGTGAGCTTGACCGTTGCGCCGGTGCCGGAGGCGTTCGCTCGCCAGCCTGCGAGCGGTTTGGGGAGTGCCGCTTGGGCCGCCGCCATGGGGCCGCTCCAGCGCGGGTCCGGGTCGGCGCTCGCCACGACCGGCAACGTGAGCGACAGGTCGACGCCTTCGGGTATGCACACTTCCTTGCAGACGAGCCACTCGGCGCGTGCCGCGAGCGTCACGGGCCCGCCATCGGCAAGCGTGCGCTGCGGCTTCAACTCGACGAGGTGCAACACTTCGCCTTCGTAGCCGTAGTTGACGAGCGGTCCCACCGGCAACACTTTCGGCACCGGCCATTCGATCGGTCCCGCTTCGATGCCTGCGGGCAGCTTCCAGGCGAGCGTCGTCGGCAAGCCCGAGTCGCCCGGGTTTTGCCAGTACGTATGCCAATCCTTCTGAATCGCGAGGCGCAGCGCGACCGTGATGGGCTCGCCGGGCACGATCGCGGTCTTCGCCGCGACGAGCTCGGCTTCGACGTGAGCCGTCTTGACGGGTGCGGCGACCGCAAGGGAAACGAAAGCACTCGCGAAGCCGAGAGCCGCCGCCATTCGGGGCGTGCGCCACGCGTGCGCGAGGCGTGAAGCATCCATTGCAGAGTGCGAAGTCACCCTATAATTCTACCCGTTCCCATGGAGGCCTTTCTCGTATCGACCGGCATCGTTGCTCTCGGCGAGATCGGCGACAAGACGCAGTTGCTGGCGCTCGTGCTCGCCGCGCGCTTTCAGAAGCCGGTGCCGATCATCGCGGGCATCCTGGTCGCCACGCTCGCGAATCACGCGCTCGCAGGATTCTTCGGCAATCTGATCCGCACGCTCGTGTCGCCCGCGGTGTCGACGTGGCTCGTCGCCCTGTCGTTCTTCGCGGTGGCCGCGTGGGCGCTTCTTCCCGACAAGCTAGACGACGACGCGCCTCCGCCCGCGACGCGGTGGGGAATCTTCGGGGTCACGGTTGCCGCATTCTTTGTGGCCGAGATCGGCGACAAGACGCAGGTCGCGACGGTCCTGCTCGCCGCGAAGTATCCGTCGCTCGTGGCTGTCGTGCTCGGAACGACGCTGGGAATGCTGCTCGCGAATGTACCCGTCGTGCTGATCGGAAAGGCGGCTTCCGCGAAGATACCGTTCAAGGCCGTCCGCATCACGGCGGCGCTTCTGTTCGCGGCGCTCGGCGTCTACGCGCTCGCCGCGCCCGCGGCGGCGGCCACCACAACGATGCCGCTCGCACCGGAGCAGCGAGCCAATCGCTTCGACGATCCGTTCCTGCAGGTGACGAGCGCGATTGCCGATTGTCCGCCGCAATCGGCGCCAATGATCACCGAACAAGAGATGCGCGCCGAAGCGCATCCGCGCGCGGAACGCGGCACGCGCTGCTACCAGTCGGGACGATGCCGGCTCCCGAACTCCTACCTGTACGACAGGGAGATCATCCCGCGCGTGAAGACGGCGATTCTCACCGACGGTCGTTTTGCGGAAACGAGCATTTCGGTGCTCGGCCAGCGGCGATGGGTGATCCTCAAGGGGTGCGTGCGGACCGAAGCACAGAAAAAGGCGCTCGAGACGCTCGTGCGGAGCATCGACGACGTCGAGGCCGTCGTCGACGAGCTCGCCTTGCGGAAGCGGTAGCGCGCCTTCCAGCCCTAAGCCCGGCGACGCGCCGCCGGTATAATTCCGGGTCGCAATCCTTCTCGACCGTCCTCGAATCCAGCGGCACGCACCGCCTCGAAAATCCATGAGACCGTTCAACCCCGCCGAGATCGAAGCCGACGTCCAACGCCAATGGAATGGACGCGACGTCTATCGTGCGGTGGAGACCTCCGCGCGCCCCAAGTTCTATTGCGTGTCGATGCTGCCGTACCCGTCGGGCAACCTGCACATGGGGCACGTTCGCAACTACACGATCAACGACATGATGTACCGGTACCTCCGCATGAACGGGTACAACGTGCTCATGCCGATGGGGTGGGATGCGTTCGGCCTCCCCGCCGAGAACGCCGCGATGAAGAAGGGCGTTGCGCCCGCGAAGTGGACGAACGAGAACATCGCCTACATGAAGAAGCAATGCCAGACGATGGGATGGGCGATCGACTGGTCGCGCGAAATCTCGACGTGCGATCCCGCGTACTACAAGTGGAACCAGTGGTTCTTCCTCAAGATGCGCGAGAAGGGCATCGCGTATCGCAAGACCAGCATGGTGAACTGGGATCCCGTCGACCAGACGGTGCTCGCGAACGAGCAGGTGATCGACGGCCACGGCTGGCGATCGGGTGCGCCCGTCGAGAAGCGCGAGATCCCGATGTATTACCTGCGCATCACCGACTATGCGGACGAGCTCTTGTCGTATCTCGACCGGATGCCCGGCTGGCCGGAGCGCGTCAAGGTGATGCAGGCGAACTGGATCGGCAAGAGCCAGGGCGTGCGGTTCGCGTTCACGCACGACATCGGTGCCGCCGATGGCAAGGTGATCGGCGACGGCCGCATGTACGTCTTCACGACCCGCGCCGACACGATCATGGGCGTGACCTTCTGCGCCGTTGCCGCCGAGCACCCGCTCGCCGCGCGCGCCGCGGAGACGGACCCGCAGGTCGCGGCCTTCGTCGCCGAGTGCAGGCTCGGCAGCGTGAAGGAAGCCGATTTCGCGACGATGGAAAAGAAAGGCATGCGGACGGGGCTCTTCGTCACGCATCCCCTGACTCGCGAGAAGATCGAAGTGTGGGTCGGCAACTACGTGCTGATGGCGTACGGCGACGGCGCGGTGATGGGCGTGCCGGCGCACGACGAGCGCGACTTCGAGTTCGCGAACAAATACGGATTGCCGATCAGGCAGGTGATCCGCTGGGTCGACGATGCGGGAACGCCGCGCGCCGACCGCCCGTTCTCCACCACGACCTGGGAGCCCTGGTACGCCGAGTACGGCGTCTGCATTGCAAGCGGAAAGTACGACGGCCTCCGCTACGGCGGGGCCGTCGACGCGATCTCGGCCGACCTCGCCGCGCTCGGGCTCGGCGAGAAAAAGATCACGTTTCGCCTGCGCGACTGGGGCATTTCGCGGCAGCGGTACTGGGGGACGCCGATCCCCATCGTCCATTGCCCGATCTGCGGCGAAGTTCCGGTGCCGGAAGAGGAGCTTCCCGTCGTCTTGCCGGAGGATTGCGTGCCGGACGGCACCGGCAATCCACTCGCGAAGCGCCGC
>Ga0207691_10002972_pt1 | contig 16549 bp, 14 predicted proteins | sample KBSM13metaG_FD_184327 | JGI IMG/M metagenome (GOLD analysis project Ga0207691, IMG submission 184327) | Miscanthus rhizosphere microbial communities from Kellogg Biological Station, Michigan, USA - KBS M1-3 metaG (SPAdes) (version 2) | ecosystem: Host-associated > Plants > Roots > Rhizosphere >... | reverse complement strand
AGATTAAGTAACACTCCGGTTTTGCGAAATTAATGCGAGTGATTTTCTGCGTACAATTGGTGAACATCGTACTCTTGTTGACCTATGATGCTTGGGCTGGGGCGCTGTTTCCCAATCGAGGCTTATAACACGCGCTTGGAGCGGACTCCCCATGAGCGGGCTTCTAATGAAACTACAGAAGCTGTGTAATCAAAAGCTCACGGCCACTGCGACTTTGATCGCTCTTGTTTTCGCGGGTTGCTCAAAGCCCAGTTTGAGGGTGAGCGAGCAGCAGCCCGCGACTTTCCGTTTAATTGGAAGCAACCAAGTACAATTGTTTGAAGTGGGAACTAACAAGGGTAAATTGTGGTTACTTTACCCCAGTAAGAAAAGATTATCTTTGGATGAGGTTGCCAGGATCACCTACGCCGAAGTCCCTGATTCCTGTTATCAACAGCTTCCCGTGAGCCATGATCCGCCACCTGCTCTTTTGGAAGAAGTCGAATACTATGCAGTTGCGGTGATAGCTGATGATCCACCAGTTCGGGTTCGCTTTAAGATAAGTGGTGGCAGAATAGTTGTGCTGGCGGATAATTAAGCATCGCGTCTTCTAAATCGTTAGCGCAATCCAACACGCGCTTGGAGCGGACTCGCCATGAGCGTGCTTCCTTGTTAAGTAACTTGGGCTAGCCGCTCGAGCGCAGCGTTCGGCGCTTCGCTGGTGTGCCACAAAAATGAAAACCATCCTCCTATTTATTCTTCTGTCTTTGCCTGGAGTTGTTAACGCGCAGAAAACGAAATCAACCGCGGCACATACCCACGACATCCTAGCTGTTGAATTCAGTCCCGATGATACTCAGCTGCTGTCTTACTCCTGGGGCGACGGATGGTTAATTCTTTGGGAAGTTCGAAGCGGTTACCTGATCTGGAGAACAAAAACGGAGTTAGTACAAAGAGCGACAGAACGATCCAACCTCCAAGCGTTCTATTGGAGTGAAGACAGTCAGTTCATCATTACGAAGAGCGAAAATGGAACTTACCAAAGCTGGGATGCGCGTACGGGAAAACTGATCGCAGTGTTTGATAAGGCTCCCGAGATTAAGCTGAAGGCCGGAGTACCAGCTACAGTTTCTGTAGAAAAGGACATCGACTCTTTCTACCTCCTAGATCCTGCTACAAGAAGAACATTCAAGATCGACCGCTTTTCGCGAACTGGAAGTACTTACGATGTTAGTCACGATAACAACCTCTTTGCCGAGGGAGGGAGTTATGGAAATGCCGCGATCAAGATCACGGAATTCAGATCAGGCAGATCGTGGCTTCTTGATGGCCGCCTAGTTCGTCAAGTGCGAACGTCTTCTGAACCAAGCGAGCTGGAGATTCGGTTAGCGCGCGCCAAGCAGCAACGCTTGATCGCTCTAAGCGATGCAAGGGCGAAGCGCGACAGGCAGGCAGCAGCTGACTTAACGAACTTTAAGAAACTTGTTTACATAACGTTTGACCATTACGGTGAAATGGATGATCCCGGAGAGAAGCGATTGTTGGAATCGAACGAGCCGAAAAAGAGTCTCATTCAAAAGTCTGTTAACGAAGCGAGTGCTATCTGGCTTCGATTACATAACGATTCACCGCTTCCCATAAAGATTCCGACGCAGAGCATGTATTTACCGAATCCGAAGTGCTTCTTTGAGTTGCCGAACGGTCGCCGAATGCTAGGCTTGTGTGACAACAAGGAGATTAGTATCTGGCATGGCTTGGAAGATAGACGTGGTAAATCGATCCCGTATGGCTTTGATGTTGGTGCGAGCGCAATATTACTGCCCAAGACCTCCGCAATGTTTGCTGTGCCTCGTGCTCTGCTGAAGGATGGAAAGGCTATTCGTTTTAGTATCAGTTTTCAGAACGAAGGCATCGAAGCTGGAGTTGAAGATTACGGCGATGAGATCCTTCTACGGTTTCGAGACTCAGATTTGCCGAAGGGTAGATGATAATTATTCATTCATACACCTAAACCGAAGTCCAACACGCGCTTGGAGCGGACTCGCCAGCGCATGCGTCCTGATACTCTCGCCCGCATCAGTTCGCTCGCAAGATATGTATTAGCTATCTAATCGGTATTTTCAGTCGGCGGCGGGTGATAACGAACGCGACATCTAACAAGGCCCATGTTCGCAAGAAGAAGAGCCCCAATCCAACCATAGTGATGGCGGCTGTGACCCGTTCAATACCCCCAGGCTTCAACTTCCGTGATGCGGCACCATTTGTCTGGGGTGTCGCTCACTTGTATCCGAATGCTTTGAGTAAATAGACCGCGGGGCACGGTTAACCGTTTCAACACGTTCGTATTACCGATGACCGGATTCCCGAGTGCCGGAACGTCCCTCCAATCCCCGAACTGTGTCAAGAACTGCACCCTAAAGTTAGTCAAGCCATACTTGGTAAACGTTGGCATCGAGACGTCTGGCTCGACTGGACTAGCAAAATTGTCCTGCACCATGTAGACATCGATCTCATCGATAGTTTTGCGTCCCTTAAAATCGACCTGCAACCAATCATTGTTAGTTGGACCGGCGCCCTGCCAGCCGCCGCCGCTTAACCAATTAAGACCTTGATGTTCGCCATCGATGGCCTTGGCGGGAGAATAAGGAGCACTGGTCGATGAAGCCTTCGCTGTCGCCAAGTTAGAAGCGAGGGCAACGTTTTTCCTAGTGTCCAGAGACTGACTAAGACCGCCTGGTCCGGGGACTCCGGGTGTTTTTGGTGGGGCTGCAAGGAGTCCTGGTCTATAACTCACGGTTAAGCTGAAATCGGTATAGCGAGTCTGGCAGACGCTTTTATCATGTGGAATCAGTTTGTCTAACCAATCTTCATTCTCACCTACGATCACAAAGCCGTACCCTATTTTTCCTGTGATCCATTTGTTGACCACTTCTGTAACATCAATGCTGCAACCCGCCGGTGGACATCCCTTAATGGTTGCGATGGGGTCACTGGCGGGAAAATGAACATCACCAGAGTAGTTGCTTACCCGCTCGGAGAAGCCCTTCAACGAATCCGCGTTGGCGACCGATAGGCGGTCTTCGCACACTCTGGTGATCGGTCTCCTTTGATCATCATAGGCAGCAACACTTCCGTCTACTGTCTTAAACTTAAGCGTGGCGTTCTCGACTATCTGGAGTGAAGGCTTGTCGAATATTTCGCTCAGGTCAAACCACGTCGTGCCGCGATAATCGACTTTGGAATTCCATTCGCAGGGGAAAGGACCGCTGCCTGCGTAGTAGTCGTTTACGTATCCCACCAGAACTTGTCCTGCTGGTGCATCATCCACCCTTAGTTTGAAGGCAAACGGGTTTTCGCAATTCACTCTATCGTTGTGCCACTCATGGTTCACATAGAAGGTCCTCAAGCCCTCCGCGGGTGGTATGAAGGTAGTGATTGTCGTGGGGGCTCCCCCTGGCCGGGCGCTCGTCGCAATCAACTGTCCCTTCCCATTATTTGAAACCATGAAGGTCCAGTATTTATCCGAAGAACGAAGCTCCTCATACCAGAACGGTTTTGGGGCGCCGACTACTTCTTCGACGTGCTGGGAGATCCGGTTTGGTTCGGCTTCATACATGCCACGATCCGTCCAGGAACATGACCCTTCTTTCAATTCCTCACCAGCCGGCTTCGTTCCCCGTTTGAATTCGAAACCTAAATTTCCTGCACCTTCCGCAGCACCTGGTTTCAAATCCCCTCCGCCTCGGCAGACGAGTGGATAATCCACCGGCGGTCGCGCCGCTTCGCTTCCTGAGAGTGGCAAGATCAAGGTCAGCAAACCGACACCTAACGCTGATAAGAAAATCCTCTTCATCTCTATTCTCCTTCTGCTTTCATGCGGTCAAGGCAGTTGCGGAAGAGCGGGCGGTTCTTGTCGGAGGCTCTCAGGTGATCAGCGATCCCAAGTAATAGCAACAATCCAGCTCTCTGGGTGATGTCTATCCTTCTCCGCCTCCGGATCCATGCGTCTGCCGACAGTTCGATATCGGTGCACCAGCGATGTGAGTCAATGTCTGGCCAGTGTTGTTGTCGAAGACTTCTCCCGCGACGACGCAGCCGCCACCGGGGATTCCCCCCGAGTTGACACCGCCGGGATGGGTTAACAGCCCAACGAGTTCGGCCCTGCCATTGTTGTCGAAGGATGATTGAGGAAGCTGGTCTGCGTTGAGGTCGAAATGGAATGTCTGGTTCGGGTTAGTTATCCAAAGCTGCTGCACGACGATGTTACCCTGGCTGTCGAAGACGGTGAGCTGCATCTGCTCGTGTGTTTCACAACTGGCTTGCGCCGAGTGAAAAGCACTGAACCGGAGTGTTTCCCCATGTGTGATGCCTCCCTGGATGATGATGCCAACTTCATTTGCCGCCTCGCGCACCTCCCGGTTCTGGTCCGGCACGGCTCCGATTCTGTTTCCGATCGAGAGGATCGCAATCGCCACCAAGGGAATCAACGCGATCAATTTTCGTTGCGTACTGAGTACTTTCATCTTGGGCTCCTTACTGGCTTTAAATTGAGTTCAATGCTGCTGGGGGCAGCCGTTCGCTATTCGGCGCACATGATTACCCCGCAGAAACGCGACGTCACTAGGTAGGTTCGTAGGAAATTGAATGCTGGTGAGAAAGTTCGAGACAGTGTTCGCTACTTACTTGAGGAGTCGATCCTGCAAAGCCTTGGCGACCGCTTCGGTCTTTGAGTGGACATGAAGTTTCTCGTAAATCTTTTGCAGGTGAAAAGAGACTGTGTGGGTAGTCACACCCAATTCCGCCGCGGCAGTTTTATAGTTATGGCCTTCCATCAGCAGCTTCAATAAGCGCAATTCGTGAGGAGTTAACTCATAGCTTCGATCGGGAGGACGATGCTCGCGGAACAACTTGACGACACGACTGGCCACTTCCGGAGTCATTGGCGCGCCGCCTTTGGCTGCCTCCTGCAAACTCTCAAGTAGGCGGGCGGGCGGCGTCTTTTTGAGCAAATAGCCGCTGGCGCCCGCGCATAGTGCGTCAAAGATGCGTTCGTCGTCGTCATAGATTGTGTGTGCCAGCAAAACCATTTTCGGAAAACGTTCCTTCAATCGGCGCGTGCCTTCAATTCCGCCCATGCCGGGCAAGCCGATGTCCATCAGAACAACGTCGGGCAGATCGCGGTCGATCTTTTCCAGCGCTTCTTCCATTGAACGGTAGCTGCCGCAACAGCGAAAGCCTTCGGTGCCCTCGATCAGCATAGTGACGGCGTCACGAAACTTGCGCTCGTCCTCTACGATTGCGACGTTGACAATCGCGGGAGGCGCTTCGTTTGTTGGGACTAATGTTTGACCGTCGGTATTCATTTCGGCTTGAGGAGTAAAGAGTCAACCCCGCACACGGCCCGCACGGTAACCCACTGATGATTCGAAGTCACTAGGTACTTTCCTAGTCACCCCAACTTCCACCGCCGCCGATCCATTGGCACGACAAGAGTGAGAATCGTTCCGTGGTTGCTTGCTGTTACTACCTCGAATTCACCGCCGAGCCGGCTTGCGCGCTGGCGCATGCTGCCCATTCCGTTACCCTCGGTTGCTTGCGAAGGAACAAAGCCTTTGCCGTTGTCGCGCAACTCGAGCTGCAGCGATTCGTTTTGCACGCTAAGAATGATCGCGGCTTCAGTGCAACCCGAGTGGCGGGTAATGTTATTGACGCCTTCTTTGACGATGAAAAATATCTCGCGGCGCGCATCTGCGCCCAGTTTGAAATCGTGATCGTCGGGCGCTTCAAATTGCAGGGCGATGTTCCGTGAAGTAAACGCCTCACTGGCAAACCGTCGCATTCTTTTCACTAATTCACTAAAGCGATCCTTACTGGGATTTACCGCCCAAACAATGTCACTCATGGAATCAACGAGTTCGCGCGAGGACGAGGCAATCGAGGCCAGAGGCTCTGCCACGCCGGAATTACCACGCAGAACCTGGCGCTGGGCCACTTCACTCAGCATCGCTATCAACGAGAGACTGGCGCCGATGTCATCGTGTAGATCAGTGGCAATCCGCGTACGCACCCGCTCAAGTTCAATCAATCGTCGCACGCGATAGCGATAGACTGACGTTACTACCAGCCCGACTGTCAGCAGGCCCAGCCCAATGAACCACCAACGCTGCCAGATGGGCGACAGGATTGTGAAGGTAATAGTCGCCGGTGTGGGACTGATACTTCCGTCCGCTGTTAAAGCCCGCACCTGGAACTGATAACGACCCGGTGACAAGCTCGCATAGTTAATCGTGCGTTGATCGGAAGGTGCGCTCCACTCCTCATTGGCGCCAACTAACTTGTATTGGTACTTCAATCCCTCGCCGGCCGCGAAGCCCAGGCCAACGAAGTCAATGCTCAGTTGATTCTGCGTGGGATTGAGGACGAGTCCGGCCACTTCGGTCGAGCCCAATGCTGAGATCGGCTGCGTAGCTCCGGCGATGCGCAGCCCGCTGATCAAGATGGGCGGCGGCGATGGAGGTGGGTCGAGCTTAGGAATGAGACGCGAAATCCCTTGTTCTGTGCCGAACCAGAGCGCGCCGTCCCGGTCACGTAAAGCGACACGCACCGCATTGCTCGCCAACCCATCGGCTTTGGTGTAGTGCCTGATGCGCTTAGTCTCCGGATCGAATCGGTCGAGGCTCCGAGTTGTTCCGAAGTACATTCGCCCTAGTTTGTCTTCGGTGATGCACGAGGTGGTGTTGCTGGCCAGTCCGTCAGCGATCGTGTAGGTGATGAAGTGCGGATGATCCGTTTGCGGGTCGTCGAGGCGAGCGACTCCGCTCGAATCAGTCGCAACCCACAGCCGTCCAGCGTGGTCCAGGTACAAGGCCCTGATGAGCCCAGCCGGTACTCCATCGGACTGAGTGAACATTCGAAAACTACCATCGTGATAACGGGCCAGGCCGCCGTCATAAAACCCCAGCCAGAGATTGTTAGCGGCATCCTCGCAGTAGGCGGTGGGCGGGCTGCGCGGAGGAAGACCGTCCGCTTCGGAGTAGAGGTGAAAAGACTCATTCGCTCGCTCCCACCGGACGACTGCGTTGCGCACTCCCGAAGCTATGCTGATCCAGACGTCACCGTGCGAGTCTTCAAACAAACGATAGAGATCATCGCCAGGCAGCTCGCCGTGGTCGTAGCTGTAGATGGCCTTCGGAGGTGTATGTGCGAGCTGTTCCACGCTCGTCACACGTGGAAAGCGATATAGACCAGAACCCGTGGGCACCCACCACTCTCCAGTGTGATCCTGGAAACTGAGCTGGTTCGAACCCCAGCCGAAGTCCTTGATCTTGCGGCGGAACTGAGGGACGACGGCGGCAAATCGCCGGCCGTCAAAACGATTGACAAAGAATTCGCTTTCGGTGCCCATCGCGCAGAGTTCGCCACGCTCGTTTTCAATGATCGAAGAGATGCGTGAATTACCCAGGCCGTCAGCTGTACCGAAGCTGGTGAAGCCGTTCCAGGTAATCTTTGTCGCACCCGTCAGGCTCCCCAGCCATAGATTTCCGTCCCGGTCCTCAACTGGTGTCCGCACCGAGGGATCACTGACACCCAAGCCTGAGGTGTAGCTGCGGAAGCGCCCGTCCATAAACTCGGTGAGCCCTCCATTAGTGGCTATCCAGATTCGCCCGTCAGAAAATTGGGCTATGCCCCCAATGATCATCCCGGCCAACCCGTCAGCCGTTGTGAATTGGCAAACGCCGCCGGCCGCATCAGGTAGGCGGACACGTTGGTCCGGCGAGTGAGCACCCGTCGCGCACCCAGGCAGACGGCGCTTAAGTAATTCACCGCCTGCGGTGATGGAGGTAGCCGGTTCCGGCTTAATCACAATCAATCCGGCGCCCCCGCGGTGCCCGACCCATAGTCTCCCCTCGGTGTCGTACATCAACGACGTGACCAGGTCGCCGAGCGACGACCGTTGAATCGTGTAGCGAACCGTACGGCCGTCGGGCAAGCGTCGCAGCAGTCCGTTGTTCGTGCTTACCCAGAGGGTGCCTTCGCGGTCCTCAACCAGTGCTCTCACGACTACCTCGCGATCTGGCGACCGCATATTCAGCGCGACGCGACGAAACGTCGCCTGACCATTGGTCTCATCGAGGTGGAAAAGACCAGCGTCAGTTCCGGCCCAGAGTTGCTCTTTGCGGTCTTCATACAGGACGTTCACGTTATTGGTCGCCAGTTCATCACCCACCGGGTATGGAGTAAATAGAGTGCGGTTTGCAGATTGCAGATTGCGGATTTGAGGTTGTTCATTCCGCAAGGGCGAGGGGTTGAAGCGGGCTACGCCGCCGCCATTTGTCGCTACCCAATAGACTCCGCGCCGAGTCTCGATCAGGTCGTTAATGAATGGATGTGGTAGTCCGTCCTGGACGCCGTAAGTAGTGAACTCGTAACCGTTGAATCGGCTTAATCCATCACCGGTGCAGAACCAGAGAAAACCATGCGAGTCGCGAATGATGCGCTGGATAAGATCGCGCGGCAGCCCGTCGGCAGTCGTATAGACTCGCACGGGAAGCTGCTCGGCCAAGACGCTGCGCATGCTGAGAAAAAAGAGAAGCCCCAGGCAAGACGCTAAGGCGAGCGTAGCGCAGACGATGCGCTGAAGTGAGAACCTTTGGCCTTTCATTCTCATTTCCACTGCATGATACTGCGCTAGTGAGAAGGCGGAAAGCTGATCTCACTTCGATCTAAAACCGGAATCGTGAACAGCTAACGTTTGTTGTCGGAGTGAGTGAGCGCGCATTGCTTGGGGCCATGGCGTCCCAAAGCATTCCGAGTCAGAACCAAATCATTGCTTAGCTGCGCGAGAAGGAGACCCTGCGCAAAGCAGCCGCTTGGTCCACGAAAATCGAAGTTAGGCGGCTGTCATCCCACTGGCTACTAACAAAGAACGCCACTGGCCCAAATTGCCGGAAAATACGGAGGCGGGTCGGTGTTATATTTGAACCCCTCGTGTTGCAACACGAGAAAGTCTGATCCAATTAATAGTTGGATTGCTCGTAATCCAATGATGAGACCGTTATCGTCAAGTTCAACGTTTTTCCTGAAGTTTGTTTTCTCAGGTATTTTTATTTCCTGTTCGCTTTGGTTAGTTTCAAATCTGATTGTCGCAATCATTCGCTCTCCGCATGACTTATCAGCTGGTCCAGTCGTTTTCATCATCTTATGGTCGGCTGCAACGACAACGTTTTGCTACCATTTGACCATCCCACTTAAGCTAGTGCGTATTGATGAACGTTATCTCTACGTGTCAAATTATATCCAAGAGATCGCGATTCCTTTGGCAGAGATTCGGCAGGTTTATCAGTGGCGGTACGCCAATGTGCGGCCTGTAGTAGTCAAGTTGAGATCATCAAGTCGTTTTGGTGACACAATAAAATTTGTGCCGCAAACAACGTTTCATTGGTGGTGGAATGAGCACCCAATCGTGAGTGAGCTGAAGAGCGTGGTCCCAAATGAAGAGGAAGCTAATCGTATATTCGACGCCGCAAGCTAACACGCGCTTGGAGCGGACTCGCCATAACGGTTCCTTTATTCGTAGTAACTTGGGCGAGCCGCTCAAGTGCAACGTTGGGTTGCTCACACCGAGTGGGTTCGGGGTGTAACAAATCCGAAACTTTTCGATTCTTGTTATCACTAACTGTTAAGTTATCCGTCACAGAATCAAGTGGCATGGTGTTCATCTTGATAGAAATAGGCTTTACGTCTGCGAGCCCTACGGAGAATGTCTTTTTATGAAGCGCGGATTCAAATCGAGTGCCGCGGCCGTCTCCGTAATGCTCGCGGTCGTTCTATTCGTCTCGAGCGGCTATGGTCAGAACGTTTCGACTCTCCCGGCACCCAAGCCCACCGCTCAGTCGCAAACATCTGCAAGCAACGACCCTGTGATTCAGAAGATTTGGGTGGAAGGGAGAGATAAATCTCAGCTTTACTCCTTCGCTCAAGAACTGCTTGACTCAATCGGTCCTCGACTGACTGGCTCGACCGAGCAGAAGCTGGCGAATGACTGGGCCGTGGCCCTGTACCGCAAGTGGGGCATTCCAGTGCGCGCCGAGCAATACGGAACCTGGATGGGATGGCGCCGGGGAATTGCCCACATTGATCTCATAGAGCCGAGGGTTCGCTCACTTGAAGGAATGCTCTCGACATGGAGCCCGGGAACCAAGGGAACAGTCGAAGGCCCGGTCGTCCTCTTCCCAAAGGTGCAGACTGCGGCGGAGTTTGAGGCGTCGCTGCCGCAGGTCCGGGGTAAGTTCGTGCTCTTCGATTTCCCCTGGCCGACCTGCCGGCCCGATGCGAACTGGAAGGAGTTTGCGACGCCGGAATCTTTTGAGCGGATGCAGAAGGAGCGCACCGAAGCATTCGACGCGTGGTACACCGGTCGGGTGCGCAAATCGGGCCTGAGAGGACGAGCTCTGGTTCGGCGTCTCGAAGAGGCAGGCGCGCTGGGGATTGTGACGGTACTCGTGCCGCCGCCGGGGCCTCAGGGGTGGGGTGTGAGCAAGATCAGCACTACGATCGCCGAAAAGATTCCGGAGCTGGGTCTCAGTTGTGAAGACTATGGGCTGGTCTTCCGTCTGGCGGAAAACAACCAAGGTCCAATTCTTCGCGTAAACGCCGACGCGGAGTTCACAGGGGAGGTTCCGGTCTCTAACGTGATCGCTGAACTACGCGGTAAGGAGAAGCCAAACGAGTATGTAGTGTTATCTGGACATTTCGATTCGTGGGATCCCGCTTCCGGCGCCACAGACAACGGCTCGGCCACGGTCATGATGATGGAAGCGATGCGAATCCTTAAAGCGGTTTATCCAAACCCGAAGCGCACGATCATTGCCGCTCATTGGAGCGGCGAGGAGCAGGGGTTCAACGGTTCGCGAGCGTTTGTAACTGACCACCCGGAGATAGTCAATGGCGTGCAAGCGATCTTTGATCAAGACAACGGCACCGGCAGGGTTATGAAGATATCGATGGAGGGGTTTATTGGCAGCGATGCATTTTTGCGCCGATGGCTTTCGAAGATGCCCAATGAGATCACCCGGCCCATAGGTCTAGCGAGTCCAGGGACACCGTCACAAGGAATTGATGCTGCGTCATTCACCTGCCATGGTGCCCCAGCATTCAGTCTCGGCTCAGTCGAGTGGGATTACAAGGCCTACACATGGCATACGAACCGTGACACCTTCGACAAGCTGGTTTTCGACGACCTGAAGAACAATGCGATGCTGTTTGCGATGCTGGCATACCTGGCCTCCGAGGATCCGGAGCGCGTCCCGCGAGAGCCACGAGTCACGGCAACGGATGCGAAGACAGGTCAGCCCACCGCTTGGCCAGCGTGTAAGTCACCGGCACGAAGTTCGGCGGGGTACGAGCAGTGAATTTATGGATTGTAGAAGATCGATCTAGTGGCGGCTAACACGCAACCCAACAAATCGTTGCAGCTGAGCCGCGATTGCGTGTCCTTCATCAAGTCTTTATTCTCTCAGGTTGTAGCGATTCGCGCGGCCACCTGAACTCAGACGTTGGGCGGCTAAGCTCAGCCCCGTTAAAGATAGGAATTATGAAGAAGATAATTTGCCTCGCGTGCGCTCTTCTTTTACTTGCATCTACAGAAGCAGTAGCTCAAAGCTCTCTGAAAGATTATCCGCAGTGGCGCGGGCGGAACCGGGATGGCGCGGCCAGCAAATTCTCAGAACCCACATCGTGGCCCGAAAAACTGACTCGCAGATGGAAGGTCATCGTCGGAGAGGGCTACGCGACGCCCATCGTTGTTGGCAATACCGTTTACTCCTTCACCCGACGCGATGGCAACGAGGTGCTGATGGCACTCAATGCTGTGACCGGCAAAATTGTGTGGCAAACGCCGTATCCAGCACCGTATACGGTTGCGAATGCTGCGGCCGCGCACGGCGCGTGTCCAAAGGCGACGCCACTCTTTCATAACGGCAAGCTGTACACGCTCGGCATCAGCGGCGTCGTGTCGGCCTTCGATGCGGTCACCGGTAAGCTTGTGTGGCAGAAACCGGCACCCTCTGAACAACCGTATTTCGGTATGGCTGTGTCTCCCGTCGGAGACAAGAATCTAGTGATCGTCAACCCAGGTAACTACGGCCCGCTCACTGCGTTTGACGCAGAGACAGGCGACGTCAAATGGACCGCGGACGGCGATAGCGCATGGGCGTCGCCCATCATCGTCGAACTGGGAGGAACTCGCCAAGTGGTATCAATGACTACTAAGAGTGTGATCGGTGTTTCGGTAGCCACTGGCACACTCCTCTGGCAGTATCCCTGGATATCAACAAGGACGGCGAGCGCTATTACACCCGTGCTGTATGGCGAGACCATCATCGTCGGCAGTCAAGGAATGGCGGTGACGGCGCTGAAGCCAACCAGGCGCAACGGTAAGTGGGAGGTTGATATCGTGTGGGAGAACAAGGACGTTTCACTGTTTCTAAGCAACCCGGTGGTTGTCCACGACATACTGTTCGGCTTGTCCGAGCGGGCGTCAGGTCAATTCTTTGCGCTCGACGCGAAGACCGGCAAGGTCCTGTGGTTGGGTCCGCCACGGGAGGCGACGAACACCGCATTTGTTAAGGCGAACGATCTGCTCTTCCTCCTGAACGACGACGCCGAGTTGATCGTGGCACGGAGCAGCCGGAAGGGATTCGAACCGCTGAAACATTACAGCGTCGCTGACAATGCGACTTGGGCCCAGCCGACAATCTCCGGCGGTCGGATTTTCGTCAAGGACGTCTCGTCGTTGGCGTTATGGACAGTGAACTGAGGTAACTGTGGAAGCCTTATTTCATAGGGAAAACGGGTACGCACAACGCCGCCCAACAAGCGCTTGGAGCGGACTCACCATGAGCGGGCTTTTTTGTTAAGTTGCGTGGGCGAGCCGCTCAAGCACAACGTTCGGCGACGACTCAGTGACCCATGAGCTTCAAGACAAAGACGCGGTACGGTTACCAAGAGACACACGCCGACGACTCTGACGTGCGCACGATCATCTGGTCGCTCCTCAAAGAACTTACCCACGAGGAGTTCGATGAACCCGACGACGAGCATACGCAGGTCGCTGTGTCGCGTGGGGATTGGGCGATCACCGTTCAGGTCAGTGGCCTTGTTACGCTCGACGACCTGAGCTGGATCACCGGCAGTCAAGACGACAGGCCAACACCGTCAGTCTACCTGCGTGACCTGCCTAATGAGCGCCTCATTCCCATACTCGAGGCACTAGCTGGCGGCAACATAGATCCGGTGCTCAAGGCCGGCTGGCGCCCGTTTGACGAGCTGCCACCGTATTCACGTGATTTCTACCGGCAGTAGTCTGAAAGATACCGGCCATTACGGAATGATCAAATTGTCAGTGGTTGTGATGTGGTCGCCGCGCCGAACAAGCGCAGCGTTCGCTGGACAGTCGGATCATCTTGGAAAAGCCAAATCATCCAGTCTGGCTCAAACACGCTGCCAGGTACTACTCTCAAATTGGTTGGGAGTCGGCCGATCCTGTAAGCTTATCAGGCGCAGAGACGAGCAAAGGCGTCGAGATAAGGAAGCGAAGCTAAAGGAGCGATCTGATGTCCATTGATTTCAAAGACATCACAATAATTGCCAACCCAGAACAGGCCCAGGTGCGCGATGGCTCCAGAAGACATTCCAAAAAGTTTCCCTTCCAACTTTCTGAGGCGCCGACACCTGAGTGGGTTGCTCTTTTCAATAGGGAATGGGCAATGAGGACGGTGTCGAATAGGGCGGCGAGCGTTCATGGCGACATCCTCGTTCTCGAATGTGCCATTGAAGAACTGCCTTTGCTTGCTGAGAATTTAGAAGTTGATATGACGGCCGCCAATCAACAGTATCGCGAGCGGCTGTCACGTCAGAAAGTAAAGGCACATCAAGCAGGTTACCAGGAGCAGGAGCGCGAGCGTACTGACGATGATGGCGCTATAAGTGAAGCTCTGGCGAAGCTCAAAGAAAGATGAAGTGTATGCCCCACCTCTTACCGAATTTAAGCCAATCGAATTCAATTGAAGTTAACGGCCTATATTAGAAGTTAGTTGATGAGTTCTAGGTGAGGGCCGCCGAACAAACACTCGGAGTGGACTCGCCGTTGGCGCTTCTGTTAAGTAACTTGGAAAAGCCGCACAAGCGCAGCGGTGCTAAATAAACAAAATGAAAATGCTGTTGGTCTCAGGACGAGTTGCGGGGATATTCTCGACAATACTTCTCTTAGTAGTTTGCTGGTCGGGTGCTGCGCAAACGTCTTCCTCGGTAAACGTGGATGCCAATAGAAGGTGGGTCGGTTTTTGGCGGCAGTTCACTGTGGCCATAAACAAGAAGGATAGGGATGCGATTAAGAAGATGATGTCCGAGGATTTCTTCGATGGTGGTGGTGGCCTAACTCCATCTGAATGGTTGCGGTTCATTGATGAAAATGAACGAAATGGATCCTGGAAGGATCTGCAGAGTTCAGTAGCGAAGGGAACGGTAAAGAATCGTAATTGGACCAGCAAGGGTATACCGACCAAAGTTACAAAAGACAATAGCTATTATTTCGAGTTCCGCAAGGGCCGCTGGTTCTTTGCGGGCGTGGTTGGGGATTAGATTTGAATCGCCGCGCTGAACAAGAGCCATGAGCGGACTCGCCATGCGAGGCGTACGCTTAAGGTAAGGGCCGTAGAAATTCCGCTTTGTTTTCCCTCTTCGATCAATCGAAACGTATTCCTCACTACCCACGGGACGCTGCCTAAAAGAGAGCTATCGAGTTGATCCGCCAGATCGAACAAGCTCCAAAACGGGAAACGACGCGGTCAGACCTTGTTGCCGAAGCTGGCGCAATTTTTGGCAGCATAACTCTCGTCTGGGTACACGTGATTTGGTTCGGAGCTTGGATACTCAGAACTGCAATATCACCTTGACCTGCAGATCAATTTGCTCAGCGAACAAGAGACTACGACGATGATTGCTGTGAAGAAGCATGAGCAACCTCCTAGGTTTCGATCATTCTGAATCGATCCTCGGACACTCGGGACGCAGGCAAGCTGCAAAATGACTCAATCGCAACAAAAAGGCGAAGGACGCTACGCCCTTCGCCTTTCGTCAGTAACCAGAATGTCGTTATTGATTTTTGTTAGCGGGCTTCTGGTTCTGATTACTGTTGTTGGCGTTTATGGGACGAACGCCTGAGGTGTTCTCATTCCCATTATTATTTGTGACCACACCCGTATTCGCAGGAACCGAGTTGGCATTTAGATTCTGGTTAGAGTTGACGTTAGTTTGAACCGGCGCATTACTACTGCTACAAGCTCCCACGAGGCCAACCGTCGAAAGTAGGAAAACTAAGACTATGATTCGATTCATTCTGTTTCCTTTCGCGAACTGACTAGCGATAGACTTCCTCGCCGCGATTCCTCTTCCAGTCTTCCTCGAAGTAAGCAGCATCTTCGGCATTGCGTGGCGTTACACCCATCATGATGCCGCCATTTTTTATGCCGTCCTCGTACTTCTTGACGCGTTCTTCGGGAATACCGGAGCCAACCAAAGCTCCTATCAGTCCGCCTGTAGCGCCGCCTGCGCCTGCGCCAGCTAGGCCCGCGGCAATCGGACCAGCGATAAGCAGTCCGAGCCCGGGTAAAGCCAGGGTTGTTCCGATAGCCGCAATTGCTGCCAATGTGGCGCCGACTGCACCACCGATTGCGGCTCCCGTTCCGGCACCCTCTAAAGCTTTGCTACCTAATTCAGTTTCACGACCATCGACTGCGAAATGTTTTTTTCTAGTTTCATCCGACATCACGAGATTGACGTCGTCTTGTCCATAGCCTCGTTCGGTAAGCGAACCGTATGCTCGTTCGGCACTTTCTCTGTCCCGGAATAGTCCAGTAACCATGCCTGACTGTGCTGTTCTTGAACCTGTTGTATTTACCATTTTTTGCTTCCCCTCTGTTCGTTTGGTGTTTAAGTGGGGTTTGTAATTCATCCCACGTGTTGTCGTCGTCACGAGCAGCAAATTTAACGCCAGCTATTCATCTCGAGCAGAATTCATGAGGGACGAATTGCCCTACCAGAGTGGATGTTTGTGAATTGACACTACCAAACAGTCCCGTAACTGCTAGGGAAGGTGGCGGCGTTGAATGAGTTGTCTTAGAATTCAGGTTAATCGCGGACAACTGACAGAGAAGGATTTGAGAGGATTGCCCAATGACCAGCTGGGAAAATTGCCACTGGGGCCGCACAAGCCATCCTTCACTAGGTGAAACTTGCTTCGAGAATCCTACATGTCAGATCTCTGAAAAGGAGGGGATTTAATGCGCATAACAAGGTTCATCTGTAAGCGACTCATTAGTGTGACATTGTTGACCTTTCTTAGTTGGACAATCGCCAACGCCTATACGATCGTGTTCTACAGCGGAAACCGGGTTGAGATTCCAGATGATTTCATTGTTACTTCGAATGCGGTTGTTTACGAGGCTGCTCCAAACATTAATGTTTCGTTTCGTTTGATATCAATCGATATTGAAGCGACCGAAGATGCAAA
>Ga0207691_10002971_pt1 | contig 16552 bp, 15 predicted proteins | sample KBSM13metaG_FD_184327 | JGI IMG/M metagenome (GOLD analysis project Ga0207691, IMG submission 184327) | Miscanthus rhizosphere microbial communities from Kellogg Biological Station, Michigan, USA - KBS M1-3 metaG (SPAdes) (version 2) | ecosystem: Host-associated > Plants > Roots > Rhizosphere >... | reverse complement strand
CCGACAAGGAGAATTGCGTTGCGCATAACGGCTCACTGATCCCGATCCCCGGGCGCGACGTGATGGTGCAGGCGTGGTATCAGGGCGGCATCTCGGTCTTCGACTGGACCGATGCCGCGCATCCGAAGGAGATCGCGTTCTTCGACCGTGGTCCGGTCGATTCTCTTCGAATGGCGAGCGGTGGATCGTGGTCGGCGTATTGGTACAACGGGACGATCGTGAGCTCCGAGATCGCGCGAGGACTCGATGTGGCCGAGCTCACGCCGAGTCAGTACGTCTCGCAAAACGAGATCGACGCCGCGAAAACCGTCCGCCTGGAGTACCTGAACACGCAGGGCCAGCCGAAGTTCGTGTGGCCGCCGAGCTTCGCGCTGGTCAAGGCCTACGTCGATCAGCTCGAGCGCGGCAAGTGTCTTTCGGCGGCCCGCGTCGCGGCGGTTCGACAGGAAATCACGAGCGCCGAGCGTTCGTCGGGACCGGCGCGCCACGACACGCTGACGCGGCTCGCATCGCAGCTCGAGGGTGACGTGCAGGGTTCGTGCGATGGACCGAAGGTGCAGAAGTTGGCGCAGGCCGTGACGAACCTCTCGAACACTCCAGTACCGTAAGGAGGGTCATTTTTCGTCGATCTTCCTTAGGGAACGAGAGGTGAAGCGACACCGGTTTGGCTGGTCAGGCCGCGAAGTGCGGACTCGGAGAGCTCGACTCCGAGCGATGTCGGGACGCCGGGACGGGCATGCACGACGTAGGTGCAGGCGGTCCCATCGCCCAAGCGCATCGGCGCGGCCATGACCTTCTGGTTGAGAGACCAGAACAGAAGCCTAACAGCAACGCCGGTGTAGGCGATCGCGTACTTCGTCTCGCTGGGAATGGATTGGCTGCCGCCGGCTAGCGGCAGGACGGGAAGGCCGATGAGGGCAGCGACGACCGCGTGGCGGGTGAAGAGCGGGGGGCGGCGCGCGTGAGCGGTGGTCTGCATGGGATGATTCCAGTAGGGCGCGAGGTCGGGTGGTTCACTGCTTCACCTTTGTAAGGCGGCAACCAATCCCCCGATTTTTCATCGCACCAAGTCGCGAGCTCGCGGGATAGGTTGAGCGTATGACCCAGCCCGAGGAATCAAGCGAGCTCGAAACGGCGGTAGTCGCCGTCTACCGCGGACCGCTCGAGGAGTTCATCAGCCGGCGCGATGCGTTGGCGAAGGAGCTGCGCGCGGCGAAGCGGCGCGAAGACGCCGATCGCGTCAAAGCACTGCGCAAGCCGAGCCGCACGGCGTGGGTGCTCGACAACATCGTGCACGAGGACCCCTTGGTCCTCGACCAGCTCACGGCAGCGATCGGTGCAGCGCAAACCGTGCATTCCGGCGCCGACCTGCGCGCCGCGCTGGACAACGTGCGCACGGCGATACGCGACGTGGCCGCAGCGGGAGCGCGCGTTGCGATCCGCGCGGGGCAGCCGATCGACGCGAGCGCACTCGTGACTGCTGTGCACGCCGTGATCGGCGAGACGAGCGCGTTCAACGACCTGCGCGCCGGGCGTTTGGTCGAGGTGCCCGCCGGCGGCGGCCTCGATATCCTCTCGGCAATCACGATCAGCGTGCCGTCGCCGCCATCGGTCGCTCCGTCGTCGCAACCAATCGGTGCACCCATCCCGGGGCCACCTAACGCTGCTCCAAGCGCGGAGTCACTGAGGCAGGCCGAGCAGAAGGCCGAGCGCGCGATAGCCGCCGCCCGCGCCGACCTGCAGCGCGCCGAGGCGTCGCTTGCGGCCGCGCGGGAACAGTCGGAGCGCGCAGCGCAGTCAGTTCGAGAGACCCAAGCGACGCTCGATACCGCTGAGCAAGCATTGTTGCACGCGCAAAGGGAGGCGCAGGCGCGACGCACCGACGTCGAACGTGCGCGACGGGACGCCGAGACTGCGGCCACACAGGTGCGGGATGCCGAGCGAGCGGTCGCCGCGGCCCGCGCGCGCGTCCCGGACAGCAGCGGGACCTAACGTCGCCCTCGCGCTCGGCCTTCGCTCACGCCGCCTGGGTTGCGTTAGGCAGCACCGGCCCGCGGGGCCGATAGGACTCCTCGGGAATCTCCGCGAGCGTCGACGGCTGCACGCGCTCCCCGAGACCGTAGAACTGCTGGAAGCTCATGATGAGCGGACGCCAGCGGTCGGGATCGATGCGGTTCCTGTGCCCGGGCAGTCGCACCGCTTCGGCCACGTGCACGCGCGTAATGCGAACCTCGAGTGCGACGAGTGCGCCACGGCGCTGTGTGTCTCGGACCGCGAGCGGATGGACCGCTTCGAGCGTCGCTTCGAGGTGCACGGGGCATTCGGCGGCGCGAGGTGGCGCGACGTCATGCGAGGCAAGCGGCGTGAATCCACCCAGCGCGAATTTGTCGGGCTCGTGACGGTAGCCCATCGCGAGCTTGTGCGGTGGGACCGGATCGGACGCGGTCGTCCGCGCCAGGCGGTTCACGGCCGGGGCCTCGTGCACCGACGGCAGATTCAGAACGCACTCGCCGGTGCGTTGAATGTTCGCCGGCGTCTGCGAACGGGCGCCGAAGCCAAGCATGCAGCTGCGGCCGAGCCACCACGCGGACGACATGGGGGCGAGGTTCGGTGAGCCGTCGGGATTGAGCGAGCTGACGAGGACGACGGGCGTCCCAAAATACAGGATGGCGGGATCGATGACGCTGTGCATTGGTCGAGCAGGTTAGGTACATCGTTGTAGCGAGCGTGTCCTGCAAGTTTGCGTGGGCCGGGTGCAGAAGCCACCCGATTCTTGCGCCTGGCGTTAGGTGACGCTGCGGGCGCCCTGATCGTTTGAGATGGATGTCTCACTCATTTGGCCCTGCCGCGAGCCTTGGCGCGGCGCAACAAGCCCAGCAATCGCCCGCCGCCGACTCGTCGGCGTTGCTCGCGGCGGTTCGTCGACAGGTCGGCGACAGCGCCAGCCCAGCTGGCTACGGCGGTGCGAAGGTCAGCTGGCTCGGCCTCCGGCCCGACGGACCGCCGGTTGACTCCCTCCCGCCATGTCCCGTCCGTCGTGGAGCGCCCGAGGTGCGGCCGACGAGTGTGGGTGCATGGGCGACGCGCCTCGCGGTTGTCGGCGAGCGCAAAACCGTTGAGGTTCGGTATGGCTGCGACGCCGGACCCGCCGGGTCGACGCGTGTGCGCGCGTCGGAGGGTCGGGAGTTCACGTACATTCGGCGAGGGGCGGATTGGACTAGTGGCGGCTTCCGACCTGCCGGCAACGCCGCGCGACCCGTGCTGACGATCGCTGTCCCTATCGCGCTGTGCGCCGTCTACGCAGCCCTGCTGCTCCGGGCGCGAGCCGAATCCCGCGCAGCCCGGCTGGCCGCGTGGGTGACGCCGGTCGTGGTGGCACTCGCCGTTGGTCTTGCCGCAGCGCCCGGATACGGCGAGCCACTCGCGGTAGACCTCCGACCCGGAGGGTTCGCGCGTCGAGCGCTCGCGGCCAGTGGGTACATTTTCTGCCTCACGGCAGCGGCGGCCGGTGCGAGTTGGATCGGCCTGCGCGTGGCGCGCTGGCGGCGAGCTCGCGCGGGCTGGCAGTGGGTGACCGCCTTCGGCGCCGGCCTCGCCGGCACGCTCGTGGCGCTCTACATGTTGATCCTCGGAACGCTCGCCATGGCTGGCGGAGCGCGTTGAGCCCGGATCCGTCGCGCGCGTCGAGGCGTTAGGCTTTCACGCCAGGAGCCGCTAAACGATGCGCGCTGACGCGCTCCTGAGCCTGACGAAACTCGAGTCCATCATGCTCGAGCTCCCGGCGCGCGTCCGGTTGGGCTACGGGTTTGCCGAGGGCGGCGACTGGGATGACGCGCTGCTCACCGTGGAGCTCACGGACTGGCACATCTCCGACAGCTGCCTGTCCGGCTGACACACGTTGGTGGGCTTGACAACTCCCGTGCTCGTTATGACTGTTCCCATCGTCTATCGATGGAAGCAAGCCGTTGCCCCCGAACACGCCTGCCGAGATCCTGCCTGGCACGCTCGACCTGCTGATTCTCCGGACGCTCGTCCGCGGCTCCAACCACGGCTACGGCATCGCCCAACGTGTCAAAGAGCTGTCGCGCGACGTATTCCAGGTCGGTGAGAGCTCGCTCTACCCTGCCCTCCAGCGCCTAACGCTCGACGGCTACATCAAGGCCGAGTGGGGCGTTTCGGAAAACAATCGCCGTGCGCGGTTCTATACGCTGACCGCCGCGGGACGCAGGCAGCTCGCGGCCGAGCGTGAGGAGTTCGAGCGAGTGGTCGAGGCCATTCGACTGGTGCTGGAATTCGCCTGAGGACGATCGCCATGCGTTTGCTCCGCCGGCTCGCCTATTGGCTGCGGCTTCGGTCGAATCAGATCGACCTGACCGACGAGCTGTCGTTCCACCGCGAGATGATCGAGCGCGACCTCGTTCGCAGCGGGCTGACCGCGGACGCCGCGAAGGCGCAGGCGCGACGCACCATGGGCAACGAGACCGTCATGCGCGAAGCGTCGCGCGCCGTGTGGCTCTGGCCCGCGCTCGAAGCGCTCTGGCAGGATGCCATCTACACGCTCCGCGATCTGCGACGTCATCCGACGTTCACGTTAGGCGTCACCCTGACGCTCGCCCTTGGCATCGGCGCGAACGCCGCCATGTTCTCGCTCGTGGATCGCCTCCTGTTTCGACCGCCGGCGCGCATGATCGATCCCGGGACGGTCCATCGGGTCTATCTGTATCGAACGTCGGATGGCGTCGAGCGCGAGACCGGCGGGCAATACGTTCGGAACGCAGACATCGCGCGGTACTCCACGGCTTTCTCATCGACGGCGACGTACGTGCTCCGGCAGCTCGCGGTCGGTACTGGCGAGGCGACACGCGTGCGCAACATCGCAATCGTGAGCGCCTCGTTCTTCGGGTTCTTCGACGCCCCGCCACTGATTGGACGGTACTTCACGGAAGCCGAGGATGTCCCGCCCACGCCAGCCCCCGTGGCGGTTCTGAGTCGTACGTTGTGGGAAACGCAGTTTGGAGCGCGTCGGGACATCATTGGCTCGACGCTGGCGATCGACGCCGTCACGTACACGGTCATCGGGGTCGCACCCGGCGAGCTCGTGGGGCTCTGGCCGTACGAGCCACCGGCCGCGTTCATCCCGGTTGCTACTTACGCGGCGAGCGAAGGGCGCTCCGACTGGGCAACCACGTACGGCCACGCGTTTGGGCTGAGCACGATCGTCAGGCGAAAGCCTGACGTTACTGTGGCTGGCGCGACCGCTGACCTCACCAACGCGCTTCGACGTAGCTACCAGGCGCAATTCACCGCGGACGGCAGAGAGCTCAACCTGAAAGAGCTCCGACCGCGAGCGGTGGCCGGTCCGGTCCTCACCGAACGCGGGCCGGAGCCCTCGAGCGTCGCACGCGCCGCGGTGTGGCTCTCCGGTGTCACCGTGATCGTATTGCTCATCGCCTGCGCGAACGTTGCTAATCTGATGTTGGCGCGTACCATCCGCCGCCGACGCGAGATCGCCGTCCGCGTCGCCCTCGGTGTCAGTCGGGTGCGGTTATTCGGTCAATTGCTCACGGAAGGGATTGTTCTCGCGGCGATTGGGGGAGCCGGCGGCCTCGCGCTCGCGTTCTGGGGAAGCCGCGTACTGCGCACGACGTTCTTGCCGGACAGCGACCACGTGGCGCTGTTCACGGATCCGCGAACGCTGCTGTTCGCGGGTGCTGTCACGTTAGGCGTGGGCGTGCTGACGGGTCTCGCGCCGCTGGCCCATCTCCAGCGCGGCACCGTGACGGCCGATCTGAAATCGGGAGCGCGCGAAGGCACCTACCATCGCACCGCTCTGCGGTCGGCGTTGCTGCTCACGCAGAGCGCCCTCTGTGTTGTGCTCCTGGTTGCGGCAGGCCTATTCGTTCGCAGCCTGAACCACGTGCGCGATGTCCGGCTAGGGTTCGAGGCCGACTCGGTGCTGCTCGTGGGGCTGCAGATGCGCGACGTCAAGGTCGACAGCGCGGCGATGGTCGCGCTTCGGCTTCGTCTCCTCCAGTCGACGAAAGAAGTTCCCGGCGTGTCGCACGCGACGCTTCAGGAGTCAGTTCCGTTCGCGGGCATGTCGTCCTGGCCCATTTTCGTCAGCGGCATTGATTCCGTCAGTGCGTTCGGGGAGTTCGACTTCAACACCGTCTCGTCGGACTACTTCGCGACGATGGGAACGCGAATCGTTCGGGGACGCGGGTTCGAGAACACGGATCGCGAGAACACGCAGCGCGTCGCGGTGGTTGGTCAGTCGATGGCCGCCGTGCTGTGGCCGGGGAAGGACGCCGTCGGACAATGTTTTCGGTTCGCCGCGGACACGTCGCCCTGCACCTACGTGGTCGGCGTCGCGGAAGATATCCATTCACAGTCGATGGACGCCGAGCCGAAGCTGTTCTACTACTATCTGCCGGCGGCGCAGTGGCGGCCGCACGATGGTGGGCTGTTCGTTCGCGCACGCGGCGACGTACGTCAGGTGTTGGAGCCGCTGCGCCAGCGACTCCAGGCCGACATGCCCGGCTCGTCGTTCGTGACGGTAACGCCGCTCAACGAGATCGTCGACCTACACCGGCGCTCGTGGATGCTTGGCGCCCGGGTGTTCACAGCGTTCGGCGTGTTGGCGCTGGTGCTGGCCGCGGTCGGACTCTATAGCGTGATCGCGTACAACGTCGCGCAACGGAGGCACGAGCTTGGCGTGCGTCTCGCGCTCGGCGCCGCGAAAGCCGGGATCGTGCGGCTTGTCGTGACGGAGAGCGTCAAGTTCGCGCTGTTTGGGCTCGTGATGGGCTGCGTGGTATCCCTCGCGGGAAGCCGGTGGGTTGCCCCGCTGCTGTTCAAGGAGTCGCCGCGAGATCCGGCGGTGTTCGCGATCGTGACGCTCGTGCTGCTGTTCGTGGCCATCGCGGCGAGCTGGATTCCCGCCTTGCGTGCGGCGGGCGTGGATCCGAAGACGGCGCTGCAGTCGGACTGAATATGCGCGCGATCATCCTCGCGCTCGCGCTCCTCGCGCCGTCACTGCGTGCGCAGGGGCCCGCCCCGCGCTTCATGTACATCTACCGAGACTCGCTCAAGCGCGGAGTCGACTCCGCGTACCGTATAATCGAAAACGACGGCGCCCGGATCTGCGCGGATCTGCGGTGTCCAAATCCGTACGTCGCCCTCGAGAGCCTGAGCGGCCCCCACGAAGCCTGGTGGCTCAACGTGTTCGCAACCGAGGCTGATACGTCGCGAGTCGTAAAAGCCTACGCCAACAATCGTGCGCTCTCGATGGCCCTCGACTCGGTGGCACAACGGAAGGCCCCGTTGATCGGAACGCCCATCCAGGGCTATGCGGTCTATCGTCGCGACCTCAGTGGTAGGCTGTCGTGGTCAGTCGTGCGCGCGCGCTTTATCGTCGTCACCGTTACCCATGATCTCCGGCCGGTCAATGGATCCGCGTGGGTGATGGCCGATTCCACGCTGTATGTCTTCCAGCCAGTCCCAACCCGTCGCGAGGCGGACTCGCTTGCGCGGCAACCCAATGCGCGCGCCTTCGCCGTGCGCCCAAATTGGAGCATGCCTGCACCGGAGTGGGTGGCCGCCGATCCGGAGTTCTGGCGCAGCGCGCCCGTGCCGAGGACGCGGCGCTGAACTTCTCACACGCGTCAGTCGTTAGGCTCGACCGGGCGGGATACCCAGGTCGTATGAGGCCCTCTATCGGGAGATGTGGATTGTAGGTCTGGCATCCAGAACCCAGGGGTCGACCCCTCCGTTCTGGATGCCTGCCCGCCGTCGTCAGCTCAAAACGTGGAGCCCAGGCTCAGGAACATGAGCCGTCGTGGTGCGGCCTGCAGCGTCTGAAGATCGCTCGACAGCGAGAACCCGCCCGTCCCGATCGGACCGATGTACGACGTGTCGAAGAGATTGTTCACGTTGAAGCGAATCGTGAGATCCTTGGCCGCTCCGATGCGTGGGAACCGGTAGCCAACGCCGGCATCGGCCGCGGTGTACGACGGCACCGACAGCGTGTTGAGAATCGTGAAGTAACGCTTGTCGACGTGGCGTACGCCGACGTCGGCGCTCCAGTGAGAGTTATCGTAGCGAACCGTGGAGCTGGCCATGAGGCGAGGCGCGTCGACCACGTCTTTGCCGGCGGTCTGGACGACCATCGTCCCGGTCGACGACTCGGTCGAGTAGTCGTCGTTGATCTTCGAAACGTTGTACGACGCCGAGGTGCCCCAGCTGAACCGCGGCGCGAATTCCCACACGAGGAGGCCTTCCATCCCTTTCGACGTCACTGTCCCGACGTTCGCGTACACCGATGCGCAGAATGCACTGAGCTGGCAGTTCGCCACGCTGACCAGCCGGTTTCGATAGTCGATGTAGTACGTCGAGAGTGATGCCTCGACGCCGGGGCGCTTGGTGCGAACGCCGAAGTCCACCGACGAGGCGCGCTCCGGCTTCACGTTTTGCTTGAAGTAGTCGAAGCCAGTGGGGCTCAGATTGTAGATCCCCTCCTGAGGGCTCAGCGGGTATTGGTTGATGTTCTCGGCGTAGTTCGCGAACAGCTCCTCGTGGGTGTTGAGCGAGAACACGGCGCCCAATTGCGGCAGGAAGTTGCCCTTGGCCGTCACGTCGAGATCGGGACGATCCGGATCACCGTACGTCGGCGCGTCGAGCGTGTTGCCATTGCTGTGGAACTTCGCGTCGACGTTCAGGTACTTCGCGCCATACGTGAGCTTGAGACGGTCATCGAGCAGGCTGTTCGTGTTCTGGGCGTACGCCATGGTGGTCGTGATGTCGCCCTCGCGATCGAAGAAGAGGCGAATGAGCTGCGTGAAGTCGGTCGTCGGACCCGACTGCCAGTCCGTGAGACGCCAGCCGGGCCGAATCATGTGGGTCGAGTTGCTCTCGTACCACAGCCCGATTTCCAGCTGGTTGCCCGCGAACTTCGACTGGAGCTTCGCGTTCGTGCCGTAGCGCGAGTTGTCGTACTGCGTCTCGCGGAAGTAGATCGGGTCCGGGCTCCAGGTCGACCCGTAGCTCGGCGCAGTCCAATCGCCGCGACCCTTGTCCTGGTGGAGGTACGGCTGAATCGTGAGCGTCGCGTTTGCCCCAAGCGCGATGTCTCCACGCACGTACGCGAGCTGGTCTCGGCGCGCGCCCAGCGATGACTTCCAGTACGCCTCGTCCTGCTGGTCCGTCGATGTCGCGAACGCCTTCGCGTCGTCCCAGTTGGTGGTCTCATCCCACATGCGCCCGCTCTCTTTCCAGCGGGCGAGCGAGAGGTCCACGTAGTCCTGCTCGTTGCGATTCGAGAACGCGTAGTAGGCCGTGAGCTTGTGCGGTCCAACGAAGGCGACGGACTTCGCGTTCACCTGCTCGAGCCAGGTCATGCCGGTGTGCAGGAGGCCGTGGTCGCCTAACAAGCCACCGAATGACGGCGACTCGGAGTATCCCTGGCCCTTCCACTTGTCGTTGTCCTGCCGCGTGAAGCTGACGTACGCGCTCACACCGTTCGATCCGAACGTATGCAGCCCGGTGTCGAAGCGGCCGGTCGTGCGATACGTGTTCGCGGTACCGAAGGTTTGTCGCAGGGTGAAGGCCTGCGAACCTCGCGGCGCGTCGGAGAGGTACTGCACGACGCCGCCGAGGTTGTTGGCACTGGACGTGGCGATCGCACCGCTCCCCTGCGCGACTTCGGCACCCGCCACGTTGTCGGCGTCGATGGCGCGTCCGATCCCGAGCCCGTTGAAGTTTCCGTAGCTCATGTCGCCGAGCGGGAGGCCGTCGAGGGTCTGCCCAATCTGGCGCGGCGCGAACCCGCGCATGGTGATGCTGTTCGCCCACTCGTAGGCGCCCCAGGGGTCGGAGCTCTGCGTGTTCACGCCCGGGAGCTTCTCGATCGCCTTGAGTGGACTGGTGCCGGCCGCGATCGCGGTCAGCTGCGTTTTGCTGATGGCGTTCGCTCCGCGCGTCTCGCCTCGTCCAGACGCGGTGGCGACGACCGATACGGTGCCGAGCCGTCGTACGGAATCCGGCGGTGGTGTTTGCGGCTGGAGCTGCTGCTGCGCGAGTGCGGTGGCGGCGCCGGCGAGCACGAGAAGCGCAATCCGCAAGGTGATAGTGACCGTACAGCGCATGAGACTCACACCTTCCTCCTGTTCGAGCGGGACGAAATCGGTACCCTAACGAGCGGAGAACGTGGGAGTGCTGAGTCACAGCAATGCGACCGAACGACGTGGATGCTGTAAGCAATGCGCGACCGCTTTGTACGATGGCCGTAACATTCGATGAGCGGGCGGCCATCGTGGCCGGTTTCGCCGAGAGAACGCGTTTCGTCTGATGGCGGCGTCGCCATTGGCAGTGTCCGACTTTGGTCAAGGTGCTCGCCGAGCACCGTCGAAGGGGGCGTTCGACAACCATCCTGCAGGCGTGACGTTCTCGCGCACCTTCTTTCGCGTCGCGGCTGTCTGTTCGTTCCTGTCCGCGATCACGACGCTCGGGCTCATCTTCCTGCCCCGGCTCTACCAGCCGGTCGCGAGCTTCGACGAGCGAATGGCGCTCTTCGACAACGCGGCGTACCTCACGCGCTCGTGGGTTTACCTGGTTCACCCGTTCATCACGGTCGCCGCGAGCCTGGCAGTCGCCGTCAGGCAGCGTTACCGCGCGGCCGGTGCGGCAACCGTCGGGCTGCTCGGCATCCTCCTCTGGGGCGCCACCGAAGCCGCCCAACAGGCGCTGACGAAAGTTGCACTCGACCGAACGTGGCGCGCCGCCTGGCCCACGGCGGACGAGGTCGAGCGGACGCTGATCCGCTCCCAGGTCGCCACGTACGACGCGATCTGGGATGCGATGTACTTCCTCATCATCATCGCCTTTCTCATCGGAAACGTCTTCCTTGCGCTGGCGATGCGTGGCGAGCGCGGGCTCGGCCGCTGGGTGAGCGTCGCGTATTGGGGCGGTGCGGCGGTGACCCTGCCCCTGGTGCTCCAGGAGCTTGGCGCGCCTGGCCTTCCCGAACCGCTCGACACATGGCTGTACCCCGCAATCCAGCCGCTCGGGCGTTCGCTGATTGGCCTCTGGTTGTGGCGTGTCGCGCGGGCGGGCGATGCCGCGCCCTCCCCGGCGGCCATGGGCGTTCGGCCTTCCGGCTTCGCCTAACGTCCGCGGAACGCGCTGAAAACGCGCGCTGACCGTCTCACGTCCTCTGATTTGGAGTTACGTTGGTGCCTGCAGATTGGCCCTTTCACCAGTCCCGAGGCATTCCATGCAACTCCTCCCCCGCAACATCCGTGTGGCCACCGTGGCCGCGTTCGCGACGACCATCATCGCCATCTCCGCATTTGCCCCCGCGAAAAAGGCGCCGCTCTCACCGCGCTTCAATCACGTGATGATGATCGTCTCCAACCTTGACTCGTCTGTCGCGTTCTACACCGCCGCCTTCGATGTCAAGGTCGCACAGCGCATCACCGAGCTGAGTGTGACCGGCGCGAACGGCACGCCGACCGCGCATCAGGTAAAGATGGCGCTGCTCAAGTTCCCGGGGCAGGAATTCGTGCTCGAGATGGCCGAGCGACCGGCGCCGGCCACGGGCCCGTCGCCGAACTACCAGCACCTCGGCGTCGACGTCCTCGACATCGCCGCGGCCGCCGAGCGCATTCGAAAGGCGGGCGGACGTGATCTCACTCCCATCCAGACCGTCAAGACGTCGACCGGAACCGTCGCGAAGAACATGTTCTTCCTCGGACCCAGCGGAGAGCGGGTCGAGCTGATGCAGATCGTCTCCGGCGAGTTCTGATTATCGGGAAGTCAGTCGCTCAGCCGGACGGGCGCTAGCACCCCGGGCCCCTAGCCGGCGTCTTCGGCGCGACGACGCCGACGTTCCACCCCACCGCATCGTCCCGTTGGCCCTGCGCCGGCACATCACGGCCTCGTCGAGGTCGTGCCGGCGCACCCGCGCGAGCGCCGCCGCCACGCAAAGACCACCGGCGCGTCCGATTCATCAACGATAACGGCGGCCACGCACGCGGCCACCGTCATTTGCCCGGCGTCCGACGAACCCACAAAAAAGGTGGAGGTCACTGTGCTGCCTGCTCTCCGAATGTCTCGACGCCTCCTCACTGGTACCGTGGTCGCGCTCATGGCGTGTGAGCGTTCGTCGACTGCGCCGACGGAGGTCGGTGCAGCGCCGCGACCGAAGTTTTCCGTTGTTACGAACCAGACCGATCGGCCTTTCGCGTTCAACCTGAATGGCTGCAGCGAACGTGTGCACGTGAGCGGCACCTTCCATGTCCTTTTGACGTCTACCGTCTCCGAGAGCGGTGAGACGACGGACCGCTTCCACATCAACGCGGACGGAACGGGACTTGGTCTGACGAGCGGTGCGGCGTACTCCGTCCACGAAGTCATCAACGCGACGGACCACGGCCGCGACGGTACACCGCGTGTTTCGAGCGGAAACGATACCGAAGTTCTCCACGGCGAGGGGGATGTCCCGGATCTCTTCTTCCGCCAACACTATCAGTTCACGGTCAACGCCAACGGCGAGGTCACCGTGGACTTCAACGACATCGAGAGCATCTGCTCGTAGCCTAACGCGCCATTGCACCGATCGTTGCTCGCGTTGGGAATGTCCACGTCGTTCATCCCTCTCAAGTTGGACGGAGATCCCATGCGCCACGCGCACCAATATCGAGGGCTCGCCGCGACAGCCCTATTCCTCATGGCGAGCTGCGTCTCGCCCGATGCCGCTCCCACCGACCCAGGAGTGATCAGGCCCCGCGTTTCGGCGGCCAAGGGAGGGCCACCACCATCGGATTCCGTCCGCTTGGGGATGACGGTGAATGACGACGCGGCGTTCCAGATCGGAAGTGATAGCCTCGGCGAGTATGTCCATGGCGTGAGCGGCATGCAGGTGCTCATCGACACGTACGGGAACCTGCAGATCACCCCCTTGAACGCCAACAGCACGACGCCGCCCCAACGACGGCTCGACATTCGCTACCCGGCGGGTCTCGTGTACACCTTTCCCAGCCAGTGGAACTTCAAGATCAAATCGAATCGCGTGAACAACGGGAATCCCCGCATACAGGACATGACCGTCGGCGCTTCGTTGTGTTACAACGTGACGATCGCCCACCGTAACCAGCAGGTGTCGTACGCCAATTACTTCAACGTGGCCTTGGACCCGGGGGCGAGTTACGCGCTGATCACGCGAACCAGCGCAACCACCTGGAGCATGACGTCGGGAGGAGTCGCTTCGACGGGCCTCGATTGCGGCGAGGACAACATCTCCTTTATGGATGGGAGTGACCTCACCGTAAGGAAGGGAGATTTCACGGTGGGTCTGGTGTCCCTGCCCTTCTCGATCACGCTCCGGTCACTACCGTAAACGAAGAGGAACCTCTAAGCCGGCGCACCCTTCGGTGGCATCGACGGCCGCTAGCACCCCGCGCTAACGGCCGGTGTCTTCGGCGCCGCGACGCCGACGTTCCAGCCCCACGGCATCGTCCCGTTCGCCCGGCGCCGGCACATCACGGTCTCGTTGAGGTCGTACATCCCGGGCATGAGATCGCGATCGGGGATCGGCGTCCCGCCGAAGCGCATGTAGCGCTTGGCGGCCGAATACGCCGGCCACTCGGGCGCGTTCCTGGCCTGCGGGCGGCCCGTGCGCGCGAAGCTCGTCCAGTAGTCACCCAGCGCATCGGCGAGTGCTCGCTCGTCAGGTGTCTCCGGATTCTTCGGCCAGTTGGGCGGCGTGCCGTCGAACGTGCCGAACACATAGGGGAGCTCGCTGGCATGGAAGGCGTGCAGTCCCGCCTCGTCGGCCGCGGGATATCCATGGTCCCATAGATAGAGGTAGGCGCTCACACCTAACGCGGCCTGCTTTCGGACGAGACGCTCGGCGGTCCACCCGTAGAGCGCATCGCGCGTGGTGGCGAAGATGCTCTCCTGAAGATTCGTGGACGGATAGAGCCCGAGGAACGCATCGGCGAGATCGCCGTAGCGCTCGCGGATCGTCGTCTCGTACACCGCGGCGCTCGCCGGCACGGGAGGAGCCAGTGGCGTGAGCGAACGGATCTCGCCGCTGTTGAATCCGGCCAGGAGTGGCACGCGCGCCTGCTTGCCCTGATCGAAGACATTCACGAGCTGGTCGGGCAGCACGCGCCCATCGATCGCGCCCCACGGCGCGTACCCGGCGGCGACCGCCGCGGCTGTGATCTGCTCGCCGCCCAGCGCTCGCATGGCCGCGAGATCCGGCTGCTTGAGCTGCTGCATCAGCGACAGTCCCGCCTGCTCGGCCGCCGGCGTGCCGTGCACCGATGTCTTGAGCGCCGGCGTCGAGATCATGTACGCGCTCTCGGCGATGCCCTTGGAGAACAGGCCGCGCGCGAGCGGCGACGTCATGAGATACATGACGCTGAGCGCACCCGCGGACTCGCCCGCGATGGTGACGTTGGCAGGATCGCCGCCGAACGCCGAGATGTTGTCCTTCACCCACGTCAATGCGCGGATCTGATCGAGCAGGCCGTAATTGCCCGAGATCCCCTGCGGCGACTCCTTGCTGAGCTCCGGATGTGCGAGCCAACCGAGCACGCCGAGGCGATAGTTGATGGACACGACCACGACGCCGCGCGCGGCGAGACGCTTGCCGTCGTACATCGGGTCGCGACTGGCCCCGGACTGAAGCGCGCCACCGTAGATCCAGAAAAAGACCGGCGCCTTTCGAGCAGTGGCCGGCGACCATATGTTGAGCGTTAGGCAGTCCTCGCTCATCGGCACCGGCCTGGGCACATAGATGCTGGCCAGCCGCGGCGGCGGTTGATAGCAGGCCGCGCCGAACTCGGTGGCCTCACGAACGCCCGTCCAGCGCGTGAGCGGAAGCGGCGGCCGCCAGCGCAGCGGTCCAACGGGCGGCTGGGCGTATGGGATACCCCTGAACACGCGCAGATCGCCCTCGGCCGTGCCTCTGACGGCGCCGGCAGGTGCATCGACCACCAGACCTGGTGTCGTACCCATGGGGGACATCGCGGGACTCGGCTTCGCGTGAACGAACGCGGTGATCACAGCGCACGCGGTGGCGATAGCCGTGAGTGCGGCGAGGGTGCGATGCGCTTGACGAAGCGGGGCTGGTTGGTGCATTGCGGTGTGTGTCAATCTACACGCCCGGGCGTCGGGCGCACGCGAGGAGAAGCTCATGACTCTGGAAGGTCGTGTCGCCATTGTGACGGGTTCGGCCGGTGGATTGGGCCGATCGCACGTGCGCTATCTGGCGCGCAAGGGTGCGCGAGTCGTCGTCAACGACTTGTCGCAGAACGCCGCCGACAGCGTGGCGCGCGAGGTCACCGATGCGGGAGGTAAGGCGCTGGCGATCGCCGGCTCGGTCACCGACGAGCGAGCCATGGGTGCGATGGTCGGTCGTGTGGTCGATGAATGGGGTCGAGTCGACATCCTGGTCAACAACGCCGGCATCCTGCGCGACAAGAGCTTCGGCAAGATGAGTCTCGACGACTTCCGTCTGGTGATTGACGTCCATCTGATGGGGGCGGCGATCTGCACCAAGGCGGTGTGGGAGCGGATGCGTGAGCAACGGTACGGCCGAATCGTCATGACGACGTCGTCTTCGGGTCTCTACGGCAATTTCGGGCAGGCCAATTACGGCGCGGCCAAAATGGCGCTGGTCGGCTTGATGCAGACGCTGGCGATCGAGGGCGAGAAGTACAACATCCGCGTGAACTGCCTTGCGCCGAGCGCCGCGACGCAGATGACCGAAGGCGTGCTTTCCGAGGAGAGCCTGCGTGTCCTCGACCCGGCGCTGGTGAGCCCCGGTCTGCTCGCGCTGGTGAGCGACGAGGCGCCAACGCGCGCGATCCTGTGCGCCGGTGCCGGCAACTTCGCCACCGCATACGTCACGCTCACCCCAGGCTACCATGCCGGGGCCGGCGACGATGCTGGCGAGGAGGTGATCGCGCACTGGCACGACGTCGCTGACCGCGCCGGCGAAACCGTACCGGGCTATGGTTTTATCCAGGCCCAGCGCGAGGTGGCGAGTGCGGGCCTCACGATGCCTGTACTCCGCGGCCCCGGAGCCTAACGTGACTTCTCGCATCACCATTCACATGGCGGCGAGCCTCGACGGCTTCATCGCTCGGAAGGATGGGCGCGTCGACTGGCTCGAGACCTCGGACGAATTCGCCGACGGCGCCACATTGGAACCGGGATTCGTCGTAGAGTTTCTGAAGACGATCGACTGCTATGTCATGGGATCGCGAACCTATGAGACTGCGCTTCGCTTCGAGGCCCAGGGGTTCGGATGGTCCTACGGGATCAAGCCAACGTTCGTCCTGACGCATCGCGACCTGCCGCGGACGCGGGAAAGCGTCGAGTTCTACTCGGGCGATCTCGTGCAGCTCGTGAACGAGCGCCTGCGACCCGCGTTCCGCAGCATCTGGTTCGTGGGAGGCGGCACGCTGTGCGGCGAATGCCTTCGTCTCGGGCTCGCCGACGAAGTTCGCTATTCGATCCTGCCGATCCTGATTGGTAGTGGAGT
>Ga0207691_10002968_pt1 | contig 16561 bp, 19 predicted proteins | sample KBSM13metaG_FD_184327 | JGI IMG/M metagenome (GOLD analysis project Ga0207691, IMG submission 184327) | Miscanthus rhizosphere microbial communities from Kellogg Biological Station, Michigan, USA - KBS M1-3 metaG (SPAdes) (version 2) | ecosystem: Host-associated > Plants > Roots > Rhizosphere >... | reverse complement strand
AGGTCTTGCTTGCGCATCGTCGATGCGCCCTCGACTCCCATCTCTTCAGCCATTGCGACGAGGTCGGCGGGGGTTTTCTTTTTCAGTTCTTTCAAATGCATAGGATTAGTCTTTTCTTGGGGAGTTGGTGCTCGAGCTCGTCTAGAACAGGCCGGTAGCTGAGACGCGGCAGGACGCCGCTTGGAGATGAAGGAACGGCGACGGCAGATCGGAAAACTGGCCGGGGCCGCTCGCGATTCGAGGTATGTCTAGGACCGCCCTCTGTCAATCAGCGGAAGCGGCGCAATCGCTGAATCGACTAGAAGGGGCGGACGATTACCAGCACGACGATTAGCGCGGCAGCGATACCGGGAATCTCGTTCAGCATCCGAACCGCCTTGCCGGACAGCGGACGTTCACCACGGGCGAGCTTCTTGCCGTAGGCGCCGAGCCAGCCTTGGTATCCACTAAGCGCGATCACCAGCAGGAACTTGGCGATGAACCAGCCTTGGCGAAAGGCATCAATGTCGAAGGCGAGCATCAGGCCGAGAATCCACACTGCGCCAATCGCTGGCGTCAGGATGATCGATCTGACCCGTGCTTCGCGCTCGATCCAGGCGCGATCCTCGGGTGAGCCCACTGCTGTTTCCTGGTGATAGACGTAGAGCCTGGGGAGCAGGAACAGCCCGGCCATCCAGAAGATGACGAAGGTGACGTGCGCCGCCTTGACCCAGGGGTAAGCGACGCCGAGCCACCCGACATATTCGCTCACTTGGCCCCCTTCACCAGCCTGATCAGCTGCTCGACGTGGGCGACCGGCGTATCCGGCAGGATCCCGTGCCCGAGATTGAAGATGTGTGGTCGGCCGGCGAATGCGTCAAGGATTCGCTTCGCCGCGCTCTTCAATGCCTCTCCACCGGCGATCAGCGCCAGCGGGTCCAGATTGCCTTGAACCGGCAAGTCTTCCGGCAGTTCTCCCGCAGCCCAGAGCGGATCCACCGTCTCGTCCAGCCCCACCGCATGGACTCCCGTTTCACGCGCATAGGCAGCGAGCTTTCCGCCGGCGCCCTTGGGGAAGCCGATGATTGGTACATCGGGATGGCGCTCCTTCAGCGCCGTAATCAGCCGAGCGGTCGGTGCGATCACCCACCGCTCGAACTGAGCCGGCGACAGGCTTCCCGCCCAGCTGTCGAACAATTGCAGCACCTCGGCACCCGCTTCGACCTGGCCGCTCAGATAATCGAGCGTCACCGCCTCAACGCGCTTGATGATCGCCGCGAACTTGCGCGGATCCGCATAGGCCAGCCGCCGCGCCTCGGCCTGCTCGCGGCTGCCCTGCCCCGCGACCATGTAAGTGGCGACCGTCCACGGGCTGCCCGCAAAGCCGATCAGGGTCTTGCCCGCCGGGAGCGCTGTCTTGACCTTGCGCACGGTCTCATAGACCGGCTCGAGCCGCGCCAGGTACGGCGTCAGATCGTCGAGATCAGAACTGATGAGCGGTGGAGTCAGCCGCGGCCCTTCACTGGTCACGAAACTTAAGTTCTGACCAATCGCGAACGGAACGATCAGGATGTCCGAGAACAGGATCGCCGCATCCAGGTTCGGAAAGCGCTCCAGCGGCTGGAGCGTAACCTCGGTCGCCGCGTCTGAATCGTAGACCAGGTCGAGGAAGCTTCCCTTCTCCTGGCGGAGCTGGCGATACTCGGGAAGGTAGCGGCCCGCCTGGCGCATCATCCACATTGGCGGAGGATCGCCCTGCTCTCCGCCAAGCACGGCAAGCAAGGGCTTGGCGACCTGCGTCGTCGGAAGCTTCGCAGGCTTCACGGCCACCCTCCTTCTCTCCTTATATATATTTAGAATCTAAGATTGATGATGTAGTTGGGCGCGGGGTTGCGGGGTTTAGGGAGGCTTTCCGAAATTGCCAACAAGCGGCCTGTGACGCTCCTCTCGGAAGTCTCGCGAGTCGCGCCGATTCCCACCCATGATTCACAGTCTGGGGATGGATTTCGTCCCCGTGGATGAATCTTCGAACAGCCGTTGCCACGCGGTTCGCAAATCGCCGGTTGAGACGCTCCCCAACCTCGCGCTAGCCTTGCACCTTCGCTTTTCCACAAGGTTGTTCGATTGGGCCTGATCCTTGCCTCGACCAGCGCGATCCGGCGCCAGATGCTTGATGCCGCCGGGGTCCTGTACGAGGCGCAGAAGCCTGACGTGGACGAGGATGCGGTCAAGGCGCAGCTTTCCGATGCGGGCGAGATTGCGTCGGAGCTCGCGGCGGCGAAGGCCTGCAGTATCACGGGCGACAACTGGGCCATCGGCAGCGATAGCGTTGTTGGTGCCGGGGGACGGCTGTTCGACAAGCCGCGAAGCCGCGACGAGGCCGCTGAGCATCTGCGCTTCTTCTCGGGCAAGACGATGCTGCTGACCAGCGCGGTGGCCCTGGCTCGGGGAGGCACCAGCGATTGGAGCCATGTCGAAACCGCACGCCTCGAGGTGCGCGAACTCTCGGAGGAGTTCATCCGTGAGTATCTCGATGCCGAATGGCCCGAGGTCGGCTATACTGTCGGCGTGTTCCGGCTCGAGGCCCGCGGCGTGCAGCTCTTCTCATCGATCGAGGGCGACCATTTCACCATCCTCGGAATGCCGTTGATCCCGCTACTCAATGCGCTGCGTGAGCGAGGGCTGCTGCTCGCATGATCCGCATCGCGCTCACCGGCTCCATCGGCATGGGGAAGTCGACGGTGGCCAGGATGTTCGAAGCTGCGGGCGTTCCGGTGTTCGATGCCGACGCAGTGGTCCGCGCCCTGCAAGGGCCTGGCGGTGATCTCGTCGAGAAGATCGGCGAGGTCTTTCCAGGCTGCGTCCGATCCGGGACGCTCGACCGCGAGTGCCTCGCCGCGATCGTTCTCTCCGACCGCGAGAAGCTGTCCGTTCTCGAACAGATCGTCCACCCGGCGGTGCGCCAGGCGCGCGAAGACTTCATCGCCGCGCATCCGGGCGCTCGGGCGCTCGTCTTCGAGATCCCTCTGCTGTTCGAGACGGGTGGCCAGAACGAATTCGACAAGGTCGTCGTCGTGTCGGCGTCGGCCGACGTTCAGCGCGCGCGCGTCCTCCTGCGCACCGGGATGAGTCCCGCCAAGCTCGACTCGATTCTGGCGCGCCAGACGCCCGATGAAGACAAACGCGCAAAGGCGGATTTCGTGATAGATACCGGCACCGACCTATCCACAACTGAAAGCCAGGTCCGGGACATTCTTGCTTGTCTCGGAGTCGGCGGCACCCGATAGTTTCAGCCATGCGGGAAATCGTCTTCGACACCGAAACCACCGGACTCAATCCGCTCGGCGGCGACCGCATGGTCGAGATCGGCTGCGTCGAGATCCTCAACCGTGTCGAGACTGGTCGGCACTTCCACTGCTATTTCTTCCCCGAGCGCGACATGCCGTTCGAGGCGGAGATGGTGCACGGCCTCTCCACGGCTTTCCTGTCCGACAAGCCGTTGTTCGGCGACAAGGCGGACGAGCTGCTCGACTTCATCGAGGATTCGCCGCTGGTCGCGCACAACGCCAGCTTCGACTTTGGCTTCCTGAACTATGAGCTGGAGCGATGCGGCCGCACGCCGGTCTCGATGCGGAGGATGGTGGACACTTTGATGCTGGCGCGGACCCGCCACCCGGGCGCGAAGCACAGCCTCGACGCCTTGTGCATGCGGTTCGGCATCGACCGCAGCCACCGAGTCAAGCATGGAGCATTGCTGGACGCTCAGCTGCTCGCGCAGGTCTATGTCGAGCTCACAGGCGGTCGCCAGATCGGGCTCGGCCTTGTCGCCGAAGCCGGAACGGTCGCGGTTGCGCAGTCGGCGGGGCCGGTCACGATCCGCGAGCCGCGCCCGCCGCGCCCTCACGCGCCGCTGGCGGAGGAACTGGAACGGCATCGCGCGTTTATTGCCAAGCTCGTCAACCCGCTGTGGGAACGGTTCGCGCCGCAACTTTAGCGCTTCGGTTGACGGCGGAATGGGCGCGGTCCTAAGCGCCCGCAGTAGCGAAGGAGCTAGCCGCAAATGGACGTTCGGGTCGCGGGTCATCAGGTCGATACCGGCGAGTCGCTGCGCGAGCATGCGCAGCGTCGAGTCGCGGAGATCACGGAAAAGTATTTCTCGCGCTCGGTCGGAGCCAACGTCACCTTCGGACGTGGACCGAACAACGATTTCACCTGCGACATCGTCGCCCCGGTCGTGAACGGCGTTGTCCTGAAGGCATCCTACAGCGCACGCGAGGCCGAGATCGCATTCAACGGGGCGGCCGATCGGATCGAGAAGCAGCTTCGCCGCTACACCAACCGCCTGAAAGAACATAAGGTCGACGAAGCCGAAAGCGCTCCCTTCATCGAGAATGCCGCCTACACCATCTTCGCGGGCTCGCCCGGGGGCCAGCCGGAACAGGAGCAGGCAAGCAATCCGGTGATCGTCGCGGAGACGCGTGTCGACATTCCCGAATCCAGCGTATCGGATGCCGTCATGCTGATGGATCTGAGGAACACGCCGGCGCTCATGTTCAAGAACAGCGCGACCGGCGAATTCAACATGATCTACCGCCGCGAAGACGGAAACATCGGCTGGGTTGAGCCGCACACCGACTGATCCCATCTCACCGCTTGCGGCCGAGGTGCGACCGGTCGCACCAACTATGAGTCACTCACCCGATGCAGCTTGCCGATTTCCTCGACTGTGACGCGATCAAGACGTCCCTGCCGGGCGGCAACAAGCGCTCGCTGCTGCAACAGCTCGCCAATCTCGCCGGGCAAAGGATCGGCGTAGAATCCCCGGTCATTAACGGGGCGCTCAACGAGCGCGAGCAGCTTGGCTCGACCGGATTCGGTCAGGGCGTGGCGATTCCGCATGCCAAGATCGAGGGATTGGGAGAGGTCTACGGGCTGTTCGTCAGGCTCGGCGAGCCGGTCGACTATAAGGCGATCGACGGCCGGCCTGTGGACCTCGTCTTCCTGCTCCTCTCGCCTCCGAACGCCGGGGCCGAACATCTGAAGGCCCTTGCTGCAATCAGCCGGGTCACGCGCGATGGCGCGACGCTGGAGCGCTTGCGCGGGGCCCGCAGCCGCGATGCGCTGGCCGCGGTGCTTATGGGCGCCGACGAGCGGGAAGCCACCTGACCGGCGACCGCCTGCAGACACATGTCGAGGTCGCCGGCATTCTTCGCCGAGTGGCCGGCGACGGCGGTTTCGCAACAGTAATGAGGCGCGGCGACGAGGAGCGCGGCTCCCTGCTGCTGTTCGTCACCAGCCGGGGCCGGCATGTCGCCTGCCTGGAGCGCGTCCTCAACCTCGACGGGAGTTACGACTGGCGGTCCGCCGGTCCCGCCGAATCGGCGAGTTCCGCGGAAATTGCTGATTTCCTCGCCCGCCGGGCACGGTTCGACGAGGATTTGTGGGCTGTGGAACTGGATATCGCGGACCCCGAACGGTTCATCGCTGAAACGACCTCTGCGGGTTGACCCCTGCCTCCCCCTACAGGAAAAGCTTGGCTCAACAGAAAGAGCGGGGGGCATTTTTCAGGCGCTAAGTCCGAAAATGCCACGCGAGACGGGGAATCAACCAAGCGCAAGCCAAAGTAAGGGCTGAATCAAGCGCGAGCGTATTTGGGTGGGTTTTCCGCACTTTATAGAGTAAATTTTGGCTTCTTTTCGTTCAGCGTTGCTGATGGTTGCGGCGCTTACCGCAACGATTATTGCTCCGGTCAAGGCCGGACCGGTCGCCGAGCCGCTGGTTTCGGTGGCCAACGCGACCCTTCCGTCGATCGCGCTCCCGGATATGCTCGACCCCAAGGGTCAGCCGGTCCTCACTGCGCCGGAAGCGCCCGATGCGGATACCGACGTTCAATCCGAAACTTCTCCGACGGCCGAAGCCGTCCCTGCCGTCAAGCCGACGGGCGACCTCGCAGCGATGGTCGCTGAGCTCCGCGGCCCCGATGCAGGCAGCCGTGAGCTCGAGTGTCTGGCGACCGGCATCTATTTCGAATCCAAGGGCGAACCGCTCGCCGGCCAGCTTGCCGTCGGCAAGGTGATCGCGAACCGCGCTGCCAGCGGCGGCCGCTTCCCGAGCACCTATTGCGGCGTGCTGTTCCAGCGTGGCCAGTTCTCGTTCGTGCACGGCGGAAGCCTGCCGAACGTCACCCATTCGAACCGTCAGTGGCAGACCGCTGTTGCGATCGCCAAGATCGTCGATCAGCGTCTGCAGCAGTCGTCGGTCGGCAATGCCTTGTTTTTCCACGCGCGCTACGTTTCGCCGGGCTGGGCGATGAAGCGCGTGGCCTCCATCGGCAATCACGTCTTCTATCGATAAGGTTTCACGGGAGTGGGGCGGGCAGCGGGCGGGCTTCGGCTCGCCCGTTTTCTTTTGAGCGCGCTAGATTCCTGCCAGCCCCCGATTGGCTGCGTTCTCGCCTTGTTCTAACATCGGCCGATGGCAACCCAGTCCGATTCCCTTTGCTTCACCGATGCGCCGCCGATTGCCGCAGACGTTGCGCGCGGCGTCACCCGTCTCCTCTGCCGGCAGGACCTGTTCGCGGTGTGCGAAGTGCCGCTTCCCAACGGACGCCGCGCCGACCTGATGGCAATCGACAGCAGCGGCGGCTTCACCATCGTCGAGATCAAGGTTGCCAAGGCGGACCTCGTCAACGATGGCAAGTGGTTCGACTATCTCGACTATTGCGACCGCTTCTACTGGGCGGTGCCCCCGCACCTGGCGCGGATTCTCGATGAGGAGCGCTATCTACCGGGCGAAGCGGGGCTGATCGTTGCCGACCGTTACGACGCGGCGGTAGTGCGTGAGGCCGCGCACCGGCCGCTCGCTCCGGCGCGCCGCAAGGCCGAGCTGCTCCGGTTCGCGCGCCGCGCCGCGCGACGGCTGGCAGCGCAGGTCGATCCGTCGCTGGGCGACTTCACTTAGCCTTGGGCTTCTTGTCCTCGATCATCTTGAGGATTTCGCGCGAGCGAGTGTCGCGCGCTGCGTAGTCGCGCGCGGAATAGCCCGCCGCCGAATCAGTCTTGTCCGGATTGGCGCCGGCTTCGAGCAGCTTGCGGATGATCGGGATTTCCCGCTGCTGGACGGCGATGATCAAGGGGGTCTCGCCCATGCGGTTGGCCGCATCGACCTTCGCGCCCATCGACAGCAGCCATTCCACCGCCTGTTGAAAGCCGACCCGGGCAGCAGCGATCAATGGCGTGTCGCCGCCCTTCCCACCAAGGTTGGGGTCGGCGCCATTGTTGAGTAGGTAGCCGGTCCAGGTCTCGTCGGTTCGAGCGATGGCGATGATGAGGCCGGTATTGCCGTCGCCGTCCTTTGTATCGACAATTCCGTTCGGGTGGGCCTGGAGAGCGGCGATCGCCTTGTCCCCGTCGCGCTTCTTGACCGCCTCGACGAATTCGTTGCCCGGGGTTCCCTGTTGCGCGATCGCGGGCGATGCCACGAGCGAACCCGCCGCGAGAAGAACAAAAGCCAGGTGTTTCACGATCTTATGCCCCGAACGACTGGTTGGACCCGCTTGATTGCGTCGGCTTAGCAGAGCAAGGCTCGACTTCAAATGAACGACCAAGCGCCATTTTGGGAACGGCCCCTCGCTTCGCTCGACCGCGGCGAGTGGGAGGCGCTGTGCGACGGCTGCGGACGCTGCTGCGTGCACAAGCTTGAGGACGAGGACACCGGCATCCTCTACCCGACAAACGTAGCGTGCAAACTGCTCGACCGTCGCAATGGCCGCTGCCTCGACTACAAGAACCGGATGAAGCTGGTCGCCGATTGCGTGAAGCTCGACCGCAAGAATTTGCGCGGCCTCGACTGGCTGCCCGGCACCTGCGCCTATCGTCTTCGTGCCGCGGGCGAGCCGCTGAAGGAGTGGCATTACCTGATCTCCGGAAGCCGCGAGACGGTGCACGAGGCCGGCATGTCGACCCGCGGCTGGACCGTCAGCGAGGACGACGCCGGCGAGCTCGAATATCATGTGGTCGAACGCGCGCTCTGAAGCGGCCCTGGAGGCCGCGCTTCCAGTCCCGATCGATATCCGCCCCATGCGCAATGCTCGCAGGCTGCGGCTCCGCTTCGACGATGCCAGCGGGACCCTGAAGCTCACCTGCCCGTGGCGGACCAGCCGCCGCTCGGCCCTGTCGTGGGCACTCGATCAACGTGAGTGGATCGACGCCCAGCTGGCGCGAGCTGAGCCTGGGGAACCGTTCGAGCCCGGCACCACTATTCCGCTGGAAGGCGAGGATGTGCGGCTGGTCTGGAATCCCGATGCCCGGCGGACGCCGCTGCTTGCTGACGGTGAACTGCGCTGCGGCGGCCCTCGTGAAGGCTTCGCGCGCAGGATCGAGCTGTTCATCAAGCGTCGCGCTCTGGACGTGATGAGTTGCGAGGTCGCCGATTACGCCGCTGCGGCTGGAATGACCGCGAAATCAGTCAGCGTTGGCGACGCTGGCACCCGCTGGGGAAGCTGCTCGTCGCAAGGACGCATCCGCTTGAGCTGGCGGCTGATCCTCGCCCCGCGGGCGGTGCGCCGGTACGTCGTCGCACATGAGGTCGCGCACCTTGTTCACCTCGACCACAGCGCGAAGTTCAAGGCGCTGGAGGCGCGGCTCTACGGTTCGGGAGTAAGCGAAGCGAAAGCGCTGTTACGGCGCGCCGGGCCGCGGCTGAAGCGGATCGGGCGGCGCTGAATCGGGCGGCGGCTGTTGCTGCCGAGGCTGGCGCTGCGGAGGAGGTTGCGGCTGGCGTTGCTGCTGCTGCGGCGGGAAGGCCTGGTCGAGCTCCTGCTGGCTCGGGTCGCCCGTTCCGTCCGGCCTGACCATCGGCTGAGGATAATTCTGGTCCTGCGGCGGCGGGGTGCCGAGCGGCATTCCGTTCTCGTCGACCATCGGCTGCATGCTGTTGTCGTCGATCGCCTGGTCGCCGAACATCTCCTCTTCCGGCGATAGCTGCCAGTCGGGAATCGGCACCTGCGTCTCGAATTGCTCGACCGGCCGGTTGGCGACAGCGACGCTCATGAAATCGTGGAAGGCGCGCGCCGGCGCGGTGCCGCCTTGGAGACCGCCGACTGGCCGCGCATCGTCGCGGCCCATCCACACGCCGGTCGTCAGCCCACTCGAAAAGCCGACGAACCACCCGTCCTTGTTGGAACTCGTGGTGCCGGTCTTGCCCGCGACGGGCCGGCCGATCTGGGCGGCGCGGCCGGTACCGGACAGGACGGCCGACTGCAGCAAGTCGGTCATCTCCGCGGCGACCCATGGCGCGACGAGCACCCGCTCCTCGTCCGCCTCGCGCTGGTAGAGCAACCGCCCGTCGGCGGTGACGACGCGTCTGATTCCGTAGGGCGTCACGGCGACGCCCTTGTTCGCGACCGACGCAAAAGCGCGAGTCATGTCGAGCAGTCGGACATCGCTGCTGCCCAGCACCATGGACGGATAGGTTGAGATCGGCGTGGTGATACCGAACCGCCTTGCCATGTCTGCGATTGTCGAGAAGCCGACCTGAGCGCCGATCTTGGCGCTGATCGTATTGATCGAGCGCGAGAAGGCCTCGCGCAGGGTCACTGGCCCCAGGTTGGTGCGCGTGGAGTTACGCGGGCTCCAGCCGTCGATCGTCACCGGCTCGTCGACGATCGTGTCGGTGGGCTTCATTCCCGATTCGAGCGCGGACAGATAGACGAACAGCTTGAACGCCGAGCCCGGCTGGCGGACAGCCTGGGTCGCGCGGTTGTAGATCGAGGACACGTAGTCCTTGCCGCCGACCATCGCCCGAACTGCACCGTCGCGATCCATCGCCACCAGGGCGCCCTGCGTTCCGTCCGGGGCGTTGGCGCGGATCGCCTTGTCCGCCGCAACCTGCATCCCCGGATCGAGCGTCGTCCAGACGTCGATCGGTTCGCTCGTTTGGTCGATGAGCGTGTCGAGCTGGGGCAGCGCCCAGTCGGTGAAGTAGCGGACGCTGTTCTGGTTGGTGGTCTGCTGGATCCGGACCTGGGCCGGGTTTACCGCGGCGGCGGTCTCCGCGGTGATGAAGCCGTTCCTGACCATCGTCTGCAGCACCACGCCTGACCGGGAGCGTGCAGCCTCGACATCTGCCGATGGCGAGTAGTTGGACGGCGCCTTGACCAGGCCGGCGATGATCGCCGCTTCGCCGAGGCTCAGGTGGTCGGCGCTATGGCCGAAGAATTTGCGCGACGCGGCGTCGATCCCATAGGCGCCGCCTCCGAAATAGACGCGGTTGAGATAGAGCTCGAGGATCTGGTCCTTGCTGAACTTGCGCTCGAGCGCCATCGCCAGGATCCCTTCCTTGAACTTGCGCACGAAGTTGCGGTTGTTCGTCAGGAAGATGTTGCGTGCGAGCTGTTGGGTGATCGTCGAGGTCGCCCGCACCCGGTGACCGCTGGTTAGTGCCGAGACGAGGGCGCGACCGACGCCGATCGGATCGACGCCGATGTGGCTGCGGAAACGCCGGTCTTCGGTCGAGATCATCGCCGCCCGCATCTCCGGCGGGATCCGGTCGTAGGGCAGCCAGTTGCCGAAGCTCGGTCCCATCGAGACCAGCACCTGGCCGTTCGCCGCGCGGACGCGGATCATCTGGCCAAGGTCGGCGCGCTTGGTGAGATCGCCGTAGCTCGGCAGGTACGCGGTCGCGACTGCAACAGCGACGATCAGCCCCAGCAATGACAGCAGGCCAGCGTATAGCAGGCCTTTGAGTATTCCCATGAAGGTGAAGCGTCCTCGTGAGGATTGGGGGCGCGGTCGGGCCATTAGTGCCTTGCTAGAAAGGTGGGCGCGGCGCGACAATAGGCGCCGGCGTCTTCCGGTGCCCTTCTCAAGGTTAGCGGCGGCTTAACCCTGTCTTAGCCTGTCGCTGCTAGCTGCTTCGGGGTCATGTTTCGTTTCACGCCATTCGTCCTGCCGATCGCCATTGTGGCCCTGCCCTCGCCGGCAGACGCCCAGTGCCGCCTGTGCGACACGTCGACGACACAGAGGCCGATCGACAGCCCCGACGGCGATGTCCAACTGAGCGTCGAGACGACCCTCGACTTCGATCGCTTGATCTTCTCCGGACCCGGCCTCGGCGCGGCGACTGTCCGTCCTAACGGAGCGAATTCGGCGGAAGGCGTAGTCACCGCCGTCAGTCCCCGCGCTACAGTCGGCACCATTCTCGTCCACGGCGAGCCGGGCCGCGCGCTGCGCGTCGAACTGCCGCACCGGATCGAGCTTTACTCGCTGAGCGGATCGCGGATCACGCTGGACCAGGTGGCGACCGACCTGCCGTCAATGCCGCGGCTCGATTCGGCCGGGAACCTCAGCTTCCGGTTCGGCGGGCGGCTTCTTGTTACCGGCAGTTCCGACGGGCAGTTCCGCGGCGACCTGCCGATCACCGTCGAATATCTCTGATGTTCCTCCGGTCCGACCCGAATCCTAAGCCCGCGTTAACCATGATCTTGAGCGAAGCCGTAAGCGCTTCTGGTTAATAAGGTGGACACGATCGGGTCATTGTACCGGGCCCGGCGAACAGTGGGGACCGAAATGAAAAAGCTACTCGCGACTGCCGCCGCGTTCACGTTGGTGGCCCTTTCCGGCCCGGCCGGTGCTGTGAGCCCGGCGAGCCAGGCGACGGCAAATGCCAAGATCTACAAGCCGCTGACGATCTCGAAGGTCCAGAACCTCGACTTCGGCGTGATCGTGCTGGGCTCCGGCACCTGGTCCGGTGAAGTGGTGAACCTCAGCCAGGCTGGGACGCTCACCTGCGGCGGCGGTGCCAACCTGACCTGCAGCGGTTCGCCGCAGGTCGCCAAATATCATCTGGTCGGCTCCAACAACGCGAACGTGACGGTGAGCTCGCCCGGGTTCAACCTGACCGGTCCGAGCACGCTTGCCTTTTCGCCCAATCCGCCGGCGCCATTCACGGTGAACCTCGGCGCGACCGGGTCGACGACGGGCGTCGACTTCTCGATCGGCGGCTCAATCACGCTCGCCTCGACGACGCCCGATGGCGTCTACAGCGGGACCTTCGCCGTCACGGCCGACTACCAGTAAGCACTTAGAGTTGGCGGCAGCGATGCCGTTTGAGTGGGGAAGGGGCTGCCTTTGCGGGCGGCCCCTTTTCCATTTCCGGCCCGCTCATCCTTAATCGTGCGAAGATGGTTGACCGAAATTCAACCATTTCGGTTGTACGATCTCACCCGAGGGGACGAAGCAGCAATTGGGCCTGAACTTCGCAAAGCTCGCGCGGACGCTTCTGGCACTGTCGTCGTTGGCGGCGGTGAATACACCCGCGCGCGCCGCGACGGTGATGGCGCAGGTGACCGCGCAAAACGTCAAGCCGCTGCTGCTCACCAAGCTTCGCGATCTCGATCTTGGTAGCGTCACGCTTGGCACCGGCGTCTGGAGCAATGCGACCGTATCCCTCTCGCAGGCCGGCGTGCTCAGCTGCGCCAGCGCCAACATCGCATGCACCGGTGCGACCTCGGTCGCGCAGTATAACGTCCAGGGATCCAACCAGCAGTCGGTGCGGATAAGCGCCCCGAACGTGACGATGGTCAACCAGAGCGACTCCACTCAGACCCTTACCTTGGTCACCGACGCACCGGCGTCGATCATGCTGACCAACTCGGGCTTTCCGGGCGTGAACTTCTCGATCGGCGGCTCGGTTACGATCAACTCGAGCACACAGGCAGGGACCTACGTCGGAACCTTCAACGTCACGGTCGACTATTGAGCGATTTTCCGCTCATGGTTGACCGAAAATAAACCATTCTGGATCCATACCGGCAACGACCGCTCCGTCAGGAGCCAAGTGGGGGTCGTTGTGATGAATTCGTGGACCAGGTCCATCCTCGCCGCGGGGCTTTTTGCCGCGGCTTTCGTGCCAACTTCGGCTGGCGCCGGTGTCGGCGATCTTCTGGTTGCGCCGACGCGGATCGTGCTCGACGGCCGCAAGGGCGCGGAGATCATCCTCAACAACATCGGCGACGAGCCCGCGACTTATCGCGTCTCGATCGAGTTCCGCCGCATGACCGAGAAGGGCGATCTTACCGACGTCGCGACGCCTAGCGCCGCCGACCAGGCAGCCGAGGACATGATCGTCTACGCGCCGCGCAAGGTCACGCTTGCCCCGCATGAGCCGCAGTCGATCCGCATTGCCGCCCGCGCGCCACAAGGCCTGCCTGACGGCGAATATCGCGTGCACATGCTGTTTCGTGCAATTCCGACGGCGACGCCGGTCGTGCAGCCCGCGGGTGCGCCGGCCAAGGGCGTGCAGTTCCAGCTGACCCCCGTCTATGGGGTGACCATTCCGGTGATCGTGCGCCTCGGCAATCTCGAGGCGAGCGCCGGGATCGCCAACGTCCAGCTGGAAAGGCGCAATATTGCGACCGGTCGGAACCCAGTGGCTGCAACCACGGTGCCTCTGAACGAGGCACCGGAAAAGATGAGCGATGTTGCTATTGGGCTCGATCTCACCCGCACCGGTACGCGCTCCACCTATGGCGAGGTCCGCGTGCTGAAGCCCGGAATCAAGGACCCGATCGCGCTCGCGAAGGGCGTCGCGATCTACACCGAAGTGGGAAAGCGGCACGTCAGCATTCCGGTGCCCGAAACTTACAAGGGTGCTCTCACGGGGCCGGTAACTGTCGAATATATCGAGACTTTTGATGACGGCACGCACCTGCTCGCCCAGACTCAGGCGGTGCTTCGCTAGGGCGCTGGGACCAGCGCGGAGCGAAGCTCATGATTGGCGGCCGCTTCTGGCTGCGCAAGGCAGCGCTGCTGCTGGCGCTCGGCGCCGGCAGCCTTGGCGCATCCGCTCCGCTGCCTTCGGTCACTCCGGCGCAGTGGTCGGCAGATCCCGACGAACAGTTCCTTCTTGACGTCAACATTCACCAGCTGCGCCTGGGGGATACGGTTCGCGCTTACAACCCGCCCGAAGGCACATGTGTCGTCTTAGGCGACTTTTTGACAGCCCTCGACGTGCCAATGCGCATCGACCTTACCGCCAAAAAGGCGAGCGGCTGGGCTTTCCGCGAAGGCAACAAGATCACCATCGACGTTGCCGGCGGCACCGCGACCTACGGCAAAATCAGCGAGCCCATTGCGCCCGGCACCGTCAGGCCCACTCCCGAAGGATGGTGCATCCAGGCGGAGGCTTTGGGTCGCTGGTTCGGGATCGGGGTCAAGCCGATGACCGCCGGCTCAGCCCTGGTGCTCGAATCTGAAGCGAAGCTGCCGATTGAGCTTGCCATGGAGCGCAAGCAGCGTGCTTCACGCCTGCACCGTGCGAGCTTCGATCTCGGCAGCCTGCCGCAGGTCCGCATCCCGTACCGGATGTGGCGCGCTCCGGCGCTCGACTTCGTTGTCAGCGGCGGCGTCACCTATCGCGCGCACGACGGGGTCAAGATCGACCGGCAGAGTTCGGTCTATGCCGCCGGCGAGATCGCGCATTTGTCCTACGACGCACAGGTCACGACAACGAATACTGGCAAGCCGAACATGCTGCGTGTTCGCGCCTTCCGATCCGATCCTGACGGACAGCTTCTGGGACCATTCAAGGCAACCCACATCGGCCTTGGTGACGTCGAGGGGTTCGACACGCGGCTGACCGGCCCTGCCGTGGCCGGCCGTGGTGCGGTGATCACTAACCGGCCGCTGACCGCGCGGACTGCGTTCGACCGCACCCGTATCGAGGGCGACTTGCCGACAGGCTGGGAAGCGGAAGTCTACCGCAACGGGGAACTCCTCGGCTTTGCGCACTCCGACGGCTCGCAGCGCTATGTCTTCGACGACGTCCAGCTGCTCTATGGCCAGAACGAGATCCGCGTGGTCCTCTATGGGCCCCAGGGACAGGTTCGCGAGCGCGAGGACTTGATCGACGTCGCTCAGGACAACGTCCCCAAGGGGAAAACCTGGTACTGGCTCGGCGCCAACCAGCCTGGCCGCGACCTCGTCAGCCTCGAAAAGCCGCCCGACAGCGGATTCCCGCGAGCGCAGGCGGCGCTCTCGATCGAACATGGGCTGGATTCGCGCACGAGCGTCGGCTTGCTCGCGCGTGCGCTGCTCATTGACGACCAGCGCCTGACCTTCGTCGAAGGCACGATGCGCCGCTCGGTAGGGGCGGCGATGCTTGAAGTCAGCGCCGCTCGGGAATCGAACGGAGGAACGGCCGCGCATGCCCAGCTTCTGGGCAAGTTCGGGCCCGTTTACGTGAATATCGACGCGCTTATCGCGAACGATTTTCATTTGCAGGGCGGCGGTACGCCAACGACTTCACGCGAGGTGCGCGCATCGTTGGATACGCCGCTTCACATGGGCAAGGCGCTCCTTCCGGCCCACGCCGAAGTCCATTTCGTGAAGCGCGCCGACGGCTCGCGCCAACTTGACGCCGCGACGCGTCTCTCTGCGACGATCGAGCAGTTCAACCTCGGCGCGGAGCTTCGCTATCGGAAGGATTACCTGGCGTCCGGTCCAGCACCGCCCGGCGAGTTCCGCGTCGGGCTGCTCGGAAGCGGCCATGTCGGCCCCGTCCGCATTCGCGGCTCGACCGAATTCGACGTCTCTCCGGCCGCCCGTTTCCGAAGCGCCGAGCTGTCCGCCTATTGGTCGGCGTCGGAGGAGAGCGATTGGGAAGGCGTGCTCGCCTACGACCGGCTGCAGAAACGCGGCCGGGCGCGGCTGACTCATGTCATTCGCGCCAATGCGTTCGCCTTGGCGCTGACCGGCGAAGCGACGACCAGGGGCGACCTTGCTTTCGGGTTCAACCTCAACTTCTCGATCGACCCTCGCCACGGCCTGACCCTATCGCGCAGGCCGCTCGCCGAAGGAGGCATGGTGCACGCCACCGTGTTCCGCGACGTCAATGATAATGGCCAGCTCGACCCGGGCGAGCCATTCGAGAAAGGGGCGCTGATCACGACCGGTTCGCGCCAGTCGGAGCGCAAGACGGATGCGAAGGGATCTGTGACGATCGGCGGCCTCAGCGCCTTTGTCCCCGTACCCGTCGGCATCGACGTGACTAGCCTCGAGGATCCGATGCTGACGCCGAAGAAGGCGATCCAGGTGGTTGTCCCGCGTCCCGGCGTTGCCGCGGACGTGAAGATCGCCCTTGTCGGTGGCGGTGATGTCGAAGGCGCGCTGATCAAAAGCGGCGAACTCGGCTTCGAAGGCGTCGACCTCGAGCTGGTGGATGGTGAAGGCAAGGTTGTCGGTACCGCGCGGACCGATTTCGACGGCTTCTTCCTGTTCGAACGCGTGCCCTATGGCGATTACCGGCTGCGCGTCAGCTCCGCCTCGGCAGCCGCGGCGAATATCGTCTCCGATCTGGGGGTTACTCTCAAGGTGACGACCGAGCGTTCGATCGTCCGCCTGGGCTCGGTCCAGGCTCGGCTGCAGCCGCGAATTGCCGCCAACGGGCTGGCGGTCGCGACACCTTAGTTTCGCCCCTTGGAAATCTGGTGCGGTCGAGAAGACTCGAACTTCCACGGCCTTTCGGCCACAGCGACCTCAACGCTGCGCGTCTACCAGTTCCGCCACGACCGCACGTCATGAAA
>Ga0207691_10002967_pt1 | contig 16561 bp, 11 predicted proteins | sample KBSM13metaG_FD_184327 | JGI IMG/M metagenome (GOLD analysis project Ga0207691, IMG submission 184327) | Miscanthus rhizosphere microbial communities from Kellogg Biological Station, Michigan, USA - KBS M1-3 metaG (SPAdes) (version 2) | ecosystem: Host-associated > Plants > Roots > Rhizosphere >... | reverse complement strand
GAAGTCACTCCCGAAGTCAGCGGCATCTTCAGCTACGCCAACGAAGACAAGACCTGGGGCGTGGGCCTCAACGCCAGCTACCAGAAGCGTCACAGCGGTGGCGTCGAAGCCAACGTCAACGACTGGGTCATCCGGGCGTGGGATCCGAACGCGCTGCCCGGCGCATTCAATCCCAACACCACGATCCAGAATGCACCGGCGGCAGGCCAGCTCTACGGCATCCCGAACGACATGCGATATGCGTTCTCGGATTTCCAGAATGAGCGCACCAATGCGCAGGCAGTCGTGCAGTTCGCCCCCACCGATGGTCTGACGTTCACGTTGGACTACACGATGGCGCGCAACGAGCTCGTGCAGGACCGCGGCGAGCAGACCATGTGGGCCCAGCAGGGCAGCACCTTTGACGAAGTCCATTTTGATACCGGCCGCGATGTTGCGACCACGCAGTACATCTTCGAAGAGACTGCCAATGGTTACAGCAACAAGGACTTCGGCTATGAGCAGCAGCGCAACATGCAGAAGAACGAGCTCGACTCGTACGGCATCAATGCCAAGTGGGAAATCACCGACAACTTCGGCCTGTCTTTCGACTATGCCAACTCAAAGGCCAAGTCCCTGCCAAATGACCCCGTAACGGGCGGAAGCGCCACGGCGTTCAGTTTTGCAGGCGTGCCGCTTTGCAACGGGACGGGAGCGAACCTCACTGACATCCCGAACGTGGCCGCGCCCTGTGCCGGCTTCGTTGCGCAGGAATACGACTTCTCGGGTGATCTGCCGGTTTCGAGTCGCTGGATATTCCCGAACCAGGCGGCAGCCGATGCACGTTCGGGTGGAGACGTGGCCTACGGGTTCGACGCCAATCACCTCGGCTCGCAGGTCATGCGCATCAATGTGCAGCAGCAGGAAAGCAAGATCGACGAGGCGCGCATAGACGGCCACCTGGATTACGACTTCGGTCGCTTCCAGTTCGGCGTCGACATGCGCAACATGGAAACCCACCAGCGTTCGTCGAACAACCAGATGAACATGGGCAACTGGGGTGCGGCGGACGCGGGCTTGCCGGTCGGCGAGAGCATGGCGCAGCAGCTCACGCCGTTCAGTCTCGTGGGCCTGTTCAGTGACTTCAGCCCGGGTACGGCCCCGGCCAGCGCCTGGAGAGGCAATGCCACGCAGCTCGCCCAATGGGCGTTCGCCAATGGCTACACCACCTGGAACGCCGGCAGCGGTACGCCGAATGGCACGCTGTCCTACAACCCGATCTGGGGTAACTTCAACACCATCCAGGAAGATGTAACCGCGGCCTACGTGCAGTTCGCCCTCAAGGGTGAGCTGGGTACCAAGCCTTACAACCTGTTACTGGGCATACGCTATGAAGGCACCGACGTGGAGTCGTCGTCTGACATCGCGATTCCGCAAGCGGTTCGTTGGGAAGCCAACAATGACTTCTCCATTCCGCGGTCGGCGGATATCCAGACGTTCACGGAAAAGGCCAGCTACGACAACGTGCTGCCAAATATCGACTTCGACATCAACCTGACCGATACCTTAAAGGCTCGTGCGTCATGGGGCGTTACCATGTCGCGCGCACCAATCGGCAACCTGGTGGCGGGGCCAAGCCCCGGCGGCCCGAGCGGCTCGGTGTTGATCAACGAGGCGGCTCGCGGTGGTGGCAATTCCCAGAACCCGGCGCTGATTCCGATGGAGTCGCAGAACATCGACCTGTCGCTTGAGTGGTACTTCTCCGACAGCGGCTATTTGTCGGTGGGTTACTTCAGCAAGAAGGTCGACAACTTTGTTGGTAACGCGATCGTCCAGCAGAACCTGTACGGCCTGACGGACCCGACCTCGGGACCCGATGCCCAGGCAGGCTTGGCATTCCTGCAGGCCAACAGCCAAACAGTCAACGACACGACGCTGTTCGCGGCGACGGCACTGCAGCGCGCAGGCATTCTGAATCTGGCCAACTTCAACGCTGCGATGAACGACGTTTCCGGAACCGAAAACGCGTATGACATCTCTGGCACCGCGGCAGATCCGCTGTACCTGTTCAATGTCAACCAGTCCATCAACCAGGAAACGGCCACGATCGACGGTTGGGAAGTCGGCGGTCAGTTCTTCTTCGGCGAAAGCGGCTTCGGCGTGCTGGCGAACTACACCAAGGTCGACGGCGACGTTGGATTCGACGTCACTGCGCCTCCGGACCAGAACCAGTTCGCCTTGCTTGGACTGAGCGATACGGCCAATGCCGTGCTGATGTTCGAGAAGTACGGTCTCTCGGCTCGTCTCGCCTGGAACTGGCGCGACCAGTTCCTGACCTCGGCCAACAATGGCGGCTCGCGTAATCCTCGCTTCGTGGAGGCTTACCAGCAGTTCGACCTGAGCGTGGGTTACGACTTCAACGATCACCTCTCGGTGAACTTTGACGCGATCAACCTGACGGGCGAAGACGTCCGCATACACGGACGGTCAGAGCTGCAGTTGTTCCGCCTGGAAGATCAGTTCGCGCGCTATGCGATCGGTGCCCGCTACAAGTTCTGAGCAGGCCCGAAAGCAGGCAATAACAGATAATTGATGTGATGACTGGGGCCGCTGCGAAAGCAGCGGCCCTTTTTTTATTCCCGCATCGATGAGGTACGATGCACGCCCGCCGCCCGGTGACTTGCGCCATGCCACGACACGAACTGCTCAACAACGTTGACCACAAGGATCTGCGCGTCGTCCTTCGATATGGTGCTGAATACGGTGACAACGTTGCTACCGTGCCGACGTTTCCGACCGAGTTCGCGGATGTGCAGCGCGAGTACCCGATCTTTTTCCGAAAGGATCCCGCGAGCGGAGATTTCCAGGCGATCGCTTTGCTGGGCTTCGAGAAGGGTGAAAATCTGTTCGTGTCAGGGGGGCGCTGGCACGCCTATTACCTTCCCGGCATGGTCGCCCGCGGTCCATTCATGATCGGCGTGCGGCAGCGTCAGGCCGAGGGCGACTCGCCCCCGGACCGTATGATTCACGTGGACCTCGACAATCCCCGGGTGAGCCGCACCGAGGGCGAGCCGGTGTTCCTCCGGGAGGGCGGCAATACGCCATTCCTGGAACACGTCGCCATCGTATTGCGCGGGATCCACGAGGGGATGGAAGCGGGCAAGGCCATGTTCGCGGCATTCACTGCGCTCGATCTCATAGAGCCCGTGAAGCTCGAGGTCAAGGTCACGGCAGAACGGACCTACAATCTCGCCGGCCTGCACACGATCAGTCACGAGAAACTGCGCAGCCTCGACAAGGACGCGCTTTACCAGCTGCATCAATCGGGTTTCCTGCAGGGCGCGTTCCTGGTGGCGGCATCCGTGGGCAATGTGCGGAAGCTGATTGCCATGAAGCAGGGGTTGCTGCTCAACCAGGGTCAGCCTGCCCGCGCGAGCGGATGAACCGTCGGCAATCCGGGGCAGTGCGTACACGGCCGGCCGGGCTCGCTGTCTTATACTCAAATCATGGTTGAGGTTGCCGGAAAAATCCGCGTCATCGAAGGCGCTCGGCCCGATGCGTTTCCACTCGGGGAATTGCTCCAGGGCGGAGAGCCCGCCGTGCTCAAGGGACTCGCGTCAGGCTGGGGCCTGGTACGCGCAGGACTCGAATCCGATGCGCAGGCGCGGCGTTACCTCGCGTCCTTCTACAATGGCAAGCCCGTGGATTTCAGTTTCGGTGATCCCGATGTTGCCGGCCGGCCCTTCTATAACGACGACTTCACGAAGCTGAACTTCACGGTCCGGCGTGAGCGCCTCGACAACATCCTGACCGAGATCGAGTCACACCTGGAGGACGAACGTCCGCCCACCTACTACGTCGCCTCCCTGGTCGTGGACCCCTGCATGCCGGGATTCCGCAAGGACAACGATCTCGGATTCGCCGCGCATGGCGTGAATCCGCCACCGAGCATCTGGATCGGCAATCGCACCACGGCCTCCTGCCACTACGACGCGCCAAACAACATTGCGTGCGTGGCGGTCGGCAGGCGGCGTTTCACACTGTTTCCGCCCGAACAGATCTTCAACCTGTACCCGGGACCGCTCGATCCCAGCCCGGGCGGCCAGGCCGTCAGCATCGTCGATTTTGCCAAGCCGGATTTCGCGCGATTTCCGCGTTTCCGCGATGCGCTGGCCGCGGGGCAGAGCGCCGAGCTCGAACCGGGCGACGCGATCTTCGTGCCAAGCATGTGGTGGCATCACGTCGAGGGACTGAGCCGCTACAACACGCTGGTCAACTACTGGTGGATGTCCATGCCCAGCTACGTGCCCACACCGATGGATACGCTGTACCACGCGATGTGGACATTGCGCGACCGTCCCGAGCGCGAGAAGCAGGCCTGGCGCAACGTGTTCGAGTACTACGTGTTCGGTGCGCCGCAGGGCGCCGGGGAACACCTGCCGGAACAGGCCCGCGGCCTGCTTGGTCCGATCGACGAACGCCGTGCGCGCCAGCTCCGCGCCATGCTGATGAGCAAACTCAATCGCTGATTGCGGGTGCGCGCGGCATACTCGTTCGACATGAACACTGAAATACGCAGACTGGTGATCGCCGGCGGCGGCACCGCGGGCTGGCTGGCCGCCGCAGCCATGTCGCACCAGTTCCACGGCATTCTCGACATCGTGCTCATCGAGTCGGAGGAAATCGGCACGGTGGGAGTCGGTGAGTCCACGATTCCACCGATCCGTACGTTTCATCGCCTGCTCGGCATCGACGAGCAGGAGTTCATGCGCGCCACGGCGGCGACGTTCAAACTCGGCATCTCGTTCGAGGACTGGGGCCGGATCGGCGATCGCTACCTGCACCCGTTCGGCATGACGGGCAAGTCGACCTGGGCCTGCGGCTTTCATCACTTCTGGCTGCACGGGCTGAAGAACGGCATCCAGTCCGAGTTCGGCGAGTTCTGTCTCGAGCACCAGGCGGCCAAGGCCGGCAAGTTCATCATCGGCCCCAAGTCCGAGGTGAACTACGCCTACCATCTCGACGCCAGTGTGTATGCCAAGTTCCTGCGCAGGTTCGCCGAGAAGTTCGGTGTGCGACGCGTCGAGGGCAAGATCCGCGAGGTGAAGCAAAACGGCGAAAGTGGCTTCATCGAATCGCTGGTGCTGGATTCTGGCCAGACCGTCGAAGGCGACCTGTTCATCGACTGCACCGGATTTCGTGGATTGCTCATTGAGCAGACACTCAAGACGGGTTACGAGGACTGGAACCAATGGTTGCCCTGCGACAGCGCAGTGGCCGTGCAGACCGAATCGGTCGGGCCCGCGATTCCGTACACGCGCGCGATTGCCCATGAAGCCGGCTGGCGCTGGCGCATTCCATTGCAACATCGCGTGGGCAATGGACTGGTCTACTGCGGCAAGTACATGTCCGACCAGGACGCGACCGACCGGTTGCTGCGCGAAGTCGAGGGCAAGACCCTCATCCAGCCGCGCGTGATCAAGTTCCGTACCGGTCGTCGGCTCAAGGCCTGGAACAAGAACGTCATCGCGCTCGGTCTCGCGAGCGGCTTCGTCGAGCCGCTGGAATCGACCAGCATCCAGCTCATCATGACCGGCCTCACACGGCTGATCTTCCTCTTCCCGTTCCCGACCGTGACGCAGTCGGTCGTCGATCAGTACAACGAAGAGTCACAGCTCGAGCAGGAACGGGTGCGCGACTTCATCATCCTGCACTACTGCGCCACGCAGCGCGACGACAGTGAGTTCTGGCGCTATTGCGCCAGCATGAAAGTGCCGGAAGCGCTCGCGCGCCGGATCCAGATGTTCCGCGAACGCGCGCACGTGTGGCAGCGGGATGGTGAGCTTTTCCGCACGGACTCCTGGATCCAGGTGATGCTCTACCAGGGTATCTGGCCGGAGCACTATCACAACCTCACGTCGGCCATGCCCGTGGCCGACCTGACGCGATTCCTCGAAGGCATGCGCACGACCATCAATCGCGCGGTGGAGCAAATGCCCACCCATCAAGAGTTTGTAGACCGCTACGCGCGCGCCAGCGAGGAAATCTGGGCCAAGGCCATGATGAAGTGAGTGCGCTGACTCAGACGCTCGTCGCGTCGTAGACCACCACTTTTTCCCACAAATGCGCGCAGTCGGCCACGAACTGTTTGTGGATGGGATGATCCTGGTAGACCTTCTGACCCGCAGTGTCATCGAAGAACAGAATCTCGGACGCGCTGTAGCTGTTGTCCACCACGTCGCGTTTTTCGGTGCTGGCCGGTACGCCGAAGTGTGTGCCCCGCACGGTCTCGATATTCGCCAGCGTGCGCAGGCCGGCGAGCAGCTTCGCCAGGTCTTCCTTCGAGCCTGGATTCTTCAGCCAGAAAAACACGTGGTGCACGAGTCTGGGATAGGTAGTCACGGCGTTGGTGGCTCCGGTATTTGAAGCAGCCGCCACGGTGGCGGCCGCGGCGATGAATGTGCGACGCGTGGTGGTCATGAGGTCAACTCGGACGTGAGCGCGGAATGGGGTGACGCAAGCCTGGCGTAGGCCGTCTCGAGCGCGCGACGGAACCGCTCATCGGCGAGCAGGGCGGGCGGCAGGACGGCCTCGCATACCGCGAAATGTTCGATGTCGGCGTGCGCGTCACCGGAGCAGGCCGCACCGATGACGGCGAGGCGCTCGGCATCCGGGTCGACGATCGGCACGCCTGACTTCGCCTGGCGCACGACGAATCGCATCCAGGCCGCCAGCGGCACGACCAGCCGCTGCACGGGGCGACCCGCGCGTAGCGCTTCGGTAATCGTCACGGTGATGCGCACCGGCAGCTTCTTCGAGCCGTCCCAGGCGATCTGGCTCAGCAGGTGCCGGATTCCCGGATTGCGGAAGCGCGCCAACACCGCGGAAATGTAGTGCCCGATATCGAAGCTTGCCGGAGCGCCGAGGCTCGGCGCGAGGTCTTCGGTCATGAGCAGTTCGACGAATTGCGCGAGCTGCGCATCGCGCATCGCATCGGCCACGGACTCGTGGCCGCGCAGCAGCCCGAGATAGGTCAACGTCGAATGCGGGCCATTCACGAGGCGCAGCTTGGCGCGATCGTAGACGCCGACATCCTTCGCCAGCGTGACTCCCACCGATTGCCAGTCCGCATCGCGCATCGCCGGCAGGTCTTCGATCACCCATTGGGTGAACGGCTCGCGCTGGATGGGCCATTCATCGGCGAGGCCCGTGAGTTCCTGCGCGCGCTTGCGCAGGGCGTCGTCGGTGGCCGGCGTGATGCTGTCGACCATGGTGCGCGGGCATACGACTTCGGCTTCGATCCATTTCGCGAGATCGGTATCGCTTGCCGCGGCGAAGGCCACCAGCGCGCGATGCAGCACCGTGCCATTTTCCGGCAGGTTGTCGCAGCTCAACACGGTGAACGGCGGTACACCGTTGGCCCGCCGCCGCCGCAGGCCTTCAGCAATCCAGCCGATGGTGCTGCGCGGTTTCACCGGATTCGCGAGGTCATGCACGATGTCTGCATGGCCGAGGTCGAGCAGGTTCCTGGCGTCGAGGCAGTACCCCTTCTCCGTCACCGTGGTGGAGACGATGCGGATATCTCGCGCCGACAGGCGCGCAAAGGCGGCATCCGTGTCGGTGGCGCCGATCAGCAGCTCGCGGATCGCGCCGATGACGCGCGCGCGCGGCGCCGCGCCCAGTTCCACCAATGTGTACAGGCCATCCTGATCTCGGAGTGCATCGCGCAGACCGGTGCTCTTGAGCGATAGCGCGGATATGGCCCAGCGCTTGTCCGAATGGAGCAGGGTGTCGACGTACCAGGCCTGGTGTGCGCGATGGAACGCCCCGGGCCCGATATGCACGATGCCGAAGCGTGTCGTCTCGCGATTGTAGGTCGGCAGAATTGTGCCCGAGCGCGCGGCATGCAGGCTCGCCTCGGTGAGGCGCGTCGGACTCATCAGGACCTCTGCTTAATGGTTGTGGCGCGGCGTCTTCTTCGCAACGCCGCGATATTTGACCGCCATCTCCATGACAGCACCGCTATCGAGCTGGCCAACGGTTGTGCGGTACAACTCCTGCCAGGGCGTGGCGCTTTCGGGCACCGTCGGCAAGCCATCCTTCTTGCGGCGCGCGATCTCCTCACCGCTCACGAGCATGTCACAAGTCCCGGCCGCCAGGTCGACACGAATCCGGTCGCCGGTGCGCAGCCACGCCAGGCCGCCGCCCGCAGCGCTCTCGGGTGAACAATTGAGAATCGACGGACTGTCCGAGGTTCCCGACTGTCGGCCATCACCCAGCGTCGGCAGGCTCATGATGCCGCGCTTGAGCAGCGCATCCGGCGGCTGCATGTTCACGACTTCGGCCGAGCCCGGCCAGCCCAGCGGGCCGGACCCGCGGATAACAAGGATCGTGTGCTCGTCAATTGCCAGCGACGGATCGTTGATCCGGTCGTGGTAGTCAGTCGAGCCGTCGAATACCACCGCGCGGCACTCGAAGCTGTCGCCGTTACCCAGGTAACGGGCGCGAAAGTCGGCAGAGATCACGCTGGTTTTCATGATCGCGAAATCGAACAGGTTTCCCTTCAAGACGAGGAAGCCAGCCTTTTCCTGCACTGGTTTTTCGTAAGTCGTGATGACATCGCGATCAACCGACACTCGTCCTGCAATGTTTTCCGCGAGGCTGCGGCCCGTCACGGTGCGCGCCCTGCCGTCGATCTTGCCGGCGCGCAGCAGTTCGCTGAGTACTGCAGGCACACCGCCGGCGCGGTGGAATCGCTCACCCAGGTACTTGCCGGCAGGCTGCATGTTCACGATCAGCGGCAGATCGCGGCCGTACTTCATCCAGTCGTCGGGTGTGATGTCGATACCCGCATGACGGGCCATGGCCACCAGGTGCGGCTGCGCATTGGTCGAGCCGCCGATGGCGGCGATCGTCGCAATCGCGTTCAGGAATGACTGGCGCGTCAGGATCGTGGAGGGCCGCAGGTCTTCGTAGGCCATTTCAACGATACGGCGGCCGGTTTCATAACTGATCTGGCCGCGTTCGCGGTATGGCGCGGGAATGGCCGCGCAGCCCGGCAGCGAGAGGCCGAGCACCTCGGCCACCGCATTCATGGTCGATGCCGTGCCCATGGTATTGCAGTGACCCAGTGACGGCGCCGAGGCCGCGGCCGCTTCGAGGAATTGCTTCTCGTTGATCTGGCCGGCCGCCAGTTTGCGGCGCGAGCGCCAGATGACCGTGCCGGATCCGACCAGTTCACCGTCATGCCAGCCATCGAGCATGGGGCCGCCCGACAACACGATGGCCGGAATGTCCACGGTGGATGCGGCCATGATCTGCGCCGGCGTCGTCTTGTCGCAGCCGGTCGTGAGCACCACCGCATCGATCGGATAACCGTGCAGGATTTCCACCAGGCCGAGATAGGCGAGGTTGCGATCCAGCGCCGCCGTCGGCCGGCGGCAGTTCTCGAAGATGGGGTGCAGCGGAAATTCCATGGGCACGCCGCCCGCATCGCGAATGCCTTCGCGCACGCGCTTCACCGTGTCGAGGTGCACACGATTGCAGGGCGTGAGATCGCCGCCGGTCTGCGCAATGCCGATGATGGGCTTGCCCGACAGCAGTTCGTCAGCGGTCAGGCCGTAGTTCATGAAACGCTCGAGATACAGCGCCACCATGTCGAGGTGTTTCGGATCATCGAACCAGTCGCGCGAGCGGAAGCGGCGCGATTGTTTCTGCCGGGTATCTTCAGATGCCATGGGACACAACTCTCTGAGGCAGTCCCGGCACGTCTATGCGTGCGCGGAACAGACCACCGGCGAGCGGCTGTGTTTTCCGTTCCTCGGGGCCGAGCGCAACGTGCGCGGTGGTGATGTACAAAGTCTTCAGGTCATCGTCACCAAAGGCCGCCTTGGTGACGGCGGAGCAGGGCAGCTCGATCTTGCTCAACAGCTCGCCAGTGGGTGAGTAACGATGCAGCGCCCAGCCTCCAAATACTCCGGTCCAGACGCAGCCTTCTACGTCCACGATGGGACCGTCCGGGTAACCTCTGCCAGCCGGCAAACGCGCAAAGACTCGCTTGTTCGACAGCGAGCCGTTGCGCGCGCGGTCGAAGGCGTAGATGACGCCGGCAAGAGTGTCGGTGTGATAGAGAATCTTTCCGTCGGGACTTTCCGCCGGCCCGTTGCTGACCACGTAGCCCGGGTCGCGGGTGACGCAGCCTTCGTCGCGGAGCTGGTATAGCGCACCGCTCGGGTCTTCCTCGTTGTCATCCATGGACCCGAACCACAGGAAGCCCTCAGAGTCGACGAAGCCATCGTTGAGCCGGTTGTTAGGCGTGTGGGGCTCGACGACGTGCAGCAGGTTGAAGTTGCCGGTTTCCGGATTGAAAGAATGCAGGCCCGTCTTGAGCCCGGCGATCATCCAGCCGGCCCGTGTCGGCAGGACGAAACCCACGCGGGCTGGCGCCTGCCAGCTCCGGGTTGCGCCGCTCGCCGGGTGAAAACGGTGAATTGCGGGTGACTTGATATCGACGAACCAGACAGCCTGCTCTGCTGCGGACCAGACGGGTCCTTCACCGAGCACTGCACCGACCGGCCAGACGCATTCGAGCTTTGACCCCGCAATGGTCATCGACGTCAGCAGTAGCCGCCGTCGACCCAGTAATTGTGGGCCGTGCACATGGCAGCATCATCGGAGGCGAGAAAAAGAACCATGGCTGTCACGTGAACAGGATCGACCCTTTGCTTCAGGCATTGCTGCGCGAGGATCTTGGCCTCTTCCTCGGGTGTGTGCCACAACTTCATCTGGCGCGGCGTGCGGATGGCGCCGGGCACCACACAGTTGACGCGAATGTTGGCTTCGCCGAGGTCGCGGGCCAGCGCGCGCGTCATGCCCTCGATACCGGCCTTCGCTGTCTCGTAGAGGGACAGTTCACAAATGGCGGTGTGCCAGGAGACTGAGCCGAGGTTGATGATGGAACCTCCGCCGGTTTCCTTCATGCCCGGCGTGACCGCCTGGGCCGCGAAGAACAGGTGCCGCAGATTGACGGCAATCCGGTTCTCCCAGTATTCGGGCGTCACGTCCTCGACCTTGTGGCGGTCGTCGTTCGCGGCATTGTTCACCAGCACCGTGACCGGCCCGGCCTTGGCCTCGATTGCGGCGAACGCCGCGCGCAGCGCCTTCACGTCGGTCACGTCGCACTTGATGAATTGCACGCCATCGCCGAGCCGCGACGCCAGTGCCTTCGATTCATTTTCGGCGACATCGAGAAAGAAGACTTTCGCCTTCTGACGCACGAAGCCTTCGACCATCACTTCGCCAATGCCGGAACCGCCTCCCGTGATGACGACGGTCTTGCCGGCGAGTGAGGGATAGACAGCTTGCGTCATGTTGTTCATTCGACCTTAGGCCCAGGTGTAGCTGGTCTTGACTTGTGTGTAGAACTCGACCGCGGCGAAGCCCTGTTCGCGCGGCCCGTAGCTCGACTTGCGGGTACCGCCGAAGGGCACGTGATAATCGACGCCGGCAGTCGGCAGGTTGGTCATCACCATGCCGGCACGCACGTTGCGCACGAAGTGACGCGCATACTTGAGCGAGCTTGTCATGATGCCGGCCGAGAGGCCGAATTCGCCGGCGTTCGCGGCGGCCAGCGCTTCCTCGTAATCCTTGACGCGCACGGTCGAAGCGACCGGTCCGAACACTTCCTCGCAGTTGATGCGCATGTCGAGCTTCGTGTCCGCGATCAGCGCGGGCGAAACGTAGTAGCCCGGAGTCGCCAGTTTCAGCGGCTCGCCACCGACGACCTTGCGGCCGCCTTCGTTCGCGGCGATGTCTATATAAGAGAGAGTGGTTTCGAGCTGCGCTTCGCTTGCCAGCGGTCCCATCTGCGTGTCGGCCGCGAGCGCGTCGCCCACCTTGAGCGCCTTGACGCGTGCCGCCAGCGCTTCGATGAACTTGTCGTGGATACCCTGCGTCACGATGATGCGACTCGACGCCGTGCAGCGCTGCCCGGTCGCAAAGAAGCCGCCGTCGAGCGCGCATTGCACCGCGCGGTCGAGATCGCAGTCATCGAGCACCACGAGCGGATTCTTGCCGCCCATCTCCAGCTGCACCCGCGCGTTGTGCGACATCGCGGCCTTCGCGACGCCCGCGCCCGTGCTCTGGCCACCGGTGAACGACACTCCGGCGACGTCAGGATGCTCGACCAGCGCACCACCCATGGCGCCACCGCCGAGGATGAGATTGAAGACGCCCTTGGGGAATCCGGCCTCGTGGATGACTTCGGTCATGGCATGCGCCGTCGCGGGCGTCAGCGAGGCCGGCTTGATGACCACCGTGTTACCGAAGGCCAGCGCCGGGGCGCTCTTCCAGGCCGGAATGGCGATCGGAAAATTCCAGGGCGTGATCATGGCGAACACGCCGAGCGGTTCGCGATAGGTCTCTACGGCGACACCCGGGCGCGTCGAATCCACCGTCACGCCATGGCGGCGCAGTGCCTCGCCCGCGAAGAACTTGAAGATGCGCGCGGCGCGCATCACTTCGCCCTTGCCCTCCGGCAGGGTCTTGCCTTCCTCGCGGGAGAGCAGGCGACCGAGTTCGTCGGCGCGCGCCATGATGGCGGAGCCCACCTTGTCGAGCAGGTCCGAACGCACTTCGGGGCTGGCATTGGCCCACGCCGGAAAGGCCGCCTTCGCCGCGGCGACCGCGCTGTCTACTATCTTCTTGTCGCCGCCAGGCACCTTGGCGACGATGTCGCGGGTATCGGAAGGATTCAGGCTTTCGGAGGCGGCTGAGCCTGCCACCCATTGCCCGTCGATGTAGTGGGAAAGCTGTTTTGTGTCGCTCATATGAGTTCCATTCAGGCGAGGAGTCCGCGACGCGCGAGATTGCGCATCAGGTCGGCAATGCCAAACGCCCAGGGCGGCGCCTGGTCACAGGTAATGACCTTGTTTTCCAGCACACCCAGCTTCTCACTGGACACCCGCACGATGTCACCCGTCCGGTGGGTAAATCCCTGCCCGGGCGCGCCGCGATCGACAATGGGCGCGAACATGGTGCCCAGAAACAATGCGAAGCCATCGGGGTAACAGTGGTGCTTGCCAATGGTCTGCCCGACGAGTTCTGTCGGATCACGGCTGATCTGTGACATCGAGCTCTGGCCCTGCAGCCTGAAGCCTTCTTCGCCCTCGATCTCAAGCTTCACTTCGCAACGCCGTACGTCGTCGAGGGTGTAGCGGGCGTCGAACATGCGGATGAACGGGCCGATCGCGCAGGAGGCATTGTTGTCCTTGGCCTTGCCGAGTAGCAGGGCGCTGCGGCCCTCGATGTCACGCAGGTTGACGTCGTTGCCGAGCGTGGCACCCAGGATACGGCCGGCACTATCTACCGCCAGGACGATCTCGGGTTCGGGGTTGTTCCAGGCCGAATCGGAACGCACGCCTATCCAGTCACCCCAGCCCACCGAGGACAAGGTCGGTGACTTGGTGAAGATCTCGGCATCCGGGCCAATCGCAACTTCCAGGTACTGCGACCACAGTCCGTCGGAGATCAGCGCCTGCTTGAGCTTGCGGGATTCATCCGAGCCAGGTTTCACCGAGCGGATGTCGGTCCCGATCCGGTCGCGCAGTGACGCGCGCAGCGAGTCCGCCTTGCTGGCGTCGCCGCGGCAGCGCTCCTCGATCACGCGTTCCATGGCCGAGATGGCGAAAGTGACGCCACTGGCCTTGATGCACTGCAGGTCGAACGGTGAGAGCAGGCGCACCTCCTGCGTCGCGGCAAACTGGCGCTCGAGGCCGAATGACTCGAGCGGTCCCAGGTCGGCGCCGGAGGGAATGTCTCCATTCCAGCCATTGAGCAGCTGCGAGACCGTGGCCGCGTGGCGCGACACGTCGCGCACGCGACCCTCGGCCACGACGACGGGCGTGGGCCCATCACGCGTGAGAATGCGGCCAACGAGAATCGCCTGCCGCCAGTCGGAAGGAAGATGTTCGATCATATTTTCAGAAAACAATCCCGCCGCCCCAAGCGCAGGGCCGCGGGACGTGATTACCGGATCAGGCAGCCACTGTCGCCGGCTCCTGCTTCCAGAGCTTCTTCATGTTCTCGAGCGACATGCCCTTGCTCTCCGGGACAAACTTCCAGACGAACAGGGCCGCCAGCACGCTGAAGCCACCATACAGCCAGTAGGCGAAGCCGTGGTTGAACGCTGCGGTGAGCGCGGAATTGCCGTCCATGATGTTGAAGGTCACCGTGACCACCCAGTTCATGAACCATTGCGCGGCTACGGCAATGGCCATGGCCTTGTCACGGATCGAGTTGGGGAATATCTCCGCGAGCATTACCCATACCACCGGGCCCCAGGACAGAGAGAAGCCCGCGATATAGATGCAGACCACGATCAGGGCGCCGAGGGCCACGGAGCCCGCGTTGAACATGAAGCCCAACGCGGTCATGGACACGGCCATGATGATCGCGCCGAGAATCAGCAGCGGCTTGCGGCCCCACTTGTCCACGGTGACGGTCGCGATGAGCGTGAATACCACCATCACGATGCCCATGATGACCGTGCTGGCGAACGATGCGTCGCCCTTGAAGCCCATGTTGTCGAACATCTGCGGGCCGTAGTAGAGAACCGCATTGATGCCAACCAGCTGCTGGAATACGGACAACATGATTCCGACCACGAGCAGCAAGCCACCGTAGGAGAAAAGCTTTCCGGCGGTCTCTTTCAGCGAGGCGTCGATTTCCGCCAGGACGATCTTTGCTTCATCCGCGTTGGCGAGCTTGGTGAGAACTTCGCGCGCCTTCTGTTCCTTGCCCTTGATCATCAGGCCGCGCGGGGTTTCCGGAACGAAGAACAGGAGTAATACGAAAATTCCGGCCGGAATGGCACAGCAGGCCAGCATCCAGCGCCAGCCCTCGGTGTGCACCCAATTCGGATCACCGTCGCCGCCAAACTTCTTGATGAAGTAGTTCACGAAGTACGACACCGTGATGCCGCTGACGATCGCGATCTGCTGGTACGTGACCAGGGCGCCGCGCTTGGAAGGCGGCGCAATCTCGGCGATGTACATGGGCGCGAGCATCGAGGCGAGACCGATGCCCATGCCGCCGAAGAGGCGATGGCCAATGAAGTTGGTGATCAAGTCGCCGAATTTGAGGTAAGGAGCGTCCTCAAAAAACAGGTTGAGGAACCAGATCAGGACATTGATCAGCGGCGTCAGCACCGAACCCAGATGGCCCAGCCACGCCTCCGGCCACGCGGATCCCAGCGACGACACGAAGAACAACACGCCGGCGACGATGAGACCGCCGCGACGTCCAAGAAAGTGCGCAATGACGCCGCCGACGGCGCCGCCGATGAGGCAACCCCACAGCGCACCAGCAATAGTGAATCCTTCGAGACTGAGCCTGGCCCCTTCGGCAAGTCCCATCGGTGCGACGAAGTTCTGCTTGATCGAAACGGTCGCGCCGGAGATGACCGCGGAGTCGTAGCCGAACAGCAAACCGCCGAGCGCGGCGATGATCGTGAGCGTGATGAGAAGGCCGGTATGGGTGCTGCCGGCAGTGCCCGGAATCGAAGATTGAGACACGCGCTATCTCCTTGATTGAATTATGTTTTTCGACCCCTCTCGCGTGCGCGTAACGCGCCCCCCGTCGAGTGGTCGCGGAAGCGTAGTGATAGCGGTATCAGATAGCAAGCATGGCGGCAAACAGCCGCGTCGTTCGCTGCCGCAGGTGACTTAAGGCTTGCGCGGCGGAGCGACGGAATCGCGTTTGACCAGCAGGTAAGGGACGAGGTGGTCGACTGCCTGCGTGACATGCCGGTCCTTGGGCCGACGGATCTTGTGCAGCAGCAGGTTGATGGCGGCTTCCGCCATCGCGGCGATGGGCTGGCGAACCGTGGTGAGTTCGGGCCACACCGTCGTGGCGATCGGCGTGTCATCGAAGCCGACCACCGAGATGTCGCGCGGCACGTCGAGGCCGCGTCGGTGCGCGACCGAAATCGCCGCCGCCGCCATGTCGTCGTTGCTCGCAAAGATAGCGGTGGGAATGCGCTTGCGTGCCAGCAGCTTTTCCGTGGCCTCGAGGCCCGACTTGTAGGTGAAGAATCCCTGGATGACCAGCGACGGGTCGACCTCGTGACCTGCTTCTTCCATGGCCGCCTCGAATCCCGCGAGGCGCTGGGCGCTGGCGGTCTGCGTAGGCTGGCCCTTGATGAAGGCGATGCGCGTGTGCCCCTGCGCGATGAGGTGCTGTGTCATCTCGCGCGCCGCGTTGAAGTCGTCGATGCGCACGCACGAGACATCTTCGCGCGCCTTGCCGGTAGCTAGTGCGACAACTGGCACACCCTCGGCAGCGAAGACGGCCGCAATGGCCTTCGATTCACACAGCGGCGGCGGCAGGATCACGCCGGCGATGCCTTCGGAGAGTTTCTGCGCGGCGGTCTTCTCCTGCGCGGGCTTGAGGTTGTCCCAGCGATCGAGCACCAGCTGCGCGGCGGTGCGATGCGAGCCATCCAGCGCACCCACCAGCATCTCGGAGAGATACGAGGCGCTGGGATTCGAATAGATGAGCGCGATGCGCGTGTCGCGGGCGCCGG
>Ga0207691_10002966_pt1 | contig 16563 bp, 18 predicted proteins | sample KBSM13metaG_FD_184327 | JGI IMG/M metagenome (GOLD analysis project Ga0207691, IMG submission 184327) | Miscanthus rhizosphere microbial communities from Kellogg Biological Station, Michigan, USA - KBS M1-3 metaG (SPAdes) (version 2) | ecosystem: Host-associated > Plants > Roots > Rhizosphere >... | reverse complement strand
GATCTCGTCGAGGAAGAGCGTGCCGCCGTCCGCGAGCTGCATGAGCCCTGGTTTGGTGCCCGTGGCACCCGTGAACGAGCCCTTCTCGTGCCCGAACAACTCGCTCTCCAGAAGGTTCTCCGGGATCGCGGCGCAGTTCACGTCCACGAACGGGGCATCGCGTCGCGGCCCGTTGTAGTGGATCGCGCGCGCGAGCAGCTCCTTGCCCGTTCCCGTCTCCCCGGTGAGCAGCACCGTGACGGTCGGCCGGCCGATCACGCGTCGTGCTCGCGTGAGCGCCGCGTGCAGTGCCGCGCTCGTACCGAGGATCCCGTCGAACCGGACGCCGTCGCGCTCCCGGTCGGCGAACGACGCCGCCTCGTGCTCTGCGGCGATCCGGGCGGCGGCGCCGGCCACCCACGAGCGCAACGCGTCGATATCCGCCGGGAGCGCGAAATAGTCGTCGGCGCCCGCGCGGACCAGCGCCGCCGCGAGACGGTGGTTCGCCTCCACACCAGCCGCTGCAACGAAGCGGTTCCCACCGGGAAGGCCGCGCAACACGCTCTCCAGCGACTGCTCCGCTCCGCCGCCAGCGATCAGCGTGATCGATCCTGTCCTCGGCTCGAGCACGCTCGGATCGTCGCACGTCACGAGGGTGAGACCGTGCGCTCGGGCGAGCGGCGGCCACTCCGTGTGAAACGAATCGGTGAGCGCGAGGACGCGGAGATCTGCCACAGGACGGCGGTGCGTGCCGACCGCCCGCTGCGCAGGCGGTCGGCCGAATGTAGCTACTCGACGCCACGGTCGTCGCGTCCGTCACGATCGTCGTCGCAGAACGCCACGAACGACCGCGCGATGTTGGTGCTCACCAGCTCGGCGTTCGGGCCGCCGGCATTCGCCGTGGTCGGATCGATGAGCGCACCCGACGACGTTCGGAACCACCCTGTCAGGTCTACCCTGACAGTGACGTTGATCCCCGAGGCGTCGGCGGCGAGCGGTGGATCGAACCTGCTCTCGATCTGCGCGCGAGTCGCGCCCGTGTACGTAAACGGTTGGCCGTTGAAGGTTCCTTCCACGCGGACGCTCGCAGCTCTCAGCTCCGGGTGCGCCGCGATCAACGCGGCGCCGCCGAGCCGGCCCGTGTCCGCGAGAGTGATCTTGGCCTCGAACGCCGAGTAGCTCCCGGGGGGCACGGGCACGCTGACCGCGCTGACGACGTTGCCGTTCACCGGGAGCTCGATCATCGTCGGCGCGAGCTCCAGCTCGGCGCACGAGTCGGACGACGAATTGGCGTCCCCGCCCGTGCACGTCCCACCAGCGCGCTGCAGCTCGAGCTCGGCCAGCACGAGCTGTACTCTCGTGATCACGAGCGCGTCGACGCTCGAGCTGCCCGCGACCACGCCCGACAGGGCGCCGCCACTCAGTGCGGTGGAGCTGGATGTGTTGCTCGCCCCCACCGACGCGAAGGAGAGCGCAACGGAGCCTGCGGAGGCTTTCGGACCGGTGGAATCGGCGGCGCAGGCGACGAGGCTCGCGCCGAGCGCGCTGACGCCTGCGAGAGCGAGAAGTCGGGATGTCATCGGGATGCTCCTGAAGTGTTGGACGTCGGCTTCGGAGCCCTCGTGAAAGGCAGGCCAGATGCCCGCTCGCACGCCACTTCAGACCATGCGCAACAGCTTGAATGTCAGCAGCTTAGAAGCTGTGTGCGCCGCGTCACCCCAGCGGTGATCGCATCGAATCGTTCGTCGTCGTATCGTGGCGTTACAGGTGCGCGATGCGGAAGGGCGTCGGTGGGCACATGCTTCCCGAGGTCGTGTCGCACTCGCCCACCTCCGCACCGCCGCACCCCCCGCACGCCCGCATGCCCCTCACCATCGATCCACTCCGAGACGCGGATGTCGCGGACGCCATGGCGCTCAGCACGGGCGAGGGGTGGAACCAGACGGACGCCGATTGGCGGCGGCTCCTTCGGCTGGGGATCGGCGGCTGCTTCGCGGCACGCGTCGATGGGCGTCTCGTCGGCACGGTCACGACGACGGTCTACGAGTCCGCGCTGGCGTGGATCGGGATGATGATCGTGCATCCCGACGCTCGGCGGCAGGGCGTCGGGGCGGCGCTGATGACTCGCGCGCTCGCCCACCTCGACGCAGCCGGCGTCGCGTGCGTCAAGCTGGACGCCACGCCGGCGGGACTGCCACTCTATCGCCGCCTCGGTTTCGAGGAGGAGGTGTTGTTCGAGCGATGGATGGGAATCGCGACGCCGGCCCGATCGGCCAGTCCCGCACGCGCCGAGCGTTCGGCGCTCGGGCCGGTGCTCCCGATCGACCTCGCGTCGTTCGGCGCCGATCGCTCTCGTCTGCTCGGCATGCTCGAAGCCGAGGCGTCGGCCGTGCACGTCGTCCGCGAGTCGGAGCCGGGCGTCGAAGGCTACGCGCTCGCGCGAGCAGGGCGGATCGCGACCTATCTCGGGCCGATCGTCAGCACGCGGCGCGAGATCGCGGCGCGGTTGTTCGACGCGCTGCTGAGCCATTTCTCCGGACAGCAGGTGTGCATCGACGTCAACTCGGCCTGCCTGCTCGCACCGGCCCGTCTCGTCGAGGCTGGTCTCGCGCCGGCTCGGCCGCTGATGCGCATGCGCCGCGGAGGATCCGCAGCAACGGGAACGCGCGCGGAGCTCTGCGGGAGCGCTGGGCCCGAGTACGGATGAGAGGCTTCATCGCCACGCACCAACTCACACGCTTCACCGCCCTCAGGCACCCCTCAAAGCGATGAAAAAAAAGCGAGTGGCGTCCGCTCCCGACGCCACTCGCGCACTCGACGAGGGTGACGATCGGTCAGCTGCTGCAGACCGGCATGTTGTTCATCATCACGCAGCAGCTGCAGCCCTGCTGCATCATCATCGACATGCACTCGCACGACGCCTGGATCATCGCCATCATCGCGGCGTCGCCGCTCGTGTAGCTGACGACCATCCCGTCGTCCGTCATCTCGGTCCGGCACATCCCCAGCATCATGTTGCAGCGCATCGCCATCATGCCGTTCATCATCATGGCGCAGCTCATCATGCCGCTGCCCATCATCCCCATCAGGTTCTGCATCATGCGCGTCGACATCTCGTCGATGCCCATGCACGTCATCCGCATCCCGCCGGTCATCGCCTCCAGCCGGATCGTACATCGCGGGACCATCATGCCCATCCCACCGGCGGGCATCGCCATCGGCGAGCCCATGGCCATGCCACCCATCCCCGGCATGCCCATCGCACCGGCGTCCATCATCGTGTTCATCATCGTCGCACCTCGTCGGATTGGGACGTCCGTCGTCCTGCACGCGACGTACCGACCCATTCGACCGGACGTCGCCTCACGGGGTGCCATCGGCCGAGCCCGCGTGACGACTCGGAGTCAGAGCGACGCGAGCAGCCGTTCGATCGCCGCGCGCCGCATCTCGGCCTCCGCCGCCGCGCGCGCCCGCGCGTAGAGCGTGGCGAGCTGAAGCCGGCCCGCATCGTCGAGCGCCGCGAGGAGCTGCGCCGGGATCGGTGCGAAGGACGCCGGCGGCGCGACGGGCTCGGCGGGCTGCCATGTGCCGCGAGTCGGCGGCATGTCGACGAGATACTGCGCGATGCGATTCATTGGAGCGATCCTCGGACGGAGCGGCGAGAGAAGGAGCGACGGATGGGGACGAACACGAAAAAGCCCACCGTGTGAGGGTGGGCCGGATCAGGCTGGTGCGCGTGTGTCGTTAAGCGATCGTCACACAGTATTCCGCGCATGCGCCGGTGTCCCGCCCATCCCCGAGGGACGGCAGCAACACATGCAGCACATGATGGCGGAGCGACGGATCATCGGTCGATGGTGTGAGATCGAGCTCTCGCAACATCGCCACCACCCGGCCCGTCTGTCAACCCGGCGCGCGACCATCCGGCACCCCGCCATCATCGCGACGCGTTGACCGGCAGTGGATCGAGCTCCCAGAGCACGTTGACGATGACCCATCGTCCGTTGCTTCTGGCCATGTGAATGTAGTCCACCCACGTCGCGGCCTGGATGCGCACGCTGGCCGCGTTGCCGTAGACGTCGAGGATGCGCACGTCGCTCTTGCGCTTGTCGGGCGGAATGTCCGTCCCGCCGCCGCGCCGGGTGCTCGACACCAGCGTCATCGCGCTCTGCTGGCCGAGCCGGCTGCGGCCCTGCGGATCGGTCTGCACGATGCGCTTCGCCAGCTCCGGATGGAGCGCGCGCTCCATCCGCGTCGCGTCGCCGGTGTACCAGCCTTCGATGTAGTCCAGCGCCGTGGCACGAATCGCCGCCGAATCCGCCGCCGCCTGAGCCGGCACGAGCCGGGGCGCTCCGACGAGAACGAGCAACACCATCACCATGCGTCGCATTGTCTTCGCTCCGATCGATGGTCGCGTGGCGCGCCTGGTGCGCGCTACGTCACGATCGATGAAGGGAGCGTCGCAGACAACGGCGGAGTGACGAACCCGCACGGCGCCGTGACGTACTGCCCTTGGCGCTTGGCGTGCACGCATCAAGAACGGAGCGGCCCTCAATCCTTCAGCAGCGCGAGCACGTTCTCGCTGTACCCTCGGCTCGTGTCGACCCGCGCGCCGCCGCGCAGGTGCAGCCGATACTCCCCATGGCCGAGCGGTTCGGCGCGCGTCACGCGCGCCACGTTCACGATCGCCGAGCGGTGCACGCGCGCGAACGTCGCCGGATCGAGGCGCGCCTCGAGCGCCTTCATCGTGTGCCGCACCAGATGCACCCGCCCGCCGGCGTGCAGCGCGGCGTAGTTCCCCTCCGCCTCCACCCACTCCACGTCGGCCGCGTCCACGAAGTGGTATCCGCGCGGCGTGTGCACGAGGAAGCGGCGCAGCGGCGGAAGGTCCGAGCGCAGCTCGCCCAGCACGGCTCCTACATCCGAGGGCCGCTCGGAGCGCTGGCCCGAGCGCAGCCGCGCCTCGAGTCGTGCGATCGTGCGGTCGAACCGTTCGCGGTCGATCGGCTTGAGCAGGTAGTCGGTCGCGCTCGCGTCGAACGCGCGCAGCGCGAACTCGTCGTACGCCGTCACGAACACGATCGCCGGTCCGGCGTCCGGCTCGCTGGCGTCGCCGGCGATCGCGTCGGCCACCTCGAGGCCATCGAGGCCCGGCATGCGGATGTCGAGGAAGACCACCGCCGGCTGGTGCGCGAGGATCGCGTCCACCGCTTCCGGACCCGTGCGGCACTCCGCGGCGATCGTCCAGCCCGTGTGGCGCGCGAGCAGTTGGCGCAGTCGCTCGCGCGCCAGCGGTTCGTCGTCGGCGATCACGACGGCGTGCGGCAGCTCGCGCGCGCTCATCGCTCCGGCACGAAGCGAAGCGGCAGGCGCAGCGCCGCTTCCATGCCCCCGTTGGCGCGCGGCGCGAGCCGGAGCTCGGCGGCCGAACCATGCAGCGCCTGCAGCCGCGCCCGCGTGTTGGCGAGCCCGATGCCCAGCCCCTCGCGCGCCATGCCCTGCTCGCCGGATCCGTTGTCCCGCACCGAGAGCACCAGCGTGTCGTCCTCACGGCGCGCTTCGATCTCCACGCATCCGGGACCGTGCATCCGGCGCACGCCGTGCTCGAGCGCGTTCTCCACCAGCGGCTGCAGCACGAACGTCGGCACGAGCGCGTCGTCGAGGTCGGGCGGCACGTGTCGTTCCACCGTCAGCTGATCGCCGAACCGCGTGCGCATGATGCTCAGGTACCGGTCGAGGAAGCCGAGCTCGTCGCGCAGCGGCGTCTCGTGGCGTGGATCGCTTCGCAGCGCGTGGCGCAGCAGCTCGCCGAGCTGCGTGAGCATCGCGTCGGCGGCGTTCGCGTCGCGGTGTACCAGCGTCGTTGCCGCATTCAGCGCGTTGAACAGGAAGTGCGGGTGCAGCTGTGCGCGCAGCGCGTCGAGCTGGGACTCGCTGAGCTGCGCGCGAAGCTGCATCGCCGTCGCCTCGCGCTCCTGGAAACGGCGGTAGAACTCGACCGCGTGCAGCACGCCGATGACGGCCCAGAAGATCATCGATTCGCTGATCACGTTGCTGGCGAGCGCCCCGCCGAGCGTGCGTTGCGCGCCGAAGAGCCACCGCTGCAGCGGCACGGTGAGCGCGTACTTGGCGACGGCGAAGGCGAGCGTCGCGGCCAAGTAGAGCGGGAGACGTTGAGGCCAGGACGCTCGCTCCAGCGGCGCACGCCGCACCAGCCAGAGCAGCGGCGGGATGAACAGCGCGCACGTGTACCAGTCGAGCAGTCCCCACGCGAGGAGGCTCGGCCACCTCACGGTCTGCCCGCGATAGGTGAGCGACAACGCGGACTGCGTCGTCGCGAGCAGCGCGAGTGCCGTCCACGCGCCGAACCCGACGAGCCAGAGCGTTCGGCTCGACGGCGCAGGTACGCTCACGCCTTCTCGTCGCCGCTCCGCTCGTGCGGAGCCCGGGGCTGCCGCCACTCCCTCCATGCCGCGAAGATAGGCCCGGTCCGACACTTCGTCAGGGCGCTGGGACGAGGCGACCTGCACGCGGGACGGCTCGCCCGGCGTCGGTTGCTCAACCAACTCGCGCTGCGCAGTGTCTCTGGGACGTCCTTGCCGGAGCGTCCATGCGCCCGATCATCACCGTCCTGCTCGCCACTGCGTGCTTCGCCACGACGGCGCTGGGTCAGACCCCGCCTGCGTCGTCCTGCAGCGACGTCGCGACTGATTCGACCAGCCCCGTGCTCCGCGAGATCGACGCGCAATACGCGAAGCTCGCCGATGCCATGCGCGCTCGCGACGTCGACGCGCTGTTCGCGCTCTACACCCCCGACTATCGCGTCGTGATGGCGGGCGGCGAAGTGTGGTCGCGCGAGCGGTCGCTCGAGTACCAGCGCAACGCCATGGCCAGGGTGCGCGAGACGCACCACATCAGCAACACGATCCTTCACCTCGTCGTGTGCGGCGATCGAGCCACGGCGACCGTGCTCCAGCAATGGTATCGCACGCAGATGATGGGGGACACGCCGCGACGTGTGGAGACGAACGCCGTGCAGGACGAGGTCTGGACGCGAACGCCCGGCGGCTGGAAGCGTGGCGACATCAGGGAGATCCACAACGGCGCCTCGTTCGTCGACGGCAAGCGCGTCGACATCCGGCGGCCCTACGACCCGAATGCGCCCCCGTACGACCCCTACGCGCGTCGGCCGTAGCCGGATCGCTCGAGCAGCGCGCCGTTGACAGAAGCGTTCGCCGGCGGGACCTTCTGGTATGCTGAAAATTCAACCATGCCCCCCTGCCGCGTCTCGGGCCGGTCGGCTCATGCTGGCCGCGGCACTCCTCGCCTCGGCGGCCTGCCATCGTCCCGCCCCGGCCCCCTCGCCGCAGCACGTTTACGAGCTTCGCGGCGGACAATGGCTCGGCGCCGACGGGTTCCGCGCGGGCACGCGGTGGGTCGCCGACGGGCGACTCACGCTCCGGCGGCCCGCGCGTGTCGACTCCGTGATCGACCTCGCCGGCCGGTGGGTCGTGCCGCCGTTTGGGGAGGCGCACAACCACAACCTCGACTATTCCACGCCGAGCCGGACCGACTCCCTCATTCGCCGCTATCTGCGGGACGGCGTGTTCTACGTGAAGAACCCCGGCAACCTGCCCCGCGGGCGCGACTCGCTCGCCGGCCGGATCAACGTCCCGCGCGGCGTGGACGCCGTGTTCGCCAACGGTCTGCTCACCGCCACCGGCGGTCATCCGACCGGGCTGTATCTCCGCAATCGATCGCGCGGCGCCATGACCCCTGCCGATAGCGACGGCGGGTTCCTGTGGATCGTCGACAGCCTCCCCGACCTCGAGCGCAAGTGGCCGCGCATCCTCGCCGGACGGCCCGACTTCATCAAGATCGTGCTCGTCCACTCCGAGGAGTTCGCGCGCCGGCGCACCGACAGCGCTTTCTTCAACTGGCGCGGCATCGACCCCGCGCTCGTCCCCGAGGTCGTGCGGCGCGCGCACGCGGCCGGACTGCGCGTCTCCTCACACGTCGAGACCGCGGCCGACTTCCACGCCGCGCTCGTCGGCGGCGTCGACGAGATCAACCACATCCCCGGCTTCCGTGGGGACGAGCACGTCCAGTTCACCGAGCCGCGCCGCTACGAGATCGCCGAGTCCGACGCGAAGCTCGCTGCCGCGCGCGGCGTGACGGTGGTGACGACGCTCGGCGGCATCGCCGACTTCGCCCTCAACGGTCCCGACAGTCTACGGCGTCGCCAGGCCGATGCATGGTTCACGCGGAACCTCCGCGTGCTGCACGACGCCGGCGTGCACCTCGCCATCGGCAGCGACGCGTACCGCGACGACTCGGTGGGTGAGGCGACCTATCTCGCCACGCTCGGCGTCCTCACGCCGCTCGAGCTGTTGCGCACGTGGAGTGAGGCGACGCCGCGCGCGATCTATCCACAGCGGCGCGTCGGTTGCCTCGAGGAAGGTTGCGAGGCGTCGCTGCTCGTGCTGGCCGGCGATCCGGCCGTGGATTTCGCGAACACGCGTCGTATCACGCTGCGCATGAAGGACGGCCGCCCCTTGCCCTGAGCACCGCGCATTGCGCACCGCGCATTGCGCATTGCGCATCACGCCATCCGACAAACGCACACTTGCCGCGGACTCTCGCTCTTGAACGGCTCGCCGCCGAAGTTGCCGTAGCGTGATTCGAGCCGAAGCCCGTTCAATGCCAGCAGCGTCGGCAGCTCCTGTGGAAAGATGCAGCGCAGGTGCAGCGGTATCGTCAGGTAGTTCGGCCGTCCGGGAGCGGAGAGGTGCCATGCGGCGTGGTTGACCTGCGTCGCCGCGTCGTAGTCGATCGTCGTCTCCACGTGGATCTCGCCGAGCTCCGGATCGGGGATGCGCGTCTGCGTCGTCCGCTCGCCCGGCGCGCGTGCGAGCGACTGGATGCTCGGATTGAAGATGTCGAACGCGAAGGCCCCGCCCGGCGCGAGATGCTCGCGGACGCACGTGAAGCACTCGCGCAGCGCGTCGTTCGTCGTGAGATGGAGCAGCGAGTTGAAGGCGATGAAGATCGTGCCGAACCGCCGCCCGAGCGCGAACGATCGCATGTCGCCCTGCACGAGCTCGACGTCGACGTGCGCGTCGGCGGCCTTGCGTCGTGCGCCATCGAGCATGGTCGGTGCGAGATCCAGCCCGGTCACCGACCGCGTCGTGTCCTCCGCCAGCGCCTGCGCGATCGGGATCGTCAGGCGCCCGGTCCCGCATGCCAGCTCGAGCACCGCGCCGGCCGACGCGCGCACGACGCTCAGGTAGAAGTCGAGCGACCCGCCCGGCTGGCTCGTGAGCCGGTCGTAGAACGCCGGATCCTCGTAGAGGCTGCGCTCGGGTGTCATGCTGGAGTGGCGGGTTCCGGGTACCCGATCTCTGCGACGTCCTGTCGAATCATGTCGACCGTCACGCCGGGATCGAGCTGCGCGAGCAGCTCGGGAGTGAGCGGCTGGTGCCGGTACACGGCCCTGACCGCGTCGAGCGGGAGATCCACTTCATAGTAGTCCGCCGCGAAGGCATGGTACGACTCGGGCCGCCCGTCGAGGATCTGGAGCAGCCGCGCGGATCCGTCCGGGTCGTCGCCATCCGGGAATTGCACCGGTCCGTGCTCCCACCTCGCACCCGCCGTCCGACGCCAGATGCAGAACGTGCAGTTCCGCGCATCGAACGCCGGCTCGTCCACTGCGGCCGCGAGCTCGGATGGGAGCGCGTCGATGACGCCAGGCCACGGGTTGCCGAGCTGGAACATTGGTGCTTCATGATCCAGGCCGATCACCACGACGCCGGCGCGCGTGAAGAGGCAGAACCAGTCGTCCCCCTGCCCATTCCGCATCGAGGCCATCAGCTCACCATCGCCCCAGTGTGAGTCGAACGAGTAGTACCGGGACTCCCACTCGGGCGAGAGGATCGCATCGAGCACGGCGAGCGATCGCGTGAGGCGACGGAGCGTGGGGATGTCGGGAAGCTCTTCGAGATTACGCGTGCTGATCATGGGACGAGCTCGAGATTCGGTGGCTCGGTGAAAGCTATCTCGAGCTGCCGACGCGGCGGTGAAGCGAGCCGTCGAGCCGCACGTGCGAGCCGACGTCGCCGTCTACGGATGCACCTCGCGCGGCGCATGACTCGCCGGCCGCGCCGTCAGATCCAGGTGCTCCAGCGTGTACACCGCGGGTTGCGGCGTGCCGTCGCTGTTCCAGATCTCGAACTCCGGCGCCCAGTACATCACGCCGATGCCGCGTGGTGCCTTCTCCACCGTGTTGACGAGATCGACCATGAACTGGAGCCGCCCCTCCGGCGTCGTCGGCCAGAGCATGAACGGGTTGTCCGCCGACTGCGATCGGCCGTATCCCGTTTCCGCGACGAGGAAATCCTTGTCGTAGCGACGGACGCTCTCCGTCATGTTCTGCCAGAGTCCCTCCAGCGTCCCATGCCGCCAGGGCGGGTAGAAGCTCTGCGCGATGATGTCGTACGGAACGTGCGCCGCCTCGACGTGATCGAAGAACCACTTCGTCGTCGCCCAGTCGCCCCCCTTGTCGATGTGGATCGCGATGCGCGGTGGCGTGTCGCCGGCGCCCGCCTTCACGCCTCGGACCCCTGCTTTGAGAATCCGCGTGAGGTGGTCCCACTGCGTCGAGTCGTCGTAGGTCGCCGGTAGATCGGTCTGCGTCGCGCCGGGCACCCTGATCTGCGCCATCGGCCAGAGCGTGCCGCGCGTGATCTCGTTTCCCACCTGCACCCAATCGGGCATCGCGCCGGCTGCCTTGAACGCTTCGATCGTGGTTCGGCTGTACGTCTCCACCTGCTTCTCGAGACCGTCGAAGTCGAGACCGCGCCAGGCGACGGGAGTCTCCTGGTGTCCCGGGTCCGCCCACGTATCCGAGTAGTGGAGATCGAGCAGCAGCAGCGCCCCCGAGGCCTTGATCTGCTTCGCGAGCGGAAGCATTCGCTCGAGCGAGTTGTCCGGCGCGTTGCGCACCGGCGACACGAACACCCGCAGACGGTACGAGCTCCAGCCATGTCGCCGGAGGATGGTCACTTCGTCGCTCGCCACACCCTTCTCCTGGAATGCGGGGAGCGGACGCCGGCGGCCCGGTGTCGCGAGCGCCGAGACGTCCGCGCCGAGCGTGAATGCGGACGACCCGCCGCTGTGACGTGTGGCCTTTGCTCCCGTGGCGCATCCTGGTAGACAACCGGCCACACAGAGCGCGGCAACGCCGGCGCGCATGCCGTGGCGCGTGAACGAACGGCGCGCTGCGCGAGCCCGCCGAGCCTCATCGGGTCGTGTGTTCACTGGTCTGCTCCGATCGCCGCGAAGGTGAGACTGCAACCGACGTCTCGCGCTCTACGCGACGAGCGCACGCTTCGCTGCAAGGCCCGCGTCAGTGTCTGTCAGCAGAGTTGCCGGCACCCGCGCGAACCCGGAGCCCGGGTCGGAGGAAGATGAGCGACGAGGGGTGTCCGGCACGCGTGCCGGACACCCCTCGTCGTTCACCCTTCTACCCTCACTTCGCGTTGCGCGTGCAGGTCCCGCCGATGGTCGTCGTCGAGGTTGGATAGAATCGCATCTGCGCGAGCTTCAATCCCGTGTTGTCGTACTGCCAGAAGTAATCCGTCCCGAGATCGGAGAAGAGCGGGACGAGCTGCAGCGTGGTGACGAGCGGATCGGCGTCGACGTCGGCACAGACCTGCAGCAGCTGCTTGCTGACGTCGACGAACTTCTGGCCGCCCGACACGCGGTTGAGACTCACCGTGAGCTCACCGGCGTTGCACCACGTCGTCGCCGTGGACAGCTCGGTGAAGCACGACGCCATCGACGCCGAGCCACCCGGCTTGCCGAGTGCGCGCACCCACACCGAATAGGCGAGTTGGCCCGTGCCGTTGTCCGGGTTGGGGAGCTGGAAGGCGGCGGTGCCGTCCGTGCCGTTCGCATCCAGCACCTGATAGGAACCTTCCGTCAGGTTGATCTTCGTCGAGCCGACGAGGTCCACGAAGATCCGTCCGCCGTTGCCGCCGCTGAAGTCCGCCGATTTGTCCTTCGGAACGCCGATGATGTTGAGGTTGTAGTGAGCGCCGCTCGGCGCGCCGTTGCCTGACGAGAGCGACGATTCGCTCGGCAGTACGGGTGTCGCGCTCGGGGCGGTCGCCGAGCTGTCGCAGCCGGCGAGGGTGAGCGCGGCGAGCGTGGCGAACATCGGGACTGCGCCGAGTCTCGTGCGAGTTGCACGCATGTGGGGGAGCCTCTGCTGGTATGTTCGGCGACCCGACCGGCGTGGCGCGCACTCGGTGATCAGGCGAGTGCCCGTGGTAGCCTCGTGGCTTTGCGTCCCCGGCTTTCGCCGAGTTTGCCCTTGTCGCACGCCAGCGAGCGGACGCTCGGCAGGCGGAACGATCATGCCCAGGAAAGGGTGCTGCAGGTGGAGAGAAACTATGGTCGAAGCGGCCAGAGCGGTGTGGCCTGCGTCACGCAACCGTCTGCAATCAGAGGCCAGGAGCGTGCGCGGAGACCGAGTCCGATCGGAGTGGGACGGTCAGGCGTTCCGCGGCTGAGTGTTCCCGACCGTTCGTTCGTCGCACCTCGGTCAGCGCCTCGGCGAACGCCCGGTAGGCGTTCTCTCGACCGTCATTCGTTCGGAGCTCCGAAGGGCGCATCCCGAGATACCGCCGGCATTGATTGCGAAACGCCGTTGGCGAGGCGAACTCCAGCGTGTTCGCCACGCGCTCGACGGCCTGTCCCGGCGAGCGCAGGAGCTCGGCCGCGAGGAGTAGTCGGACCCACGTGACGAGTGTGCTCGGCGGGGGGACCTTCGCCCGCTCACACCAATTCACGAGCGTCTTGCGGTGCACGCCGAGCGCCGCGGCGATGCGCGAGATCTCGTGGCTGTCGCGCGGGAAATGAACGCAGTACTCGACGAGGCGGCTCAGGACCGGAGGAAGCAGGCCCTCGATTCTTCGGAGCACTACGGTCGCGGCGCACGCCTCCTCGCCACGACTGAGCTTCGCTCGCAGGAGTGCCGGATGGTCGTCGATGTCGGCGAAGACCAGCTCGTGCACCCCCGCACGAGCCAGATCGCGGAGATCGGCCGCATGTCGCGCACCCGCGCCGCAATAGCCGAGCACCGGCACCGCGGGAAATCGGTGGATCAGCGCCGATAGCGCGGGGCCTGTGGGCTCGTGCGCCGAGTCGCGAGCCTCGGCGATCACGCAGGCGACGGCACCCAGGTGCTGCGCCAGCGCCGCGTGCAGTTCGGAAACGCAGTACACCACCTGCACCTGCATTGGGCGAAAAGCGACCGCCAGTCGCTGCCCGACGACACGGTCGCGCACCAGGAGGACGACGAAGTTGGGGCGCACCGTCGTCGGTTGCCCCGTATGTGATGCTGTTTCCCGCACGCTGACCAGCGCCTCTCCGGCGGGCATGTAGATACGCGCTCCCCCTTTCGGAGCCCTTGCATGTCTGTCCGCTTCGTTCTGACCCGAGTCGTCGCGGTCGTTACCCTCACCTCCGCGGCTGCGTGCTCCATCGACACGCCGACCGCCCCCCGGCTTCAGCCGACCGCCAAACCTGCCGCCGACGTCTGTCAGGGCTATTCCCTCGCCGACGGAAAGTGCTGACCAATTCCATGCTTCGATGCGCTAGTGCCCGGGGCGTGCGGTTTTGTCTCGCCCTGGGCGCAGCGTCAGCCCGTCTGTAGGAGCTCACCGTCCAGCTGCTCGATCTGTCTCAGAACTTCGTCACCCCGGGCCCCCACTGACTGACTCGACGGCAACGTGTCGGCCGCTATTCGCTCGACTCGATCCTCTAGCCGTTTCTGCAGCGTCACCAAGTGGTGCTCGAGTTCGTGGAAATGGAACTCTTCGGTTAGCCGCCGTGCTCGGTGGACATAGCGGTCGGCGAGCGCCGGCTGGGCAGGCGCAGTGGCCAGTGCCAGGTCGAGCAACGCCGATGCGATTGGATATGCAAAGCTCCCGACGTGTGTGATCTCATCGATCCGAGCGCCGCACCAGCGAACGACATCCGTGCGGTTCAACGCTGCAGCGGCGCGCGCCGCGCCGCCGAGAGCCGGCAGGAACAGCCGTGGACCTGGTCGACGTGCGAGTGCTGCCAAAAATCCCTGCAGGGCCGGTACGGGATGCCCTGTATCGAACGCGATCTGCGCGAGATTGAGCAGCATGTCCGCCTCCTGCTCGCGGTTGCCCGCAGCGGCAGCGAACGCGTCCCAGCCGTACGCGAGCGCATCGGCGAACGCGCCTCGTTTGGCGGCGATCGCCATGCGTCCGTGTTGGGCAACACGACGCAACTCCGCATTGCCGCACGAGGCGGCGATGCGTGCAGCCTTTTCGAAGTGACGTGCGGCCAACGGCAGATTGCCGCGCATTTCGGCGAGAACACCGACGCCGATCGCCGCCCTCGCAGTCAATTCGGGTGCCTTCGCCGAACGTCCGAGCGCGTCGACTCGCCTGTACAGAGTGTCGGCGATCTCGGATGAGTCGGCCTTGCGAGCCACGCGAGCCCGTTGCGCCAACAGGCGTCCCAGCTCGAGCGGAGGCAATGCGCCTCCGACACGCTCGAGCGTGTCGAGCATGGCATACGCGAGCCACAACGCGCCGCGCTGCTCGGCCGCGTCGGCAACCCGGCGAGTCAGCGTGGCGAGGGCGGGAAGATCGTTCGGATGTGCAGCGCTGGGATCGGTCGATGTGCCGTCGGCGTCGGGATCGCGATCGTCCGCCACGTCGGCGAGTCGTTGCGCGAAGGTGTCTACGACATGTTGTACGGCATCCCCCCCGTTCGTTTGCGCAGCCGGCGTCACTTCCATGAGGAAGGATTCCAGGATGGCGCCAAAGGAGACCCATCGCCCGAGCGCACGCTCGAGCTCGGATTCCGCGGCGACGGAATCACCCAACGACTCGAGGTCGCGTCGGTACGCTGCGAGTGCCGGGAGCGGGATGATCATGGATCTCGGCGGAAACAAGTGTCTACAGCTTACGTCCGCTTTGAGTTCGCGCAACAGGAGGGGGACGCGGTGGCCGATTTTGAAGCTTGATTGCCCATCATGTGAGGTGGGCGCAGCGTTGGCGAGCGAATCGCCTCTCAGGGCCCAGACCCGGGACGCTGAGACGTGCTGATCGTGCGGGCCTCGAGCAATCACGAGCCCCGCGCGATTCGCGTGCTCGGCGCGCTTCTCGGCGAATCAGCCGAGGCGTCGCTGTTGCGTCGCGCCATTCGCCAGCCCGCAGTGCTCCGGCAAGTCGAAGACCGACTGCGCCTTCTCCCTGCGGTGCGAGAGTACGCTCCGGACGTCATCGTCTTCGCCGCACAGGACGCCGATCGCTTGCCCACGGCCCCTCTGATCGATCTGTGCGCTCGGGAGCGAAGCGACACACGAATCGTCCTCCTTTACGCTGCTCCACCGCCGCGTAGTCAGGCGATCCTCGCCGCGGCACGTGCGGGCGCCCGTGTCCTCGTGGCGCCGACGGGCGACGAGATCACGTCGGTCATAACACGGATGGCGCGACCATCGGCGCTCGAGCTCGCGCTCGATTGTGAGGCCTTCGCGGCGGTGCGGCCGCCAATGCTCCGCGAGTTGCTCTGCGCGGCTGCAAAGACCGTAGCGGCGGACGGGCGTGTCGACACGATGGCACGACACCTTCAGCTATCGACGCGTACTCTAAGCCGGTATTCCCACCACGGCTCTCGCGCCACGCCGCGCACGCTTTTGTCAGCGGTGAGACTTCTCTGGGCGTGCGCGCTCATGGAGTCAGCTAGGCGCGATGTGCAATCAGTTGCACGAGCGACTGGCTTTGTAGGCCCCCGCGCGCTGCTGGTCGCGGCTCGCCGTCATCTACCTCACCCCACTGTGGCTCATCCGCTTCGCCCATTGCCTGGCTATCGCGACGCATTGCACTGCATTGTAGACGCCCTCGGCGGTAATCTTGGAATTTGAGCAGCCTCCTTAAGCGCGCCGCGACCTCGTCAGCTTCGAGGGTCCTCAGCGCGCGACCGGACCGGCTGGTGTAGGAGCCGAGACCGTCAGTAGGATGACAATGCAGATTGCAGCAATCCCAGCGTTTGCACCGATCAGTGCCATTGTGCTGCTCTCCATCAGAATCGCATGATGGTAGATAGCCGGGTTTACTGCGTTCAACAGCGCAATCTGCTGAGCGACGTCGGCCGCCGCCGTGTACGTACGCCAAGTGAGCACTCCGTAAAGGACGGAGCACACGGCCAGAAGGAGCGCACCCAAGGTACGGATAGAGTCGCGCGTTCCTAGGAAGTCGCGCGCCTTGCCTGAGGTCACGATCCATCCGATGACGACGAGAAAGGCTCCGTTCGTCTTGATGGCGAACTCGAATGCACTGCTCTGATAAAATCTCAGCGCACCGTACAGCAACTGAAATTGTTCGTTAATGGCTATTGGACTGGTGGGCACACTCACAGATATCGGCCTCTGTTGATGCCGGGCTGAAGGCACGATCGACTACCCGTGACCCTGCTCTCGTCTGTACCGCTGTCGGTGCAGCAGAGCAAACGGTTGCCGTTCTGGCGACATCATGTCTCCGG
>Ga0207691_10002964_pt1 | contig 16572 bp, 16 predicted proteins | sample KBSM13metaG_FD_184327 | JGI IMG/M metagenome (GOLD analysis project Ga0207691, IMG submission 184327) | Miscanthus rhizosphere microbial communities from Kellogg Biological Station, Michigan, USA - KBS M1-3 metaG (SPAdes) (version 2) | ecosystem: Host-associated > Plants > Roots > Rhizosphere >... | reverse complement strand
CGCCACTGTAGCCCTGTCATTCCGAGCGGGGTGTCATTCCGAGCGAGCGGAGCGAGTCGAGGAATCGCGACCATATGGGTAGAGGTCCCTCTATCGGGACAATCGCGATTCCTCGACTGCGCTCGGAATGACAGCCGCCACTCGACGTGTCAGACCGTTTTCGGCGTCCCCCTTACGATGCCTTCGACGTGACGCTCCTCCACGAGGTACTTACGAGCCACGTCACGGACGTCGGCCGCGGTGACCGCGCGCACCCGCGCGTCCTGATCGACCAACTCGCCGAGCCCCGACCCGTACAGCCACGCGTCGATAATGTCTGCGAGTACCGCGGCGCCGCTTTCCTGACGGATCGCGCGGGTACCGATCGTGTACGTCTTGGCGCGCTCGAGCTCCTCCGCGGTCACCTCGGTGTCGCGGAGCTTCGCGAATTCGTTCAGCAACCCTCGCCGCGCGACCTCTTCGCGATCCGGCGATGTCGCGATGTACGAGATGAACGTTCCGGCGAGACGCCGCTCGCTGGCGTACGCCTGAACGGTATACGCCAGCGACTGACGGTCGCGGAGCTCATCGAAGAAGCGGCCCCCAAGGCCGCTCGCAATCGTCGCGATCAGTCCGGTCGCGAAACGATCCTCTCCGAGCCGAGCAGGGGCTTCGAACGCGACCACCAGTGCTGTCTGCGCCTTGTCGCGCGATTCGGCGAGCGACGCGGCGGCCACAGGCCACTGCGGTGGCGTGACTGGCTCCGGCTCCGTCGACGCAAGCTCCGAGAATGCGGCCGCCACCTGAGCCGCAATCTCATCGGGATCGAGATCGGCGACGATCGCGATCACCGTGGGTGCGCGGAGCACACGGTCACGATGCCAGGCGCGGACTGCGCGCGCGTCGATCGCGCCTAACGTATCTTCCGTCCCGAGCACGGACCGCGCGTACGGATGCGTCCCGTACGCAGCCTGCATGGCGAGCCGAACCGGATACCGGTACATGTCGTCCCGTTGCTGCGCGACGTTCGCGAGCGCCACGGCACGCTCTGTCTCGAGGGCCTCCTCGGCGTACGTCGGATGCTGCACGATGTCGGCGAGGAGCTCGATCGCCGGCCCGACTCGGGGGGCTGGAACGGAGATCGTCCAGCCAACGCCGTCCGTCGTCGCGCTCGTCCCCATTACCGCTCCGAGCAGTTCGGACTCTTCGGCGATCGCGGTCGCGGAGCGACGCTCGGTTCCCTTGAGGGCTGTTCGCGTGAGGAGCGTGGTCAGCCCACCGAGCGATGGCGGCTCCACGGCCGCGCCGCCGATCGCGTAGACGCCCATGTGGACGATCGGTGCTCCCGGGCGTCGCTTGACCAGCACGGGAATACCGCTTGGCGTACGATAGACGCGCACGCCAGCCTGTTCACGTTCGAGGGCCAGCCTTGGAGGAGACGCCAGCGCGGACGTGTCACTCACGTCGGGTGCGACCGGCAGCGGCGACGCCGGGGCTGACGTGAGCAGCGCGAGCGCGGCGTCAGGATCGTCAGCGATGGGAGCGGCGGCCGTCGGACGGTACATCACCCACCCAGCGCGATCCGGCGTCAGATATCGCTGCACGACAGCTGTGACGTCCGGCGCTGACGCGGTCGTCGTGCGCTCGAAGTACTGGTCGCCCAACCGCCAGTCGCCTAACGCTTCCCATTCCGCGAGGTGCGTTGCCTGCCCTTCCACGCTCTCGAGATGCCGCAGCCATCGCGACTCGAACATGCGCTGCGCCCGCACCAGCTCCTGAGGCAGCACGCCATCCTCGCGGAGCGCCCGGACCTGGTCCCAGATCGCACCCGCGGCCGGAACCGCGGACGCCGCCGGCATGTCGGCGTGAACGACGAACACGCCAAGGTCGGTGGGCGTGTAGTTGTACGCGCTCACTGACGCCGCAAGCTGCCGTTCGCGAACAGCACGATAGAGTCGCGACGCGCGGCCCGACCCGAGCACGCCCGCGGCGAGATCGAGCAATGGCGTGTCCTCGTGCATCGTAGGCTGGGTGCGCCACCCGAATACCAACTCGGCTTGCGCGATGTCGCCGGCGAGCTCGCGGTATCGGAAGTGGTCGGCGCTGTTCTCGTCGGGTCCGGGATTGCGTTGGACGGGCGCATTTTCGAGCCCCCCGTACAGTCGCTCGACGTGCCGCGTCGTCTCGGCAACATCGATATCCCCGACGATCGACAGGATGGTCGACGACGGCCGATAAAAGTTCCGGTAGAAGCGAACGAGATCGTCTCTCGTCAGGCGTCGAAGCCCTGCCTCACGGCCGATGCGCCAGCGACGCATTCGGTGACGATCATGCAGCAGCTCGAACAGCGTCTCGGTAGTGACCGCGCCCGGGTTGTCCGACTTGCGCTTCGCCTCCTGGATGATCACCTCGAGCTCACGTGCGAGCTCGCCTGCATCGATCACGGAGTTCGCGTACGCGTCAGCCTGGATCTCCAGACCGGCGACGAGCCCGGAGGACGGCAGCACCGTGTAGTAGACGGTGTGATCGTAGATCGTGCTCGCGTTCAGGTACCCACCGCTCGCTTTCGTCTGCTTCGCGATCTCGCCGACGCCGCGCGTCGGCGTGCCCTTGAAGAACATGTGCTCGAGCACGTGCGCGATGCCGACGACGTCATCGGTCTCGTCGAAGTATCCCGCCTTCACGTGCGTGACGACGGCGACAACGGGTGCTGTATCGTCCCGCCGCATCAGCACCGTGAGCCCGTTAGGCAGCACCAACCGCTCGACCGATGCGGGATCGACGGACACGGGGCGAGACGCGAGGGAAGTCATGTTCCGAAAGGTCTCCGGCGAAGCAGCAGGAGTGCAGCGACGATACAAATGGCGCCGAACGCGACTGGCCACGCCAATGCGCGTGGATCAATGGACGCACCGCGTGCGAACGATCCGCTCAATGACGCGACGACGTGCCCAGGTGGCAGCACGTATTGAGCGACGTCGAGCGCCAGGCTTCCGCCGCCTGACGCGCGGAGACCCGAAACGTAGCGGTCGAACGCCAGATCGCCCGCAATGATCGCCAGCAGCAGCGGCGCGTGAAACACCGTGAGCGTGGACAGCAGGAACGCGAGTCCACCGATACTCAGCCACCCCAGCGCGACGTACCCAGCCACGCCAATGACGGACACCGGATACACCGCGGCCGCATAGAACGCGGCCGCCATGCTCCCGAGCGCGACCGCACCGAGCCCGGCTATGAAGAAGCCTTGCGCGTAGTAGCGCATCGGGCTGAGCGGACGCGAGAAGATCACGCGGTCGTAGCCTCGTCGCCGATGCTTTGCCACCAGTCCATGCGCAGCGAACGCCGCGGCGAGGAATGCGAAGGACGCGAGCACGAAGTCGAACGCCTGTTGCAACTGCACCCGGGCGTCGATGCCGCCGGTCGCATCGAACGCAGACCACGTCAGCCCGTGCGTGTATACGTACCCCCACGCGGCGAGTCCTGTCGCAACCGCCGTCAGCGGCACCCGACCGACGAGGTAGTCCCTGAGCTGCGCTCCGGCGTACGCCGACACGCGCGCTCTCACGACGCCGCCTCGGCCATCGGCGACAACGCGTTAGGCTCGACCCGCGCGTTCGCCGGCGCGAGCGACGCGATGAGCGCGCCGCGCTCGAGCAGCTCCCGCAAACCGAGATTGAGCACCGCGAGTCCACTCACGCGCACCGCGAACACGCCCTTGCCGAGTGCGATCGCCGTCGGAAAGACGGCCAGCACGTGCTCGGCCCCGTGCTGCACGGCGAGATGAAAGACAGCCTCGATGGCTACCGGCGTCGTCGGACGAGCGGCACCGATACGCCGCACGCGGCCACGATCGATGGGCGTGACACGGTCGGCGATGCGATGCAGCGCGGCCGCGTCCCGCGACGCGATCAGAATGGCTCGGTCGAACGCTCGCAGCGTGATGAACAGATCTCGAAGACGGTCGAGGGAGTCGTCACTCAGCCCATCGAGTGGCTCGTCGAGCACGATGACGCGACGGTCGGCGAGAATTGCCTGGGCGACGCCGAAGCGCACGCGCGCGTCACGACTCAGCGATCGCAGGCGGCGACGTCGCGCATCCTCGAGACCGAGGTCTTTGACGACCGCGTCGACACGCGCGCGAGTCTGCGTCGCGTGTACGCCCGCGAGGACCGCGAGCCGCGCGAGCGCGTCGGTTACGCGCCAACCGCCCGGAAGCGCGAACGGCTGCGGCAGATATCCAATGCCCTCGCGCTCGACGAACCGCCGCGGCTCGATACCATCGACGCGCACCGTGCCGCTGGTGGGCCGTTCGTGACCCAGGACGAGCGCGAGTAGCGTGCTCTTCCCGGCACCCTCCGGCCCGGCGAGGCCGACTATCTCGCCGGCCCCGACCCGCAGCGAAACATCATCGACTGCGCGGGACGGGCGTCCGAACGTCGGCGCGTACGTCTTCGAGACGTGACTGAGCTCGATCACCGCACCGGCGCTTGCGCGCCGGGCGCCTGCGGGGCAAGCGTCGGAAGCGGAGTGCAGCTCGTCCAGGCACCAGGGCCCGCGCGCTGCATGAAGTTGTTCGCCTCCTGTACGCGACCGAGGCGCATGAGCACACAGCCAAGGTAGCCCTGCGCTTGCTTGTCGCTTGGGCTGAGCTGCACCGCGCGCACGTAGAAGCTGCGCGCGAGATTGAGTGATTGCAGCGCACCGGGCAAGTTGCCGCCGTTGATCTGCGCCGTCGCCTGCGCGAGCAGATGGTTGCCCATCTCTCGCTGTGCGGTCTCGTTCTGCGGGTCGAGCTGAATGGCGGTCTGCAGCTCGCGCACGGCGTTCGTCGCGTCACCTTCCTCACGCGCCATGCGCGCGAGATAGACATGCGGTGTCGCGTCCTTGGGATCGTCCTTCACCGCCTGCGCGAACGCGTTTCTCGCGGCCGTCTTGTTGTTCGCCGAATAGGCCGCAATGCCCTGCTGCAGGGCACCGCCCGATTGCGCCGTCGTGAAATAGTAGATGCCCCACCCGATGGCGCCTAACAACACGAGCAGGCCGATGAGCGCGATCAGTGGAAATCCGCGACGTCGTCCGGCACCCGGAAATGCAGGCGCGTCGAGCGCGACGGCTACCGGCGCCGGCGTCGCCGATGCTGCTGCGGCAGCGGGCGCCATCGGGGCAGCACGTTCCTGACGCAGCGCCGCCTCGAGTTGCTGGAAGCCCGTCCGCGCTGCACCGATGTCGGCGGCGGACGGTCGGTAGTCGGTGCGCTGCGCTCGCTCGTGCGCCGCACTGAACTCGACGAGCGCGTGCGCCTGGTCGAGCGTCAGCAACTCGCGCTGGCGGACTTCCCGGATGAGCGGTTGGCTGGACAGCGAGGCCGACCCGATGAGCGCGCGCATCGACGTCTCCGCGGCCTGCCACCCCTCGATGATATCGGCGGCGAGGTCTTCAGGGTCGCGCGCGAGGTCGAGGCGGCCGATTGCCGGCCTCGCCTGGTCGAGCGCGGCGAGGGCGGCTCTCTGTTGCGATGTTGTCACGTCTGGGGCGGCTTGCGGGCTTACGGGGCGGTTTACTTGACGATGCGCAACAGTCCCGCGTCAGCGCTGCCGCGGATGAAGCTCTCCGCATCGCGTGTCGGGATCGTGACTCCGGTGAGGGAGTAGCCGCGCCGTGCTTCGGTCGCCATGAACTCCTGCATCGAGCGGCCGACGAACGCCGTGTTCGAGTCGCGCATCATGCGCACGATGTCATCCCAGCTCCCGCGAAACGGCTTGCCTTCGCGCGTCAGGACTTCGTGCGACGGCTCGGCGCGAGGTGCTGGCTCGATCTTCTGGTCGGCGAGGCTGGTCAGCAGACCGCCGAACAACTCCAGCTGCCCCTTCGCCTCTTCCGCAGCCTGATCGGCGGCCGCCTGCTCGATCTCGGCCAGCATCTCCTCGATGTCGTCCGGTTCGCCAGCGAGCTCGTTCAGCCGATCTTCCCACGGCTTGAGCTCGGGATCGTCGTCCTTGAGGCGGTAGATCGTTTTCTTGAGCTCGACGAGTCGCCAGATCCCCAGTTCGTCCCAGTGGTCCGATGGCGACGTGCGATCGAGGTGGTACAACGCCGCCTCGTAGTCGCCGCGATCGTACAGGATGTTGCCGAGGTAGATGCGTGCTTCGGCGTGATCGTTGTCGAGTTGCAGCGCGCGTCGGAGCGTCGAGATCGCGGCGTTGTCGTCACCGAGACGATGCTGCGCATAGCCGACCAGCGCGACGGCCTCCGCGGATTCGGCCGCCTGTTCGACCGCGATGTCGAAGAACTCCTTCGCTTCTTCGATCATGCCTTCACGGAACAGCGCACGACCGACCTGCAGCATCAGATCGACGTCGTCCTGATAACCGAGCTCGAGCACGCGTCGGAAACTCTTCACGGCGGCTTCGGCGCGACCGAATTTCAGCAGCGTCTCACCGAGTCCGGCGAGCGCGTCTTCGTGCTCGGGGTCGAGGATGAGGGCCTCCTCGAAGCTGCGCCGCGCCCACGCGAACTCGTCGCGGGCAAGTCGAGCGTACCCAACCCCGATGTGCAGCTCTACCGCGTTGGGATAGAGCGCGAGTCCCTCCCGAAGTACGTCGAGCGCTTCGTCGTATTGCCCCTCGTTGTACAGCTGATGGGCGCGCTCATCATACTCTTCGGAACTCAGAAATGGGGTCGGCATATCTCGGTTAACCTCCAGCTCATGAGTGTATGCCTATTGTACTACTCGCACGGCCCGGAGTTCAACACCTGGTATAGCGCTCGGGCGCGAGCGAAAAAACGCTTCGTCACGGTGGAAATGTACACCCCCGCAACAGACGAATCGGACCTGTCCAGCAGCAACGAGTTTGCAGAACTCGCACCGCTGCGTCAGCCACCCCAACTTCCGAACGGTACGCAGCCAACATGGCTGCATCATGCCTGTTGACGCGCGGAGCGACCGGTCGGGCACACCCAGATTCAGCCTTTTTGTCCGTGCATAACCTCCGCGCTCGGCGGGAGTCGTGGCGGCGAATCCGCTTCTAGTCTCGCGCATGCGACAGCGATCTCGCCCGCAAGGGTGGCATTCGCCTCGAGAAGCGCGATGTTCGCGGCCAGCGTGCGCCCCTCGGTTGCTCGCTCGACCGCCGTCAGTAGATAAGGCGTGACCGCTCCACCTCGTACGCCGTGGTTCTTCGCATCCTCCAGCGCCGTGTCCAGTGCGCGTTCGATCGTCGCTTTGCGCACCGCGTGCTCCGGTGGCGGTGGCTGCATGACCACGATCGCCTGTGATCGACCGAGTGATCGGTGCACCGCGAACAGCCGCGCGATTTCGTCCGGCTCGGTGACCGTTGTGCCGAGCGGAATTGCCGTGTCGGCGAAGAAGAATCCGGGCATCTCCTTCGTCCTGTACCCGACGACGAGCACCCCGAGTGATTCGAGCCGCTCGGAAGTCGCGGACAGATCGAGGATCGACTTCGCGCCCGCGCACACGACGATGACCGGAGTGCGCGCGAGCTCGGCGAGATCGGCGGACTCATCGAACTGTGCCTCGCGGTGCACGCCGCCAATACCGCCCGTGGCGAACACGCGGATGGGAGACAGCGCCATCAACGACAGCGTCCCAGCAACGGTCGTCGCGCCGTCTCGACCGTTGAGCATCGCGACCGGGATGTCGCGAGCACTCACCTTCATGACGCCGTCGCGCGCGAGGAAGCGGGCCATCACCTCATCACTGAGCCCGAACGTGGCGACGCCTGCGGCGACCGCCGAAATCGCGGGGACCGCGCCGGCGCGCTCGACAGCCGCCGTCATTCGACGAGCGGCTTCTGCGTTGGCGGGAATGGGCAGCCCCTGCGCGAAGACGGAGCTTTCGAGCGCGACGATCGGTCGGCTCTGCGCGATGGCTTCGGCCACCACAGGCGAGAAGCGGACTGCCTGCACGGGATGTGGGATTCGAGGAGACCGGAAAACCCGAGTGACGCAACCAGCGCCAAACGCGACGACCGAGTCGTTATCTCCCCTGCGTGCTCCTACGTCAAGTCACATCGCAGGCGCCGCTACTTCGAGGCGTCTATCCGTGTGGCTTCGACGATCAGCCGCTCCGGCGCCGGACCGAAATATCGAATAGGCCAGCACGTCGTGAGCGTCAGCAGTGGCGTCGTGCTCGTGTGCAGAGCCGCCGCCTCAGCGTCGACCACCCGGAGCTTCGCGACGGTCCACGTTACAGTTCCCCGGTCGCTCTCCGTGATGATCGTGTCGCCGACGACGATCCGCCCAAGCGGATAGAAATGGCGGTCTCGATGAGCCGAGATCACGGCGTTGCCGGAGTCTCCAGGTAGAGCGCTGCCAGTCATGTGACCTGGGCCAGCACGCAGGTCGTCGTCGCTCACGCCCTCTACGACGACTTCGTCGAGCCGGAGGCGCGGGATGACGATCCGCGCGACGGGTGTGCCGCGTGCGGTAGACCAGCCGCCCGCGCCGTCGACTCGCGCGCGCGCGGCCGTCACGGCTCTTCCTGCTTCCATTTCCTCCCAGCGGGACCGTGCCGCATCACGGGCGATCGCCGCACGCGCGATCGACGCCGCCGAACCAACAAGCACCAGCGCCCCACCCGCGATGAGCAGTGTGCTGGCTGCTCGTCGCGAGCGAAGTCGCGCTCGCCCGCCTTTGATCATCGACGTGAGCGTCGAGCGGCCGCCGGTGTGGGCCGACGCCGCAGCAGCGCGCCGGCGAGCACCATGACGGCGCCGAGGAAAGCGAGAGTCGGAACAGGTGTGCCCGTGTCAGGCGCACGCGCCCCATCGCGGAACTCCGTCGCCTTGACCGGCGAACGGCCCGACGTCGCTGTCGCAGAATCGCTCCGCTGCGTCGCGGGTTGCGTCGACCGACGGGTCGCGGCTGCAGTATCGCTCGCCGGCACCGTACCAGTGTCCGGACGGATGGCGAGCGATGCCGCCGCGGAGTCCACCCACTCCTTCATGCCGGTCATTGTGATGCGCGCGATGCTGTCCTGCGCGACTTCCTCGCGACGTGCAGCCGCCTGCTGCGCAGCCACGGTCGTGCGCTTCGGCGTCTCGATGACGGTCGTGATCTGCGCTTCAGCCGTCGCTGCTCCAAAAACCACAATCGCGGCAAACGTCCCGCGTCCAAGCCATGTCCTCACGGTGCCTCCCGGATACCCTTCCTACCCCTAGGCGCACGACGCGTGCCCGTGGTCAGACCCGGCCTTTATTCGCCAAAGCCGCGGCGCCCACAGCCGCCTCACACACCTGCCGCACCACGTCCGCCCTGGTCATGAGTCCGGCGACCTTCGACCGGGCGCCACTGACCAGCAAACGGTAGCTGACGGCCTGCTCCGTGACGAGCCCTTCGATGGCGATCGACTCGCGTCCCTCCCGGTCTATCAGGAACGGCGCACGATACTCCGCTCGTTGCGTAGCGTCACTGGCACGCGCGAGCGACAGCAACCGGGCCGTGCCGCCGGCCCAGGCCGCCAGCGCATTGGGGTCGACGACGTAGATGTCCCGGCTGCCGTCCGCCGCGACGACGAGCCTCGCGGCGCCAGGCGCGGCGGTAAGCTCGATCTGCAGAGCACCGAAGATGAAGCATGCGGTCTGCGGCGTCGCGCTCGCGGGGGCCGCAGCCGGCGGCGAGTGCACGTGGGATCCGGAACGTGAGCGATCGTCATCGACCACGGGTCGTTCTCCAGGGCAACGGGTCAGGGCGTCGATCTAGGAGCCGGCAGTGGCCCCCATGCCTTGACGATTGCTTCTCCCATTCGTGCCATCGTGACCTGCGGCTCGGTATCGATCACCCAGCGTTTGGTCGATGTTCTCCTGGAGCATCTGCATGTCTTCGTTGTGCTCGAGGATCGCGAGCATCGACGAGTCGGCGGCTGGACTCACGGCGCGTCCGCGCGCGAGAAGCTCGAACAGCCGGGCCATCTCGTTAGGCGTCGGGACGCCGAGCCCGTAGCCAGTCGATGCCCGATCATCGACCGCTCATCCGGTCGCGTCTTCGAACTGCTCCGCGCGTAGCGTGTCGATTTTCTCCCATTCCTTCGCCGTCGGATCGTAGACGACGAGAATCTTGATGCGCTCACCGACATAGCAGTCGAACGACTTCGTCTGCCCCTTGTCGAGGTGAATCTCGTGGCCGTCCTCGAAACGCAGAACGACGCGCGGGTACTCCTTGTTCGAGTACTGCTTGCGGACCTTCTCGGCTTTTGGCGGCATCGGGAATGGTGTTCGGGTGATCAGGGAGTCGAGGCCGAAACGGCGGTCAAAACGCAGGTCCAATCGAGCTTCACGTCACGACCGATCTTCGCTCGCCGAACTGCTGCCAGGCATTCGTCGCCAGCGCTTCATCGACGGCGGCGACGGCGCGTTCGAGCTCGGCATCGCTCGTGTAGAAGTGCGGCGCAATGCGAATGCCCGCGTTCGGTCGATAGTCCACGATGATATCGCGAGAGAGCAAGAACTGCGCGACCTCGTACGCGTGAGGCACATCGAGCGCGACTGTACCGCCACGCCGTGCCGCGTCCCGCGGCGCATTGACCGGGTAGCCGCGCTCGTCGGCCAGCTCGATGAGTCGCGTCGTCTGTCGCATGCTCTTGGCGCGAATAGCGTCGATGCCTGCGCGTCGCACCAGCTTCGGGCCCTCGGTCGCCGCGTACAACGCCGGGATCACGGGCGTGCCCGACAGCCAACGCGCCACGCCATCGGCGTAGTCCATCTCGCCTTCGAAGCCGAACGGGCGACGATGCGCCTGCCAGCCCGTGAGCGCCGGTGCGTACCGCGCGCTCGCGTCAGGCGACGCGTACAGAAAACAGCCGCCAGGACCACCGCATAGCCACTTCAGCACGCCACCCGTGAGGAAATCCACGCCGCTCTGTTTCACATCGACGGGAATGACCCCGACGGAGTGGAACGCATCGAGCGACACGAGCGCGCCGACGTCGTGCGCGTGACGACAGATGCGATCGACGTCCATGATGTACGCCGACCGAAAGAGCACGTGCGAGATCGCCACGAGCGCCGTACGCTCATCGACGGCCGCGAGCAATCGATCCTCGTCGATCGACACGCCGTCGTCCGATGGTACGACGATGACCTTCGCACCGAGCCTCGGCGCGAGCTGATCATACACGTAGCGCACCGAAGGAAAGTCGAGGTCCGTCATCACAATGCGATCGCGCGGCGCGGAATAGTCGAGCGCCGAGATGACTGCGGCCTGTCCGAGCGAGACGTTCGGCACCATCGCGACTTCACCGCGTGAGGCACCGAGGAGCGGCGCGATCTCGCCCGCCACATCGATCGGCATCTCCCACCACCCATTGGCCCACGCACGCACGCCGAGTTCCGCCCACGTGTCGACATACTCGGCGAGCCGGTCCGCAACGGTGCGCGGCATCGCACCGAGCGAATGCGACACGAGGTAGGTCGTTCGCTCGAGGATGGGAAACTCGGACCGAAAGGCGAGCAGTGGATCGGTCACGGATATCGCTCGGTGATCCTCGGTGATCAGGAGACGGGGCTGGCGATCGCGGCGCGACGTCGCCGCGTGACGACAAAAACCGCCGACGCGATGACGAGCACGATGACGAGCACGCGCCATTCCGGGAGCGTGATGGACGACAGCAGTCCAATGATCATGGCGCACGAGAGCAGCGGCACCACGCCCGCTCCGGGTACACGAAATGGAATGCCGCCAGCGCGCACATCGCGGCGGCGAAGCTGCCACGCCGCCAACGAGCAGCCGAGGTAGACGAGCAACGCGGCCACGTTGGCGATGATCGCGAGTGGACCGAACGCGCTCGTGATGGCAAGCGTGCAGGCGATCGCCGTCTGCACCGCGATGGAGATGTGCGGCGTGCGGAATCGCGGATGCACCGACGCGACCGCGGCCGGAAGGAATCCGTCTCGGCCGAACGCGTACAGGGCGCGGGGAATCGCCAGCGTCATTCCGCTCAGATAGCCGAACGTCGAGATGACGACAGCGCTGAGCAGGAGAATGCGTCCCCACGGTCCGAGCACCGCGCCCGCCGCATCGGCGAGCGGCGTGGTCGATGTCGCGAGCGCCGATCCGAGCACGCCCTGCGCCACCAGCTGGATCGCGACGTAGAGGAACGTGATGGTCAGCATCGCAACGAATATCGCGCGCGGGACCGTCCGCGCCGGATCCTTCACCTCCCCACTCGGCACTAGCGCGCTCTCGACACCACTGAACGCGAAGATGAGCACGATCGACGCGCGGGTGACATCGCCGATCGCAGGGGCCGTCGCGATTGCCAGATTCGATCGGTCGACGAAGAACACGCCGCAGACGACGAGCAGTATGAGCGGCAGGAGCTTCGCGACCGTGGCGATGCCGTTGAGCCGACTGCCCTGCTTCACGCCTAGAACGTTGACGGTGGCGACGGTCGCGAACGTCGCGATGAGCAGGAGCGCGCGCATTGTCGGCTGCTCGAACACCGGGAACAGCTTTGCGGCGTTCGTCGCGTACACCGTGCTCACCGCCGCGACGGCGGTCGTTCCGAGCAACCAGATCAGCACGCCGGTGAGAAAGCCTACATACGGCCCGAACGCCAACTCGACGTAGGCGTAGGGCCCACCGGTCAGCGAGACTCGACTGCCGGCCTCGGCAAAGCAGAGCACGATGAGACCCATCGCGATCGCGCAGACGACGTACGCGAGCGGTGCGGCAGCGCCGAGCGCGCCTGCGACGTCGGCGGGGAGGCGGAAGATGCCGCCTCCCACTGTGACGTTGATGACGCCGGCAGCGAGGGCCCAGGTCCCGATGGCGCGGACGAGCGATCGCTCGGACGCAGGAGCGGGAGCCGTCATTGCGCGAGCGTGTGCCAGCCCGAGGGGCACTCGGCTGGGAACGGTAAACGCGTTCGAAGCATCACGATGTCTGAAGGGGCTGCCGCCGGACGCGCCGAGGTCCACGTCTCGTGTAGCGGCGGCGAGAAACCTATCATGCCATCGGGAGTCCCCACTAGGGACGTGCCACGCGGTTTATCAGCCGGATAGCTCGTGGCCCAATTCTTCCCTCGTGCAGCGATACCACCTACTTCTACGCCCTGGAGGCAAGTCGATGAACGTGCATCATGTGCGGTTCTGTGCTGCGGCGGTGTTTGCCGCGCTCGTGTCGGGTGCAGCCCCACTCGCCGCGCAATCGGCGACGCAGGCTGACGCACGCGACGCGTTGCCTGCGCTTACCGCCATCGGCATAGTGCCAACTTCACTCGACTCCGTGACCGCGGTGGCCGCGCAGCCGGCGGCGGACGCATCAAGCGCTTCGACCGCGGTCGTCGCTCGTGGGCCCAGCGTCGCGAGTGCGCGCGTCGCGTCGCACGCGATCAGCACATCGCGCGGCGCGCCTCCCGTCATTCAGAACAAGTCCAACAAGAACTCGGTCGCGCTCATGATCGTCGGTGGCGCCGCACTCGTGGTCGGCGCGGTCATCGGCGGCGACCCGGGAACGCTCGTGATGCTCGGGGGCGCTGGGATCGGTCTGTACGGCCTGTATCTCTTCCTGACGTGATGCTCGACACTGCGTGACTGTGGTGTATAGCCGGGCGACCTGGTCGCCCGGCTTTTTCTTTGCGTTTGGTCACGGTAGCGGTGACGGCGGACGCGACATGCCGGTCTTTCTGCAAGGAATCACCGCGAGCATTCGGGGTACAATGCAATGCGGCCTGTGACCCACGGCATCAGGCACGACGCGACGCGTAGCGGAGACAAGCCTTTGGAGCAGCATCGGCGCATCGCCCTCGTTCTCGGGGGCGGCGGCATGAAGGGATTCGCGCACATCGGAGTGTTGCGTGCGCTCGAGGAAGCCGGCGTGAGACCCACGTGCTTCGCCGGCACCAGCATCGGCGCATTGATCGCGGCCGCGTTCGTCGGCGGCATGTCGCTCGATGAGATGGAGCGGCGCGCACTCTCGCTTCGTCGACGCGACCTGTTCCGGATCAACCACGTCGGCATGCTGCTCGAGCGCATGCGGTCTCCGTCCATCTATCTCGAGGAACCGTTGCGCGCGTTGTGCTCGAACGCCATTCCGACGGGAACGTTCGATGAATTGTCGACTCCACTCCTCGTCAACACCGTTGACGTCGAGCGAGGCACGCAGGTCGTCTGGGGGTTGCCGGGACTTCGTGACGTGCGCGTCGACGATGCGGTGTACGCATCATGCGCGCTGCCAGGCTTCTTCCCGCCGGGGCGGGTGGATGGTCGGCTGTGCATCGATGGCGGCACGATCGACAACCTGCCCGTCGGCATCGCGGCGCGACACGCCGACGCGGTCATCGCCGTGGACGTTGGGTCGAGTGACCTCTCACACAACTCCGACTCCGCAGCCCAGGGCTTCGCCGCGACCTACATGCGCGCTGCCACCACGATGATGCACGCGCTGCAGTTGGCGCCGCTGCGCGAGTGGAGTGGCCCGCCGATGTTTCTCATCCGCCCGCGCCTCGGTCACGTCGGATGGCTCAGCTTCTCGCACACGCCCGACGTCATCGCAGAGGGATACCGGGCGGCGCGCGAGGCGCTCAAGGAGCTGCCGGAGTGTCTGGCCGCAAAGGGCGGCGTTTTCCCTCGTGCACCGTATCGGCTCGCGGTCGATCGCGACCTGTGCACGGGCTGCGGCTTCTGCGCGGCGATCGCGCCGGAGGCGATGGCGATGGATGCCCGCGGCAAGGCGTACCCGAAATCGGAGATCGTCGACTGGTGTTCGGCGGACGGCGACTTCGTGCGTCACTGTCCGACGGACGCGATCAGTGCGACGCGCCTAACGACTGCAGTCGACGAGCAGCCCATCCCGCAGAAAGAAGTAGCGTAGAGCCATCAGCCATCAGCCATCACCGCTGACGGCGCGCTCATGGCCCGCTCGATCAGCTCTCTGCCGATCCGCTCGTACGTGTCGACGGCGTCATGCAGCTCGGCGATGTCGATGAACTCGTCGTCCGTGTGTGCGACGTGGATCGAGCCGGGGCCGAACAGGTACGGCGTGCCCCACGCCGGCAGCGCCGGAATGTCCGTCGCGAACGCGACGACCGACGTCTCGATGCCCGGAATGGTCCCGAGACGCACCGAGGGAATGCTCACGCCCACGTCGACCGCCGCACGATCGCCGATCCATCGACGCACCGCGGTCACCACATCCTCCGCTGGCCCGACCAGGCGCGCCATCAGCCGCGCCTCGGCTGCGGGGGCGACAACGTTGTCGGCCACACCGCCCGACAGCATGCCGATGTTGATCGTCGTGTTCCCGAGCACCGGATCGATCGGCAGGTCGACGCTCTCAATCTCCGCGAGCAGCCGCACGAGGCCCAGCGTCGCCGACTGACCGAGATGCGGGTAGGCCGAGTGCGCGGCGCGTCCCGCGGTGCGGACGGTCATGCGAACGGCGCCCTTGGTTCCAAGCGCGAGCGTGCTCTCGGTTGGTTCGCCGTTGATGAGTGCACGGCTCGTCGCGGGCACAAGCCCGCGCTTGTACGCGTCGTTCGCGGCGTGCGCGCCATCATGACACGTTTCTTCGCCCACCACGAACAAAAGCGCCACTGGCAGCGTCGCGTCTCGCAACCGCTCGGCCGCGCAGATCATCGCCGCCGCGATGCCCTTCGCGTCGCAGGCGCCTCGGCCCGTGATGCGGGCGGCGGTCCGACCCGGCGCGATGTAGGGCGGCACCGTATCGAGATGGGTCGACAGCGTCACGAGCGGAGCATCGCTCGCCGTCGCGAGGATGTCGTCTCGCCCGGGTGAGACCGGAATGCGCTGCGTGGTCCAACCGCGGCCGGCGAGCAGCTGCTCGACGAACGTGATGACCTCGCCTTCATGGCCACTCGTGGACTCGATCCGCATGAGATCGAGCGTGATCTCGACGACGTCGGGAGGCGTCTGCATGGGGTGCAAAGCTAGCCGCGCGGAGGCGCGGCACGCGAGTCGGCCGCCAGGGCCTGTGTCGCAGACGGCTGCACGACGGTGACCCTGCTCACGCCGTTAGGCAGTCGGTCACCGCTCGCCGTAGCCAAGCACTTGCGTCGTGACGCAGAAGCGGGCGCAGCGGTCCTTGGGCAATGCTGCGATTCCCGCGCCCGCCGCTACGCTCGGCTCTCGTGACCGGAGTGTTCGGCGGCTCGTTGATGAGCGCCGGCATGGAGCTCATCGGCACCGAATCACCGCCAGTCCGCTTCGCCGGACTTCAGCTCACGGCGGTGGGGGCAAGCGTGGCGCGTAACGCCGCCAGCGGGGCGCCTATGCTGTCCGACATCACACTACCGATCTACCCGTTGTACGTGCGCGTGCGGCCGGGCACGTCGACACCCATCACCGCGCGCGTGTCCGTGATGACAGCGACGCGACTCGCCACGCTGCTCACCGCCGGCGGGCATCCGACCGTCGACTGGCGCGCCACGGTGGCGACAGGCGCGCCTGTTCTGCGGTCCCCGCGCTGGCGATTGCCATCCGAGAGCTGTCCCCCGCCGTGTGAAGGATCATTCGCGCAGCATAACGCCGGCGTCATCGTCTATTCGTCGAGCGCGGGCACGGACTACGATCTGCGTCGCACCCTCGCGCACGAAAGCCTTCATCTCGCACAGCAGAC
>Ga0207691_10002962_pt1 | contig 16577 bp, 14 predicted proteins | sample KBSM13metaG_FD_184327 | JGI IMG/M metagenome (GOLD analysis project Ga0207691, IMG submission 184327) | Miscanthus rhizosphere microbial communities from Kellogg Biological Station, Michigan, USA - KBS M1-3 metaG (SPAdes) (version 2) | ecosystem: Host-associated > Plants > Roots > Rhizosphere >... | reverse complement strand
GCAGAGGATGAAGGTCGGCGGCAAGGCGCAGCTCGTCTGCCCGCCGGCCATCGCCTACGGCGAGCGCGGCGCCGGCAACGGCGCGATCCCGCCGAACGCGACCCTGCGCTTCGAGGTCGAGCTGCTCGAGATCAACCCGCGCTGAGGCGAGCGACGATGCGGGCCGCCGCCCTCCGCCTGGGCTCGCTGCTGCTGGCGGCGCTCGCGACGGCGTGCGGCGGTGGCGGTGGCGACGGGGCGGCGACCATCCCCGAGCCACCCGGCGATCCGGTCCTGCACGACAGCACGCCGTACTCGAGCGCGGCGACCGCGTCGCTGCCGTCGGCGAGCGAGGCTCAGGCCACGACCTTCAGCCAGGTGACGATCGCCGGCGCGATCGTCGAGTACATGTCCTTCACAGGCCATCTCAACGCCCTCGCGCCGGTCTCGGCGACGCCGCAGGCCTCGATGTTCTACGTCGCCTACGTCCGCCCGGTGTCGTTCGGCACGGTCAGGCCGCTGGTGTTCTTCTTCAACGGCGGGCCCGGCTCGGCCAGCGTCTGGCTGCACCTCGGCTCGTTCGCGCCGCGGCGCATCGTCATCGGCGCGCCGGCGACGACCGTGCCGCAGCCGTTCCAGCTCGTCGACAACGCCGAGAGCCTGATCGACGTCGCCGACCTGGTGTTCGTCGACGCGGTCGGCACCGGCTATTCGGAGGCGATCGCGCCGTTCACCAACCAGAGCTTCTGGAGCGTCGACGCCGATGCCGCGGTGATGCGCGACTTCATCGCCCGCTATGTCGCGGTGAACCGCCGCGAGGCCTCGCCCACCTTCCTGTTCGGCGAGTCGTACGGCGGCCCGCGCGCCGCGGTGCTCGCCCACCTCATGCTCGCCGCCGGCATGCGACTCGACGGCGTGATCCTGCAATCGCCGGCCCTGGACTACAACTCGAACTGCGCCATGTTCGCCCCGGCGACGATCAGCTGCGAAGGGTTCTTGCCGAGCTACGGCATGACCGGGGCCTGGTTCGGGCTCACCCGGCCGGTGCCGACCGATGCCGACGCCTACGCCCTCCAGCTGCGTGACTTCGCGGCGGCCCCCTACGGGCTGGCAGCGACCGCATGGGCGTTGAACCGTACGCCGGCGGCGGCGACGCTGCTCGACCAGCTCGTCGACCTCACCGGCGCGCCGCTCGACGCCTGGACCGCGAACGTCGACCTCGATGCCACGACCTTCCGCAACCGGCTGCGCGCCGGCCAGCTGCTCGGCCGCTACGACGCGCGCATCGCCGCGCCGCTCGGCAGCGCGCTGGCGGCCCAGGGCGATCCGTCGTCGACCCTGATCAACGCGCCGTTCGCGGCCGCAGCGCGCAGCCGCTTCGTCAACGAGCTCGACTATTCGGCGACGGCGAGCTATGCGCTGTCGTCGAACGCGATCGACGCCTGGGACTTCAGCCACGACGGCCGCGCCCTCCCCGACACCGTGCCGGACCTGGCGGCGGCGCTGACCCTCAACCCGGCGCTGCGCACCCTGTCGATCTCCGGCTACCACGACCTGGCGACGCCGTTCCGCCAGACCGAGCTCGACCTGGCGCGACTCGCCGAGCCGACGCGCCTCGAGCTGCGCACCTACCCGGGCGGGCACATGACCTATCTCGACGACGGCTCGCGCCGCCGCATCCGCGACGACGTGGCCGCGTGGCTGCTGGCGCCGCCCGCGGCCGCGTCGGCCGCGGCATCCTCGACAGCAGTGGCCCCGCGCGCTGGCGCGTCCCGGGCCACCGGCGCGGCGGCGCCCGCCGCCCGATCCGCTTCCAACCTTCCGACTCGAGCGCCGGTCAGTGCCGAGCCCGCAGTGAGGCCGAATGAACTGGTGCAGGCCGGCGACCCCTGGGTGCCGCCGGCCTTGCGCGTGGCTCCTGGCGGACCTTCTCCCGAAGGCCCGGCCCTGAAGGCGCTGGTCGAGCGAAAGATCGCCGAGCGCCGGGCGAGCCCTTACCGGTAGACGTGCTCGCCGCGGTTGGCCTTCCAGGAATCTTCCAGCCAGGTCGCGTCTTCGTCGTTGCGCGGGCGAACCGCCATCAGGATGCCGCCCTCGCGGATGCCCTTGTCGTACTCCTTGACGCGCTCTTCCGGGATGCCCCAGCCGATCAGCGCGCCGACGATGCCGCCGGTCGCCGCGCCGGCGCCGGCGCCGGCGATCGCCGCGGCCAGCGGACCGGCGATGACCAGGCCGAGGCCGGGCAAGGCGATGGTCGTGCCGACGGCGGCGATCGCCGCGGCGATGGCGCCGAGGCTGCCGCCGATCGCGCCGCCGATGCCGGCGCCTTCGGCCGCCTTGTTGCCGAGCTCGGTCTGGCGGCCGTCGGTCGTCGCGAAGTGGCGCTTGCGGGTGTCTTCGGACATGACGACGTTGACGTCGTCGCGGCCGTAGCCGCGGTCGCTGATCGACTGGTAGGCGCGCTCGGCGCTGTCGCGGTCGCGGAACAGGCCGGTGAGGACAGGCTTGTCGGTGGTTGCCATGGGGTTTCTCCAGGGAATGAGGGGAAACCGCAAGGGTGACCGGGACCGCTTCGCCGCCCCAGCAGCGAGCGCGCCAGCGATCGGTCGTCTGGAGGGCGCCCGACGCGTCGGGCGGCTCCTACAAGCGACGCGTGGAGCTCGCCTTGCGCAGCGCGAACTGGCGCACCAGCGGCACCGTCAGCATCAGGCAGGCGGAAGCACCGAGGGCCATCGGCAGCATCGAGCCCGTGGCCTGCATCACGCCGACGCCGACCAGCAGCAGGGCATGACCGAGGGCATAGAGCTTGAGCGGGCGGGCGAAGGGTCGGGGGCTCGGCATCGGCAACTCCATGCAGAAGATTGCGGCCAGTGTGCATCGCGCCCCGGCACGGCAACGCCCGCGACGACGGCGATTCGTGCGCTGTTGCGCGGCAGGCCGGCTTTCGTCATGGCCGCAAGGCCGACAACGCCCATCGGTGCCGGCCTACTGCAGCGCGCCGCACGCGGGCGCAGAGTCAAGCGGTCGAATCACGGGTTGGCCAGATGAAGAAGCCGTTCGTCCTCGTTTCCCTGAGCGTCGCGCTCCTGGTCGCCGGCTGCGGCGAATCCGCGACCCTGCCGGTCAGCGCCGGCACCGGACCCACGCCGCGCCTGCCGCCGCCGAACAAGACGCTGATTCCGACGGTGCACATCGCCCCGGCGCAGGGCTGGCGCGATGGCGCCAGGCCGACACCGGGCAATGGCGTCACGGTCAGCGCCTACGCCACCGGCCTAGACCACCCGCGTTGGCTGCACGTGCTGCCCAACGGCGACGTCCTGGTGGCGGAGACCAACGCCCCGCCCCGGCCGGACGACAACAAGGGCGTCCGGGCCTACTTCATGCAGCAGGCGAAGAAGCAGGCCGGCGCGGGCACGCCGAGCGCCAACCGCATCACTCTGCTGCGCGGCCTGCGCGACGACGGCACGGCCGAGCTGAAGACGGTGTTCCTGGACAATCTCAACTCGCCGTTCGGCATGGCGCTGGTCGGCAACGACTTCTACGTCGCCAACACCGATGCTGTGGTCCGTTATCTGTACGCCCCGGGGCAGACGCGGATCGAAGCCGCCGGCACCCGGCTGGTCGACCTGCCGGCCGGGCGGCTCAACCACCACTGGACCAAGAGCCTGATCGCCAGCCCCGACGGCAGCAAGCTCTACGCCACGGTCGGCTCGAACAGCAACGTCGCCGAGAACGGCATGGCCGTCGAAGAGGGCCGGGCCGCGATCTGGGAGATCGACCGCGCCACCGGCCGGCATCGCGTCTTCGCTTCCGGCATCCGCAATCCGAACGGCATGGCCTGGGCCGTGGGCCCCGGCGGCGCGCCGGTGCTCTGGACCGTGGCCAACGAGCGCGACGAGATCGGCAGCGACCTGGTGCCCGACTATCTCACCTCGGTGCGCGACGGCGGCTTCTACGGCTGGCCCTACAGCTACTACGGCCAGAACGTGGACACCCGGGCGGAGCCGCCGAATCCGGAGCTGGTGGCGAAGGCGATCGTGCCGGACTACGCCCTCGGCCCGCACACCGCCTCGCTCGGCCTGACCTCGGCCGAGGGCGCACGCTTGCCGGCGCCGTTCGCCAGCGGCGTGTTCGTCGGCCAGCACGGCTCGTGGAACCGGCGCCCGCACAGCGGCTACAAGGTGATCTTCATTCCCTTCGTCGACGGCCGGCCGCAGGGCGAGCCGATCGACGTGCTCACCGGCTTCCTCACCGAGGACGGCAAGGCGAACGGCCGGCCGGTCGGCGTGGCGATCGACAAGACCGGTGCGCTGCTCGTTGCCGACGACGTCGGCAACGTAATCTGGCGGGTGACGGCGGCCGGCCCGAACCTGGCGCAGCGCTAGCTCGACCGATTTCGCGTCGGATGCCGGCGGGTCGCCGGCCCTCGCCTACTTGCGGATGTTGTCGAGCGTGGGCGGCGCCTTGAAGCCGAGCTCTTCCGCCCGGGCCTCGTAGGGCGCGGCGAGCGCCGGCAGGGAGGCCTTGCGGTAGTGGAGGGCGAGCTCGTAGCTCGCCTCCGCGTGGCCCAGGGCGGCCGCGTACTGCAGCCAGCCGACATAGCGGTCGAGATGGGCGGCGATGCCGCCTTCGCCGTCGCGGTACAGGTGCGCGACCCGGGCCGCGGCTTCCTTGTCGGCGAGCGCGGCCTTGCGCACGTCGTCGTAGAGCGTCGGCGAAGCGCCCCGGGCGACGAAGTCGCCGCGGTAGAGGCGGATGTCGCTGCGCTCGAGCAGGCGCCGGGTGTTGCGCGCCCGCTCGAGCTCCGCTCGGGCGGTGGCGGCGTACGGACCCGCCGGATAGCTGGCGACATAGCGCTCGCCGACGGTCACGATGTCGGCCGGCCAGCGCGCGTCGAGCAGCTCCTGGGCCATGGCCGGCTCGGGCGGCGGCGGATAGGGTGCGGCGACGGCCGCCGTCCCGAGGGCGGCGGCAAGGGTCAGGAACGCAAGCAGGTTTCGGCGGGACCCTCGGACAGGCCTCATTGGCGCGCCTTGGCCTGGGCGGTGAATTCCTTCAATGCGGTCAGGGTCTTCTCGACATGCCGGCTCGGATTCAGGCTCTGGTAGTTGTAGACCACCTTGCCGTTGGGAGCGATCACGTACGAGATGCGGTTGGCGTAGTCAGGTCGCAGGGCCATCACGGCGTCGTAGGACTTCATGATGCTCTGGGTGTTGTCGGAGGCGACCGGGAACTTGCCCTGGCAGGCCTGCACCGAGAACTTGCCGAGGGTGTCGATGTCGTCGCTGGAAACGCCGATCACGGTCGCGCCGAGCGCTTCGAACCTGCCGATGGCCTCGGCGAACTCGTGCGCCTCGAGGGAGCAGCCGACCGAGAATGCCGCCGGGAAGAAGTAGAGCACGACCGGACCTTTGGCCAGCGAGTCGGCCAAAGTAAACCGGTAGACCTTGCCGCCGAGCGCGGCCTGGGCTGTAAAGTTCGGCGCTGCATCTCCGACATCCAATGCCGCGTAAGAGGGTGTCGTCGCAGAGATCAGCAACATCAGGAACGCAATGACTCTCTTCAAGGCTGGCTCCGTTCTGGCGCGTTCTTCATCTTACTTCGTCGTCACAGCGCTCGTCGCCTCATCCTTTCTGCTGGGCGGCTGCGGCACGCTCCCCCCCAACACCGGCAAGGCCGACACGGTCGCGCTGCCGCTCAACCCCGAGAGCCCCCTGGTCAAGATCGCCAAGGCGTCGTCGCCGGGCGAGGACCAGACCGGCGTCCGCCTGCTGCCGCTCGGGGCCTTCTCGCTCGACACCCGGCTGCAGCTGGCGCAGCGGGCGACGACCTCGCTCGACGTCCAGTACTACCAGTTCGACAATGACCCCACCGGGCGGCTGCTGATGACGGCGTTGCGCGACGCCTCGATCCGCGGCGTGCGGGTGCGCCTCCTCGTCGACGATCTCTACACCACCCACACCGATAAGCTGCTGCGCGGCCTGGCCGCGTTCCCGAACGTCGAGGTCCACCTCTTCAACCCGTTCTGCTGTGCCCGCGGCAGCGGCGTGGCCGGGCGCTACTCTGCGTCCCTGTTCGCCTTCGGCCGGCTCAATCACCGGATGCACAACAAGCTCTTCATCGCCGACGGGGTGATGGCCGTGATCGGCGGGCGCAACATCGCCGACGAGTACTTCCTTCGCTCGGAGACGGCGAACTTCGTCGACATGGACGCGTTCGTGATGGGTGCGGCGGTCAAGGAGCTCTCGGCGATCTTCGACCGTTACTGGAACAGCGAGGTCGTCTTCCCGATCGAGCTGATCGGCGAGCCGCTCGGCGACCTCGAGGCGCGCCGCAAGTCGCTCGACGAGGTGATCGAGAACCAGCCGCCGGCGGCGCCGATGGACTCGACGACCACCGACGTGCTCGGCTACGGGCCGCTGAGCGAGGACTTCGACCTCGGCCAGGTGGGCCTGCAGTGGGGCATTGCCCGCGCCTTCGCCGACCCGCCGGAGAAGCTGCTCTCCAAGACGCCCGAGGTCGCCTTCGAGACCAGCGTCACCAACGGCGTGATGATGCAGGTGTGGCAGGCCAAGAGCGAGCTGGTCATCACCTCGCCCTACATGATCCCGGGCCACGAGGGCGTGACCTCGTTCGAGAACCTGCAGAAGCAAAAGGTCAAGGTGACGGTCGTGACCAACTCGCTGGCCGCGACCGACGAGCCGCTGGTGCACAACGGCTATTCCAAGTACCGCGAGTCGATGCTCAGGGCCGGGGTCGACCTCTACGAGCTGAGCCCCACCTTGACCCAGAACACCAAGCGGCTCGGCATGTTCGGCAAGTCGCTCGGCCGCCTCCATGCCAAGACCGCGGTGATCGACCGGCGCCTGGTGTTCGTCGGCTCGATGAATCTCGACCCGCGCTCGGCCAGCGCCAACACCGAGCTCGGCATGTTCATCGACAGCCCGGCGCTCGCCAAGGAGCTGCTGCGCGTCGTCAACATCAGTCGGCTCGAGGGCGCCTACCGGGTGCGGCTCGATCCGAAGACCCAGCAGCTGCAATGGCTGACGATGGACGGCGACAACGAGGTCGTGCTCGTGGTCGAGCCGGAGTCGAGCTTCTGGCTGCGGGTGCACAACTCGCTCATGGGCTGGTTCGTCCCCGAGCAGCTGCTCTGACGAGAGAAAACCCGCAGGGGCGGCGCGGCACAATCCCCGCGTGCCTCGCAACGCCGTCTCGCTCGCCGCCGCGCTCGCGGCCCTTTGCCAGCTGCCCCTGGCGCTGGCGGTCCAGGTGTGCGAGCTCGACGGCCAGCACGTGAACCCGAGCAACGGCGCCACCACCGCGGGCAAGACCGGGCTGATGCGCTGCCGCGAGGGCGAAGGCGGCCCGGTGGTGCGCGAGCAGGAGCTGCAGCAGGGCAAGTTCATGGGGCTGGTCCGCTACTACAAAGACGGCGCGCTCGAGCGCGAGTTCCGGGTCAACGAGCGCGGCAACCGCGACGGCCTGCTGCGCGAGTGGGCCCGGCCCGAGGGCGGCGGTAAGAGCGTGCTGGTGCGCGAGGAGACGCTGCGCGACGGCCGCAACTTCGGCATCGCCCGCAGCTGGTACCCCACCGGCCAGCTGCGCCGGGTGGCGACCTACGGCGACGGCGAGCGCGAGCAGGCCAGCGCCGAGTTCACGCCGCAAGGCCAGCTCGCCGACCTGCGCTGCGGCGACAAGCCGGCCCTCGGCAGCGACTTCGACGACCGCGCCGCCTGCGGCTTCGCCGGCGGCGCCTCGAACGTGACGCTCTACGGCGGCAAGGGCGTGGCGAAGGCGCGGGTCTCGTACGAGCGCGGCGAGCGGAAGAAGAGCGAGACGCTCTGGGAAACCGGCGCGGTGCGCGAGCTGAGCGAGATCGGCGCCAGCGGCGGCGTCGAGCGCCTGTTCGCCGCCGACGGCACCAAGCGCCGCGAGCAGCAGTGGACGACGATCGGCGGCGAGCCGCCGCGCCGGGTGACCGTCCTCGACCAGGAATTCCACGAAAGCGGCAAGCTGCTGCGCGAGCGCCGCTGGCGGGCGACGGAGGGGGGCGGCGAGCTGGTCTCCGATGTGAGCTGGTACCTGAACGGCCAGCCGAAGACGCGCAGCGACTACAGCAGCGCCGACGGCAGGACCCTGCGGCGGGAGACCGGCTTCCACGACAACGGCCGCAAGTCGTTCGAGGGCGCGTGGCAGACCGCCGCAAGCGGTGGCCGGCGCATGGCAGGCGGCCGAGGCATGGCAAGCGGCCGGGGCGAGCAGCCCACCGGCACCCATCAAAGCTTCGACGCCGAAGGGCGGCTGCGCAGCGAGCGGATCTACGACGAGCGCGGCCGGATCAAGCGCGAGCGCGAGCTCGACGAGCGCGGCAACCCCGTCCGCGACGACGAGGTGTTCGAGGACGGATCGAGAAAGGCGGTAGGGCGATGAGCGACTTGGGGCAAGAGAAGCGGGAGTTCGACTACGTCATCGTCGGCGGCGGCTCGGCGGGCTGCGTGCTCGCCTCGCGGCTGAGCGAAGACCCCGAGGTCACGGTCTGCCTGCTCGAGGCCGGCCCGGCCGACAAGAGCGTGCTGATCCACTGCCCGGCCGGGCTGGCGGTGCTGGCGAAGAACGGCGCCGCGAACTGGGCCTTCCAGACGGTGCCGCAGTCCGGGTTGAACGGCCGCCGCGGCTACCAGCCGCGCGGCAAGGTGCTCGGCGGCTCGAGCTCGGTCAACGCCATGATCTACCTGCGCGGACAGCCGCGCGATTACGACGACTGGGCGGCCCAGGGCAACGCCGGCTGGTCCTGGGCCGAGGTGCTGCCCTACTTCAAGCGCGCAGAGCACAACGAGCGCGGCGCCGACGCCTGGCACGGCACCGGCGGTCCGCTCAACGTCAAGGACCTGACGACGCCGAACCGCTTCGGCGGCGTCTTCGTCGAGGCCGGTCGGCAGGCAGGCTATGCGCACAACCCCGACTTCAACGGCGCCAGCCAGGAAGGCGTGGGCGTCTATCAGGTGACGCACAAGAACGGCGAGCGCCACAGCGTCGCCAAGGGCTACCTGACGCCGAACCTCGGCCGCCCCAACCTCACCGTCGTCACCTCGGCGCACACCCATCGCGTCGTCTTCGACGGCCGGCGCGCGAGCGGCGTCGAGGTCCGCGTCGGCAACGAGACGAAGGTCTTCCTGGCGCGGCGCGAGGTGCTGCTCTCGGCCGGCGCGCTGCAATCGCCGCAGCTCCTGATGCTCTCCGGCATCGGCCCGGCCGAGCACCTGCGTGGCCTCGGCATCGAGGTGTGCCACGACCTGCCGGGCGTCGGCGCGAACCTGCACGATCACGTCGACGTCGTCCAGGTGCTCGACGCGCCGCACCTCAAGGACCTGTTCGGCCTCTCGTTCGCCGGGATGGTCAGCACGATCAAGGGCATCTTCGAGTGGCGCCGGCATCGCCGCGGCATGCTGACCACCAACTTCGCCGAGGCCGGCGGCTTCATCAGGAGCCGTCCCGAGGAGGAGCGGCCCGACCTGCAGCTGCATTTCGTCATCGGCAAGCTCGTCGACCACGGCAGGAAGACCGTGCTCGGCCACGGCTACTCGTGCCACGTCTGCCTGCTGCGGCCGAAGAGCCGCGGCAGCCTGCGGCTGGCGAGCGCCGATCCGCGCGCGGCGCCGCTGATCGACCCCGCGTTCCTCGCCGACCCCGACGACCTGCAGCGGCTGGTGCGCGGCTTCAAGGCGATGCGCCGCATCCTCGAGCAGCCGGCGCTCGCAGGGCATGGCGCGCGCGAGCTGGCGAAGTCGGCCGGGGCGCGCAGCGACGCCGAGATCGAGAGCTTCATCCGCGACCATGCCGACACCATCTACCACCCGGTCGGCACCTGCCGCATGGGCAACGGGCCGATGGACGTGGTCGACGCCGAGCTGCGGGTGCGCGGCGTCCAGGGCCTGCGCGTGGTCGATGCGTCGATCATGCCCGCGATCGTCAGCGGCAACACCAACGCGCCGACGGTCATGATCGCCGAGAAGGCCGCCGACATGATCAAGGCCGCCGCGAAGGCGCCGGCCGACTCCTCCACCCTCTCGCAGGAAAGCGCAGTCACCGCATGAAGACACGAGCCGCCGTCGCCTGGGAAGCCGGCAAGCCGCTGACGATCGAGACCGTCGACCTCGAAGGCCCGAAGGCCGGCGAGGTGCTGGTCGAGGTCAAGGCCACCGGCATCTGCCACACCGACTGGTTCACGCTCTCGGGCGACGATCCCGAGGGCCTGTTCCCGGCGATCCTCGGCCACGAGGGCGCGGGCATCGTCCGCGAGGTCGGCGCCGGGGTGAGCACGCTCGCCGTCGGCGACCACGTCATCCCGCTCTACACGCCCGAGTGCCGGCAGTGCAAGTTCTGCCTGTCGAGGAAGACCAACCTCTGCCAGAAGATCCGCGCGACCCAGGGCAAGGGCCTCATGCCCGACGGCACCAGCCGGTTCTCGATCGGCGGCAAGCCGGTGCTGCACTACATGGGCACCTCGACCTTCGCCAACCACATCGTCGTGCCGGAGATCGCGCTCGCCAAGATCCGCCCCGACGCGCCGTTCGACGTGGTCTGCTACATCGGCTGCGGCGTCACCACCGGCGTCGGCGCGGTGCTCTTCACCGCCAAGGTCGAGGCCGGCGCCAACGTCGTCGTCTTCGGCCTCGGCGGCATCGGCCTCAACGTCATCCAGGGGGCGAAGCTGGTCGGCGCCGACAAGATCATCGGCATCGACCTCAACCCGGGCCGCGAGGCGATGGCGCGCAAGTTTGGCATGACCCACTTCATCAACCCGAAGGACGTGGCGAACGTGGTCGACGCCATCGTCCAGCTCACCGACGGCGGCGCCGACTACAGCTTCGAGTGCATCGGCAACGCGACGACGATGCGCCAGGCGCTGGAGTGCTGCCACAAGGGCTGGGGCCAGTCGATCATCATCGGCGTGGCGCCCGCGGGCGCGGAGATCGCCACCCGGCCGTTCCAGCTCGTCACCGGTCGGCAATGGAAGGGCTCGGCCTTCGGCGGCGCGCGCGGCCGCACCGACGTGCCGCGGATCGTCGACTGGTACATGGAGAAGAAGATCGCGATCGACGACCTGATCACCCATCGCCTGAAGCTCGAGGACATCAACGAAGGATTCGCGCTGATGAAGCGCGGCGAATCGATCCGCTCGGTGGTGGTGTACTGAGCCGAGGCGATGCAGACGGCGGCGCCCTTCGGCAGCTGGAAATCGGCGCTCGGGGCCGAGGCGCTCGCCGCCGCGACGGTGCGCTTCGGCCAGATCGCGATCGCCGGCGAATCGATCTTCGCCAGCGAGGGCCGGCCGGCCGAGGGCGGGCGCAACGTCGTCGTCGAGTGCGACGCGGCCGGCCGCTCTGCCGACCTCAACCCTGCGCCCTTCGATGTCCGCAACCGCGTCCATGAATACGGCGGCGGCGCCTTCCTCGTCGCCGACGACGGCGAGCTCTTCTTCTGCCACGACGCCGACCAGCGGATCTGGCGGATGCGGCGCGGCGAAGCGCCGCGGCCCGTCACCCGCGGCGGCGCCTTGCGCTATGCCGATGCGGTGCTCGATGCCGCACGCGGCCGGCTGATCGCGGTTCGCGAGGACCATTCGGCCGCGGGCGAGGCGGTCGCCACCCTGGTCGCCATCGGCCTCGCGTCCGGCGAGGAGACAGTGCTGGCGGGCGGCCGCGACTTCTTCTCCAACCCGCGACTCTCGCCCGACGGCAGCCGCCTCGCCTGGCTGAGCTGGGATCATCCGCGCATGCCCTGGCAGGGCAGCGACCTGTGGCTGGCGGAGCTCGACGCTACGGGCCGGGCGCAGAACCCGCGGCACGTCGCCGGCGGCGAACGCGAATCGATCTTCCAGCCGCAGTGGTCGCCCGGAGGCGACCTGCATTTCGTCAGCGACCGGAGCGGCTGGTGGAACCTGTACCGCGAGCGCGGCGGCAGGATCGAGGCCTTGCATGGGATGGCCGCGGAGTTCGGCGAGCCGCAGTGGGCGTTCGGCCTCTCGATGTACGGCTTCGCCACCGACGGCTTCATCCTCTGCCTGTACGAGCAGGGCGGGCGCTCGCACCTCGGGCGGATCGATACCGGCGGCCGCTTCGCCGAGATCGCGACGCCGTACTGCTCGCTGCGCGAATTGCACGTCGCGAAAGCGGGAGGCTTCGCCGCCTGCTTCGCCGCCTCGGAGCGCGAAGGCGAGGCGCTGGTGCGCTTCGACCTCGAGAGCACGTCGTTCACGGCGCTGCGCCGCGCCAGCGACAGCGTCTACGAGCCCGCCGACCTCTCGATCGCCGAGCCGATCGAGTTTCCGACCGAGGGTGGCCTGACGGCGCATGCGTTCTTCTACGCGCCGCGCAACGCCGCGTTCGTCGGCGAGCCGGGCACGCGGCCGCCGCTGCTCGTCGTCAGCCACGGCGGGCCGACCGGCGTCGACAACCCGGCCCTCGGCCCGCGCCTGCAGTACTGGACGCAGCGCGGCTTCGCCGTGGTCGACGTCAACTACGGCGGCTCGTCCGGCTACGGCCGGGCCTATCGCGAGCGGCTCGACGGCCGCTGGGGCGTGGTCGACGTCGACGACGTGGTCAACGCCGCCCGCTTCCTGGTGGCGCGCGGCGACGTCGATCCCGAGCGCCTGGCGATTCGCGGCGCCAGCGCCGGTGGCTACACCACGCTGGCCGCGCTCGCCTTCCGCGACATCTTCCGCGCCGGCGCCAGCCACTACGGCATCAGCGACCTCGAAACCCTGGCGCGCGACACCCACAAGTTCGAGTCGCGCTATCTCGATTCGCTGGTCGGCCCCTACCCGGCCCGCGCCGACCTGTACCGGGCGCGCTCGCCGGCCAACTTCGTCGACCGGCTGGCCAGCGCCCTGATCCTGTTCCAGGGCGCCGAGGACCGGGCCGTGCCGCCGAGCCAGGCGCAGGCGATGTACGAGGCGGTGAAGGCCAAGGGCCTGCCGGTGGCCTTGCTGCTGTTCGAAGGCGAGCAGCACGGCTTTCGCCAGGCGAAGAACATCCGCCGCTCGCTCGAGGCCGAGCTCGCGTTCTACGGGCGGGTCTTCGGCTTCATGCCGGCCGATGCGATCGAGCCGGTCGAGATCGAGAACCTGCCGCCGCCACCCCGCTGCTAGAGCGGTCGTTTCGCATCGTCACATGTTCCCGGCGGGCCCGGCGCTATGGTCGGGAATTGACGAGCAGCGCGACCGGCGATGAAGACCACCTGGCGAACCCTCTGGCAGCAGCAGGACATCGTCGTCTACCGCGACGACATCGAGGTCGATCGGATCGCGGCGTCGCGCATCGGCTCCGTCTACCTCGTCTACCGCGGCCAGGGCGATTCGCCCGGCGACATCGGCGTGAGCGTGGTCGAGCTCGACGACGGCTACGCGTTGTTCGAGGCGCAGACGGGCTTTGCCGGAAGGGTGAACTTCGAGCGCCATGCCTTCTGGCGGGAAAAGGCATGCGTCTACTGGGTCCCGGCGGCCAGCGCTGCCCTGCCCTGGCGCCTGCGCCTCGGCGCCTGGACCGGCAGCGCCCCGGCCCGCGCCTATCGGCGCCTCGAACGCAGCGAGATCGAGGGCTGCGTCGCCAGCTGGGCGCTCGAGGGACCGGAAACCTGGGAAGACCGGAAAAAGCGGCGGATCCAGCGCAACCGCCCGTTCGGCCATTCCGACAGCCCGCCGGCGACGCTGTCTTCCTCGTCGTCGCAACCGGCGAGCCGGCCGGCACGGGTCCGGTGGCGCGGCTGACGGCTTAACCGGACGCGCCAAAAGAAAAGCCCGGCCGGGCCGGGCTTTTGCCGAGCGGGAGAAGCTCAGGCAGGCCGAGAAATTACTTCTTGGCCGGGGCCGAAGCGGCCGGCTTGGCGGCCGGGGCCGTGGCGGCCGGCTTGGCAGCCGGCTTGGCGGCCGGAGCCGAAGCGGCCGAGCCCGAAGCGGCCGGCTTGGCCATCGGCGCACCCTTCTCCGCATGGCTGGCGGCGAGCGCGCCGAGGCTGAATGCGGAGGCGGCGACGGCGATGATGAGGGTCTTCATTCGAGGGTTCTCCCGGGGGATGTTGTTGACGAGCGAGATTTGCTCGGGCTGACAACGCCCCGCCTCGACAAGCGGTTGACATCCGAAGAGGGTTATTCGAACCGGCCTTCCCGCATCCATTTGGTCGCGACCCATTTCTCCCCGGCGGTGACCGCGGCGCCGCCGTGCAGGGTGCGGGTCGAGGGGTGCGGCCGGTCGTAGCTGAAGAAGACGGCGTTGCCCTGGACCGGGGCGACCTCGATCCCGGCCTCCGGAAAGACGGTGGCGCCGCCGGCCTCGGGAGTGTTGAGGTAGCAGACGATCGAGGCCAGGCGCTGGCCGCCGCGCTTCAGGATCGCCGGCGTCCCGGGCTCGGCCGGGTCGAAATAGTCGTAGTGCGGCTTGTATTCGGCGCCCGGACGGTAGCGCAGGATCTGCAGGCCCTCGCCGTTCTCCAGCGGCCAATCGAGCAGCCGGGCGAGCCGCGCTTCCAGCCGGGCGCAGACCGGAAACTCGCCCGGCTGGAAGAACATGCCGTCGCTGGTGCGCGCCTCGTTGACCTCGCTCTCGCCGGTGCGGGTGGCGACCGTCTCCGAGCGCGACAGCCGGGTCCGCGCCAGGGCGATCAGCTCGGCGCATTCCTCGGCCGAGAGCAGGTCGCCGAAGACGATCACCCGCGGGTGGGTCATCGCCATCAACAGCGCGACCTCGCGGTCGCCGGCGGAGATGCGCGGCCGGGCGGCGCCGATGTCGCGGCCTGGCATCGGCCGGGCCGGCGCCGCGGCCGGGAGCCCCCCGGCGGCTTCCTCGCCGAGGGTCGTGGCCAGCGCGATCCGGGCGACCGGTTCCTCCCAGCCGCTGGCCTTCATCGCCTCGACCACGATCTCGGGCGAGTGGCCGGCCGCGGCCTGGGCGACGATCCAGTCGCGCAACTCCGGGGTGACGATCTGGGTGGGGGTACTGCTGCTCGTGCTCATCGCCCGCGAATTCTGCAGGAAGGGGGCGGGGCCCGTGCTTCGGCGGGTCGATCGGGGCGGCGGGCGCGCTGCTCCCTGCCCGGATCGTTCCCTCCTTCAGCGGAAGTCGCGGCTGCGGCTCACCAGCCCCTGGAGCAGCGGCGTGTGGTCGATCATCCGCGCCGCCAGCAGGTGCATCACCGCGTTGTCGCCCTCGCCCTGGCGCTGCCACTGGCCGTAGACGGTGAGCAGGGTCGCGCCGAGCAGCGGCTTCCTCTGCTGCTCGGCGACCCGCGGCCAGACGATGACGTTGACCGCACCGGTCTCGTCCTCGAGGGTAACGAAGACCGTGCCCTTGGCCGTTTCCGGCCGCTGCCGATGCGTCACCAGCCCGCTCGCCCGCGCCAGGCGGCCGTGCGGGAAGCTGCGCAGCCGCTCCGCCGTCTCGACCTTGAACTCCGAGAGCTTGCCGCGCAGCAGCGCCAGCGGATGGCGCTTCAGGGTCAGGCCGAGCGAGCGATAGTCGGCAAGCGTGGTCTCGGCCGCGCTCGGCGGCGCCAGCTGCACCGCCTCCTCGCCGGTGCGCGTGGCGCGCAGCATCTCGGTCGGCCGGGTATCGATGCCGGCCACCGCCCAGGCGGCCTGGTGGCGATGGCCGGTGAGGGCCTGCAGCGCATCGGCGCCGGCGAGCCCGGCCATCGCCTTGGCGTCGAGGCGGGCGCGCCGCGCCAGGTCTTCGACACCGGCGAACGGCGCCTCGGCGCGGGCGGCGACGATGCGCAGGGCGATGTCTTCGGCCAGGCCGGTGATGCGGTTGAGGCCGAGCCGCACCGCGCGCAGCGGTGCGCCCTGGCCGAGCGGGCCGACGGCGAGCTGCAGATCCGGCGAAGGCGGCCCGCCCTCGCCTTCTTCGAGCGCGCTCTCCCAGCCGCTGATCGTGACGTCGACCTCGCGCACCTCGACGCCGTGCTCGCGCGCGTCGCGCACCAGCTGCGCCGGCGCGTAGAAGCCCATCGGCCAGGCGTTGAGCAGGCCGCAGAGGAAGGCGTCGGGATGGTGCCGCTTGATCCAGCTCGAGACGTAGGCGAGCAGGGCGAAGCCGGCGGCATGGCTCTCCGGGAAGCCGTATTCGCCGAAGCCCTGGATCTGCTTGAAGATGCGCTCGGCGTACTCGGGCTCGTAGCCCTTCTCGACCATGCGGCCCACCAGCCGCTGGTGAAACGGCGAGAGGCCGCCGCGCCGCTTCCACGCCGCCATGGCGCGGCGCAAGGCGTCGGCCTCGCCGGGCGTGAAGTCGGCGGCGAGCATGGCGATCTGCATCACCTGCTCCTGGAAGATCGGCACGCCCTTCGTGCGGCCGAGCGCCGGCCAGAGCTCCTTGGGGCAATCGATCTCGCTGTCGGGGAGGAGCCGGTTCTTCAGGTAGGGGTGGACCATGCCGCCCTGAATCGGCCCAGGGCGGACGATCGCGACCTCGACCACGAGGTCGTAGTACTTTCGCGGGCGCAGGCGCGGCAGCATGCTCATCTGCGCCCGGCTCTCGATCTGGAACACGCCGACGGTGTCGGCGCGGCAGATCATGTCGTAGGTGGGCGTGTCGTCGTCG
>Ga0207691_10002961_pt1 | contig 16579 bp, 10 predicted proteins | sample KBSM13metaG_FD_184327 | JGI IMG/M metagenome (GOLD analysis project Ga0207691, IMG submission 184327) | Miscanthus rhizosphere microbial communities from Kellogg Biological Station, Michigan, USA - KBS M1-3 metaG (SPAdes) (version 2) | ecosystem: Host-associated > Plants > Roots > Rhizosphere >... | reverse complement strand
AATGGTCGTATTACGACATCGTCTTGCCGGTCTCGATCAGTGACTTGAGGTCGCTGAGGATCCAGTCCCATCCACCACCACCGTCGGTGCTGAAATTCGACTTGGTCGCCCGATCCATCATCGGCGCACCCGAGGTGTCGTGCGTGATAGTGAGGCGGCAGAAGCCGCCCGGCGTTGGTTCGATCTCGAAGGAGATGCGCGTGAAGCCTTCCTTCCGGTGTTCATCGTTGAACAGGAAGCGATAGGTCTGCACGAGCTTGAACGGCGGCTTCACCTCGATGACTTCGCCGTCGATGCCGACTTCGGGCAATCCAAAGGAACGCATCTTTTCGTTGGTGATGCAGCGGAATTTCCCGCCGGGCTTGAGCTCGTAGTGGCTGGTGCATCGATATCCGTATTTCCCACTCCATTCGGGACTGGTGATGTGGTCCCAGATCACACCCGGCTCGGCCTTGATGTAGATCTGGTGGATGTGCGTGGTCGAATTCAGTTCCGGCTTCAGGCTCGCTTGCGCAACGGGGGGCATTTGGCTTTCTCCAAAGTGGTTTTGAGATCCGCGAGCGCCGACAGTTCGCGCTCCTTGTATTTGTCGATCCAGCGGTCGTGAATCAGACGGATGGGCACGGCGTTCAGAAAATGAAGTTTTTCGCGGCCCTCACGTCGCGTGATGACGAGGCCCGCTTCTTCCAGCACCTTCAAATGTTTCATGACCCCAAAGCGGGTCATCGTCAGTTCCCACTCGAGCTCGCCGAGAGTCTGCCCATCGCGCTTGTGCAGCAGATCGAGCAGAAACCTGCGCGATGAATCCGCCAGAGCCTTGAACACGAGATCGTCGCTGATCATGGCGAGGACTATATGTGACCATTTGGTCACATGTCAAAGCCGGCGATTCCGACGGAGAAATCGACGAAAGTTCAGGGGTTTTTGGCCAGCTCCCGCAGTGCGCAGTCGAGCGTCTCATCGCGGCCTTCGCGCACGCCCGCGATCGTGTTCGGACACGCGACGTCGAGTTTCACGCCCACCTGCTGGGTCGGCGTGCGATCCGGATAAAACACGCCAATGCCGCTGATCCTCGTGCGGAATCCGCCGGGCAGATCGATCGGCGACACATTGCCGTCCGCGCCGGCCGTTTTCGTTCCGACGATTCGCGCACGCGGCGAGGCTCGCAGCGCCATCGCGGTGTATTCGGCCTGGCTGATGCTCGTCTCGTCGACGAGAATCATCACGCGGCCGCCAAAATGCGGCCGTGTGGGGGTCAGCGAAATCCGCGGGCCGAAATGAAATGCGCCAGGATTCGAAAGGTCCGGCATGGTGAAGACCACGAACGGGGTCGGCTCGTCGACCAGCAGATTGCCAAGCGCGTACACCACGTATTCCGCCGGGTAGTTGCGAATGTCGACGACGAGCGCCTTCGCGCCGGCAGCCTTGGCGATGTAGCCGGCCACGTCAGCAGCCTTGATCGACGAAAGCTTCAGATAGGCGACCTGCGGCGAGAGCATCTGAAAGGTTTCTCCCGCGCGATCGGCGCGCGCGTAGCTCTCGAGGCGCAGCGATTTCATGTCGACGCGTTGCGCCTCCAGTTTCAAATCGGCCTCGCGTTGCACACTGACACGAACCGGGCCACAGGCACCGCGTGTAAGGTTGCGCGCGATCGCGTTCATGCGGGACCACTCGTTGGACGCGCCATAAAGATCTCGTACCCGATTCGCAAGGTCGGTCACCGGTTTGTCGTCGAGAGATTGTAGGACGTCGCCCGCATGGAACAGCGTGGCGCCCGCATCGGCTGCCAGCAGCGCGTTCACGACGAACTGGCCCTCGCGATACCGCAGGCTTACCGGCAGTTGGCAGTCACCCGCGGGTTCCCGCACCGGCGGCTGATCATTCACATTCGCGTGGCCATCGTCGGCGCGCGCCACCAGCCTCATGAGCTCACGCTGGAACTCCGCGGCATCGAGCGGCCGCGCCGCGCGGGCCAACGTGTCCTTCAGCACCGCATCCCAGTCTTCATCGATGAGATTGCGGTACGGGGCCCAATACTCGACGATGTTCCAGAAGCGGAGGATCGCGAGGATCTGGAAACCTGCGTCCGGAAATTTGGTCGCGGGATAAGCCGGCTCGTTCTGGAAAACGGGATTCCCGACGTTCGGGGCGAGTGAGACGTAGAACTGCTGATACGGCACCCGACTCTGGAACACCGCCTGCAGGCGCTGGCTGAGCGCCTCCCCTAACCACTGGCCATCGTGGATCCAATCCACGTGCGGCGCGAGCTGCAGATCCTTCGGCTCGAGTGCCGCGCAGGTCTTGCACTTCTCGGGAGATCCGAGGGAATCGATCCAGTCGACCAGCAGGCGGCGCACGTCATCCTGACGCTTCGCGTCGAGAATCGCCGGCAGCCGGCGAAGCAGCTCGAAATCCCATTGCTTCTTGCCGCTCGTGACCGCCGGATGGTGGTACTTGAGGAAACCCCAGACCTTTGCCGTGAGGACCAGCGCATCGATCTGCGCAGCGCTGAGCGCGCTCACACTGAGGCCCGAGCCTGTATTGAATTGTTGGTCTTGTTCGAGCACCGCAGGCGCCCTCGCGACCCGTGCAACGTCGGCGATCGGTTTTCCATCGACGAACAACTGCAGATCGTCGGCCCACGATTTTCCGTTCCCGACCAATCGCACGCCGAACACGAGCGCGGTGGCATTGTCCCGCAAGGGAAATGAAATCGAATGGCTGCTCCAGGATTCGCCAACCTCCGGCGCGGCGCTCATGTCGACGAATGCAACGCCACCGCTGACATTGTCCTGGCGCAGCCAGAGGCTCGGCACTCCGGCCCCTTCACGCCGAAGCCAGCCGCGCAGTTCCACGGTCGCGCCTTTGAAGTCGATCGGCATGCCGGCAATGACTGTCGAGAATTGCCCGGCACTGCTCTCGGTGCGTTCGAGTCGCAACGACTGTTTGCCACCGTGTTTGTCACTCGCGTCGGCGAATACCGTGCCTGGCGGAAAGGAATTCCAGCCGCCAGGCCGGCCGTCCACCGGCGCCATCTCGAAACCCAACAGCTCCGGTGTCACCGGCGCGGGCGCCTGCGCGACAGCAGTGGCCGCCAGCAGGACTGCGACGGAGATGAAACCCGACGTGCTCCGCCAGCGCCTTGTCATCCGCTTCTCCCTATTCGAGCGTCAGTACGAATCCGCCGCGCGGGCGAATCGTGATTTCCTCGGCTGTAACGGTTTTCTCCGACGGAAAGGGTTCGCTCTTGAACCCAAGGAAGTCAATTCCGTCGGTGATGAGCGCGCCCTGTTTGCTCACGCCTAACGACTTGAGGTCGATCTTCACCTTGCGAGGCTGCCGGTCAGCGTTGATGCCGGCCACGTACCAGGTGCGGCCCGCGCGACGGGCGAGCACCACGTACTGCCCCGGAAAGCCGTCGATGAACTTCACGTCATCCCAAACTACCGGCACACGCTTGAGGAAATCGCGCACATACGGCGGCGCCTTCGCCATGCCCGAAGGCACCTCGGCGAAGTGCTGGATGCCGGACGTGAACAGCACCGAGGTCGCAAGCTCGAAGGCCGCCGAAGTCCGGCGCTCGACGATGTTATTGAGCCGATCGAGCACCACCGGCGTGAAATCCATCGGATCGAATACATTGCGCGCGAACGGCAGCATCGCATCGTGCGTCGGCGACTCTTCGGCGTTGCGCTGTTCGAAGGTGTTGTATTCGAGCCCGCGCACCGCTTCCATGGTCATGAGGTTCGGGTAGGTGCGCTGCCAGCCACGCGGCACCGTGGCGCCGTGGAAGTTCGCGACGAGGCCAATGCGGGCGGTGTCTTCGAGGATGTCGTGGTAGTACGCGATCGTCGATTGCGCATCGCCCGCGAAGAAGTCCACCTTCACGCCCGCGACGCCAATGTTCTTGATCTTCTGCAACTCGGCACGCCGGGTCGCGGAGTCGAACATGCGATCGCGCGGCGTCAGGGGTGTCGTGTTCCATTCGCCCGCCGAGTTGTACCAGACGAGGATCTTCACGTTCTTCGCGCGGGCATACTCGACCAGCTCCTTGAGGCCGTCGTAGCCGATCTGCCGGTCCCAGGCAGAATCCACCAGCGTGTATTGCCAGCTCATCTCCGCGGCATAGTCGATGAAGCGCTTCTGTACCTTCACGATCGTGTTGTCATCACCGAGCAGCGGCCAGCTCCAGGACGCCTTGCCGGGGCCGGACGCCGTGGTCTTGAAGCCCTTGGCAGGCGGATCGGCGAGATCCGTGCCGAGCGTGGACTCGACGATGCTCCTGAGACTGCCGATGACGACGAGTCGCCACGGCGTGACCCACGGCAGCGTGGATTCAGGCGTTACTGCGCCGCCGTTGCTGGTTTCCAGCGGCCCGGGGAAATCGATGAAGTATTCGCGGCTGCGGCGCGCGGCGAGAAGGCGCGAACCACAGTAGTTGCGGCGCAGGCCTGTTTCGCTGACCAGCAGCCAGGTGTCACCCCCTCCGACAGGGGAACGGAACAACGCCGGAAACACCCACGCGCCGCCCTCTAGCGAGGGCTGACCCACCGGGATGTCGCGCTCGTAGTATTCCTCGTACGAAGGATTCGATTCGTTCCAGCCGGAACGTGCCGGCGCGATCGGCTGCAGCCAGCCGCGCGTGCCCGCGAGAAAATTGAACGACGAGAGCTCACGGCTGATCTTGTGGGTGTTCGCATCGGTTTCAGGGAAAACGTACCGGAACGCAAAGCCATCGTTCGACACCTGGAACTCGATGTCGACGCGCGCGCCGGACGCGGCCTGCAATTCGAGCACGCGGCGGTTGGCGCGGTACACGCTGTTGCGTCGCTTGGAAGTCAGTAGTTCGTAGTGGTCATCCACCTTCGAAAGCTGCGCGACGCGTTTGCTGTAGTTCGCGGCGGGCGAAAGCCCGGTCGTGAAGTCCGCATCGTCGCGCAGCACGCCCAGGCGGGATCTGCCCAGCACGGGTTTGCCATCGAGACTGACGGTGTAGCCCGGCTGTCCGTCGTTGACCGACACCTCGACGAGCATGCGTCCGTCGGGACTTGCGATGCCGACCGGATCGAGCGACGCTGCGGAAACCGGATTCGCGAACGCGAACACCGCGAGGAGTGACCAGCGCAATACCGACATGCAACCCCCGAAAAGGCGCAAGCCTAGCAGCTAACATCGGACGCAAGTCTCGCGCCGCGCAGGCGGCTGGCGCGTCACGGTGTCCCGGGGGGGAGTGAACACCGTGACGGCTAGCCCGAGGACTAGTCCTCGTTTTCACTACACCAGTCTTGCGGCTCCGGCCTCGAGCAATGCGTGCGCGGCATCGGCGAAAGTGCGGCCGAGATCGCGGTCCATCGCAATCACGGCCGACTGTTGAAACTGTGTGCCCATGACGATGAGGTCGGCGCCGCTCAACGAATCCGAGAACCACGGCGGAGCGGGCCACGGCAGCGGCCAGCGGATGTGCATGCCATTGCCGCAGATTTCGTCGACGAACTTCGCCACGTGACCGCCGACGATGATGATTCCGCGCTCGCCACCGGGCCTGGGGATCATGTCGGCGATTTCCGCGACCACGATCATGCGTTCGGTGAATTCCTGGATGACGGCAGCCAGGAAAGTCGTCCTGGGCGGCAACGCCTGCGGATTCAGCGTGGCCTGCGAATGCGGATCGCCGCCGATGACATCCCAGATTTCCGGATGCTTTTCCGCGATGACCCGCCAGAGATAACCGGAAGGCCCCGCACCGATGACGGATCGCTCCAGGGCACGGCGTATGTAGGGATCCAGGGGTCCCGGGGGGTTGTCCGGGCCGTCAGGATTGGGATAACCCGTGGTCAACTGGCTAACTAAAGCCGTCAATGCCCGGGCAGAAAGATGCTTTGGCGGAGCCTTGGTCATGGGATCAACCGGCCCGATGCTGCGTTGCGCGGATACGTTCATCGCTGTACCTCCTGGCGTCGTCATTGGTGTTGTTGGGGCCGGAGGTTCGCCCGGCGGTGGCCCAAAGACGATGGACGGACGCTGATCCAGGGCTGACTTGTCTATGATTCAGCCTCCCAATTCCCGGATGAGCATGGACAAGCGCGAAATCAGGTTCGACGGCTGGACGGTGAACCTCGATTCGGGGCTAATCACACGGGATCGCAACACTTCCTGGCTCCAGGACCAGCCGCTGCAGATCCTCGAGGAACTGGTCAGCCGACCCGGCGAGGTCGTGACGCGTGAACAGCTCATCGCGCGCCTCTGGCCGAAGGGGGTCGTGGAATTCGACACGGGGCTCAACAGCGCCGTGCGCAAGCTCCGCGTCGCATTCGGCGATGACGCCGACACCCCGCGGTACATCGAGACGCTGCCCCGCAGGGGCTATCGGTTCATCGCTACGCTGGACGGTCCTACCGCTTATGGACCGATGAAAGGCATCCCGACCCTTCCCTCTCAGTACATCCCCACTTCTTTCGAAACCGGCCTCGATCTGGGACGCCGGGCGTCAGACCGGCGTGCGCCCATCAGGCGCATGGTGGTCGGGTTCGGCAGCATCCTGGCCGCCGTGGTGCTGGCCGTCGTGGCGTGGCGTATGCCCGGCAGGCTTTTCCAGGTCGACGCGGTGGTCGAAGCGCTGCCCACCATCGTCGTGCTGCCGCTGGTCGACATGAGCGTGAATCAGTCCGAGCAACCGCTGTGCGACGGCCTGACTGAGGAATTGTCGAACTGGCTGGCGCATATCCCCACGTTGCGCGTCGTCGCACGGACCTCGGCGTTCGCCTTCAAGGGACAGAACCAGGACGTGCGCAGGATTGCCACGACACTCGGCGCCACCCACGTGCTCGAAGGCAGCCTGCGGCGCTCCGGCGACCAGTTGCGCATCACCACCCAGCTCATTGCCGCGGATGACGGGGTCCATCTCTGGTCGAGGTCCTTCGACCTGCCCATCGGCGACATCTTCCAGATCGAGGATACGGTCTCGCGCGCGGTAGCGGAGGCGTTGCACCTGACTCTGTCGGCCGCGACAGCGCAGCAGTGGGCGCAGCGCGAGCCGGAAAAGATGGAAGCGCTCGAGCTCTACCTGTTAGGCCGTGCGCGCCAGAACCGGCGTACCGCGGAAGACAACCTCAAGTCCATCGAATACTTCAGACGTGCGGCGACCGTCGATCCGCAGTACATCCCGGCGCTCACCGGGCTCGCCGAGTCGCTGCTCAATGGTTTGTCTCTCAACCGTACGCCGCTCGAGGACGTGCAGCTCGAAGTCGAGCCGCTCATCGATCGCGCCATGAAGCTCGGCCCGAATCAGCCCGAGGTGATCGCGGTCAAAGGCTGGCTGCTCACCGAGGAGTTCAGGTTCGATGAAGCCTTGCCGCTGTTGTTGCGCGCCACGAAATTGAACCCCAACGACGCTGCAAGCCATCGCTTCCTCGGCAATCTTTACGATCGGCGTGCGCTGCCGAAGGAGGCTATGAAGCACTTTTCGGCGGCCGCGAACCTCGATCCGATGGACTTCATCTCGCATGTGTTCCGCTGCATGCAACTCATCGATCTCCACGAGTTTTCCGAAGCATCGGCGGCGTGCAAGCGCGCGCGTGAACTGGACGCGACGAACTTGTGGGGCCCGCTGACGACAGCCTGGATCGCACGCGCGCAGGGCAAGACCGATGAGGCGCTGCAGTGGCTCGACGCGGCATACAAGCTGCAGCCGCAGGACACCGCCATCGGCGAGCAGCGCATCGAACAACTGCTGATCAAGGGGAAAATCGCCGAAGCGCGCACCGTGTGGAGCGCCTTGCCTGACGGCAACAGTTTCCCCGGAGCGGCACGTGAGGCGCCGATCATTTATGTCGAAGGCGGGCGCGAGGCAATCAAGGCCTGGCTGGCGAAACAGGCGATGGCGGAGAAGGCAGGTACCGGCGCCGAGCTAGCATGGCTCGCGCACCTGCAACTCATCAGCGGCGATGCGGCGGCGGCGCGCGCCACGCTCGAACACGCCGAGCGCATTCTGCCGCTGTCGACCGCGGACATGTTCGACGGCAGCCAGATCCGGTTTGAATATTCCGCAGCGCTGATTCGTGCGGGCGTCGAACTTCAGGGCGGTGGTGACAAGGCGCTGGCCGCCGAGATCCTGCATCGATTCGATCGCATGCTCGATGACTACGAAAACAACGGCGGCAGGCACTTTGGGCTGTATGCGTTGCGCGCCCAGTCATTCGCACTGCAGGGCAGGATGCAGGAAGCGCAGGAAGCGCTGAACGTCGCCTGGAAGAGCGGTTGGCGCGCGACGTGGCACACCAACATGGACTCGACGAAGATGGGACTCGAGATCCCGAAGTAGTTGCTAGTTTTTTGGTGGTGGTCGTACGCCCGGCGGCATCGCATCACTCCCTTGGTGAATCAACCGGGGTTGTACGCCGCGTGAGCCTGCCAAGCAAGGTCCCGATTCCCAGTCCCGTCGCAAAGTAAAGCGTCAGCGCGGTGTAGTACAGCTCACTAACATGCGCAACAGCCCACTCGCCCGGCAGCAATTGCTTGCGCATTACGTTCCAAATGACGACGCTCAGCGCCATCACCATGACCGAGTAGACAGGCCAGCGAAAATACGCGCGGCGATCGGCGCGCATCAGCAGCAGGCCGATGAGCATCCCGCCGGCGGTGAGTCCGTACGCTATGAACAGCTCGCGCATCTGGGGAGTGACGCTCACCGGCGCACCCCGGCAATGCGGAAGTGCTGCCCGCAGCCCTGGTCCCGCCGCTTCACGGCCGCGCAGTCGAGCGGGGTCCGGGGAGCACCGTTAGGCCCGTCGTTGTCCACGCACTGGCGTACTTCGATGAGATGCGGCTCCGCCGAGTGCGCACCCCGCAGCACCCGGCAGTGAAAGGTCAGCGTGGCACCGATGCCGGGGTGAAACAGGTCCGCGGTCTGGCGCAGCTCGGCAGCGGTGCTCTCTTCGCCCGCCAGAGTAGCTAGTCTGGCGCCGAGCGCCGCGTCGATGTCCCGCGCGAGATCCAGCGCGTACTGAAAGTACTCATCGTCATCGAGACCGCTGCAGCCGCCGTGCTCGCGCCACTCGTGTTCATGCAACCCGTCGGCCATTCCCGGCATGAAATCCTTGAGTTGTTGCGCGAGCGCCGGGTCGAGCCCGAGTGGCGCCGTAGGGCAATCGTGCGGATAGGTTCGCGGTTCATTGCGTTCGGGCCACAACCCATGGATCACGAGAGGCCGGTGAACGGCGATGCGGCACTCCGGTTCGTGCGTATGGCCGTCGTTGCAGAAAGCCGAGTGAACTGTCAACGCCATTAGATAAAAGTCGAAGGTGGCGTGTGCGGTAGCGGTAGCAGCGTGCTTCGCCGCGGCTGGTTCAGGGCGAACCGGCAGTGATTTGTCGGCATCTTTCGGCACAAACCACGCAATCAGCGCGCCAACCAAAGCGAGGGCAATGGCGGCCCAGGTTTTGCGCTTCGTTTTCGGATTCACGGCCACGAGAATACGCTGACTCCATATATAGTTCGCAAACCTGCAAGCCCTTTCATTTCATCATCGGGATCCCATGAAACCTTCCGTTCTCATTTCCCGCGTCGCTGTCCTGTTGATTGCCGGCGCATCGGTCGTGTCCGCACAGACGCTGGAACTCCAACCGGCCGAGCGACTTCCCACTCCCGTCATCGATGCCGCATCAGATGACGCGACGTTGGCACTCAAGCGCTTCTCACTGCCCGCGGGCTTCGAAGCAAAGCTCTGGGCGGCCGAACCCATGCTCGCAAACCCGGTGGCGTTCGATTTCGACGAGAAGGGACGGCTGTTCGTCTCCGAGACCTACCGTTATCGCACCAGCGTGCTCGACATCCGCGACTACATGGGCATGCTCGAGCTCGACCTCGCCTCGCGCACCATCGAGGATCGCGTCGCCCTGCATCACAAGGTGTTTGGCGCCCAGGCCAAGGACTTCGCGATCGAGGGCGAAGTGGTCCGCCTGGTCGAAGACACCAACGGCGATGGCGTCGCTGACAAGAGCCGCGCATTCGCCGACGGATTCAACACCGAGCTCGACGGCATTGCCTCGGGCGTGCTCGCGCGCCACGGCAAGGTGTGGTTCACCAACATCCCGAGCCTGTGGTTGTTAGAGGAAGGCGCCGACGGCAAGGTGAAGCGCGACGAGCTGCTGCGCGGCTTCGGCGTGCGCTACAACTTCACCGGGCACGATTTCCACGGCCTCGCGCTGGGCCACGACGGCAAGATCTACTACTCGATCGGCGATCGCGGCACGCACGTGACGGGCAAGGAAGGTCAGCTGGTCGATTTTCCGGATGAAGGCGCGGTGTTCCGCTCCAATCCCGATGGTACGGAATTCGAAATGGTTGCCCATGGCCTGCGCAATCCGCAGGAGCTGGTGTTCGACGAACACGGCAACCTGTTCACCGGCGACAACGACAGCGACCAGGGCGACATGGAACGCCTCGTGTACCTGGTCGAAGGCGGCGACAGCGGCTGGCGCGTCGGCTACCAGCACGCACCCATGGGCAAGGGTGGCCCCTGGATGCGCGACGGCTTGTGGAAGCCCGCGTTCCCCGGCCGCCCTGCCTATCTACTGCCGCCCATCTGCAACATCGAGGACGGCCCGTCCGGCCTCACCTACTATCCGGGCACCGGCCTCGACCCGAAGTACGCCGGTCATTTCTTCATCACGCACTTCAAGGGCAGCATCGCGCGCAGCGGCATCCAGACCTACACGCTGAAGCAGAACGGCGCCACGTTCGCCCCCACCAGCAGCCAGCAGTTCATGGGCGGCGTGTTGCCGACCGATGTCACGTTCGGTCCGGACGGCAAGCTGTACCTGCTCGACTGGGTCGATGGCTGGCCAAAGTCCAACAAAGGCCGCGTCTACAGTGTCTCGCCGCAGAAGCCGGATCCCGCGCAGCTCAAGCTCAGCGCCGATCTCGCCAAACTACTGGCGGCCGGCTTCAGGGACCTGGACACGGCCACGCTGCAGGGTCTGCTGTCGCACGTCGATCGCCGCGCGCGGCTCGAAGCGCAGCTCGAGCTGGCGTCACGCGGTGAGAGCAGCGTGAAGGTGTTCACCACCGTCGCCAACGACAAGGCGGCGAAGCCACTGGCACGATTGCACGCGGTGTGGGGCCTCACGCAACTCGGTCGCAAGAACGCGAAGGTCGGCCCAACGCTTGCGAAGCTGCTCGACGACCAGGACGCGGAAGTGCGCGCCCAGGCGGCGAAAGGCCTGGGCGACATCAAGTTTGCGAAGGCGCAGGCAACACTCGTGAAGAAGCTCACCGATGCCGAACCTCGCGTGCAGTTCTTCGCCGCCCAGAGTCTTGGCAAACTCAAGGATGCGAAATCCACCGAGCCTCTGCTCGCGCTGCTGCGCGCTGCCGACAACAGGGACCCGTACCTACGGCATGCGGCGGCGCATGCGCTCGCGAGCATTGGCAAGAATGCCGCGCTCGATGCGGGCGTGCAGGACACTTCCGCGGCCGTGCGACTCGGCGTCGTGCTGGCGTACCGTGAACTGCGCGATGCGAATGTCGCCTGGTTCCTCAATGATTCCGATGCCTACGTCGCGCGCGAAGCAGCCATAGCCATCAACGATGCGCCGGTCGAAGCGGCATTTCCGGCGCTCGCGGCGAAACTCGACGGCGCGCCGATCAACGACGAGCCACTCGTGGAACGCAGCATCAATGCACACTATCGGCTCGGTACCGCCGCCAACGCCAAGGCGCTGGCGCAGTACGCCACACGTAATGGCGCCAACAGCACCATGCGCGCCGAAGCATTGACTCAGCTCGGCCTGTGGGGTGCGCGGCCCCAGCGCGACCGCATCGTCGGTATCTACCGGCCGCTGAAAGCCGCTGCGGCCAAGGATGCTGCCGACGCACTGGTGCCTGTTCTGCCGAAAGTGCTCGGCCAGGGACCGGAAGACGTGCAATTGGCCGCAATTGCGGCCATCGGCAATCTGTCTCTCGGCGAAGCATCGAAGACTTTGATCGCGACCGTGGCCGATGAAGAGGGACGCGAGGCGGTCCGTGTCGGCGCGCTCAAGGCGCTCGAGGCACTCGGCGGCGAGGGTGTGATGACCGGCATTCACGAGGCCGAGAAATCCAGCAACTCCGCGCTGCGGCTGGCGGCGCTGCAGATCGCGGCGAAGCGCTCGCCGCAGAGCGCGCTACCCATCGTGCGCCGCCTTTCGACCAGCAACTCGGAAGCCGAGCAACAAGCCGCGTTCATGGCGATGGGACAACTGAAGACCGCGGAAACACCGAAGCTGCTGGTTGCCGCTCTCGACCAACTCGCCGCTGGCAAGGTGGCACCCGGAGCACAGCTCGAGCTGATCACGTCGGCGGAAGCCAGTGATGCGCCGGAAGTGAAGGCGCGCTGGGCCAAACAGCAGGCCGCCTGGACTGCGAGCGGCAATGCGCTCGCGCCGTACGCGTTTGCGCTCGCGGGTGGCAATCCCAATCGCGGCGCCCGCGAGTTCTTCCAGAACCAGGTTCTGCCCTGCGCGCGCTGTCACAAGGTGAATGGCGAGGGTGGTGAGGCCGGTCCCGAGCTCTCACTCATCGGCAAACAAAAGAGCAAGGAGTACCTGCTCGAATCGATCCTCAAGCCGAGCGCTCACATTGCCGCGGGCTTCGACAACGTGACGATCTCGCTGAAGAATGGGCAGACCGAAACCGGTTCGCTGGCGAGCGAATCGCCGACGGAGATCGTGCTCAAGCGTGCCGACAACACGACGACGACGATCGACCCGAAACAGGTGAAAGAGCGCGTGACCGCGCCGTCATCGATGCCCGAGATTTACGCGCAGGTGCTCACGCGCGCGCAATTGCGCGACCTGGTCGCGCTGCTCAGCGTGCTGACACGCACCGATCGGCCGGATGGCGAAGCGGCGTTCGGCCAAAGCAATCGCGCGATGAGCTCGGTGACGAAAGAATCGAGCGCCGGTGGGCACCCGTAGGATCTCGCGACGCGGCGTCCTCGCAACGGCGCTGGCGGCGGGTGTCGCAGGCAGCGTTCACGGCGAGGAGCGGAAAGTGGCCAAGGCAGCAAGCTTCGATTCTGTCGTCGTTGGCGCCGGCGTGTTTGGCACCTGGACCGCCTGGCATCTGCGCAAGGCCGGTCAGCGCGTGTTGCTGCTGGACGCCCTCGGCGCGGCACATTCGCGCGCCTCATCCGGCGGCGAGTCGCGCCTGACGCGCGGCTCGTATGGCCGTGACGAGATCTACACGCGCATGGCGTTCGACTCGCTCGCGCAATGGAAGTGGCTGTCGGATCTGGCCGGGTTGCCCATCCTGCACCGCACCGGCGTGGTGTTCTTTTTCCAGAAGCGCGAGCCCTACGTCGACCAGTCGCTCGAAGTTCACCGGCGCCTGAAGCTCCCCACCCAGGAACTCGATCGCGCCGCGCTCGAGCAGCGCTACCCGCAGGTCTTCTGGAAGGACATCGAGGTCGGACTGCTCGAGCCGGACTTCGGCGTGCTCATGGCGCGCCGTGCGGTGCAGACCCTGGTGAAGCAGTTCGTGAAGGCCGGCGGCGAATACCGCATCGCCGCGGTCAAACCACCCGACGCATCGAAGCCGCTGACATCGATCGAGCTGTCTGACGGCTCGGCGATTTCGGCCACTAACTACGTGTTCGCCTGCGGTCCGTGGCTGCCGAAGGTGTTTGCGCATCTGCTGGGTCCGCGCATTTTTCCCACGCGCCAGGAAGTGTTCTTCTTCACGCCGCCCGCGGGCGATTCGCGTTTCGGCCCCGAGCAACTGCCGGGCTGGGCCGATTTCAACAACGGCGACATCTACTACGGCATGCCCGATCTCGAAGGGCGCGGTTTCAAGATCGCGCATGACAGGCATGGCCCGCCCATCGACCCGGATCGCGGTGACCGCGTCGCCTCGCCCGGCGCGCTGTCCGACGTACGTGCGTACCTGGCGAAGCGATTTCCCGCGCTCGCAAATGCCGCGCTCAACGAAGAACGCGTCTGCCAGTACGAAAACAGCAGCAACGGTGATCTGCTGATCGACCGGCACCCCACTGCGGCGAATGTGTTGCTAGTCGGCGCAGGCAGCGGCCACGGGTTCAAGCATGGCCCCGAGGTCGGGCGTTACGCGGGCGAGCTGCTGACGGGCAAGCTCAAGAACGTGGAGCCGCGCTTCAGCCTGAGCTCGAAGGAAGAGCAGCAGAATCGCGCGGTACACTAGCCTAGAAGTTCATGTGGAAGTTCACGCCGATCGTGCGCGGCGGATTGGTGAGATAGCCGACACGCGCGCTGCGGCCGCGCTCGCGGTCGATGGACATGAACGCTTCTTCATCCCACAGATTGTTGATGAATATCGCAGCCTCCCAGCTATCCGTGCGCATGCCCCAGCGCAGATTGCCGATCTCGTAGGACGGCAGCTGCGCATCGAAGGGAACGGTCACATCCTGGATACCCGGCGCCACGGGATCACCGTCGACATTGCCGAGATTGATGAGGCGCGCGGAACCCGCCGGTCGCGTGGCGGAATTGGAGATCAGCCCAAAGTCGGGTTCCTGGTCGGCAAGCTGGGTGTATGACGAGCCGACGTGCTGGAACGTGAATCGCAGGTAGCTCTCGATCGATGCCGTCATCGACCAGTTGTAAGCGACGTTCGCCACCGCTTGCAGCTCGGGCGACGTCGGCAGGCGATTGCCGTCGCGAATGCCGGCGATAGGCTGTCCACTCGCGAGCTGTGATTCGGTGATTTCCGCGTCGATGAATGTCGCCGAGACGCCGAAGTCCCAGTGCGTGTCCGGCCGCACATACATTTCGAACTCCGCGCCCTTCGAGGTCGAGTCGGCATTGAGGATGATGCGCGACGAACATGAACCTGCGTCGGCGATCACCTGCAGGCCGTCGATCTCGCTCATGAACACGGCGGCATTGAACGTGACGCGGTCGTCGGCCCAGCGCGTCTTGGTTCCCAACTCGTAGTTGAGCACCGTTTCGTCGCCCCAGTTCTCATGGCCGCTGTAGGTCACGAGATCCGCAGGCGAACACAGCGTGACGTTGAGCGGATCGTTGATGCCGCCCAGGCGAAAGCCTCGCGCCACCTGCGCCGTGAACTGCACGTCGCTGTTGGGACTGTACGCCAGGATCACGCGCGGCGAAAAACCATCGGAGCTCGTCGAGCCGGGCACGTCCGTGTATCCCTGGTCGGCAAACAAACCCGCGAACGTCAGCGTACGGTCCTCGTTGAAGTCGTAATAGCGCAGGCCACCGGTCAATGCCCAACGCGGGCTGAAGCGGTAGGTGGCTTCGCCGAACACACCAAACTGTTCGAAGTCGTAGTTGAGATCGGAGAAAAACGGCGTGTCGGGTGGCGAGCCGAAGTCCGAGCTGTCCGCGCCGACCAGTGATTGCGTCAGCGCGTCATATCCGGGCGTGGGCAGGTTCTGGCCGTACTCCCGGTCGTACTGCTGATAGAACACGCCGGCCACCCACTGGAAAGCGCCTTCACCCAACGATGCGAAGCGAATTTCCTGGCTCAGCACCTGAAGATCGGTGGTGTCGATCAGCGGCGAATCGAGACGCGCCTGCGCATCGGTGCCACCGAGATCCTTGGTGACGCTGCCCGTGAGCTGGCTCGCATCACGCACCACTTCGACGGTGCGATCGGTGTAGGAAGTGACTGCCGTCATGCCGACGCGGCCGAAATCGAAGTCGAGCTTGAGATCGGCGAGCATGAACTCGTCGGTCAGGCCCTCGCGAAACTGCGTGACCTGGCCGCGCTCGCCCGGCTCCACCGCCGGTTCGGTGGTGGTGTAGACATTGCCGAGGATGTTGTAGGCATCGACACGCGGATAGCCGTCGGTCTCGAGCTTCTGATACACCACTCGCGGCGTGATGGTGAAGGTGTTACTCGGCTCGAAGCGGAATGCGATGCGACCGCCGGTGCGCGTGCCGCTGTTAACGTCTCTGCGCACGTCACGGCCCGGGTAATACGAATCGATGAAGCCCGCAAGCTCGCTGTGATAACCCACCACACGCATCGCGGTGTTTTCGCCGACCGGCACGTTGATGCTGCCACGCACCGAGCCGCCGAAATCGCCTTCGGTGACATCGTTCAGCGTGAGGTCGACGGAACCTGCGAACTCACCGATGTTCGGTTGCGCGGTGATGTAGCGCACCGTGCCGGACGAAGAACCTGCGCCGAACAGCGTGCCCTGCGGACCACGCAGCACCTCGATGCGATCGAGGTCATACAGATCGAGATCCGGGGTGAACAATGCGATGGAAACCGGCGACTCATCTAGATAGATGCCGACGGATTCCTTCACACCCGCCTGGTCTCGAACTACCTGGCCGGCACTGATGCCGCGGATCGCGACCTGGCTCTGGCCGGGTCCCAGATCGGTGATGTAGAGGCCCGGCACATTGCGCGCCAACTCGACGATGTTGGTCGCGCCCGACTGTTCGATGTCTTCTGCCGTCAGCGCCGCGACCGAGAACGGCACATCCTGCAGGTTGGTGGCGCGCTTCTGCGCCGTAACGATGATTTCTTCGGTGACATCTTCTTCGGTCGGTTCCGGCGTCTGCGCAACAGCCGTGATCGGGACGATGACGAG
>Ga0207691_10002960_pt1 | contig 16587 bp, 12 predicted proteins | sample KBSM13metaG_FD_184327 | JGI IMG/M metagenome (GOLD analysis project Ga0207691, IMG submission 184327) | Miscanthus rhizosphere microbial communities from Kellogg Biological Station, Michigan, USA - KBS M1-3 metaG (SPAdes) (version 2) | ecosystem: Host-associated > Plants > Roots > Rhizosphere >... | reverse complement strand
GAGGCGACTTTCGCCGAGCTCGGTCAGGAATCCGCCCTCGACCAGGACCGCGGGGATTTTCGTCAGGCGCAGCACCGCGAAACGGGCGCGTTTAATCCCGCGGTCGTACTCGGAGAAATGCCCAACGACCGAATGATGAACGCACATCGAGAGCGCAAGGCTTGGGGCGTCGACCGGGCTGCCGGCCTCCATGTTCATAAACCGTAGCGCGAGCGCGTCGTCTCCAGTGGACGGCGCGCCGCGCGGCGTAAGTGAGAAAATTTCGAAGCCCTGGGCAGCCGGATTCGCGTTGGTGGCGTTGAAGTGAATGCTGACGAAGATCGAATCTTTGGCGGCGTTCGCGATCCGGGCCCGCAGTTCCAGCGGCACGAAGATGTCGCTGTTGCGGGTCATTTTTACCTTGATTCCCTTGGCTTCGAGGAGCGGCTTGATGTCGCGGGCGACGTCGAGGGCAAAATCCTTCTCGCACCCGTAACCGCTGGTCGCGCCCTTGTCGTAGCCGCCGTGGCCGGGGTCGAGCACGACAGTCTTGAATTGCCCAAGGTTCAGGATCATCTGCGGGCGCAATTGTGGCTCGAGCGTCTTTGCCAGATCGACTCGCGAGACGAGGTACTTGCCGTCCTTTTCCATGACTGGAAAGCAGAGCCAGCTGCGCACGCCGTTGATCATTACTTCACGGCTATCGAGCTGGAACTCGACGGAGTTCGTGCCGCTGTCGATGCGAATACGCTTTTCCACCGGGCTGCCGCCGGACGGGAAACCGTAGAAATTCGCAATGTTATCGACCGTGAGGTATTCGCGCCCCCCGATTTTGACGATTTGCCAATCGGAAGCCGCAGGCACACCACGCGCGAGAGCGAGAAGTGTCAGGACGGCGAGGAAGAGTTTCCTCCAACTGAGCATGGCGGCGATTATGGAGTAGGTCGTGTCTTCGGGCAACGAAAATCATGGCTCTCCGTAAAAACTCAGCGGCAAACACAGCCGACCGAATCGCTTGCTCCGTAAGTCAGTCGTATGCCAGCGAAATCCAAGAAACAGCAAATGGCTGCCGGGGCGGCGCTTGCCGCCAAACGAGGCGAGGCGAAAAAATCTTCGCTCAAGGGCGCGTCAAAGGGAATGGCCAAATCGATGAGCACAAAGGAACTCAAGGAAATGGCCGGCACGAAGCGCAAGGGGTTGCCGACGAGAAAAGTCAAAAAGAAGTAGAGGTCCCGCACGTCCACGATCGTGCCTTGAGAAATCGGACCTGCAGAAGCACGCCCTCCGTCAGTAATCGTGCAGCCAGCCGGCACGACGGAGTAGTTGCTTGAAGTCAGGATCGTCTGCCGAGATGGGCGGAAGCCAGAGGCCGAGCCGATCGCGTTTCCACCAGAGCCCCTGCGAATTCGGCCTAACGAATGAGTAGCGATACAAAACGGCGCGAATGTATCGCGGCGGCTTTCCCGGGAATGGATTCGATCGGAAAAGGCCGACCGCTCCAGGATCGTTGTCGAGCAATTTCCAGATCAGGTTGAGCGTCCATGGATATTGGTTAGGCGAACCCATGGCCGCGAACCACATTTGCCAGTCGAGTCGAAGCTGATACGGCGCGACCTGCGGCGGACGCTCGTCGAGCGCAACCGGCAGGCCTTTATAGGGATACGGTTTCCAATTCGCGCTGTCGTTAGGCTCGCGGTCGTCCGTGCCTTCGAAGACGACATTGAAACGCTCTTTCCCGACCGCGCCGAAGGCTCCGTAGGTGTTGACCAGATCGAGTGGATCAAATGATGTGTTCATGATCTGGTGCGACGAGAAAATGTTCATGACCGGCTGAATGCTGAGGAATGCGACCAGCGCCGCGACCGCCCACGAGGTCCCGAGCATCGGTCGGGAAATGACCGCCGCTGCCTGTGCGGCCTGCGCCCGGTTCGTCAGGCGGCGGGGCAGGACTTTGGCCCAGGCTCGATCATCGAAGCAGGCGAGCGCGGGAATGATCGTGAGCCAGTTGAGAAACGACAGGTTGCCTCCGAGCGCAATCGTGATTTGGAAGCCGACGATCACGATCCCGGCGATGTTTCGCCCGAGACGCGGCCAGAAGGCGAACCACGGAGCGACCAGTTCCGCGAGATGATTGAAGAGCGTCCCCACGCGCAAAGCGCCGCGTGGGAGGAAATGAAACCAGCGACTCATCCCGTTCGGGATCGGCTGCGTCTCGAAGTGATAATAGAGCGCAGTCAGATCGCGCCAGCTTTGGTCGCCGCGGATCTTGATCATCCCGGCGCCGAACATGATCCGGAAAATGAGCGCGCGAAAAAGCCAGATAATGACGAGCGGCGGCGGGCGCCGCGGGAAGGGCCGGCCATCGAGGAGCGGACAAAGAAAAATAGCGAGGAAACCGGTTTCGAGAAGCTGCACTTCCCAGCCGTAGCCGTACCAATCCTGGCCGACGTGGACGAACGACATGTAAAGAATCCAGAGCAGGGCGAGGAGGAGCGCGTTTCCATAGCCGCAGGCCACGACGCAGGAAAGGGCGAAGCCAAGCCAAGCCGTGAGGACGAGCGCGTGGTCGGAATGGTTGAGCCAAAAGAGCGACGGCAAGCGAAGAAACCCGCCTAACGATCCACCGAGCACGCGGCTGACCTGATCGATGAAGTTGCCGAGCGGGAGGAGTCCGTCCGAACCGATGAGCGGCAGGATCTGGTTGGCGGCGACAAGAAAGGCGATCGCGTAAACCACGCCGAGCAGTCGCAGGATGATAAAGCGCGTCACCCAGTAGGTGCCGCGGTCGGGCAGAGCGCGCTCCCAGTTTTCCAGTTTCACCCTAACGAGACCGTCGCGGTGGCGACGCGTGGATTCAACTTCTCGAGTCCATCCGCCCGCCCGGGCCGGTGCTCGCTTCGCTCCTAGGCGAGGGCGGTCGCCTTTAGGCCGGCGCTCCGCTCAATCCGCCGGGCAGCGGCCGCGTCACGTCGGGCGCCACAACCACCTGCTTAGGCGGCTTCTCCGGCGCGAGTTTCGGGCCGGAGGGCGGCGGCGGTCCGGGCGGCGGATTGATCAATCGGCCGTGTTCGATCACTTCCCGAATCTGCACGCCATCGAGAGTCTCATATTCGAGCAACGCCTTCGCGATAACTTCAAGTTTTTCCCGGTTGGCGAGCAGAATGTCCTTCGCGCGGCCATAGGCATCATCGACCAGCTTGCGCACTTCCTGGTCAATCTGTTCGGCAGTGGCTTCGCTGTAATCGCGGGCCCGCGAGATGTCGCGGCCGAGGAAGACGTAATCTTCGTGCTCGCCGTATTCGACCATCCCCATCTTGTCGCTCATGCCCCATTCGCAAACCATCTTGCGCGCGAGCCGCGTCGCCATCTGGATGTCGCCGCGGGCGCCACTGGTCACGTCGCCGAAGACGATTTCCTCCGCGACCCGGCCGCCCATGCTGACGACAAGATCGTCGAGCAGTTCGTTGCGGCGTTGCGTATACTTGTCCTCGAGCGGGAGCCACATGGTCGAGCCTAACGACGGCCCGCGCGGGATGATTGTCACTTTGTGCAGCGGTTCGGTAAATTCCAGGAGCTCGAGTAATAAGGCGTGCCCGGCTTCGTGATAGGCGGTGTTGGTCTTTTCCTTTTCGCTCAGCGCAAGGCTGCGCCGCTCCTTGCCCCAACGCACTTTGTCGCGCGCTTCCTCGAGTTCGGCCAGCGTGATTCCCTTGAGGCCGCGACGCGCCGCGAGGAGGGCGGCTTCATTGATCACATTGGCCAGCTCCGCACCGGAGTAACCGGGCGTGCCACGCGCAACGACGGCTAGGTCGACGCCTTCGGCCAGCTTCACCTTTTTGGAGTGAACCCGCAGGATTTCTTCACGGCCTTTCACATCCGGAAGATTGACGGTTATCTGGCGATCGAAGCGGCCGGGGCGTAACAGCGCCGGATCGAGCACGTCAGGACGGTTAGTGGCCGCGATAATGATGACGCCTTCCTGGGTATCGAATCCATCCATCTCGACCAGGAGCGCATTGAGGGTCTGCTCGCGTTCGTCGTGACCGCCGCCGACCCCGTGGCCACGATGCCGGCCGACCGCGTCGATTTCGTCGATGAAAATAATGCAGGGCGCGGATTTCTTGCCCTGTTCAAACATGTCGCGCACCCGGCTCGCGCCGACGCCGACGAACATCTCGACAAAGTCCGAACCGCTAATGGAAAAGAAGGGCACGTCCGCTTCACCGGCGATGGCGCGGGCGAGCAGTGTCTTGCCTGTGCCGGGAGGGCCGACGAGGAGGACGCCTTTGGGAATGCGGCCGCCTAGCTTTTGAAACTTCTTGGGGTCACGGAGAAACTCGACCAGTTCCTGGACTTCGTCCTTCGCTTCCTCAACGCCCGCGACGTCCTTAAAGGTGATCTTGTTCTTATCCCGGGCCAGCATGCGCGCCTTCGATTTGCCGAAATTAAGCGCGCCTTTGCCGGCCATTCGGATCTGTTGCCGGAAAAGGAAGTAGAGAATGAGCAGGAAGAGCGCGATCGGGACGAAGCCGATGACGGCTTGGGCGAGGACGTTCGACTCGGTGCGAATCGCGATCGGCACCTTGGCGGCAGCCAGTTTCTCCTGCAGATCGGTGGTAAAATTCAGATAGATGGTTGTCCGAAACGGGACCTCCTGCGCCGGGGCATTGCCGACCCCGGGGCGAGAATAAAAACCGCGGATGCTCTGGGTTGGCCGGCCTTCCTCTACGACCAGTCGGAGCGGGAACTTCGGGTCGTTGACGACCTGCTTGTGCTCAAGGAGGTCCAGGAAGCGATTGTAGGGCACGTCCTCCTCGGTGCCGTAGCCGGTCCCACCACGAAACAGAACGGCCAGACCGATCAAGGCAAACGCGATCGCAAAGAGGATGACACCGCGCCAGTTAAAGTTCGGATCGCCGTTTCGCTTGTTGTCTTTTTGAGAATTACGGTCTGGCAGAGCCATAGGGAATACTACGCTTGGAAAGGCGCGAGCGCGAAGCTATCATGAAGCCTTGGCCATTGCAAAAGCAGGACCTGGGCCGTCACATTGCACCCATCACTGCACGAATTTAGCTTTGGCCGCCATATTTGAATGTCAGATCCGGTTCCCAGTTTTGCCGATAGAATCGACCGCGCCGTCCAGCGTGTAACGCCCTTTGCCTACCGGCTGCGGCGACGAGGCCAGCGCTGGATGCGACGTGCGCTGCGCAAACCGCGCAGCGTGTCCGAGGGACCGAACCTGCTCCCGCTGCTCATCCAAGTCCTGGCCAGCTTCTCCAAGGCGGACGGCGTCCTGCTCGAAGAAGAGATCGACTCCAGCCTCGGCTTCCTGCGTTACGATTATCCGCAGACGGTCTATTCCGAACTGCGGATGCTTTTTCGCCAGGCGCTCTACGAGCAACAAGACCTCTCCGCGATGGCGCAAAAGCTCGCGGCGTCCTTAAGCGTCGATCGCAAGATCATGCTCGGGGTGCAGCTCTACGACCTGATTTCCCAAGCCGGTCTCAAGCACGACCAGGTCATCGCATTTTACTCCTTCATGTCACAACTCGGGATGGCGGCGCAGGCGATTGACATCGTTTATCAACTAAATGCCTCGGAGGATTCCGACCAACAGATCTATCAGCGGGGCGCTACGCCGCTGGAGGCGATCTCTTTCGGCGCGAACGGGGCGGCCGACATTACGCTCAAGAGTCTCTCCGGAAACGATCGGCTCCTCGCCTTTCGCTATCACGATCTGATCCTGCTGAAAAACTACAGCTCGCAGGCGGTTTCGGTCCGCGGCCGGCCGCTCATCCGCGGAGGATTTTGCCGGATCTATCCCGGGCAGCGCATCCTGATCGGGGATTATGTCCTTTCCTTCCAGGATCTGGCGAACTACTTCAACGCCAAGAAAAATGTGTCGCTCCCGCAAATTTTCGTGCGGGTGAACAGGGATTCGAACGAGGTGGAACTCGAACGCTCGCGCTCGCGCGAGAGCTCGCTCGAAGTGACTTTCGGCCTCAAGGTGCAGGTCAAGGCCTTGCGCGACGTCCGGGCGACGCTCAACGGCGTCAAACTCAAGGCCAACTCGCAAGTCGAGGCATCGCTCGATGACCGCATTGTCTTTTCCAACGACACGGAGCTGGACCTTTTTGACCTGCGGCGCCGGGCGCGGGCGATGGGGGGGCGATTTCAGCTCAAAGCTTCGAAATCGGAGTACCTCGTCTCGAATAACCCGAGCCTTCTCGAGGAAGACGATATCCTACTTTCGCCGGGAACCGCCGGCGACGTCCTGCTCAAGATTTCCTGCGATTACGACAAGCGGGTTGGCCTTCTCGAAGTGCTCGAGGCGGACCGCCCGATCATGGTCAGGGACCTCCCGGTGCGCACGACCGCTCCCCTGACCGATGGCGACACCATCCGGATTGATGTCGGTCAGTTCCTCCGCTGCGATTTTTCCGAGCGGATCATCGAGGAAGAACGCAATATCATCCGCAGTCTCGAAGTGGTCGACGTCAACCATCGCTTTAGCAACAGCGACATTGCGCTCGAAGGCATCAGTTTTTCTCTCAATCGCGGCGAACTGGTCTGTGTGATGGGGGCGAGCGGCTCGGGGAAGAGCACGCTCATGCGGGTGCTCGGCGGGCAGTTGCAGCCGGATCACGGCGAGGTTCTGCTCAACGGCCAGCGTCTTTATAACAACCTCGACACGCTCAAGCGCTACGTCAGTTACATTCCGCAGGACGACGCTTTCGATGAACACCTGACGATCGGGGAAAATCTCCAGTTTGCCGCCGCGATCCGCTCCCCTCACCTCTCGCGGCGCGACCGGACTCGGCGTCTCGAAGGCAAATTGATCGAGCTCGGCCTAAGCGAGCGGCGCGACAGCATCGTCGGCAGCCCGGTGAAAAAGACACTCAGCGGCGGCGAGCGAAAGCGCCTCAATATCGGCCTCGACATGATCGGCTCGGCCGACGTTTACCTCTTTGACGAGCCGACCTCCGGGTTGTCCTCGAAAGATTCCGAGCACGTCGTCGAGATCATCCGCGGGATGGCGCACAACAAAATCATTGTCGTCACTATTCACCAACCGAGCTCGAAGATTTTCCAGATGTTTCACAAGGCCATCCTGCTCGACAAGGGCGGCCGCCTCGTCTTCTTTGGCACGCCGAGTGACATGCTCCGCTATTTCGCGGAGGCGGAACATCAACATCAGTTCGGCGCGGACCTGGGAGCCTGTGCGGCCTGCGGGACGACCCGGCCGGAATTCATCTTCGACGTGCTGGAGACACCGCTGCGCGATCTGAGCGGCGACATCATTTACGAGGAAAATAATCGCGGCCAGTTAATGCCGGCGCGCCGCTACTCTCCCGAGTTCTGGCGCGACAAATACGAGGCGTTTCGCCTCATTCAGGACGTCAAGCAGGTGCCATTGCGGCGCGATCCGGTGGCGCCGTTGCCACCCGCGCCGCCGCAGAAGGTGCGCGAGCGCATTCGCTGGCATGATGAGTGGACCCAGCTGCGCACTCTGTTGCGGCGCGCTTTTATGAGCAAGCTGCGCAACCGCGCCAACCTCATCATCACGATCGGTGTCGCGCCACTTCTCGCGCTCCTCATCGCCACCATCCTGCGCTATTCGGACAGCGGGCGTTATGATTTTGCCTCCGCCTATCACATCCCGACCTTCCTCTTCCTCACGCTCATCGTCGCCATGTTCCTCGGCCTAACGAACAGCGCCGACGACATTATTCGCGACCGTGCCGTCCTCCAGCGCGAGCGCAATCTCAACGTCCGTCTGACCTACTACGTTTTCGCCAAAACAATTTCGTTAGGCGTGTTCGCCCTCGTCCAGTGCATCCTCTTTGTCCTCATCGGCAATTACCTCCTCGAGATTCGCGGGATGTTCTGGCCTGACCTCGCGATCGTCTTCATGACTGCGATGGGTGGGGTGTCGCTGGGCCTGGTCATTTCCTCCCTCGTCGCCGACCCGAAAACGGCGGCCAACATCGTTCCTCTCGTCCTCATCCCACAGATCATCATGGGTGGCGCGATGATCAAATATGAGGACATGAACCGCAATCTCGGACTCGTTTACACTTTCTCGCGCTGGTTCCACGAGCATCCCAACAGTGATGAGACCAGCAAAATGGACAGCCGTCTCCAGGTGCCCTTTATCTGCGAATTCGTCGCGATGCGCTGGTCTTATGAAGAGCTGGTCGTGGCCCAGGCGAAGCTGAATCCCCTAACGAAACGCCAGGACGATGCACAGAAGCAGATCGACGCCATCGTCGCGCGGCACGAGTCCCGCCCCGGCGATCCGAAGCGGCTCGATGACTTGAAGGAGACGCTCGCCGTCCTTTCCGGTCTGGAAGCGCAAAGCCCGCGGGAACTGAAGCAATACCTGGTCATCATCGATCAGGTCTTGAACGGAAAAATGTCCTTCGATCGCGCGGCTTTCAAGAACGCGAACGGCCCGACTACGGCCGAACAACTCTACGTAAACCAGAAAATTTCCGACTTGATCGCCAACGCCGAAATGGAACAAAACGACTATCGCCGAGGCGGCAAGCCGAATGTGTTTTTTGGTGCAGAAAAACGCTATTTCGGCGCCGCCAAACCCGGCGCGGAAAAGGACGGATTCCTGACTGTGAGCGTCTTCACTTTCAACACCGCGGTGCTGATCGGATCGAGCCTCCTTTTACTATGGCTGCTCCATTGGATCTTGCGCCGCCAACTGGAAGTGCGAAGGAATTGAACCAATGACCAAAACCAAGGAGAAAACGCGTCTCATCGTCGCGGCCAGCGAGAATGACGCGGACATGCTTTACGCCACCCGTTTCTTCGCGCCCGATGCTTTTATTTTTCTCGAACAGAATGGCAGGCGAACGCTCGTTCTGAGCGATCTAGAAATCGATCGGGGACGCAAGCAAGCAGAGGCCGACGAGATTTTGCCCTACAGCGCGTTTGAAAAGGAGGTGCAAGGGGCGAGTGCCAAGGCCCCGGACTACGAGAAAGTGCTCGGGCATTTCCTAGCGAAAAGAAAGATCCGCTCCGCGGTCGTGCCGGCAAATTTTCCGCTCGGGTACGCGCGGGAGCTCGAATCGAGAAAAATCCGGCTCCAGCCTGCCAACGGCCTTTTCTGGCCTGAGCGGGAAGCGAAATCGGAGTCGGAACTTCGCCTGATGCGCAAGGCTCTCGAGATCACAGAAAGCGGGATGGCGCGCGGGATCGAAGTGCTGAAACGGTCGAAGCCAGGAAAGGGACAAAAGCTCGAATGGTCGGGCACCGTCCTGACCTCGGAGCGTTTGCGCGCGGAAATCGACACGGCTGTTTTGCGCGCCGGGGGTCTGCCAGCCAACACCATCGTGGCCGGGGGCGATCAGGCGTGCGATCCGCACGAACGCGGTCACGGACCGTTGAAAGCGAACAGCCTTATCATCATCGATATTTTCCCGCGCTCGGCGGCCAGCGGCTACTACGGCGACCTAACGAGAACGGTCCTGCGCGGCCGCGCCAGCGATGAGCAACGGCGACTCTGGGAAACGGTCAATGATGGCCAGGCGCTGGCTCTGAAAAAGATGAAGCCCGGCGTTGATGGCCTCAAGCTGCACAAAGAAGTGCAACAATTTTTTGTGGATCGTGGTTATCCAACCGAACTCCGCGATGGACGACAGACGGGATTTTTTCACGGCACTGGTCATGGGCTTGGGTTGGAAATTCATGAGTTTCCGCGTTTCCAAAAGACCGTTTTCAAGATTGGCCAGGTCCTGACAGTAGAACCGGGATTGTACTATCCCGGCCTCGGTGGAACCCGGACCGAAGACGTGGTCGCGGTCACCAAGAGTGGAATCCGCATGCTGTCACGCTTCGAAAACAAGCTGGAGTTGTAAACGCGTCCCTGGCTCGGAGTTCGAGTCGCCGAGGAAGGCGACTCAGCGAATGAACGAACTGCGCCTCCAGGCGTCTAAACCAACGAGTTACCTTATCTATTTCCATGTACGCACCTTTCGGTTACGGCGGCGGGATGTTTTTCTCGTCGAATTATCTTATCCTCGTCGGAATCCCGCTCCTTATCGCGATGTGGGCACAATTCCGCGTCAGCGGCGCTTTCAAGACATGGGGTGCGGTGCGTGCGAGTTCCAATATTACCGGGGCGGAAGCGGCTCGCGAAATCTTGCAGGCGGCCAACATCCCCGACGTCAACGTGGTCGAGATCAACGACTATCTCGGTGATCACTACGATCCGACGCAGAAGCGGCTTTGCCTTTCCAGCAACGTCTACAATACCCCGTCGGTGGCTGCGCTTGGCATTGCGGCCCACGAAACCGGCCACGCGATCCAGCACGCCCGGGCCTACGCGCCTCTGAAAGCGCGCATGATGATCGTGCCGGTAACATCGATCGCTTCCCGGATTCTGCCTTTCGCCATTATCGGCGGTTTCTTCTTCCATATCACGGGGCTCATCACGATCGGCATTTATTGCTACCTTGCGCTGCTGATTTTCCAATTGATCACGCTGCCGGTTGAGTTCGACGCCTCGCGACGCGCCAAGATCATCCTGCAGCAGATGGGCATCATTCAACCGGGCGAGGAAGCCATCGGTGTGAACAAGGTTCTGAACGCTGCGGCCTGGACCTACGTGGCCGCCTTCATCGCGACCCTTGGCAACCTGCTCTGGCTCCTTTCGGCGCGCGACCGGCGATAAGCGATGGTTCCGGCTCTCGCCCTGCCCGTCTCCCGCCGCCTAACCGATTTGTTATCGTCGGGGGCCCCGGCGCGTGCTAAACGTAGCCGGGAGCCGATGGATCAACCGCGAACCGACGAAGATCAGCCGCTCGTCGCGCGTGCCCAATCGGGTGACGCCGCGGCCTTCGACGAGCTCGTCGTGAAATATTCACCACGCCTTTACGGCCTCGTCTACAACATGACCTCGAACCATGAGGACACGAACGACATGCTTCAGGATGTCTTCGCCAAGGCGTATCGCGCGATCAAGGGCTTCCGCGGCAAATCGTCATTCTACACCTGGATTCATACGATCGCGGTCAACATGACGCTGAATTTCCTCAAGAAGCGCGGGCGCCGATATCACCTCAGCCTCGATGACGTGGACGCGAGCATTCAGAACGACAAGGAGTTCATCGAGCTGACCTCGACGAGCAGTCCGGTGCGGGAAGCCGACCTTTCCGAGCTGCAAAGAAGATTGAACGAGGCGATGATGAAGCTGTCTGATGAACACAGGGCAGTCGTCACCATGTTCCATATTCAAGGAATGCCACACGCGGAAATCAGCAAAATCCTTGGCGTTTCTGAGGGAACAGTGCGATCGAGGCTCTTCTACGCGAATCGCCAACTGCAGAATTATCTGGACGAATTCCGAAAAAACCCCGTTGGTTAGAGCTCGCAACCAGGATGGACAACTTCGACGATAACGAAATCGGTAAATTGCTTCGCTTGAAAAAGTATGAGCAGCCGCCTCCGGGTTATTTCGAAAATTTCCTCCATGAATTCCATCGCCGTCAACGGGACGACCTCCTGCGTCAGCCCGTTTGGAGCGTTCTTTGGCACCGGTTATCCGATTCGCTCTTCCGGTTAAATATTCCTTCGCTCACCTCCTATCCGGCCGCGGTCGCGGCTGTCCTGGTTTGCGCGGCGGTCGTTTCACTAAAGGTCTATCAGGCGCCGCCCTCTTCCGACATCGCGATGGCGGATTCGGCCAGCCTTCCCGTCCATCAAAGCGTTATCGATCAGCTCTCGACCGAGCGGGTGGCGGATAATTTCACGCTCAGCGCGCCCCTCTCATCCCGCAGTCTCGGGCCCGATCTCTCCCGTCAAGTCAGTGAAAGCGCCTACACTCACCGAGCCTCGACGCCGCCGCGTTATGTGCTTGATCGGTTGCCCGTGAGTTATGAGCCGTCTTTCAATTTTTAGCACCGCGCGGCGCTCATTCTTCCAGCTGGGGCGGACAGCGGGATTCGCTGCTCTGCTCGCTCTCGTTAGCCTGCCGGTCCTTCGCGCGCAGGAGGACACGGCCGGCGCGATCAGCCGCGAGGTCAAGGCCATCTTCGAACGCTGCGGCAACGCGGTCGTCAAAATTCACGCGGTCGACGAACACAGCGAACTCTCCGGCACCGGGTTTTTTGTTGATCCGACCGGCACGATCTACACCTCCTATTCCGTCGGCGGCGAAGCGAATGATTTTACCGTTCAGTTCGGAGGACAAACTTACCACGCCACCCAGTTGATGGCGGACCTTCGGAGCGGCATCGCGCTCCTCAGAATCGACGCGGCGACACCATTTCTTCCGATCGGCAAATCGGCCGAACTCGCTCTGGCCACACCAGTGGTGGCGATTGGCTATCCCCTCGATTTGCCCCAGTCGCCCAGTTTCGGAATGATCGCCGGCTTCGATCGAAAATATCTTGGCCGCTACTTCTCGACCACGCATCTGCGGGTCAACCTTCCCACGCAACGCGGCGAAGCGGGTGCGCCCCTCCTCAATTTCAAAGGTGAAGTGGTCGGCATCCTCGTCAGCAGCGTGGACAGCGGATCGGCCTGCTACGCGCTGCCGATCGATGCCGCGGAAAAAATTCGCCGCGACTATGTGCGCTTCGGCGACGCGCGCCACGGCTGGATCGGTATTGACGTGCGCGAGGCGGACGAAACCGTGGCCGGGTCGCATGCTGAGATGACACAAATTCGGGAAAACACGCCGGCTGCAGGCTCGGGCTTGCAACCCGGCGACATTCTTTTGCAGGTCGGCAAAATCCCTGTCCATCAGGCGGAGGACGTGATCGACGCATCCTTTTTTATCAGCGCGGGCGACTCCGTCCCGATCACCATCATGCGCAGAGATGAGAAGCTGACCTTTACGGTCCAGGCGACTTCAAGCGAACCGGAGGCGATGGCACTAGGCCCGGCTAGGAAATCGTCCGCCCCGCTCCGCCTCGACACGACCCCAAGGTAGCGCAGCGTCCGGTGGCCTGTAGACGCTTTGCGCTGTGCAGCGCCGAAGCTGCCTCCGTAGCTGATCCTCCAGATTTGCAGCGCGAAGCGTCTAGAGCATGCCGCGAAACTCGTTTTCGTCGATGATGGGGATGCCAAGGCTGCGCGCCTTCTCCAATTTGCTCCCCGCCTCTTTCCCTGCGAGGACGTAGCTCGTTTTCTTGCTCACGCTGCCACTGACTTTCCCTCCTCGCCGGATAATCTCCTCGGCAACTTCGTCACGCGACTGGCTCAACGTTCCGGTAATGACCCACGTCGTCCCCTTAATTTTCGAGTCGCTGACCGGCTTCTTCCTCGGTTCGCTCGTTAAGCGCAAGCCCGCGTCTCGCAGCTTCGCAATCATCTCGCGATTGCCCGGCTCGCGAAAAAACTGAGAAATACTCGCACCAACCACTTCGCCGACATCGGGGATGCGCTGCAGTTCCTGCGGTGTCGCTTCCATCAACGCGTTGAGGTTGGGAAAATAATCGGCCAGAGCGCGCGCCGCGCTCACGCCGACATGCAGAATTCCGATTCCAAACAAGAGGCGCCAAAGCGGCTTCTGCTTGCTCCGCTCAATTGCGGCGAGCAAGTTCGCGACACTCTTCTCGCCCATCCGCTCGAGGCCGGCCAGCTGTTCGTTCGTTAGGCCATAAATATCGCTGACCTCGCGGACCAGACCATTGCTGACCAACTGTTCGACCATCGCTTCACCGAGGCCCTCGATATCCATCGCACCGCGCGACGCGAAATGCTCCACCCGCCGCTTCAATTGCGCCGGGCATTGTGCGTTCACGCAGCGCACCGCGACCTGTTCTCCGTCCTTTACCACTTTGCTCCCACAGACCGGGCATTTCGACGGCATGCGAAACTTCTTCTCCGACCCGTCGCGCAAATCCGTGCGCACGCTCACCACCGCCGGAATCACTTCGCCCGCCTTTTCGATCACCACGGTGTCGCCGATCCGGATATCCTTGCGTTGGATTTCCTCCTCGTTATGCAGGGTCGCGCGGGCGACCCGGCTACCCGAAACGACAACCGGTTCGAGCGCGGCGACCGGAGTCAGAACGCCGGTGCGGCCAACCTGAATGCGAATTTCGAGCAGCTTCGTCTCGACCCGTTCCGCTTCGTATTTGAAGGCCATCGCCCAACGAGGCGACTTGGCCGTCATGCCTAACGATTCCCGTTGCGCAAAGGAATCGACCTTCACCACCGCGCCGTCCGTTTCATAGACGAAATCGTGCCGCAGTTGTTCCAGCTGGCGAATTGCAGCCAGAATCCCGTTAAGTGAATCGGCCGACCACCACCGCTCGCTGCAGGGTAATCCGAGCTTTTTGAGCAAAGGGAAGAGCTTCGAATGATGCGTCAGCTCAATTCCCTCGACCGCGCCTGTTCCATAAAAGATCACGCCTAACGGACGCCGCGCCGTGATCGCCGGATCGAGCTGCTTCAGGGACCCGGCGGCGGAGTTGCGCGGATTTGCGAAGACCGGAAGTCCGGCTTCGCTTCGTTCAGCATTCAGCCTGGCGAAGCCTTTTTTTGTCATGAACACTTCACCGCGCACCTCGAAGAGCCCTGGGGCCCCGCTTTTTAGTTGCTTTGGCACGGACTGGATGGTGCGAATGTTTTGCGTGATGTCGTCGCCCGTCGTTCCATCGCCGCGGGTCGCGGCGTATTTCAGGCGACCTTCCTCGTAGAGAAGCGAAATGGCCACCCCGTCCACCTTCGGTTCCACGATTAGGGGGACCTTTTCGTTAGGCAAGAGCTTTTCCACCCGCCGGTAGAACGCGCCGACCTCTTCCTCGGAATAGGTATTGTCGAGACTGAGCATCGGAGCGCGATGCGTGATCTGGGAAAAGGCTTTGAGCGGTTCGCCACCTACCCGGCGGGTCGGCGAATCCGGCGCGATGAGCTGCGGATGGCGCTTTTCGAGGTCAGCCAGTTCGCGATAGAGACGATCATAGTCGCGATCCGAAATGGTCGGCGCAGCCTGCTCATAATAGCGGCGGTTGTGTTCCTCGATTTCCGCGCGCAAAGCCGCGATGCGTTTCGCCGCCGAGCCTTCCGGTTCCGCCATGAGCGATCATACAAACGGCAGCGAAAACGGCAATCTGGCACTGCCACCTCGGCGAACCGTCGCTTCGGCAGCCCCCCGTAGAACTGTGATAATTTCTCTGGCGGTAAAAAAATCCACAAAAAACAAGCGCGCGCGCTCCGCGGGGCACGAAGCAATTTAAACCTTAAGCGGAGGAAAGTTATGTTGTGGACAATATTCGTTATTCTCTTGATTCTTTGGCTGCTCGGTCTGGTCAGCGGATATGCATTGGGAGGATTCATTCATATCCTGCTCGTGATCGCCGTCGTCGTGCTGATTATTAACCTCGTCTCCGGTCGACGGGGGATATAGCCAGCGCTTCATGAAACCGGCTGGCATTATCGGCATCATCCTTATTGTCGTAGGTATCATTGCGCTCTCCTACGGCGGATTTAGTTTCAAAGAGCACAAAAAGGATGTCGATATCGGTCCGGTGCAGATTGGTCATACCGAGGAGCACGCCGTCCCACTTCCGCCGGTCCTCGGCGGCTTGGCGATCGCCGGTGGAATCGTGCTTCTAATCGTCGGTAGCCGGAAATAGACGCCCGGTGCGGAGATCCCGCTGCGAGTGCACCGCGACCGGGTCAACACCCTTCGGCTAGAACGACCTCTTTAGATATGAATCGCGTGGCCGAAAGCCTGGCCCGCCGCTTCGTGGATCGATTCACTCAAGGTCGGATGCGCGTGGATCGTCGCCTCGATTTCCTCGTAGGTGGCTTCGAGGGTCATCGCCAGGCCGAGCTCCGCGATCATCTCCGTCGCCTCCGGCCCGATAATGTGCGCGCCGAGAATTTCGCCGTGCGGTTCGCCGATGATCAATTTCACGAATCCGTCTGTTTCGCCGATGGCACGAGCTTTACCACTAGCGCTAAACGGAAACTTTCCGACTCGGAATTTTTTACCCGATTCTTTGGCGCCGCGTTCCGTCAGGCCTATGCTCGCGACCTGGGGCTGGCAATAGGTACAGCCGGGAAAGTCACGAATCTTGCGCGGCTTGATCCGGTCGAACATGCCCTCGACCGCCTGAATCGCTTCCCAACTGGCCACATGAGCGAGCCAGGGCGGCCCGATGATGTCGCCCGCGGCGTAGACGCCCTTAGCGTTGGTCTCGTAACAATCGTCGGTCTGGATGTAACCGCGCTCGGACAGCGTCAATTTCAGCTTTCCACCCGGCAGGAGCGGCACGACTCCGATCGCGACGAGGCAAACATCGGCCTCCAACGTTTCCGATGATTTGCCTTCTACCATAACCCGGACACCCTGTTTGGTTGTCTCGGCCTTCGCGGTCTTCGTGTTGGTCAGGAGCTTGATCCCCTGTTTCGTCAGGGCTTTTTCGAGGGTTTGCGACACCTCCGTATCCTCGACCGGCAGGACGTTAGGCAACATCTCGATCAGCGTCACCTTGGTGCCAAAGGCGTTGTAGAAATAAGCGAACTCGACCCCAATCGCGCCGGCGCCGATGATTATTATGCTCTTCGGTTGGGGATCGAGAATCATCGCCTCGCGACTGCCGATGACGGTCTTGCCGTTGAATGGAAGGCCCGGCA
>Ga0207691_10002956_pt1 | contig 16594 bp, 13 predicted proteins | sample KBSM13metaG_FD_184327 | JGI IMG/M metagenome (GOLD analysis project Ga0207691, IMG submission 184327) | Miscanthus rhizosphere microbial communities from Kellogg Biological Station, Michigan, USA - KBS M1-3 metaG (SPAdes) (version 2) | ecosystem: Host-associated > Plants > Roots > Rhizosphere >... | reverse complement strand
GCGGCGGCGAGGTCCCGTTCGAAGGTCTCGGGCGGCCGGTTGGAGTCCGTGATCGCGAGCTCGACGGCCGGAAGCGTTTCGAGCTGTTTCGCCGCCGCCGACGAAAACCTCGCCTCCCCGAGAAGGGCCAGGATCTCGCGCGCCGCCCGCATGTCGATCGTGATGGCGATCCGCGCGCTCGCGACGGGCGGAGCGTCGTAGGGAGCCGCCGACGCGCTTCCCGCCCGCGGCGCAAACGGCGGAGGCTCGGGTGCGGTCGAAAGGGGCGCGCAGCCCGCGACGAGGACGACCGCGGAGACGACGGCGAGCAGACGCCTCATCCGAGAATCGCCCCCAGGGCCCGATCGGTGTCCGAGAAGTCCGCGAGCATCGCGTCGGGCGACTCCGCCCCGAGCCGCTCGAGGCTCGTGATTCCGGTCGCGACCGCGACGGCGCGGACGCCCAGCGTGCGGCCGCAGGCCACGTCGTGGACCGAATCACCGACGATCACGATGGACTTGCCGTCGAATCGGCGGCCAGTGTGCGCGAGGGCGCGGTCCACCGCGACCCTCGGAAGCTGGTAGCGGTCGGCGGAATCGCTACCGAAGGCCCCGAATGGAAAGTAGCGGTTGTAGTCGGGCGGTTCGAGCTTCAGCCGCGCGCCGGGCTCGAGATTGCCGGTCAGCAGCCCGAGCGTCACGTTCGGTTCCGCGGCGAGACGCGCGAGCAGTGCCGAGATGCCGGGCTTCGGAACCACCGTGCCCGGAATCAGGCCGCGTTCGAGCTCCGCGAGGTAGAGCTCGAAGGCGCGCGCGAGCCCGCGCTCGAAGCGCTCCGCGCCGATGTCGGCCGCGACCAGCTCCCGGACGATCTGCGGGTCGGTCTTGCCCGAGAAGTCCCACTTGCCGCGGTCCTGGTGCTCTTCGGTGGCCTTCCAACCGAAGGCTTTCTCGAGCGCCTGCAGGATCGAGTCCCGGGCGACCTTCCCCGCCGACAGGAGCGTCCCGTCGATATCGAAGAGGACGAGCCGGTGGCCGTTCGTGGAGTCGCGGCGGGGAGACGCCGCGCGAATGAGAACGTCAGCCATCAGCGGGGATCATATTCAAAGCGCGCCGCGTGCCAGGCCAGGATGTCGATCATGGCGGTTCGCCAGTAACGCCAGTCGTGCGTCCCCGGCTCCAGCACCACGGTGGTGGGCACCCCCCGCTCGTTCAGGAGCATTCCGTACTGGACGGCCACCCGCTCCAGCCCGTAGAAGTCCTCGGTGCCGCCGCGCATGTGCACGACGAACGGCGGCTTCTCGAAGCAGAGTTTCCAGAGCACGATCCACGGGTCGTTCTCGTCGAGCGAATTGTTCTGCGGGTCCGTCCCGAAGACCCGTTTCAGGGTGTATCGCGTGATCCAGTTGTAGCGCTCCAGATCCTTCCAGCCGATCGGGATGAGCGCCCCGGCGAGGGAAGACACGGTGCCGTAGAGGTCGGGGTGGCGCAAGGCCGTCTTGACAGAACCGTATCCCCCCATGGAGATGCCCGTGATGCCTCGCGCGGCCTGCGCGGGGATCCCCCGGTGATGAGACTCGACCCACCTCGGGAGGTCTTCCACGAGGAACTGCTCGAAGCGGTGGACGCCGTCGTGAGAGTCCGAGAACCAGCTGCCCGGCGCGTCGGGGGCGACGATCAGAAACTCCGGCAGCCGGCCGTCGGCCATGCGCCGACGGGCTTCCTTTGCGACGCCCCGCTGTTCGAGGGTCCGTCCGTTGCCCCAGCCGTCGTGCAGGAAGTAGAGGACCGGGTAGCGCCGCTCGGGCGAAGCGGCGTAAGAGGGCGGCAGAACGACCAGGCATCGCACCGGGGACGGCATCGCCGACGTCTCCACGCGCTCCCAGAGAACGCCGGGCGTCGCCGCTCGCGCGAATGCCGATCCAGAGAGCGCGACGAGACTTGCCGCGCAAAGGATCGACGCCCGTCCGGGATGCCGCCGGCCGAGCGCCGCCGGGCTCAGGGAGAGACCGGCGGGGCGAACAGAGAGTCGTCGCGCGCCGGCGCCACCGCGACGTTCTCGAACCGGATCTCGAAGGGCTGGCCGACCATCGGCTTGTCGAGCGACAGCATCAGCCCGCCCATCTTTCGCCAGTCCTTCCACTCCGCGGTCGTCGGCGGATCGGACGCGCCGCCGAGCACGTACTGCCACTGCAGCATGCGGCGGCCGTCGCGCGTGACCCAGATCCAGTAGTGATCCTTGGGAGTGAGCCCGACGTTCTCGAACGAGAGCTTGAGGACGTCGCACATCCCGCCGCCGGGACACGGCTTCTCGCCGTCGTACGCCAGATGGACTCCGGGATCGAAGAGCTTCCACGGAGCGAGCAGCCAGTACGTGTCGTTGATGAATCGGCCGTACGCGGCTTCGAGCTGCTTGCTCTTCTGCTCGCCTTCCGCGACCACGCCGTTGACCCAGGCGCGTCCCTGCTTCGTGTTCACGTTGAAGAGGACGAGGTAGGGAGCGCCGGTTTTGTCGACGCCCTTGACGCGATAGTCGCCGGTGTAGCGATCCCAGGCGTGAGCGAACCGGGCGACTTCCTTGCCCTCCTTGATGACGACGAAGTCGAACTGGAACTGCCGCGCCTTCTCCCACGCGGGCATTCCGCCCATCGAGGCGATCAGCTCCTTGCCGACGGCGTCGGCTTTCGTGTCGCGCGCGTCGCGCTCGGCCGCTCCTTCCGCCGCGGGAGCCGCCCCGAGCGCCACTCCGAGCGCCGCCAGCAGCGCCGCAGGGACCGCCCGAGCTTTCATGGCGGGATGATATGCCCGACACCGATGCACATACACTAGGAAGCGTGGCGGAGCTCGAGCGGATGGCGCGGGACCTTCACGCGGCCCTCGCCGGGGACGGATTCCGGAAGCGCCGCCGGATGGTCCTGCCTCTCCTCACGACCGATCCCGAGGGCTTCCCGCGCGTGGCCCTCCTCACGATGGGCGAGGTCCGCGCGAATTCGGCCTCGGAGCTCGCGGTCGCCGTCCGGGCCGACAGCCGCACGGCTTTCAACCTGGTGCGGCGCGGCACCGCGACCCTGCTCTACATGAACCGCCGGACCACGGCGTCCGTCCAGGCGCGCGCCGGCCGGGGCCGCGCGAGCGGCGCCGACCCGGCGAGAGTCCTCTTCCCGCTCAAGGTCGAGCACGTCCGCATCGATCACCCGGCGGCCGAAGAGGGCGAGGTCGCCCTCCTGACCGGGCCGACCTTCGGAGGCACGGGAGCCGCAGGTCTTTTTTCCGACGAGCTCTTCGACGAGCTCGGAAAGGTGAGGCCCGAGTGAGGTACGAAGAGTGAGGTTCGAGAATCGGACCGTCCTCGTCACGGGCGCGGGCCGGGGCATCGGGAAATCGATCGCGCTTCGCTTTGCCGAGGAGGGTGCCCGCGTCGCCCTCGTCGCACGAACACGGAGCGAAGTCGAGGACACCGCGGGGCGGATCGAAGCTCTGGGCGGCCGCGCGCTCGCCATCACCGGGGACGTCTCGGTCCGCGGCTCCGCGGAGAAAAGCGTCGCTCTCACGGAGAGCGAGCTCGGCCCGATCGACATCCTCGTCAACAACGCCGGCATCTTCATCTGGCGGCCGTTTCTCAAGCTGGCGCCGGAGGATTGGGACAGGGTCATCGCCACGAATCTCACCGGTGCGGCCGACCTCTGCCGGGCGGTGCTTCCCGGCATGGTCGAGCGCCGCCGCGGGCGGATCGTCAACGTCGCGTCGATCCACGGCATGCGCGGCGACGCCAACGTCGCGGCTCAGGCGGCGGCCAAGTTCGGCATGATCGGCCTGACACAGAGCCTCGCCCGGGAATTCCGCGTCCACAACATCGCGATCAACGCCGTCAGCCCCGGCACCGTCGAGAACAAAAAGGACGAGGGCGACGCGCTGCACCAGGAGCCCCTCGCCGAGAAGCTCTGGCCCCGCGACGTCGCCCGAGCCGTCCTCTTCCTCGCCTCCGACGATGCCGCCGCGATCACCGGGACGACCCTCGAGGTCTTCGGAGGCACGCACCTCACGATCGCGCCTTAGGAGCGTCGGGCTCAGCGTCCTCCGATGAAAAACTCCGCCGGCGGCGGGGGCTCCAATCCTTCGTTGGTCTTCGAGAAGGCTCTCGCATTGCCGGTGATTTCCAGACGGTTCCCGGTGCCGCCGCCGATGCTGTCGGCGTACTCGTTCAACCGTAGACCGCTGCCGGAGCATTGACGCATGAGGACTCGCACCACATTGTCGTCACCCGGGGAAACGCCGGGCGCGGCCGACAGAGCGCCGAAGAGCGCCAGGTCCGATGCCGACGGATCCGCCGCCGTCCGGATGTGGAGACCGATGAGCTGCATGTCGATGACGTTCGACGAGCTCGGGCCGGACTCGGCGAAAAATCGTTGTCCTCCTCGAGCCAGGATGCCACTGAAAAACCCGTCGATGGTGTCGTCCTTGGAGTGCAGCCGAAGCACGTTTGACGTCGAGGGCGCCGTCGGAAATGCCGGCGAACCCGCGCCTCCGAGCAGATTCCAGCCGAGGCCCGCTTCCACGCTCTCGTTGACGTACAGGTTCCGCCGCGAGTCGATGCGGACTCTCGAGCCGGTCACGGCCTCGGGCCGACTGACGCCGCCGGACGAAATCACTCCCCCGCCAATCACGTTCCGCTCGAGGTCCAGATCGGTGGAGGACTGCGACGCGAAGTTGATCGAGAAGACTCCGGCTCCGCCGCCGGGCGAATGAACGACGGAACGCGCCATACGAACGGAGAGGTTGGAGCCCTCGTGGGCCGGAGGATCCTGGCCGAGATTGGGATTGCGCGTGACAACGACCAGGCTCGCGCCGGTCGGCCCGGGGGGGGCGATTCCGTTCGGATTCGGATTGATCAACTCGCATTCGTCGACCCGGGCGGAGACAGAGTCGCCGGGCGACCGGGAGAGCACCGCGATCAGGTTCCCCGAGCGGTCCGCGACGTCCTCAATCGCGAGGTTTCTCACCGTCACGCCGTCGCCGAGCGTCAGGATGTCGCCGGCGAGGGCCGCCGTCGCCCGGATGAGCGTCCTTCCGGACACCTCGAAGCCGCCCGGCAGCCCCGACCCGTCGAAGGTCATGACGCCTTCTCCCTCGAGAGTCGCGCCGTCGGGAACCATCAGCGCCGTGCTCACGTCGTACTCCCCGGCCGTGACGAGAATCCGCGCTCCTTCGTTGGCGGGCACGAGCGCGGCGGCGAGCTCGGCCGCCGTCGTCACGACGATGTCCGGCCCATGCGGAGCGGCCGCGAGCCGTGCGCCTTCGGATCCCAGCGACGCGACGGCGATCGCGGCGATGGTCACGAGCTTTCGAATCTCGAGGACGTGGTGCCGGGTCGATGTGGTCGACATAGAACCTCCTTTACGAATGAAAGACATGCTTCGCGTTCAGCGTGTTGTCGGGATCCAGCAGCAGACGCACGCCATGGCCGTCAGGGCTGCTGAAAGAGAACTCGGGTGCCGCCGTCGGCGCCCGCAGCGATCCGGGTGGGCTTCCCAGCGATGGTCTCCCCCGGCCGGCCGCCGGTCCCGGTGTTCGCGCCGGCCCGCCGGCTCGCGGGAAGAGCCAGAATCAAGGCCAGGAGCGCTATGGCAACGAACCCCCTGCGACTCATCACGGTGCACCTGCCCTTCTGCACTACGATGAGAGCCCGATGGCGCAGACGCCTTACACCCCCGCGGGGCTAGCGGGCGGGAGCGCCGAGGACGGCGAATCGCAGGCCGCGAGGCTGGAGACTTTTCGCGACCGTCTGCGCATCTTCGCGGCAAGACGGCTGCGCGACTGGGCGGCCGGCGAGGACGTCGCCCAGGAAACCCTGACGCGGGCTCTCGAAGCGCTCCGCGCCGGTCAGATCCGCAACCCCGAAGCGCTCGGCAGCTACCTCTACCAGACGGCGCTGCGGGTCTGCATGCACCGCGGCCGCTCGGCCGGCCGCGAGAGAAAGGCCCTCCTCCGCTTCGGCTCGTCGGCTTCGGAGTCAGACGGTGAGGCCGCGCTGTCCGGTCTGATTTCGGCAGAGGAGCGAATGCGCGTTCTCGACGCGATGGGAACGCTTCCGGCCGACGACCGGACGCTGCTCGAGCTGACGTTCAGAGAGGAGCTCGATTCGGCAGAGATCGGACGCCGCCTCGGAGCCACCCCCGGTGCCGTGTGCGTGCGCCGACACCGGGCCCTGCGGCGCCTCGCGAAAATTCTGGGTGTAAGGAAATCCACCGATCGGGATCTTGAGGACTGACGTGGATAACTCGACGCTCGCGGTCTGTCCCTACGAGAACGAGATCGAAATCCGTTCGCTCTACCTGGCGGGGAAACTGCCGGACAAGGACGCCGAGGCCTTCGAGGCCCACTACTTCACCTGCGAGCGCTGCGCCGAAGCCGTGGAAATGGGCGCGAAGCTGAGGATGGCCCTCGAGAACGTGCCGGTGCACGCCGCGCCCGCGCCGGCCCCTGCGGCACGGACATGGCTTCCGCTGGCGGCCGCGGCGGCGATCGCCCTCGTCGCCGCCGGAATCTGGACCGCGCGGAGGCCCGCCGAGCTTCCCGACCGAACGGTCCTGCGCGGCGGCCTCACGCGAGATTTCGTCGTCCGCGTCGAGACACGGCCGAACGGCTCCACGGAAGCGAGCTGGCTGCCTCCGCCGGGTGCGACGGCTTATGTCGTTCGCGTGGTCAGGCCCGACGGCCTCGAGATCTGGAAGACCCAGACGCATGAGCCCCACGCGGCGATTCCCCTTTCGGAACTCACCTCCGCCGGCCCGGTCGAGAAGCTTCTCGTCGAAGTCGAGGCGCTCGATGCCCGCGGCCGCGTGATCTCGTCGGGCGAGACGAAAAGAACAAAGTGACTCGCAGAAAAGTCGGCTGTTTCCTGCTCGCGCTTCTCTTCGCGCTGGCCGCCCGAACGGTGCCCGGGTTGCCGCCCGATCCCGACTCGGGCGTGGTCGTCGAGAAGACGACGCCTGGCTTCGAGGCGGCGAAGGCGGGGTTTCAGGCCGGCGACGTTCTCCTCGGGTGGGAGCGCGCGCCGAATCCTCCCGCCAATCCGACTTCCGAAAGCGGTGTCTTCCGGTCGCCGTTCGATGTCCAGGAGGCGTACGTCGATCAGGCGCCGAGGGCCCGGACCCTGACGTTCCGACTGACGCGGGATGGCCAGAAGGTTTCGGTTCCGGTCCTGCAGTACCCGTGGGGACTCGAAACACGTCCCCGGTTCTCGGAGGAACGGCTCCTCCGTTACGAGCTTGGAAAACAGACAATCGCTCAGGGGGAACGCGAAAGAGGCCTGGACGTCTGGCGAACCCTCGCCGGGGACCTGTCGGGCGCGAAACGGCATGTCGAGGCGGCCTGGCTCTGGGCGCGCATCAGCAAGGCACAGTCCGAGGCCAAGGAGAACGATGCGGCGATCGCGTCGCTCGACCGAGCTCTCGCCGCGGCGCGTCCGGCCGGACGGCGCGACATCGATGCGCAGCTCTGGGGGTCCAAAGTCGAGGTGCTTCGCGGCGCCAACCGCCAGGAGGATGCGCGGAGCGCCGCGCGGCAGGCGATGGCGATTCGCGAGCAGCTGGCGCCGAGCAGCCTCGCGGTGGCCCACACCATCCACGAGCTGTCGAGCGTGATGCCCCGAGAGAAGCCCGAATACGAGACGATCAATCGGCGCGCCCTTGGGATTCGAGAAAAACTGGCGCCTGGCAGTCGGGCGGTCGCGACCTCCCTGCTCAATCTCTCCTTCGTCGCGGATGCGCACGGCGACTCTCGTACGGCCGTAGAGCTCAATCAACGAGCTCTGGCGATCCATCAGAGCCTCAACCCCGGCAGCCGCGACGTGGCGAAAACCCTGAGCAACATCTGCGTCGAAGAGATGAATCGGGGCGAGCTCGCGTCGGCCGAGGACTACTGCGAGCGTTCGCTCCAGATCTGGCGCGCGCTCGGTCCCGGCGACCTGGGAGGTGTGGCGCAGGTTCTCCACAACACGGGCGTTCTCGTGAGGCTTCAAGGCGATCTCGACCGCGCCGAGACGCTGTTCTTCGAGTCCATCGAGGTCTGCGGACGGATCCCACCCAACGCGCCCGGATATCACCCCGGGTACAACTATTTCGAGCTGGCCATAACCGAGCTCGAACGCGACATCGACAAAGCCGAGGAGTATCTCGATCGCGCTGAGCAGCTCCAGGGCAAGATGGAAGCCGGAGGCTCCACCTCCGGGGCCCTGCGCGCCTTCACGCGCGCCAGTATCGCGTACCAGCGAAAAGATTTGGTCGGCGCGGAGAAGCTGCTGAGGCAGGCGATCGCGTACTTCGACGCCACGGCCCCGAACCATCCGATCGCCGGGTACATTCGAGATGACCTGGGCCGCGTCCTGACGGAACGCGGTCTTTCCTCCGAGGCCGAGGAGTCCATCCGTCGGGCGCTCGCCCAGCGCCAGGTGTACGGACCCGGCAGCCAGGAGACCGCCCAGTCCTACTACAACCTCGGCATGCTCCTCTGGAAAACCGGCCGGCTTGTCGAGGCGGAGGCGGCGCTCCGGCAGGCGATCGAGGAATACGAGGCTCAAAAGGGCAAGCTCGACGGCTCGGACGAGTCCCAGTCGATGATCGCCGGCCGCTTCGCGGATTTCTACAAGGACTATCAGCGACTCCTCGTGGAGCTGCACCGCGAGCGGGACGCCTTTCTGATTCTCGAGAGGTATCGCGCCGGATCGTTCCTTCGGATGCTCGCGCGGCGGGATTTCCACCTTCCGGATGAGGTGCCGGCGGCGCTCGACCAGGAGCGCCGCTCGATCAACAGCGAATACGACCGAACGCAAGCCGATCTCCAGGCTCTCGATCCCGAGTCGCAGGCCCGGGAGCTCGCCTCGGCACTCGCTCGCCTCGCCGAGCTGCGCCGGAAGCAGGACGACACCGCCGAGAGGATCACCCGGGCCTCGCCTCGGTACGGCGCCCTCCGCTATCCGCGTCCTCTCGACGTCGCCGGCGCGCAGACCGCTCTTGCGCCCGGGACACTCCTGTTGTCCTACGCCGTCGGCCGTGAGAAGAGTTACCTGTTCGTCCTCCCCGGCGGGCCTGGCGGCTCGCTGGAAGTGCACGCACTCCCGCTCGGCGAGAAGGAGCTTCGCGCCTCGGTCGACGCTTTTCGGCGCCTGATCCAGTGGAACCGAGAAGGCCCGGAGCTGGCGGCCCGCGGCCGGACACTCTACGAACAGCTTCTCGAACCCGCGCAGAAGCGGATCGCCGCTGCGGATCGCCTTCTGATCATCGCGGACGGGCCACTGCACAAGCTCCCATGGGCGGCGCTGGCCACGGACGCCGCGCGCGGACACGGCCATTTCCTGGGCGAGTGGAAGCCCATCCACACGGCTCCCTCCGTCACGGCCTACGCCGAGCTGAAGAAGAGCCGGCCGCAGAGCTCGAGCGGTTCCCTGCTGACCGTCGCCGCCTTCGGCGACCCGAAATACCCTGCGACCCCCGGGAGGGACAAGGCCGCCCAGCGGGGCGCCGGCGACTCGATCGAATCCGAGGCCGGGCCCCCGGGCGTCGAAGGCAAAGACGCCGAGGATTCGCAGCTGCGTTCGGTCCTTCGCGGCGGCTTCGACCTCGCGCCTCTTCCCGAGAGCCGCGCGGAGGTCGCCGCGATTGCCGCGCTGTACTCGCCCAAAGCCGTCGCCTATCTCGGGGCGGACGCGACCGAAGAGAGAGCCGCGTCGATCGGCCCGGACGTGCCCCTCATCCACTATGCCTGCCACGCGCTCGTCAACGAGCGTTTCCCCCTCGATTCAGCGCTCGTGTTCACGATCCCCGACAAGCCCCGGAAGGGCCAGGACAATGGCCTGCTCCAGGCGTGGGAAATCTTCGAGCGCATGCACATCGACGCGGACCTGGTGACGCTTTCCGCCTGCGAGTCGGGGCTCGGCAAGGAGATGGCGGGCGAAGGGCTGATCGGTCTGACGCGGGCCTTTCAGTACGCGGGAGCCCGTTCCGTGCTCTCGTCGCTGTGGAAAGTCGACGACAAGGCCACGGCCGAGCTGATGAAGCGCTTCTACGGTTACCTGAAGGCCGGCCGGCCGAAGGACGAGGCGCTCCGCCTCGCGCAGGTCGATCTGATCCGCTCCGCGGACTTCTCGCAACCCAGGGACTGGGCCGCGTTCCAGCTCAACGGAGACTGGAAGTAGCCTCAAACCCTCCTCCGATTTCGCCGTAGTAGTCTCCGAGCGGGCCGACCGGCCCCTCATCATTCGTACGCGCGGAGGAAGGTATGCGGAGATTCGCAGGGATCGTGGGGGGACTGCTCGCGGCGGCGGCGCTGGGCGCCCAGGGCGCCACGACCGCGCCGACGAAGTCGCCGAGCGCCGACGAGATCATCGCCGGCTACGTCAAGACCATCGGAGGCATGGAAAAGCTCGAGGCCATCAAGACTCTCAAGAAGAGCGGCCGCTACACGAGCGGCGGCGGCCTCGAAGCCAAGGTCGTCGAGGAGAGCAAGCGGCCGGAGATGGTCCGTCAGGAGTTCGTGCTGCAGGGCATGATCGGCGTCACCGCCTGGGACGGAAAGACCGGCTGGAAGATCGAGCCCTGGCAGGGCAAAAAAGACGTCGAGCCGCTCGGCGAAGAAGAGTTGAAGCAGGTGATCGAGGACGCGGACTTCGACGGTCCCCTGATCCACTACAAGGAAAAAGGCAACACGGTGGAGCTCGTGGGCACCGAGCCGGTCGAAGGGACCGACGCCTACAAGCTGAAGGTCACGCTGAAAGCCGGCGACGTCCAGTATTTCTACATGGACACCGACTACTTCGTGCCCATCAAGATCGAGAAGACCCGCATGATCCGCGGGGCTCCCCGCGAATCCGAGACGTCGCTCGGGGACTACAAAGAGGTCGCCGGCGTGTACTTCCCCCACTCGTTCGAGTCCGGAGCGAAAGGCAGCGCGAACCGTTCGAAGATCGTCTACGACAAGTACGAGGCGAACGTGCCGCTCGACGACGGCCGGTTCCGTCCCCCCGCAGCGACGGCGACAGCCACTCCGGCCGGGCCGGCCAAGTGAGGAGCACCATGAAGAGACACACGACGCTCGCCGCCGGTCTGCTCCTCGGGCTCGCCCTCACCGCTTCGGGACAGGCTCCCTCACCCGTCAAGATCGACTCCGAAACCATCTCGGGCCTCGGGGCGCGCAACATCGGCTCGGCCGCGATGAGCGGTCGCGTGGCCGCGATCGATGCCGTGCGGGAAGGCGACCGCCTGACCGTGTTCATCGGCGCGGCCTCCGGCGGCGTGTGGAAGTCCGTCAACGGCGGCACCACCTACAAGCCGGTCTTCGACAAACAGCCCGTGCAGTCGATCGGCGCCGTCACGATCGATCCCAAAAACCCCAAGACCATCTGGGTCGGAACCGGCGAGAGCTGGACGCGCAACAGCGTTTCGATCGGCGACGGCATCTACAAGTCGATCGACGGCGGAGAGAACTGGACCAACGTGGGCCTGGGCGGGACCGAGCGGATCGTCAAGATCCTCGTCGATCCGACCTCCTCCGACACGGTCTACGCGTGCGCGCCGGGAAAGCTCTGGTCGGATTCCGACGAGCGCGGGGTCTTCAAGACCACCGACGGCGGCAAGACGTGGACGAAGATCCTCAAAGGCGGCAACCTCTCCACCGGTTGCTCGATGATCTCCATGGACCGCCAGAATCCGAAGACCCTCTATGCCGGCATGTGGGATTTCCGGCGCAAGGGCTGGACGTTCCGCTCCGGCGGCGACGGGCCGCAGGCGCCCAGCGGCAGCAGCTTCTTCAAGTCGACCGACGGCGGAGCCACGTGGTCGGACCTGAGCGCGACAGCGAAAGGCCTTCCCTCCAAGCCCTGGGGGCGCGTCGCGGTCACCGTCGCTCCGTCCAAGCCGAACGTGGTCTATGCCTTCATCGAGGCGGCCGTGCCCAAGAACGGCCTCTATCGCTCGGACGACGCCGGCGCCAACTGGCAGGCGATGGACCGCAGCCAGGCCATGGTCTGGCGTCCGTTCTACTTCGCCAGCCTGGTCGTCGACCCCAAAAACGAAAACAAGGTCTACAAGCCGGACCTCTCCCTCATCGCTTCGACCGACGGCGGCAAGAGCTTCACGGACATCGGCGGCGGCTGCCACGGCGACTTCCACGATGTCTGGATCGACCCGTCGAACTCCGACCGCCTCATCGCGGGCGACGACGGCGGCGTCTGGTATTCCTACGACGGCGGGAACAAGTGGTGGAAGGCCGACAACCTGCCGATCTCGCAGTTCTACCACGTGAGCATCGACATGGATCGCCCGTACAACGTCTACGGCGGACTCCAGGACAACAGCTCCTGGGTCGGCATGTCCGCGTATCCCGGCGGCATCTCGAACGCCCAGTGGGAAAACATGTACGGCGGCGACGGCTTCTGGATGTTCGCCGACACGGCGGACGAGACGTACATCTATGCGGAGGCGCAGGGCGGTGAAATCGGGCGCGTGAACCGCAAGACGCACGAGAACCGCAGCATCAAACCGCTGCCGGGCTTCGGCGATCCCAAGCTGCGCTACAACTGGAACACGCCGATCCACATGAGCCCCACGCAGAAGGGCGTCGTCTATATCGGGGCGCAGTATCTCTTCCGGACGCGCGACAACGGCCAGACCTGGGATCGCATCTCGCCGGACCTGACCACGAACGATCCGCAGAAGCAGAAGCAGGAGCAGTCGGGCGGCGTCACGGTCGACAACTCCGCGGCCGAGATGCACTGCACCGTCTACGCGATCGCCGAATCCCCCAAAGACCCGAACGTCATCTGGGTCGGGACCGACGACGGGAACATCCAGGTCACGCGCGACGGGGGAAAGACCTGGACGAACGTCGTCGGCAACATCGCGGGCCTGCCGAAGAGCGCCTGGGTCTCCTTCGTCGAGGCCGGCCACTTCGACGCCGGCACGGCGTACGCCACCTTCGACCTCCACACCTTCGGCGACATGAAGCCCTACGTCTACAAGACGACGGACTTCGGAAAAACCTGGACGGCCCTGGCTCCCGCCGATGGCTCCATGAAGGGGTATGCCCACGTCGTCCGTGAGGACCCCGTCGAGGCCCGGATTCTCTACGTCGGCACCGAGCTCGGCGTCTGGATCTCGCTCGACGGCGGACGCCAGTGGGCGCAGTACAAAGGAGGCGATCTTCCCAACGTCGCCGTGCGCGACCTCGTCGTGCATCCGCGCGACGGATCCCTCGTGCTCGGCACGCACGGCCGCGGCATCTGGATCGTCGACGACATGACGCCCCTGCGTGCCCTGAGCGAAGAGATGCTCGCGCGCGACGCCGCGTTCGTTCCGGCCCAGCCGACCGTTCAGCGTCTTCTCGCTTCCGGCGGCTGGGGATGGGGCGACGCGATGTTCGAGGCCCCGAACCCGCCGGGAGCAGCCCAGATCGCCTACTACCAGAAGAAGCGCCACATCTTCGGAGACCTCAAGATCGAGGTGCTCGGCTCGGACGGCCAGCTCCTCACGACGCTCCCGACCAGCAAGCGCCGCGGGCTTTCGCGCGCCGCCTGGTCCATGCGCGTGAAGCCCCCGCGCGTGCCGCCCGCCGCCACGATCGCCTTCGGCGCCTCGCAAGGCCCGCGCGTGCTGCCCGGGACGTACACCGTCAAGATGACGAAGGACAAGGCGGTCCTCGAGACCAAGCTCGAGATCGTCGCCGATCCGCGCTCCAAGCACACGCCCGAGGATCGCAAGGCGCAGTTCGACCTCGCGATGAAGCTCTACGGAATGCTCGGCGACATGACCTTCGCCGTCGAGCGCATCAATGCCCTGCGCGCCGACCTCGACGCCCGCGCCGCAAAGTTACCCGCCGGCGACGCTCTCGCCGCGCGCCTGCGCAAGGCCTCGGCCGACCTCGACGTCCTTCGCCAGAAAATCGTCGCCACCAAGGAAGGCGGCATGATCACGGGCGAGGAGCGCTTGCGCGAGTACCTCACGGACCTCTATGGCAATGTCGTCTCCTACGAAGGCCGTCCCTCGGCGACCCAGGTCCAGCGCACCGATGCCCTCGGCCGCGAGCTCGCCGCCGTCGTCGGAGAGTTCGATGCGTGGACGGCGAAGGAGTTGCCCGGGATCAACCAGGCGCTCGCGGCGAAGGGCCAGCCGAAGATCGAGCTGGTGACGCGGGAGGAGTGGGAGAAGGTGGGAACCGAAGGCGGCGCCGGCGGGCGAGGCGGTCTCGAGGAGGCCGAGTCCGAAGAAGAGCTCTCGCTCGAGAGAGACTAGCCCGTTCCGGCCCTCAGGGCCGCGGGAGTGATTCCGGCGGCGGGGATCCGTTGGGGGCGTTCCGCCCCCCGGCCATCGAGGGCTTGGTGGGCGCGGTCGAGCGGCGGGGTGACGACGCCGTCGCGGCTGTGGGCGGTGGCGGCGCGTTCGGATCCGGAGCGAGGCGCAACGGCGACCACTTCTGGCCGGCGTCCACGCTCTTCAAAACGCCGAGGTGCGTCCCGGCATACACCACCGACGGCGCCGCCGGATCGAGGGACAGCGCGCTGACGTAGAGATCCGGGTTCTGCATGGTCCAGTGGTTGCCTGTGTCGATCGACTTGTAGATCCCGATCGCGGTCGCGGCGTAGAGGGTCTTCGGATCCTTGGGGTCGATCGCGAGGGCGAGCACGTTCCAGCTCTTCAGGCTCTTGTGGAGCCCTTTCCACGTGACGCCGGAATCCTCGCTCCGGAAGAGGCCGGCGTGCGCCGTCGCGTAGACGGTCGCGCTCTTAGTCGGGTCGATCGCGAGGGACCAGATGGTGCCCTTGCTCAGCTGACCGGCGGTGTGGATCCAGGTCACTCCCCCGTCCGTGCTGCGGAAGATTCCCTCGCTGTTGGTGCCGGCGAGGAGGAGCTGAGGATTCTGAGGATCGACGGCGATGGCCGTCACGGCGACCCGGGTCGTCAGCGGCGTGAGCTCGGACCAAGTCGCGCCCGAGTCGGTGCTGCGAAAAATGCGGCCGGCTTCCGTGCCGGCGTAGACCGCCCCGCCCTGCACCGCGACAACGCCGATGTAACGCGAGGTCAGCCCGACATTCGCCGCCGCCCACACGCCGCCGCCGTCGGTGCTCCTGTAGACCCCCCCGGTGTCGGTGGTGGCGTAAAGGATGTGCGAAGCGGGATCCACCGCGAGGGCAAGGACGGAATGACCTTCGAGGCCGCGGCTTCTAGCCTCCCAGCTCGCGCCCGAATCGATCGAGCGATAGAGGCCTCTCGCCGTCGCCGCGTAGAGGGTGGAAGGAGTGGCCGGATCGAGAAGGAGAGCCGTGACCAGGCCCCCCTCCCCCTGGAGCACGAAGCCCGGACCCGACTCCGGTTCCTGGGCGCTCAGCCGCGGCGAGGCGAGGACAAGCACGGCGATCAGCGCGATCGCCGCGGCTTCCCACCAGAGTCGCATGGATCGATTCCGCATCTCAGTTTGCCGCCAGATTGATGTCCGCCTGCCCGCAGAACGCTCCCGGGCTTTCGTACTCGCGTACGGAGCCCGTGACTATATCCGTCACGGTCAATTTGTAGTCGAGGCCCGTCAGGCCGGCGTAGAAGAACCAGAAGTCTCCGTTGATCCCCCGCCCGTCGACCATCTTGACCACGACTTCGGGAAACTGCGGATCTCCCGTGACACCGGGGATTCCGAAGAAGCCCGATCGGTCGGTCAGAGCCGTCGCCTGACCGGCCACGGCTTGCCCGGTGCGCGGATGATGCGCCTCCAGCGTCACGGAGAAGCGGCCGCCGAGCATTTCGAGAGCGGACGCGGACTTGGCGAAGGCCGCCGTCGACGCGCTCTGAACAAGCTGCGCAGACTCCTCGAACGCCCGGTCCGCGCCTCCGCACATGGGTGATTCGCGGTTGCTCGCGTAGACCTGCTGCTCCCCGGTCATGGTGTCGGTGACGGTCAGCCCGTAATGCAGCGTCGTCAGGCTGGTGTAGAAGACGGCGGCTCCGGGTTGCCCGAACGCTCCCTCACCCAGCACTTTGACGATGATCTCGGGCAGGTCCGGATCGCCAGTCGCGCTCGGAAGTCCGAAATAGCCCGCGCGGTCGCCAAGAGGGTGCGCCGCGCCCGGTTGGTATCGCGCCTCGTCCTTGCGGGCGGCGACGAGATCGAGAGCGTAGCGATTGCCCACGAGACACAGGCGCGTGTCGCTCGGAACACAGGGAAACGCGGGAGCCTCTCGGAGCTCGACGTCGGAGATGCCGCCACCGGCCGTACCGGCATGAAGACGGCGTCCGTCCGGCGAGATCGCGAGCGTCGAGACGGAAGTCGGCGTGAGGCCGGCGGAAAAGGCTTGCCAGGTGTGCCCCCCGTCGACCGAGCGGAAGACTCCCTGTTCCGTGTTCGCGTACAGGTGGCCGGGCCTCGCCGGATCGGCTACCAGGACTGACACGTAAGTGCCCGGCCCGGAGCCCGTGTGCTGCCAGTGGGTCCCGCCATCCACGCTCCAGGCCACGCCCGCGCCACCCGTGCCGGCGAAAAGGACGTTCTCGCGGAACGGGTCCTGAACGATCGAATACACGGCGCCCCCGAGGTCGTCGGGCGTCTTCGTGAAGTTTGCGCCGTGATCGACGCTGACG
>Ga0207691_10002955_pt1 | contig 16594 bp, 12 predicted proteins | sample KBSM13metaG_FD_184327 | JGI IMG/M metagenome (GOLD analysis project Ga0207691, IMG submission 184327) | Miscanthus rhizosphere microbial communities from Kellogg Biological Station, Michigan, USA - KBS M1-3 metaG (SPAdes) (version 2) | ecosystem: Host-associated > Plants > Roots > Rhizosphere >... | reverse complement strand
GAAAGCGTCTTGCCGGGTAACCGGCACGGGGGTTCGAATCCCTCCCTCTCCGCCATCTCAAAAGGCCCGCGCCACGCGGGCCTTTTCCATTTCCCCGCCCCACACAAGCATGTAGGATGAGCGGCCTGACTGCGATGAGGATCGCCATCGCCTGTTCCGTCTGCATCGTCGCGCTCGTGGTCGCGTCCGCGGCGGGGCAGTCCGGAGGCGCGCCGCCGTCGCGGGTCGCGCTGACGTTCGACGACCTGCCCGATCACGGGCCGCTGCCGCCAGGCATGAGCCGCGTGGACGTCGCGAAGAGCATCCTCGGCACGCTTCGCGCGCGCCACGCGCCGCCCGTCTACGGCTTCATCAATGCGCGGCAGCTCGAGGCGCATCCCGCCGACGACGAAGTCCTGCGGCTCTGGCGCGAGGCGGGCTTCCCGCTCGGCAACCACACCTTCTCGCACATGGACCTGCACGCCAGCACGCCCGAAGACTTCGAGCGCGACGTCATCGCGAACGAAGCCACGCTGCGCTCGCACATGGGCGCCGGCGACTGGCACTGGTTCCGGTATCCGTACCTGAGAGAAGGGAACACGGGAGACAAGTACCGCACCGTCCGCGACATGCTCGCGCGCCGCGGCTACCGGATCGCCCAGGTGACCCTCAGCTTCGACGACTACGCCTACAACGATCCGTACGCGCGCTGCGCCGCGCGCAACGATCGCGAGGGGATCGCGTGGCTCGAGAAGAGTTACCGGGAGCGCGCGGCAGAGAGCCTGGATCGCGGCCGCGATGCGGCCCGCGCCGCCTTCGGCCGCGACATCAGCCACGTCATGCTCCTGCACATCGGCGCCTTTGAGACGGTGATGCTGCCGCGGCTGCTCGATCTGCTGCACGACCGCGGCTTCGTGCTGACGCCGCTGGAGGACGCGGAGGCGGACGCCGCCTACAAGACGGTTCCCGAGGCGCGGGGCACCTGGTCGGGCACGTTGCTGGAGCAAATGGCGGTCGCGCGAGGAGCTCCGCCGTCGCCGCCGGATGTCATCTTCACGAAGCTCGACGCGCTGTGCCGGTGATCGCGGCGTCGTCAGGTGCCGGCCATCACGACTTGCCGGCCCGGTCGGCGACGGCGGCGGTGAGATCCAATCGCGTCTTCCACGGATCGGGGCCGGCCTTCGGCCCGTCATTGGTGAAATCGAGCAGCCCGTCGCACATGCCGTGGCACGCCGGCCACGCCGGGCGGCCGCCGCCGTTGGGATCGCCCCCCTTCGCAAATGCCACCCAGTAGGCGTTGGCCGTCTCGGCGACGGCTTTGTCCGCCGGCGCCAGCGCGTTTCCGTAGCGCGCCTGCAGCGTGTCGAACACGAACGGGATCTCGGTGGCGTGCGGGGTGCCGGGCCACTCCTTCCTCATCGACTCCGCGACGTAGGAGAAGCGGTAGTGCCAGGCAGGGGCACCGGCCGCGGCGAACGTCCGCACCACGAAGCGCGCCGGTTCCACCATCATGCGGTCCATCGCCACGAGCATCCCGACTTCGCGCAGCTTGTCCGACTTGCCAGGATCGTACGTCTCGCGCGCCCGTGCCGCGTTGTCGCCGAAGGGGGCGAAGACTTCGTCGATCGACCGCGCGAACGAAAACCCGATGTCGGCGCTGTTCGCACCGGCGATCAGCGGCACTTTCGCGAACCGGCCGGCGCGCAGCGCCGTCTCCGCCGATTCGATCACGATCGTGCCGTCGATCATCGGTCCCGCGTAGGTCGGCGTCATCATCGTCGACATGTTGAGCCCGGCGACGACCTTGTCGGCGGGCAGCGCGCGCAGCGCGGCCAGCGCCGCGGCATCTTCCCCGGTGATCCCGTTGGCCCGCGCGAATTCCACGCCGACGCCCTCGGCCGACGGAGCGCCGGTCGGTCCGGCGCGCTTCAGCAGGCGCGTCGGGAACAGGCCGTCCCGTCCGCCGCCCGACTCGATGATCGCCTTGTGAAACAGCCCCTTCGCCAGCGGCGACGTGAGCAGCATGAGCACCGACGAGCCGCCGGCGGACTCGCCGAACACCGTGACGTTGCCGGGATCGCCGCCGAAGGCCGCGATGTTCGTCTGCACCCAGCGAAGCGCTGCCAGCTGGTCCATGTAGCCGTAGTTGCCGAGCGGACCGGACGGCGACTCCTTCGTCAAGGCGGGATGACCGAAGAACCCGAAGCGGCCGAGGCGGTAGTTGAAGCTGACCAGCACGACGCCGCGCCTGGCGAACTGCGAACCGTCGTACACGGCAGGGGAGCTGCCGCCGTTGACGAAACCGCCGCCGTAGATCCACACCATTACCGGCAATCGCGGCGACGGCCGGCTTGCCGGACGCCACACGTTGAGCACGAGGCAATCCTCGTCGGGCGGCGTGCCGAGCGGCGCCGCGTCGCCGGGAAACGGCAGCTGCGCGCAGTCGTGGCCGTACGCCGTAGCGGCCTTCACGCCCTTCCACGGCGCGACCGGCTGCGGCGGACGCCAGCGCAGGTCGCCGATCGGCGGCGCCGCGAAGGGAATGCCCGTGAAGGAACTGACGCCAGAGTCGACGGTCCCTTCCAGCGTCCCGCTCGCCACGGTCACCCGTTCGCTCGCGGCGTGCACGGTCAACAGCGACGCCAGCGCGAGCCCCGGCAGCGTCGCCGGTGCCAATAGCCTGCAAGGAGACATGAGCACATCCTTTCGCGTGTCGTGATCACAGCAGCATCTCACGGGCCTGGCAGCCGGCGCGCGGTACACCCTCTCGGCGCAGTTTCGGCCGGCGGCGGGTGGGTCCATAAACGCCGGAGGTCCTCCGGAATACCGTGACCGCGGCGCGGCCGGCGCGCTCGCGCGCGAGCGGCACCAGCCTCTAACTCCCAGCCGCACTGGGACTTCCACCTGGCGACCGCCGGGCGGCGGCGCGGTCCGGGAGTTGCTCCCTCTCTTCGGTTGCGACCGACGCCACGTTGATCCTGCGGCGTGCCGCCGCGCCCGAGAGGATACGCCCGTGAGTCAGATCCACCCCCGCCGTCCACGAATTCTCTTCGCCGCTTCGTTACTGGTCAGCGTCGTGGCGGCCGTACCCGCCGGCGCGCAGAAGGCGCCGGTGCCGACTCCGGACTCGCTGGCGCGCATGAACGACTCGATCGACGTGCTCACCAGGAAGGTGTGGCCCAGCGTCGTCCAGATCCTCGTGAGCAGCTACGGCGCGCGGGAAGAGCCCGAGGGCAGGGGAGGCGCGTCCGGCGTGGTGTTCGGACGCCAGCGATCGGTCGGCTCGGGCTTCGTCATCGATCCCGACGGCTACATCATGACCAACGCGCACGTGGTGAGCGGAGCGCAGCGCGTTCAGATCGCGCTGCCCGCCGACAACGCCGACGGGACGCTCGGCACCGCGCTCTCGAGCCGGATGAAGCTGGTCCCGGCGCGCATCGTCGGCATCACCACCGAGCTCGATCTCGCTCTGCTGAAAGTCGAAGGCGTGAAGCTGGCGCCACTTCCGCTCGCGACCTACTCCCAGGTCCGGCAGGGAGAGACGGTGTTCGCGTTCGGGAGTCCGATGGGGATGCGCAACAGCCTCACGCACGGACTCGTGTCGGCCGTGGCGAGGCAGGTCGATCCCGATTCACCGCTGATCTACGTGCAGACCGACGCGCCGATCAATCCGGGCAACTCCGGGGGACCGCTCGTCAACATCCGCGGGGAAGTGGTCGGCGTCAACACCTTCATCGTCTCGCAATCGGGCGGCAACGAAGGGCTCGGGTTTGCGATTCCAAGCGCGACCACGCGGACCGTCTTCAAGCAGCTGAAAGAGCACGGCCTGATACGGCGCCAGGAGATCGGCGTGAGCCTGCAGACGATCTCGCCGGTCATGGCGTCGTCGCTGAAGCTGCCGAAAGACTACGGCGTCATCGTCTCGGACGTCTGGCCCGGAGGACCGGCCGAAGGCGCGGGCCTGCAGATCGGCGACATCCTCGTGTCGGTGGACGGCCAGCCCGCCGACAACCTGCCGACCGTGATCTACAACTTCCGCCTGCGCGATTCGTCCGACAAGGTGCAGCTGGTCGTACTGCGCGGGACGACGCAGCAGACGCTGAGCGTGCAGCCGATCGAGATGCGCGCCGAGCTCGACGCGGTTTCGGCCATGGCCGATCCCGAACGGAACCTGGTTCCGGAGATCGGGATCCTCGGCGTCGAGATCGACGCGCGGATCGCCGCCGCGGCATCCGGGCTCAGGGCTCCCTACGGCGTGATCGTCGCGGCGCGCGCGTCGGGCGCGCTCGTCGACGTGCCGCTGCAGGCCAACGACGTCATTCGCAGCGTGAACGATCGGAAGGTGGCGACGCTCGCGCAGCTCAGGGAGGTCCTGCGCGCGCTTCCTCCCGGGGCGCCGGTGACGCTGCAGGTTCAGCGCGAAGGACGGCTGACGTACGTTTCGTTCACGTTCGACTGATCGCACGCGCGCTCACGCGCGGTCCAGGGCGAGCACGGTGTGCAGCAGCGCGTTGGCGCCGTTGGCGCAGTCGTCCCAGCTGGTGAGCTCTTTCGGCGAGTGGCTGATGCCGGCGACGCTCGGCACGAAGATCATCCCCATCGGGCAGAGCAGCGCCGCCATCTGCGCGTCGTGCCCCGCGCCGCTCGGCATGCGCACGCGGGAAAAGCCCAGCGTGTCGGCCGCGGCCTCAATCGCGCGCTGCACCAGCGGGTCGGCGGACGCCCCCTCGTTGTAGTTGATCTGGCGGAACGCGATCGTCGTTCCGGTCGCCGCGGAGATCTCCCCGGCTCGCGCCTGGATCGCTTCGGTCAGCCGCGTCAACGTCGGCGCGGCGAGGTCCCGCAGCTCCACCGTCATCCGCACCCGGCCCGGCACGACGTTGGGCGCGTTCGGCGTCACCTCGAGCTTGCCGACGGTGCCGACCTGCCGCCCCGGGCTCGCCCTCACGATTTCGTTCACCGCGATGGTCAGGTGCGAGGCGGCCAGCAGCGCGTCGTGCCGCTCCGCCATCGGCGTCGTGCCCGCGTGATTGGCAACGCCGTTGATCGTCACTTCATAACGATCCACGGTGACGATGCCCTCGACGACGCCGATGTTGATCCGATCGCGATCGAGGTTGCCGCCCTGCTCGATGTGCAGCTCGACGTAGGCGGCGTAGCGCCCCTTCGGAATCTGCGCTTCCTGGAGCCGATCGGCGCGTCCTCCGATGCGCGTCATGGCCTCGCGCTTGGTGACGCCGTTGACCAGGGCGTCGAGCTCGCCTTCACCGATCTTGCCGACGACGAGCCGGCTGCCGCCGAGGCTCGGCTGGTAGGCGCCCCCTTCTTCGTTCGCCCAGACGACGACCTCCAGCGGGTGACGCGTCGTCACGCGCGCCTCGCCGAGGCGGCGGACCGTCTCGATCGCCGCGAGCGATCCGAGATCGCCGTCGAAGTTGCCGCCGTTGGGCACCGAGTCGATGTGCGAGCCGAAGAGAATGGGCGGGAGCGAGCCGTCGGCGCCGTTACGGCGAGCGAAAATGTTGCCGGCGGCGTCGATGCGGGGACCGAGCCCGGCGGACTTCATCAGGCCCGTCACGAACTCGCGCCCCTGCACGTCCGATTCCGAGTAGCCGAGCCGGGTGACGCCGTCGCCGAACGATCCGCGTGCGGGACGGCCGAAGGCGCTGAGCGCTTCGAGGTTGCCGCGCAGGCGCGCGCCGTCGACGCGCAACAGCCGGTCGTCGAACCTGCCGCCGAGCCAGGTGCCGGCGGCGGCGGCCGACAGCCGCTGCACGAATTCCCGGCGCGTAGGCATGGCGAGAGTCTATGCTGGCCGGGGACCAGGGTCCAGCGTGTGAAAGGAGGCGTGAGATGCAATCACGGATTGTTCGGAACGCAGCGATCGCGACGCTGTTGGTGGCTCTCGCGGCGTTCGCAGATGCGGGCCGCTACAAGAAGGACGGCGACAAGTGCGTCTGGGACGCCAACGACTCGGGTCCGAACCAGTGCACGCCGCAGGTCCAGGGGCGGTTCAAGAAGGGGGCGAACGACTCGTGCGTGTGGGACACGAACGACCGCGGCCCCGACCAGTGCACGCCGAAGACCGGGCGGTGGAAGGAAGAGGGCGGCCGCTGCGTCTGGGAGGCGAAGGACTCCGGCGCCAACCAGTGCGACCCCAGGCGCCCGAGACGATGAACGGTTCCGCGCCGGCGCCACCGCGCGATATGCTCAAGCGCGATGGCGCCGCGCGGGCTGGATGCGAAGGTCGATCAGCTCTATCAACTGCCGCTGGAGGAGTTCACCCCGGCGCGCAACGCGCTGGCGAAGGACGCGGGGCCTGACGCCGCGCGGGTGCGCGCGCTGGTCAAGCCGCCGATCGCCGCGTGGGCGGTGAACCAGCTCCACTGGCGCGATCCCGACACCTGGAACACGCTGATCGAGGCCTCCGAAAACGCGCGCCGCGCGCACAAGGCCGTGCTCTCGGGACGCGGCGGCGACGTGCGCGCTGCCAGCACCGTCCACGAAGAGGCCGCCGACGCGGCGCTCAAGAAGACGCTGGCGATCCTCGCCGACTCCGGCCACCCGGTCACCGACGCGACGCGCCAGGCCATCGCGACCACCATCCGCGCGCTTCCCGGCGACGAGCCGGCCGGGCGCCTGACGCGTGTCCTGCAGCCCGGGGGATTCGAGATGCTGGCGGGACTCTCGGTCGCGGCCGGCGCGGGCAAGCCGGCGAAGGCCGCTCCGAAGCCGGCCCCGGCGAAGCCGCGCGCGGAGGTCGCGCCGCATCCGTCGGCAGGAAAGTCGAAGGCGGACGCGAAGGCGCTGACGCGGGCGCGCCAGGCCGCCGCCGAAGCGGCCAACGCGCTGCGCGACGCCGAGCGCGCCGTGCAGCGCGAGGAGTTCGAAGTCGCGCGCACCACGCGCGACGCCGAGCGTGCCGCCCGCGCGATCGAAGAAGCGCGCGAGGCGCTCGAGCGCGCCAAGACCGACCTGCAGACCGCCGAGAAGGCCGCGAAGCTCGCCGAGCGCGAACGCGACGACGCGGCCAGGCGCGCCGACGCGGCGACGAAGCAGCTGGCGCGGGCGCGCGAGCGCGCCGACTCGGCCGCGCAGGACGTCAAGCGGCTCTGAGCCCGGCGTCAGCCGGACCGCGCGATCATCACCTCCGTGGACTTGATGATCGCCAGCGCGTCCTGCCCGCGCCTCAGCTTCAGCGCGCGAACGGCGTCGGAGGTGATGACGGCCGTCAACATCTGATCGCCGATGCGCAGCCGCACCTGCGCCAGCAGGCCGTCCACTCGCACCTCGTCGATGTAGCCGCGCAGGCGGTTGCGGGCGCTCAGGCCGGTCAGGGCCTCGTCACCGGACGGGGGCCGCCGGGCGCGCGGGGTTCGAGGGTCGATCCGCGCGACGAGCCGGTCCACTTCGGCTTCGGCAATGCGATGATGCCCGCCTTCGGTGCGGATCGTCCGCACCCGCCCGTCGAGGATCCAGCGTTTCATCGTCGAGTAGCCGACGCCCAGGCGCTCGGCCGCGGCGCGTACCGTCAGTGGCGGCATGGTCCTCCCGGATAAGTACGATTCGAGTCGATTTTACTCCATGATTGAAACGATCTACGCTGCGGCGATGCGCCGCCTGTCGATCGTCCTCGTCGCCTGCGCACTGTCGGTTCCGGCGCGGGCACAGGTCGGGTCCGCCGCGCTGACCGGCACCGTCGTCGATCAGGGGGGCGCCGCCGTGCCGGGCGCCGCCGTCACCATCACCGCCAGCGCCACCGGCTACGCGCGTACGCAGGTCACGCATGACGACGGGGGATACGTCGCGCAGGGCCTCGCGCCCGGCGACTACACCGTCGACGTCGCGCTGAGCGGCTTCCGTCCCGTCTCCCGAAAAGGGATTCGCGTCGCCACCGGCGAGACGGTACGGGTCGACGTGCGCCTCGAGGTCGGGAACGTCGCGGAGGCGATCAGCGTCACGACCGACGCGCCGCTGCTGCGCGGCGAGACCTCCAGTCTCGGCCACGTGGTCGATCACCGGAAGATCGTCGACCTGCCGCTGAACGGGCGCAGCTTCGTCACGCTCGCGGGCCTTCTGCCCGGGGTGGCGCTGCCGCCCGGATCGTCGCTGCCGCGCATCAACGGCGGGCGCCCGCGTACCAACGAATACCTGTTCGACGGCATCTCGGTGCTGCAGCCCGAGCCGGGGCAGGTCGCGTTCTTCCCGAACATCGACGCGATCCAGGAATTCAAGGTCGAGAGCAACAGCCCGCCCGCGGAGTTCGGCCGCTTCAACGGCGGCGTGGTCAACCTGACGACCCGGGCCGGCACCAACGCCGTGCGCGGCAGCGCCTTCGAGTTCTTCCGCCACGAGGCGCTCAACGCGCGCAACTATTTCGCCCCGGCCGGCTCGGACACGCCGCTCTTCCGCCGCAACCAGTTCGGCGGCGTCGCCGGCGGCCCGCTCCGCCGCGATCGCACCTTCTTCTTCGCCGATTACCAGGGGCAGCGGCAGACCATCGGCCGCACGGTGATCTCGACGGTGCCGACGCTGCTGCAGCGCCAGGGGATCTTCACCGAAGCGATCGGCGGCCGAGTGCCCGCGCTCTTCGATCCGGCGACGACCACGGTCAACGGCAGCGGCGCGGCAACGCGCGCGCCGTTTCCGGGCAACACGATTCCGCAGGAGCGCTTCGACCCGGTGGCGCGCGATCTGCTGCAGCGCTATCCGCTGCCGACCGGGAGCGGCACGGCGAACAACTACCGGCGCGTCGACAACGAGCGCGTGGACCAGGATCAGTTCAGCGCCCGCGTCGATCACCGGGTGACCAATCGTGACCAGGTCTTCGGACGGCTGACCCACTTCTCCGAAACGTTCCTGCCGGTGACGCCTCTGCCCGACGGCAGCGGCGTCACCTCGGGCACGCTCGGGCCGCAGGACACGGATGCGACGGCGTTCGCCTCGAGCTATCAGCGCACCTTCAGCGATCGGTTGCTGAACGAATTGCGCCTCGGCGTCACGCGCCGTGGCGTTGTGCGCGCGGCCGCGCGCCTGGACGGGCCGCCGTCCGACACCCTGGGCCTCCCCGGCATCCCGGCCACTGCGCAGTTCGCCGATACGCTGCCGACGTTCCTGATCGCGGGCTATCAGCAGCTCGGGTCGCCGGCCAGCACGGCGTCAGACTTCAGCACCGGCGTCACCGAGATCGCCGACACGCTGACGTGGCTGCGCGGGCGCCACGCGGTCAAGGCCGGCGCGGATCTGCGGTGGGAGCGCCTCGACGTCATCCAGCCGCCCTCACCGACCGGCTCCTTCACGTTCAGCAACCTGTTCACCGATCAGCCGGGCGTGGCCAACACGGGCACGCCGTTCGCGAGCTTCCTGCTCGGGCAGGTGCAGCAGTTCTCGGTCGACCTGCAGGAGAAGGCGATTCGCAACCGGGCGCACTTCCAGGAGTATTTCGTCCAGGACGACTGGCGCGTGTCGCCGCGATTCACGGTCAACGCCGGCGTGCGCTACACGCTGAACTTCCCGTCGACCGAGGCGGACGATCAGGCCGCCGTCTTCAACCTCGACACGCGGCAGCTCGACTACCTGGGACGCGGCGTCAACCCCAGCGCGGCGCGCGAGCTGCACAAGCTGAACTTCGGTCCGCGCCTCGGTATGGTCGGACGCCTGAACGACAAGACCGTCGCACGCGCCGGCTACGGGCTGGTCTGGATCGAGATGGCCGGGATCACCACGCCGTTCACCACGCCGGTGTTCCCGTTCCTGCAGACCGTCTCGCAGCGGACGCTCGACAACATCGTCCCCGCCTTCGTCCTCGCCCGCGGACCAGAGGTCGATCCGATTCCCTTCACGCCGGACGCGGGCCTGGGCCAGGGCGTCTTCTCAGTCGATCGCGATCTCGGCTCCGGCTACGTGCAGCAGTGGAACGTTTCGGTTCAGCGCGAGATCGCGCGCAACATCGCCATCGAGCTGGCCTACACGGGATCGAAGATCACGCACGTCGGCATCCCCGACACCAACCTCAATCAATTGCGCGTCGAGCAGCTCGCCGAAGGCACGTCGCTGCTCCAGCGCGTCCCCAATCCGTTCTTCGGCATCATTCCGCGCTCTTCGTCGCTCGGCGATCCCACCATCCCGCGCGCGCAGCTGCTGAAGCCGTTCCCCGAATACACGACGGTCAGCCTCTACCGCAACAACGTGGGCACGACGATCTACCAGGGGTTCTACGCCAAGCTCGAGCAGCGGCTGTCGCACGGCGTGTCGTACCTCGTGAGCTACACGCGATCGAAGCTGATGGACGACGCCTCGTCAGTCTTCGACGCGTCGGTGCTGACCGGGCCGATCGCGAACTACCCGGTCGCCGACAGCTTCAACCGCCGCCTCGAGCGCGACTATTCGACCGGCGACATTCCGCACATCTTTACCGCTGCAGGCGTCTGGGAGCTGCCGTGGGGCAGGGGACGGCGTACGCACATGAGCGGGATCACGGGGGCTGTCGTCAACGACTGGAGCCTGAGCGGCGTGCTGACGCTGCAGTCGGGCGTGCCGATCGCCGTGACGCAGGCGACCAACAACAATGCGTTCGCCGGCTTCGGCACGCAGCGGCCGAACCTGATCGCCGATCCCGGGCTGCCGGCGGATCAGCGATCGACGGCGCGCTGGTTCGACACCAGCGCCTTTGCCACGGCGCCGCAGTTCACCATCGGCACCAGCACCCGCAACCCCGTCCGCGGCCCGGGCTACCGCAACCTCGACGTTGCCGTGATGCGCCGCGTGCCGATGGGCGGGAGCCGTTCTCTCGAGATCCGCGGGGAGGTCTTCAACCTGACCAACACGCCGCCGCTCGGCGCGCCCAACGGCGTGTTCGGGTCGGCGGCGTTCGGCACGATTACCACCGCCGCCGATCCGCGCGTCGTGCAGCTGGCGCTGAAGTTCGCGTTCTAGTCGGTGTGCTTGATCAGGATGGCTTCGTTGCGGCGCTCGTTGTAGACGAGCTCGTCGACGATCTGGCGGACGATGAGCAGGCCGAGGCCGCCGGGGCGGAGCCCCAGCTCCTCGCGCTTCATCATCGCGGCGATGATGTCTTCCGGGGCCTGCGACGCGGCGACGGGGGCGGCGGAGGCCTCGTCGAACCCGCCACCGGGATCCTTGAAGTGGTAGACGATCGCGCGCGCGGTCCTCGCCGCCGTCACTTCGATCACGCGATCGGCGTCGAAGCCGGCGCCGTGCTCCATCGCGTTGAGCAGCATCTCGCGGAACGCGGTGATCAGCAGATCGCGGTCCGCCTCGGGCAGCGTCGTCTCGAACTCGGAGAGGAAGCGCGTCAGGCGCTCGGCCGTGAGCAGCGCGCACGAGACGCGCAGCGTCAGCCAGTGCGGCAGTCCTGAAATCACTTCGATGTCGTCGCTGGCCGGGCCGCCGGACAGCGCCGAACGCGCCATGTCGACGATCTCCTCGAGCGGCGCGGCGGAGGCGAAGCAGGCGAACACGCGCGCGCGCAGCGCCACGATCACCTCGCCGGGGCCCGCCGACGGCGTCCGCACGATGATGCGGATGCCGGGCCGGGTGGCGCGAAGCTCCTCGGCCAGCGCGAGATCCTCGTTGACGGTGGTCGTGGGATCGGTGATGACGAGATCGGTGGCGCGCCGGCGGACGTGCTGGATCGCTTCGACGTTGCCGTCACACGACTCGACGTCGTGGCCGCTCGCCGACAGCGCGGCGTGCAGGGCGTCGAGCAGTGCGGGCTCTCCCCGGATGACGAGCACTCGTCCCATGTGCCTCCGCGTGTTGGCCGGACCTCACATGTTACATTGCGAACCGTGACCGCGGCCGGCAGATTGCGCACGGTATCGTGGCTGGCCATGGCAGGCATGGTGGCCGTGCTGGCAATGCTCGCCGGCTGCCGCGGCCGCCAGGCGGCGGCACCGGCACCCGCGCCGGTCACGTTCGACAAGGACGTCGCGCCGATCGTCTTCGCCAGCTGCGCCCCCTGTCATCGTCCCGACGAAGTCGCGCCCTTCACGCTTCTCAGCTATGCGGACGCCGTGAAGCACGCCGACGGGATCGCGCGCATGACGCGCAGGCGCGAGATGCCGCCGTGGCTGCCCGAGCGCGGCGAGTTCGCGATCGTCGGCGAACGGCGGCTGCGCGACGATCAGATCGACACGATCCAGCGGTGGGTGAGCGGCGGCATGGCGGAAGGCAACGCCGCCGATCTGCCGAAGCCGCCGTCGTGGCCGGAAGGCTGGCAGCTCGGACATCCCGACACCGTGTTGACGGTGAGCCGCCCATACATGCTGCGCCCGGGCGGGGAAGACGTCTACCGCAACCTGGTCGTCAGTACGCGCCTGACCGCCGACGCGTTCGTGCGCGCCGTCGAGTTCAAGACCAATGGCGCGCCGATCCATCACGCCGTGATCCGCGTCGATCGCGCCGGGGCGGCGCGCGGGCGCGACGGCGAAGACGGGCAGCCGGGGTTCGAGGGGATGGCATGGCAAAGCTCGCAGGATCCCGAAGGGCAGTTCATCGGCTGGGCGCCTGGCCGCGGGCCGATCCTCTCGCCCGACGGCATGCCGTGGAAGCTCGATCGCGGCGCCGATCTCGTCGTCGAGCTGCACATGCTGCCGCCGAAGACGCCGCACGCCGTGCAGCCGGCGATCGCGCTGTACCTGACCGACACGCCGCCGGTGCAGACGCCGCTGACGGTGAGAATGGGATCGCGGCTCATCGACATTCCGGCCGGCGAGCCGGCGCACGTGATCACCGACACCTACGAGCTTCCGGTGCCGGTCGATCTGATGAGCGTTTACCCGCACGCGCATTACCTGGCCAGGGACATGCTCGTCACCGCGGCGTTTCCCGGCGGGACGACGAAGACGCTGCTGCACATTCCGCAGTGGAGCTTCCACTGGCAGCAGGACTACCGCTACGCGACGCCGATCCCGCTCCCCGCCGGCACGACGCTGTCGATGCGCTACACCTACGACAACTCCAGCGGCAACCCCGAGAACCCGCACACGCCGCCGGTGCGCGTGCGCCTGGGGCCGAACTCGACCGACGAGATGGCGGAGCTCGGGCTGCAGGTGCTGACGAAGTCGCTCGCCGACACCGCCCGGATCGTGCAGTCTTTCGCCGACCGCGAGGCGCAGGCCAACGTGGCGCTCGGCGAACTGCGGGTCAAGGAATCGCCGGACAACGCCGAGTACCAGGCGTTCCTCGGCGCCAGCTACGTGGACGTCGATCGTTACGCCGACGCGATTCCGCATCTGGAAACGGCAATCCGCCTCGACGAGCGGGCGTCGGGGCCGCACAACGATCTGGCGACCGCGCTCATGAGCCAGGGGCGGCTGCCGGAGGCGCTGCGCCAGCTGCAGCGCGCCGCGGCGCTGGCGCCGCGCGACGAACACGTGCAGTTCAACCTCGGCAACGCGCTCAATCGCGCCGGGCGGCCCGGGGACGCGGTGACCGCCTACGAACGCGCGATCGCGTTGAACCCGGCGTTCCCCGACGCGCACGCCAACCTCGGCGCGCTGCTCTTCTCGCACCGGCAGGTGAAGGAAGCGCTGCCGCACTTCGCGCGCGCGGTGGAGCTGCAGCCGAACTCCGCGGTGCTGCGCACCAACCTGGGCAGCGCGCTTGCCGCGTCGGGCCGCTACGACGAGGCGATGCGCCACATCCGCCGCGCCCTCGAACTGAACCCCGAATACGAGCCCGCGCTCGACAACTTCCGGCGGCTGCAGCAGATGGGCGTCCGCTGACCTGCCTGGCGGCCGAAGCAAGATCTCGATAACACCGGCCGTCGGTTTCTGCGACGATGTCGCCGTCGCGAAAGGACGGAATTCGATGACCACCAGACTGCTTACCCTGGCGGCGGTCGTGACGGCGTGCGTGGTGACGACGGGAGCCTCGCAGCAGGCGGAGAAGCTGCAGGGGACGACCTATCGATCGCCGGGCGGGACGACGCTGCGCCTGATGCTCGACGACAGCAACGTGGGGCCGGAGGTGACGCTCGGCGAGATGATCTTTCAACCGAACCAGGACTCCGGCGATCACCAGCACGGCGCGATCGAGATGTTCTACGTCGTGTCCGGCGAGCTCGAGCACGTCGTCAACGGCGTGAGCCAGATCCTGAAGCCCGGCATGTCGGGGTTCGTGAAGCCGCCCGACATGGTGCGGCACAAGACCGGGCCCGCCGGCGCGAAGGTCGTCGTCGTGTGGGTCCCGGGCGCGGAGGGCAAGCGGATTGCGTCGCGCTGGACGCGGGAGCCGTAATGCGCTAGAGGGGTGTTCTTCCGCACTTATGGCTCACCTTGCGGGCATCGCGCCGCAGTTTTAACTTACGGCTGATGCCTGTGAGTGTCGTCTGTCCGCAGCTCCTCGACGCCGCTTCGCGCAAGCGCATGCACGCCGCGATCGAAACCGCGATTAAACGCTGGCGGCCCAGCTTCGAGAAGTGGCAGCTCGCTATTTTCCGCTCGCAGAGCGGCGAAGGGTGGGACCTGGCGATCAGCGGCCCACGCTTCAAGAAGGTCTTCACGTTGCATGGACCGGCGGAAGACCTTCCCGGCCTGGTTACGGCCTACATCGACGCCGTGCTGGCCAATGCGTGAGACATAATCAGTGAGCGTGGCAGTCAACGAGAAATTCGACGCGCTGGCCGGCGCGCGTCACTCCGATCCCTTTTCCGTGCTCGGTCCGCATCGCGACGGCGATGGCGTGGTCATCCGGACCTACCAGCCGTCGGCCGAGCGCGTCGAGGTCACGCACGCGCGCGGCGCCACGGTCATGCAGCGCCATCCTGCCGGCGTCTTCGAGGCCTCCTTCCCGGGCACCGAGATCTTCGACTACCGCCTGCGCATCACCTATCCGGGCGGGGAGGCGGTCGAGATCGACGACGCGTATCGCTACGGGCGCGTCATCACCGAGTACGACGTCTACCTCTTCGCGCAGGGCAAGCACACGCGCATCTACGACAAGCTCGGCGCGCACCCCATGCGCATCGGCGAGGCCGTCGGGGTGCATTTCGCGGTGTGGGCCCCCAACGCCGAGCGGGTCAGCGTCGTCGGCGACTTCAACGGCTGGGACGGCCGGATGCACCCCATGCGCCGGCTCGACCCGATCGGCGTCTGGGAGATCTTCATTCCCGGCGCGCAGGTCGGGCACCACTACAAGTTCGAGATTCGCTCGCAGCTGTGGGGCGAGCTGCTGCTCAAGACCGATCCCTTCGGCTTCCGCTTCGAGATGCCGCCGCTGTCGGCGGCGATCGTGGCGCGCCGCGAGTACGAGTGGCACGACGCGCAGTGGTTCGTCGATCGCGCCGGCAACAACGCCTGGTTCAACCGCGCCGTCTCGATCTACGAAGTGCACCTCGGATCGTGGGCGCGCATCCCCGAAGAGCGGGAGCGCTCGCTGACCTACCTCGAGCTGGCCGATCGCCTCATTCCCTACGTCAAGGAGATGGGCTACACCCACATCGAGCTGATGCCGGTGATGGAGCACCCGTTCTTCGGATCGTGGGGCTACCAGGTGACGGGGTTCTTCGCGCCGAGCGCCCGCTACGGGGCGCCGGAAGACTTCAAGGCCTTCGTCGACAAGTGCCACCAGGCGAACATCGGCGTGATTCTCGACTGGGTGCCCGGGCACTTCCCGAAGGACGCGCACGGGCTGGCGCGCTTCGACGGGACGTCGCTCTACGAGCACGCGGACCCGCGCCAGGGAGAGCACCGCGACTGGGGGACGCTGATCTTCAACTACGGCCGCAACGAGGTGCGGAACTTCCTGCTGGCCAACGCGCTCTTCTGGCTCGAGGAGTACCACATCGACGGGCTGCGCGTGGACGCGGTGGCGTCGATGCTCTATCTCGACTACTCGCGCTCGGCGGACCAGTGGGTGCCGAACAAGTTCGGCGGCCGCGAGAACCTCGAGGCGATCGAGTTCATGCGCGAGCTGAACGCGCTGACGCACGGCGAGCACGCCGGCTCGATCACCGTGGCGGAGGAGTCGACGGCGTTCCCGTCGGTCAGCAAGCCGACGTATCTCGGCGGCCTCGGTTTCACCTACAAGTGGAACATGGGCTGGATGAACGACACGCTCGAGTACGTCAAGCAGGACCCGATCTTCCGCCGCTACCACCAGCGGCTGCTCACCTTCTCGCTGCTCTACGCCTTCAGCGAGAACTACATCCTGCCGTTCTCGCACGACGAAGTCGTGCACATGAAGGGCTCGATGTGGGGCAAGGTGCCGGGAGACGACTGGCAGAAGGCGGCGACGCTGCGCGCGCTCTACGGCTACATGTACGCGCACCCGGGCAAGAAGCTGATGTTCATGGGCATGGAGTTCGGGCAGACGCGCGAGTGGAGCCATGACCGCAGCCTCGACTGGCACCTGCTCGAGCAGCCGCTGCACGAGGGCATCCGCCGCTTCATGCGCGACCTGAACCGGATCTACACGTCAGAGGCGGCGCTCTACCAGTGCGACTTCGAGCCTCACGGCTTCCAGTGGATCGACTGCAACGACAGCGACAACTCGGTGGTGTCGCTGATCCGCCGCGCCACCGACCCGCAGGACTTCCTGGTGGCGGTGCTGAACTTCACGCCGGTGGTGCGCGAAGGCTACGTCATCGGCG
>Ga0207691_10002953_pt1 | contig 16598 bp, 15 predicted proteins | sample KBSM13metaG_FD_184327 | JGI IMG/M metagenome (GOLD analysis project Ga0207691, IMG submission 184327) | Miscanthus rhizosphere microbial communities from Kellogg Biological Station, Michigan, USA - KBS M1-3 metaG (SPAdes) (version 2) | ecosystem: Host-associated > Plants > Roots > Rhizosphere >... | reverse complement strand
GGAGGTCAAGGCCTATCATAGCGGCACCGTCGCGCTGCGCTACGAGGTGCAAAAGAAGCATGGCGGATTACAGAACGTCGCCTAACTATCCGAGGGAGCTAACGGCCACCCAGCGTATGCATACTCTTATTCTGGCTAAACCTTCTCGCTCTGATCATTGCTCGGTGCCGGTGACGGTAGCTCATCCTGGTCTAATTAGGTTTTTGCCATGAATCGTTTCGAAGAAATTGTATTCCCCAGGCGGCTCCATCGTATCGCGTATCTGATTCGCATTATCGTTGCAGATCTATGCTTATGGTTATTATTGAGCCGCATCTCATTGAAGGATCATCTTGGGATGGTGAGTCTCCACTTGCTGGGCTTTTGTGTCGGGGCATTTTTTATCGGCGTGTATTCGCTTTTCTTTGTGCTGTTACCACGAGTGACCGACGCAGGGTGGAGTGCTTGGTGGATCGTTCTCGGAGTATTTCCGTATGTGAGTCCGCTTTTTCATTTCGTGATGCTTTTTATTCCGTCGGCAGATGAGGTTGCAAATCAATCGACCTAACTCATCTTGTTCTTGTTAGGCGGAGAACCTGGCGATCACGAACCGTTTAAATGGCCGAGAACAAGACCAAGCCCACTGACGCAAGCGTCGAGGACTACATCGCTTCAAGGGGCAATGAGGAGCAGCGAAACGATTGCCTGGAGTTGATGGCTTTACTCAAGAAAGTCACCCGGCAACCGCCAAAGATGTGGGGACCCAGCATCGTCGGCTTTGGTTCCTACCGGTACAGCTACGAGAACGGGCGCACTGGCGAGGCTCCATTGGCGGGCTTCGCAATCCGTGGTCGAGAACTGGTGATCTACTTGGCTGAGCAGGCAGAGCGGAAGGCCCTGCTGGCGAAGCTTGGTCCGCACAAAATGGCGAAGACCTGTTTGTACTTCAAGCGGCTGGCAGATCTCGATAGGTCGGTGCTCGAGAAGTTGGTCGCTGACTCGGTCGCGGAGATGAGGCGGCGCTATGGCTAGCCTGTGATCCACACCCGTGCCGACGCCTGAGACACCTGATGAGTCGATCCCCCCGCCGCCGGTCACGGAGCAGTCGACCCCGGACCAACCGCCATCTGAACAACCAGCTCCTATGCACGACATTCATCCTGCGCACCACGCGGCCACCACGTGGCGCGATTTCTGCATCCATATCGCCACCATTGTCCTCGGTTTGCTCATCGCTCTGGGGCTCGAGCAAGCGGTCGAACGCATCCATGACTACCATGAACTCAACGAAACCCGTGAAGCGCTGGCACGGGAGCAAGTGGCTAACGACAAGGCCTGGGCAGATAATGAATTCGATTGGCGGAGGACGTTCGTCGAGCTGAAGAACAACCTGGCGGTGTTGGAGTGCAGCCGGCGTCACCCAGGCACGCCGCAGACCGCGCTTCCGGGCGACCTGCATTGGGTTCAGTCTCCTTTTATTTGGAATCACGCGGTCTGGGATGCAGCCCAGCAAAAGGGAATCACTCAACGCATGTCCCTGGAAGAAGCGAACAAGCACTTGGAGTTCTACGGGATTATGACGATGATGGCCGAGCAGTCCCTGCAAACCTGGAACGCCATCAACGACGCGCATCGCTTCGATCTGCTCGATCCTGACCCGACCCATCTTACCGGTCAGCAACTGGATGATGTCATCAACCTCACCCTTATCGCCCTGCAACGGCACGTAACCCTTGGCTACTCGTTTGGACGTTTCGCCGCCGAATACCCGAACCGTCCGCACACCATTACATGGCATCTGATCGAGAAACTGCGCCCTACTGCCGTGATGCTTGATCCTAAAGGTATGGCTGCCGCCCACGAGACGACGAAAGCTCGTCTAAAGGCGGCCAACAGTGGCCCGGCAGGGAACGTAATTGACCCGCAGGCGCTGAATTACGGGAACCGGGAAGATATAAACAAGTGACCCGGTTGTTGAAGCTTACAAACGATGAAGACTTATTCAAAGTGTTGAATATTGCGTCTGCAAATGTGTAGTCTAATTTCAAAGTGCTGGGTCATAGGCTCATTGGTTCTTTCTCTGTCGGCAATCGTGTCGGTCGCTGAGACTAATTCGCCAGCCTCGCAAGTAGCCGGCTTACCTTATCGTGTGGTGCCGGATTTCTTCCACTGGCCTAACGAGTGGCATTTCGGCGAAGTTTCGGGCGTGGCGATTGATTTGCAGGGACATATTTTTGTTTTCCAGCGCACCACGCCGATGCTTTCGGAGTTTGATGGTAGCGGGAAGTTTCTGCGCGAGGTCGGTGCTGGGTTGTTCACGCATCCCCATGGCTTGCGCATCGATGCGGAGGACAACATTTGGACGACAGATGATGGCAGTCATCTAGTGCTGAAGTTGGATCATAACGGGCGACCGCTTCTCGTTCTCGGTCGCAAAGGAGTCGCGGCGGAAGCGGATTGGCTTTTCAACGAACCGACTGATGTCGCCTTCGATAAAGTGGGAAATATCTACGTTTCCGACGGCTACGGGAATTCGCGGGTGATGAAGTTTGATCGAACAGGACGGTTTGTGAAATCGTGGGGCAGCTTTGGCAAGGGGCCGGGACAGTTCGATCTGCCGCATACAATTCTAATCGACAAGGAGGACCATGTGTATGTGGGCGACCGGGAGAACAAGCGCATTCAGATCTTTGATTCGCAGGGCAAGTTTCTGAAACAGTGGACGGACATCGGTTATCCTTACGGACTCTGCTTCGGGCCAAATGGACACATCTGGATGGCCGATGGTGGCTATGATCGCATTGTGGAGTTGAACGAGAAAGGCGGGATCACCGGTGCGATTGGCGAACCCGGTCACGCGTCGGGGCAATTCGCCTGGGTGCACTTTCTCACTTTCGGCGCCGACGGACGTTTATTTGTTGCTGATGTGCTGAACTGGCGGGTAGACGTGTTTGTCCCGACGACCGAGCAACCGGGAATGTCGAGTTACATTCCCACGGTGCGCATGTTCTGGGATCAAAAGCCGAGTAATGGCTGGGAAAATCATCATGTCAACGCACCCTTGTCGAAAAAGGTTCCGACTCAAACGATCCGAGCCGGCGAAAACCGATGACCAGCGAGAGATCTTTTACTATGGCCAGCTTAGGAACGGTCTGCCTCAGTACGCTGTTTACCTTTGTTGCCTTGGGGCATATGGCCGGCTTTACTGCGCTGTTTAGCGGAAACGGCTTAACGGCACTTCTGCTGGCGCTTAGCCCCTACGTGGTCTTCTGCGGCGCCTGTTTTCTCGCCAGGCGCAGCAGTGGTCGAGCTATAGCCACTTTCGTCGTTTGCGCTCTAGCTTCCGCTTTCGCGATCGTCTTTTATGTCGATCTTGTCTTCCTCAATCCTGGCTCGATGAACGGATTGGTCTTTTATTTCGTGCCAGTCTGCCAGCTTGCCGCAGCGATTCTCCTTCTGATCGTCCTTTTAATCGCAGTGCCTCTTACCCGTCCGCGCCGCCGAAGCAGTGCCGATGCGTAACCAGGCCTCTAGCTGTGAACTATGATTCGACGGCGCGTCATCGAGAACCTTAAGAAGCAGCAATGGACCGCCGCCGGTATCGAGTTGGTCATCGTCATCTTGGGTGTTTTCATAGGTCTTCAGGTATCAAACTGGAACCAGGAACGGATCAGTACTCGCCAGGCGGCCAATTTCGCGGAGCGCCTGAAGACCGATCTGCGCGAGGAAGACTGGGCCTACCAGCTACAGATCGACTATAACCGCGAAGTGTTGGTGAATGCGAATCGGGCAGCAACCGCGCTGGAGAGCGAGGGAACTCTTTCGGACGAGTCGCTGCTGGTAAGTGCTTACCGGGCCACTCAGTATAAGCAGCGACTACGCCGGCGTTCCACTTACGATGAGCTGATTTCAACTGGCACGATTGGTTTGATTCGAGACCAGATGCTGCGCGATACCGCCATGAGGCTCTATAACAGCCCGGCCATTGATAACATGGCTCGCGAGGGGATGCAGTCACGATATCGTGAGGCCTTCCGCATGACACTGCCGAACGATATCCAGCGCACTTTGGCCAAAAACTGCGGCGACCGTTACATCGAGACCGGAGATTATGCCGCTATCACGGGCCTGCTCGATTATCCCTGCACCACCGGACTCTCTGCGCAGGCGATCGCGGAAAGCGCGAAGGCTCTTAGATCCAACCCAGACCTGTTACCATTGCTGCGCTTGCGAATTGCCGACGTCGAAACTCGACTGGTGGACTTAACAACCAACAACCGAACAATCTTGGATAACCTGCATTCCGTTGTGGCCGAGAAGCCACCCAGCACTTTGCACTAACTTCTCGATGTTCAGCCATTTGTTTCTCAAAATACTGAGTCGATCAGCATGTTCTCGGTAGGCAAAAGACAATATGCAAATGACACAAATTCCCTTTGGGACCACTGATTGGGCCAGCGTACGCTCGGAGCGGAAACCCGGCGAGACCGGCTGGGCGGACTGGAAGGTCTGCCAGTTTGGCGATATTCGCGTGCGAATGCTCGAATACTCTCCCGGCTACAAAGCCGATCACTGGTGCACCAAGGGCCATATTCTCCTCTGCCTCGAGGGAGAACTCGTTATCGAGTTGGAGGATGGGCGACAGTCTGTCTTGAAGCCTGGCGTGAGTTATCAAGTCGCGGATGGCGCGGAACCACATCGCTCGCATACCGTCACCGGCGCGAAACTGTTCGTAGTCGATTAACTCCGTGGCGAAGCACGAGCACGTGCTGCGGACCATCGCCGACGACAAAGTGTCGACGATCACCCCGTCACGGGCGCGCAGCTTGGCGCCCCGATCCCCAGGTTAACGTTCACAACCTCGGAACGGTATTCCCCGAGATTCCGCTCAGCTGGCGACCGCAGTCCTAGAACTTCTTTGTCAGTTGGACGTAAACAAACCGTCCGGTTGCATCATAGGTGAATCCGGGATAGCCAACTCCGTTCCCACCTTCACCGGAGGCTTTCGGCGGGTCCTGACCAAATACATTGTTGCAGCCGATGGTAAGAGTCGTGTCCCTGAAGAGGTGCTGGCAGAGCGAAACGCCATAGTTGGTTGTCTGTTCAGCCGCCGATTGCGTTGCTTTCCCGTCTTTGCCTCTCGCCACGTCCTTCGCATCTTTTGAGTAACCAGGAACCGGTGGAGTTTCGGGGGGTGGAAACAGGCCGTTGAAGTCATAAGAGGCTTGGACATCAAATAGCCATGTCTGACCCACGTAGTGCTCGCGCAGGTTAGCGGTGTGCTCGTGGAAACCATCGATATACCTGGCAGTACCCACTATATCGAAGTGATTCCAGTTCCAATCGATTCGTGACGTGCCGAGCCACTTATAATAGCCTTCATTGGACGCACCCTCGTCGGTCGTGCGACCAGCCAGGTTACCAGGGTGAAACTGCGGAAACAGAAACTCATCGAGATAAGTCGCCTGTGTCAGCCAGGTGAACGTTCCCCACTCTGTTGGTATGATATATTGAAAACTGAGATCCACTCCGCGCGCGGTTTGTGCACCCAGGTTCTGGTTGGGAATGATGACGCGCGTAATGAATCCTCCCGCATCGCGCTCCACGACCTCGCCTGGCAATAATGTCCCGCTCGCCTCGCGCGCTAACACCTGGTCAGTAGTAGGAGCCGCTACCACTCCCGTCCGCTCAATATCCCACAAATCGATAGTAAGGGTGAGGCCGGGCACATACTTTGGAGTGTAGACAAGGCCTCCGCTAAAGGAACGGGAGTCCTCTGGCTGAAGATCGGGATTACTGACAATCAACGTGTTCGTCTCCGACTCGAATTGTCCACCCTTTAGCGGATCATGAGATACCGTAAGGGTTGAGATAGGGGCGGCAAACAACTCTTCCAGTGTTGGTTGACGGAAGCCTTCGCCCCAGGTTGCGCGAAGAGTCAAAGTCTCGTCAAATGGTTGCCAACGAAGTCCCAACTTCGGAACAAGAACATTAGTATCGTTGTTCTTGAAATCCTCGTAGCGACCTGCAGCGGTAAAGTCCAAGGCGTAAAAGCCCGGCACCTTGTAAAGGGGGCTGAAGATCGGGATGTCCGTTTCCGCGTAAAAGGCATAGGACTTTCTCCCTCCGCTTACCAGAGGAACGGGTGAGTTACCCGCGACATCGCCGGCTACGTTCAGCGCATCCGGTTCTTCGTCGATCGACTCGCGGCGGAACTGACCGCCAAAAGCGAAGCCGACACCGCCAGCCGGCAATTTGAAAAGAGATGTCGTGTACAATGTAGCATCCAGCGTGGCTAACTTCGAGACATCCAGGTCTTTTGGATGGACCCTGGCAAAATTTACTGTAGCCGCATTACCAGCGATTGGGACGCGATAATCGCCAAAAGGATTAAAGGCAGTCGTCGTTCCGATGAATTCGGGCGACGTGGGATCGAAGATAGGATCTGCCTGGTTGACAATGCGATTGAATCGAGAGATCGAAACCTGCGTGCCGGTCTGCGTATTTTTGATCGTGCTGTAGCGGAAACCTGCATCGTAACCCCAGCTACCATCAAATAGCCCGTCGCCTTTTAATCCTACGGTGGCGAGAAAAGCGTCGGTCTCGTTGTCAAACAATCGATTACCAAACTCCGCCAAGCGCGCGCGGCTTCCGCCCGAGATGATTTGATCGAAGGGATTGAAAGGGTTGAAGGCATCAGGTGGCAAACCGGTTTCCGCAAAAGTAGGGGTATTAGGAGGACTGACTCCATTCAGCGGAATCCGCGGGGGGATAGCCAGAGTGGTCTGCCCTTTGGTTTCGAACGAGCCGGTGGCGGCAGCTGCCAGCTCATTATGTGTCTGTACATTTTGATAAAACACGTCCGCATAACCCACCATCTGCTCGCCAAAGATCTTGTGCTTCACATCGGCATAGCCGCCGTAGCGTTCCGACTCCGGAAAAGAGAGTGAAAATTGATTGAAGTCGAATCCGGGCAGGGAACCGCCGCCGCTCCGGACACGTGCTGCGGGGTCATAGATATAGGAGCCCGCCGGGGCCAGGCCATTGGTGAAACTCGGCGCGGTGGCAAACTCCGTGCCGCCGGGGTTTAAGTTCAAACCACCCGCCGCGGCCGCCACATCGCTACTGAGCTGCAGATTATATGGGCTTGTATTTGAGCTCAGGAAAGCAGGCTTGGCCGAAAAACCGCGATCCCTATTGGCAATGGAGTTGCGGTGATAGAAGTTCATCGCCCCGGTCAGGCTGGTCGTTCCGTCACCAACGCCAAAAACCAGCGACGCAGAATAGAGACCCGAGTCCTTGTCGAGGGTGTTCCCGTATTCGACACTCGCTTCCGCCCCCCGATAATCATGGCGCAGCTTAATATTCACCACTCCGGCGACCGCATCCGCGCCATAAGTCGTCGAAGCGCCATCCTTCAAGATCTCGATGCTTTCGATCGCCGCTTGTGGGATGGAATTTAAGTCCACAAACATAAGCCCGACCCCGACGCCACCGTTGTTACCCATCGGGTAAGGCGCGACGCGTCTGCCATCGAGCAGGATAAGGGTGGCCCTGGAATCAAATCCACGCAGCGCAATGGTGGCACCGCCGACCGCGGTATTGGAGCCGTTCTCGTTGTTGGAAACCGGAACGCCGTTGGCGTTTGCAATCGGCAGGTTTCGCAAGAGCTCTTCCGTGTTGCGCTCACCGGATTTGATGATCGTGTCGCGGTTGAGGTTTACGACCGGGTTCGGGCCGACTTCTTCGGCCGTTGGAATATTCGAACCGGTGACGATAATGCGCTCGGCGGTAGCCGAGCCCGGCGCCGCTTGAGCGGACCCCGGTGCTGGACTTGCGGTGGTGACCCCAGGAGCTGCGGGCGCCCCGGGCTGGCTGACTGCTTCCTGCGCCGAAGCGCGCGATATGAAGGGAACGGAGATTGCGAGGCTCGCGGCGAATATCGCCAAGCAAAACCCCGTTCCAGGGCGATTCGTTTTAGTCATAAGCGTTTTGGTTTGCAACCGGTTTACTCCCGCCTGCGGAAGGCTTTCAAGAGTTTTTTTGCTCTTTTTTTTGCAAGGGGATTTTAGCTGTCAGCCCCTGGGCAAAATGCCCAAATCAAGCGAGGCGAGCCGCCGCCTCCAGCAAGCGTTGTGCAACTATTTTGTGCGCGGCAATTTGCTGCGAGGCGCCTAACGATCCAGTATTACGGTACGGTAATGAGGTGCGCGCATTTATTGCGCGTTTTTATCATTTTCAGGTACAGGAATACATGCCGCTTGTGCAATGACCTAACGATGTGATCGAGTTGACTGCCACCCGGTATGATCACTCTGCTTCCTCAAAGTCGACGGGCTTGGATCCGATGCGGCATGATCGGAGTGATCTTCATCGCCGTTTGCATCTACCGGAACGTTTTCTCTCTTTGGCAGCTCTGCGTTTATCACCCTGTAGACGGCGACATTCTATTTCAGTCACTGCCGCATGGCGAAGTGGTTGATGCCATTGAAGGGACTACCAGCTCACCCTGGTCCCACTGTGGGGTGGTCGTATATGAGCATCATTGTTGGTTTGTAGTGGAAGCCATAGACCATGTTCGCAAGACCCTTTTGCCTCTTTGGATTATCCGAGGGCGCGGAGGACGTTTCGAGGCTTATCGCCCGAAGGTTTCGATCCCTGAAGGCCCCAAAACACTTCACGCCGCGCTGGATCATTATCTGGGGCGGCCCTATGACTTTCATTACGCGCCGGACGACAGTCGGATCTATTGCTCCGAGCTAGTTTTCGACGCGTACAAAAACGCCTTCGGCATCGAACTCGGCCAGCCTCAGCGACTCGGCGATCTCAAGTGGCAACCCTATGAGGAATTGATTCGACGCATTGAGGGAGGAGACTTGCCGCTTGATAGACCTATGATCACTCCGGTGCAGCTAACCCGCTCGCCTGTTTTGGCTCGCGTTTACCCGAACAATATCTAACAATGCTCATCGCAAGGTCGTCAGCCCATTTCCTATGAAGAAGCAACTTGCGATTGTCTGGTTAATCTCATTGGCCACGTTTGCCGACGCCGATCCGAAACCCAATTCGCTGCAACGGGCGAGCGATGCATTTAAAGGTCAGCACACACTGAAATGGGCGAAGCAGCAGGAGCACGACCTCGATTTGTCCGAATTATTTGCACCACTTGGTTTTTCTTCGGAGAAGAAATTTGCCTATTCGATCGGCTACAACTGTTCAGAAAGTGATGCCACATTCGAACGTCGCCTGGAGATCCTTGATCTTACGGACAATCGCGTTGTCTTTGAAAAGGACTATGAAGACGATTTTCGGGAGGATGAATTTCATTCAATTCTCGACAAGCAGGGCATCAAATCCGAAGCCTGCGTGTTGAAACGGTTTCCGTTTCAAAAAGATGGAGACACATACACGGTTAGTGTCACAAGCATCACCTTAGCCACGAATAAAAAAGAGGAAGAGCAGAAGCGGGAATACCAGATCTATTTGGTTTCGGAAAAGAAGGGCAAAAAGCTTGTGACCAAGTTCGAAGCGGACGAGTTTTATGGAAAGGCGAACGTACAGTCGGTGCTTGGATTTTTCCAAAGTCCATTCGATAACCGGATCGTCATTTTGACCGAAGGTTTTGGCGCTTCATTTGAAGGGTGTACATCGATCCTCCACAAAGTGTATAGCGTGGAGTTGGACAGTGGCTTCAAGAAGCCATGAAGGGGTCTACAAGGGCGGGACAGCTCTGGGGAGCGCGTGCGCCTCGCGCGCTGGCGATGGCGCCTCGCCATCGCGGACTTTTTCTCCTTTCCATCACTCACTTGGGAGCCCAGCCCAATCCCGGCCCCCCAAGACTCAGGATTAAACCGCTAATGGACGCGAATGAACGCGAATAGGGGAGCTATCGAACTGTTCATCCGTTTATGATCGGAAATTCTTTCAGTCAAAGACCAATCATTCGCGACTATTAGCGCATATTCGCGGTTAGTTAGACCATCAGGTTTCCCTTTTAAGTTTGCCTATGAAAAATTCCATCCTTTCTGCTCGAAATTCCCTGTTCCTTTTATTGCTGGCCGGCAGCAGTGCCTTGATGCAGTCCGCGCGAGCCGGCTCATTCCAATTCGCACCGACCGGAAATCTTATTACAGCGCGAGCGGCGCACACCGCTACCTTGCTTCCGAATGACAAGGTGCTCGTTGCGGGAGGTATTAACTTCTCGGATGGCTATCTCAGTGGCGCAGAGCTGTACGATCCAACAATTGGCACCTGGAGCCAAACGGGCAGCCTCAATGCACCTCGTTCGGGGCATACAGCGACTTTGTTAAGCGACGGGAGAGTCTTGGTCGCCGGCGGCTCGAATTCGATGGAGGCTGGCTTGCGTAGCGCAGAGCTGTACGATCCCGACACGGGCATGTGGACGCCCACCGGCCGTCTTAACTACGGACGGGTCATCGACACGGCAACGTTATTGCCAGACGGAAGGGTTCTGATTGCAGGCGGGGCAGACCGCATCGGCCGCGAAGCAGCGGAAGCGGAACTCTACGATGCCGCGACAGGAGTGTGGAGATTGACGAGTGACATGATTTCTCCGCATGCCGGTCACACGGCCACATTGTTACCGAACGGCTTGGTCCTGGTGGCGGGCAGCACGGGCGACCCTCGACGCGCGGCTGAGCTATACGATCCTGTGACTGCTCTCTGGACCGCAGCTGCGGATCTTAACCGGGCACGCGACTTTTATACAGCCACTCTGCTTCCCGATGGCAAAGTTCTCGCAGCGGGTGGGAATTTTATCTCAACCAGAGCGTATGCAGAGATTTACGATCCCGCCGCCAACACCTGGACGCGTGCTGACAGCCTCAACGCAGCTCGCGCTTATCATACCGCGACGTTGCTGCCTGATGGCGAGACGTTAGTCGTTGGCGGCCTCCAGAATTACGGAACCCTCTCCTCTGCGGAGCTATACGATGAAGCGCGAAACCATTGGCGGACAGTCGCTGAGCTTAGCACTCCAAGGCAAATACACACAGCGACTCTACTACCGAATGGGACGGTTCTAATCGCGGGTGGCCTCAACAACGACAACCAAGGCACCGTTCTCGCGAGCGCCGAACTTTTCGAACACGTAACGGCTAAGGCGAGCGGGACCTCGAAAAGCGTTCGCTAGCCTGCGCGGTGTTTTGGTCGCGCTCCGCCTGTCCTCTGGTTCTTCTTGCCGCGGCCACACGTGAGGACTCTCCACGGCCGCAATCCCTGACAAGACCAAACTTCAGGATTGACAACCGCATGTCCCTCCCCGTAGAAACGGCGCGGGCGGCGGAGCAAGTCGAAGGGGCAGATACGATTAACACGTTCCCGGCGGGAGGTAAGCCGGTGGAATCGGCCTCCGAAATTGAAACACATGCCCGCTGAAAGAATCCAAAATGAGAAACGATTATCACCACACACAAAATACGACTAAAAAATTATCGGAGCGAGCGAGACTCGTCTTCGGGGGCTGCTGCATGGTCGCGGCAGTCGCTCTGGTTGGTGTCGCTTTGGCGGCTGATTCCGGGCACTCGAGTGCGCGAAGCGGCAAATCGCAGACCGTTGCGAACAATCCCGAAATCGACCAGGATGCACTAGCAGAGAAGTATAGTACGCTCGTCATGCGCGTCTACTTCCGCGACCGCGCGGAGCGCGATCAGTTGGCCCAGGAACTCAGTGCCGAAGAAGTGCCTACAACGGGAGGCTATCTCACCGTCCTCCGCGATCGCACGCTCTACTACAACCTGAAAGCGCGCGGTCTTCGTGTGGAGATAGACGAGAACAGCAGCCGGAACCTCAGTGACCCTCAGATCATGCACGACACTTTCTACGGCGGCTATAAGTCCGTGGAGGAAATCTACGCTTTCCTTGACCAGAAGGTGGCAGACTTCCCTGATCTGGTGGAGAAGGTAGATATCGGCGATTCCTGGTGCAAGCTCCATCCTGGCGCGTGCAACCTACCCAGCCCTTGGAATGGGTATGACCTGTATGTCTTGCACATAACGAACCGCAACATCCCGGGCCCTAAGCCGGTCTTCTGGGCGGATGGCGACATACACGCCCGCGAGATCGCTACTCCAGAAGTCGTCATGCGCTTGATTGACTACTTGCTCAATAACTACAATACCAATGCCGATGCTCACTGGCTCGTGGATCATCATGACATCTGGCTTATGCCCGAAGTCAATCCCGACGGCCATCACATCGTCGAGGCGGGAGGTAACGGCAATAGCCCTTACTATTATCGCAAGAATGGCGACAACGTCGGAGGCAACGGGTGCTCCTGGCCTCCCGATGGATTTGGTGACTTCGGCGTAGACAACAACCGCAACTTCCCCTTCCACTGGGGCTGCTGCGGCGGCTCGAGCGATTTTGTTTGCGACCAGACCTATCGGGGAACGGCTGCGGGATCGGAACCGGAAGATATGGCCATCGTCAACAAGCTTCGTACTTTGGTGCCTGACCAGCGTGGCCCCAACGACACCGATCCGGCGCCTCTCACTACAACCGGCGTTTATCAAAACATCCACACCGTTGTGCCAGTCAATCTCTATACATGGGGCTGGACGACCACGCGGATGCCTAACTACGCCGAGACGAACAATATCGCTGCACACATGGCCGCGCTGAACGCGGGCGGTAACGGTTACCCCTATGGCTCGATCATCAATCAGTTGTATCCGGTAGATGGAGGTTCGATTGACTGGGCCTATGGTGAACTGGGCATGGCGGCCTTCTCCACCGAGTTGAGCGGCGGCGACTTCCTACCCGCCTACTCGTGCATAGATAATCCAGGTTGCGGCTCATCGCGGGGTATCTGGCCTGAAAATCAGGGGATGCTTCTTTACCTGGCGAAGATAGCGCGCACGCCTTATCTGACTTCGCACGGACCAGATGCCAACACCGTGGTTACCAACCCGGCATCCGTGAGGCAAGGCACGCCATCGCAGCTAACCGCCAGCATTAACTTCGCGTGGTCAAATAACTCTTTCAGCCAGAACGTCGGCGCAGCAGAATATTACATTGATACGCCGCCCTGGGCTGGTGGGACGGGCATCCCAATGAGTGGCACGTTCAATTCGCAGACCGTGGCCGTCAACGCAACTATCAGCACCGGCAGCCTGTCGATAGGCCGCCACGTCATCTTCGTGCGCGGACGCGGCGTGACCGACTACCAGGGTTTCCAGACATGGGGACCGATCAGCGCGGCGTTTTTGGATGTGACTGGGGACACTACAACTCTGCTTAGCGCAGCCTCACGCCTGACTCATGGCGGTGCAGGAACATTCGACATCGCGATGCCGTTGAGTGGTACGTCAGGCGTGGAAGACCGCGCCTCCAACACTTACAACGCTGTCTTCAACTTCGATCAAGCAGTCACTTCTGGACAGGTTCTGAATATCGGTGGGACCGCTACGGTTGGTACGATTTCCTTCAGTGGTAACAGCATGACCGCACAACTGACTGGAGTGACCAGTGCAGAAGTGGTCACGCTGCGGGTCCAAAACATTAACGGCGACGGCCAGCAACATGGCGACGTCCCGTTTGGCTTCCTGACCGCCGACATCAACGGCAGTCGCAAAGTGGACAAGGCCGATAAGCAAAGGGTTAGCACCGACAAGAACCAACCGGTCACATCCGCCAATTTCCGCGACGATATCGACTTGAGCGGTGTCGTGGATAAGCCGGATATTGATTCGGTCAACGCCAACAAGGGACACCGGATCCGCTAACCTGGTCCCGATTTGGGAAGCTCGTTGCATCCGGGATCGCTGCTCCCGGATGCCGCGCAGCGGTTTATGACTGGGGATCGGTCCCGCCAGGCTCGCGAGCCCCGAGCTTTTCGAGCACGCGGGGGCTAAATCGCGGGATGCGCCGGATCGCATTCAGAAACCTGCCCGGAACGGCGCTGACAGCACGGGCCATCCGGCAGACCTTTACGGGCCTTCAATTCAAAATTGCCAGCCAAAACGCAACTTCAGGATTGACAAACGAATGTCACTCCAAGTAGACACGGAGGGTGCAGGGAACAAGGCGAGGTCGCAGAATCGATTAACACGTTCCCGGCGGTAAGTACGCCGGTGGAATCGGCCTCCGAAAATAAAGCAAGTGCCCGCTGAAGAAAATCCAAAATGAGAAACGACTATCTACACACACGAAAGACGGCGAAGAAATTATGGGAACGAGCAAGGCTCGTGTTTGGCGGCTTCTGCGTAATAGCAGCCGTCACGCTAGTCGGCGTCGCTCTAGCGGCCGATTCCGGGAACAAGGGTACCCAAGCCGGCAAATCGCAGACGGTTGCTGAGAACTCAGGTAACTCGCAAAATCCAGTAGCCGAGAAGTATAGTGTGCTGGTAATGCGCGTTTACTTCAACGACCGCGCCGAGCGTGACCAGCTCGCCCTGGAACTTCAGGCCGAGGAAGTGCCTACGACTGGAGGCTATCTCACCGTCATCCGCGATCGCGCCCTTTACTACAACCTGTTGGCGCGTGGCCTCCGCGTCGAAATAGACGAAAACAGCAGCCGCAACCTCAGCGACTATCAGCTTCAGATCGACACTTTCTTCGGCGGCTACAAGTCGGTGGAGGAAATATACGCTTTCCTCGACCAGAAAGTGGCAGAGGCTCCCGACCTGGTCGAGAAGGTCGATATCGGCGACTCTTGGTGCAAGGTCCATCCAGGCGCGTGCACCTTACCCAGCCCCTGGAATGGCTACGATCTATATGTGCTGCACATCACGAACCGCAATATCCCAGGTCCCAAACCGGTCTTCTGGGCGGACGCTGGTATTCACGCCCGCGAAATTGCGACGCCGGAAGTGGTCATGCGCATGATTGATTACCTCCTCGATAACTATGATACCAATGCCGACGTTCGCTGGCTTGTGGACTACCACGACATCTGGCTTATGCCCGATGTTAACCCCGACGGCCACCACATCGTCGAGGCGGGCGGCAATGGCAACAGTCCATACTATTTTCGAAAGAACAGCGACAACATCGGAGGCAGTGGGTGTCCCTGGCCTCCGCAAATAGGTGACCAGTTTGGCGTGGACAACAACCGCAACTTCCCGTTCAAGTGGGGTTGCTGCGGCGGCTCGAGCAGTTTTGTCTGCGACGAGACCTATCGAGGGGTGTCCTCGGGATCGGATCCGGAGGATATTGCTATCGTCAATAAGATTCGTACCCTCGTAGCCGACCAGCGCGGCCCCGGCGACACCGACCCGGCGCCTCTCACTGCCACCGGCGTCTACCAGAACATCCACTCAGATGCGGCAGTCAACCTCTTTTCATGGGGCTGGACTAGCACGAACATGCCTAACTTCGCTGAGACGCGTAACATCGGTTCGCACATGTCAGCGCTGAACGCGGCCGGTAACGGTTATCCCTCTGGTTCGATCATAGGTGAGTTATATCCGGTAGATGGAGGTTCGATTGACTGGGCGTACGGTGAGCTGGGCATGGCGGCCTTCACCACTGAGATTGGCGGCCAGGACTTCCTTCCCTCCTACTCGTGCATTGATAATCCAGGGTGCGGCTCGCGGAAAGGTCTGTGGCCCGATAATCAGGGGATGCTTCTTTACCTGGCGAAGATAGCGCGCACGCCTTATCTCACTTCGCACGGGCCAGATGCCAACACCGTTGTCACCAATCCGTCTTCAGTGCAGCAAGGCGTGCCATCACAGCTAACCGCCAGCATTAACTTCGCCTGGTCAAACAACTCATTTAGCCAAAACGTTGGCGCAGCAGAATATTACATTGATACGCCTCCCTGGAATGGCGGCACGGCTATTCCGATGAGCGGCACGTTCAATTCGACGACTGTGCCCGTCAACGCAACCATAAGCACTGGCAGTCTCTCGGTTGGCCGGCACATTATCTTCGTGCGCGGCCGCGGGGTGACCGACTTCCAGGGCTTCCAGACATTTGGGCCGATCAGTGCGGCGTTTTTGGATGTGACCGGGGACACTACAACTCTGCTTAGCGCCGCGTCGCGCCTAACTCATGGCGGGGCAGGAACATTCGACATCGCGATGCCGCTGAGCGGTACGTCGGGCGTGGAAGACCGCGCCGCGAGCACGTACAACGCTGTCTTTAACTTCGATCAAGCTGTCACTTCCGGTCAGGTTCTTAACGTCGGTGGGGTCGGTACGGTTGGTACCATCTCTTTCAGTGGTAATACCATGACCGCACAGCTAACTGGTGTGACAAGTGCGGAAGTGGTTACGTTGCGCGTGCAAAATATCAACGGCGATGGCCAGCAACATGGCGACGTTCCGTTTGGTTTCCTGACTGCCGATGTGAATGGCAATCGCAAAGTGGACAAACCCGACAAGCAAATAGTTACCGCCGCAAAGAACCAACCGGTCACATCCGCCAACTTCCGCGACGACATCAACTTGAGCGGCGTCGTCGATAAGGGCGATCTTGATTCGGTCAACGCTAACAAGGGCAACCGGATCCCGTAACTGGTCCCCATTTGGGAAGCTCATTGCAGCCGGGGATCTCTGATCCCCGACTGCCAGCAGCTTGTTGTGGCAAATTCTGGTAGTGCAACCGCAAGCAAGATTCGCCGCACAGCACGATAAGGCGCTTACGCTGAAGGA
>Ga0207691_10002949_pt1 | contig 16607 bp, 13 predicted proteins | sample KBSM13metaG_FD_184327 | JGI IMG/M metagenome (GOLD analysis project Ga0207691, IMG submission 184327) | Miscanthus rhizosphere microbial communities from Kellogg Biological Station, Michigan, USA - KBS M1-3 metaG (SPAdes) (version 2) | ecosystem: Host-associated > Plants > Roots > Rhizosphere >... | reverse complement strand
AGGAGCGCAGCGACGAGGGATCCCGGAATTGATTGGGGATCCTCCCGGACATCATCCCGAGGAGCGCCGGAGATCTCCGTCCCCGTCTCGTAAGCCTGCCGACTTCGGGATCGATACCGCCGGCCGTTCCGGCCGGCGTTGCCTACTGCGGGGGGTCTACCTTCGGTGGTCGGCTCGCTATCGCTCGGGATGACGGCTTAGGGGCTCTGCTGGGGACGTGGCTTAGAGTTCGCGCTCCGGGTGACGGCTCGAAGGTCGCGCTCGTCGCGCCCAGGGACGACGGTAATGACTCACGACGGACGTCGCGCGCGCAGCGCGTCCAGCATCGCGGAGTCGCCGAACACGCCGCCCGGCCGCTTGCGCCCCTCGACCGCGCCGTGGAAGTCGCTCCCCGCCGTCGTCGCCAGCGAGAACTCACGGGCGAGCGCGCCGAGGCGGTGCTCCTCTTCTGCCCCGTGATCGGGATGAAAGACTTCGATCGCGTCGAGGCCTTCCACGGCGAGAGCCCGGATCAGCGCGTCGGTATTCTTGTACCAGACCGCGTGGGCGAGCGACGTGACGCCGCCGGCGGCACGCACCGCGCGCACGACGTCGGCGGCCTTCCACTTCTCGTACGCCACGTACCAGGGGTGCTCGTGGCCGAGGAAGCGGTCGAAGGCCTCGTCGTTGTTGGCTGCATAGCCCGCCCGGATGAGGGCCCGGGCCAGATGCGGCCGTCCCCAGACGCCGTCGCCGACGTCCGCCCGGATGGCCTCCAGGTCGATCGCGTAACCGTGCTCGACGAGCTTCTTCGCCATCCGCTCTCCGCGGGTGCGCCGCTCCTCCTGGCGCGTCGAGAGGTGCGCCTGCAGCGCCGCGTTGGTCTCGTCGACGAAGAGCGCGAGGATGTGGATATCGTCCTGCCCGCCCCACTCCGCCGAGATCTCGGCTCCGGAGATGAGCTCGATCCCCTTCCGCTGGGCCTCGGCCCGGGCTTCCGGGAGGCCCTGGAGCGTGTCGTGGTCGGTGAGCGCGAGACAATCGATGCCGGCGTCCGCCATCCGGCCCACCAGGGCCGCCGGCGAATCCAGGCCGTCGGAGACGGTCGAGTGGCTGTGGAGGTCGAGCTTCATGGCCGCGCAGTCTAGCCGAGCGGCGATCCCGGGCCTGGGTCTTGCGTCATGCTTCGGCCGTGGACCGGAGACAGGTCGCTCGCGTGCTGGCGGAGATCGCCGAAATGCTCGAGCTCGCGGGCGCCAATCGTTTCAAGGTCGGGGCCTACGAACGGGCCGCAGAGGCCCTGCTGGCCTTCTCGGGTGATCTCGAAGAAGCGGTCCGGACCGGACGGCTGCGGGAAGTCCCCGGCATCGGCGCGACGATCTTCGGAAATGTCGAGGCCCTCGTTCGGACCGGGCGACTTTCCCTGTACGACGAGCTCCGGGCGTCGTTCCCCCGCGGCCTGTCGGAGTGCCTGCGCGTTCCGGGCCTGGGCGCGCGAAAGGTCAAAGTCCTCTACGACACTCTCGGCGTGGACTCGCTGGACTCTCTCGAGCGTGCCTGTCGCGAGGGCCGGCTGGCAAGCGTCCGCGGCTTCGGAAATAAAAGCGCTGCGCACCTGCTCCGCGGGATCCGCATGGTTCGGGCCTCGGCGGGCTTCTTTCGGCACTCGTCCGCCGCCGCCCGCGGCCGGGCCCTGGTGGCGTCCCTCTCCCGTTCCGGGCTCGCCGAGAGCGTGTCGCTCGGGGGAGGCCTGCGCCGGCTCCGCGAAGTGGTTCGGAGCATCGAGATCGTCGCGTCCTCGCGCTCCCCCGCCAGGCTCGCGAAGGCCTACCGTGATTTTCCCGAGGTTGCCGACGTCGCGCCGTCCGAGGAGGACGTCGTCGCGGTCCGCTTCCTCGACGGCCTGACGGCGAACCTCAGGATCGTGCCGCCGGAGGAGTTTGCCGCCGCGCTTCTGTGCTTCACGGGGTCCCGCCCTCACACGATCGCCCTTCGCGCTCTCGCCCGTGACCGCGGTTTTCGCCTCGACGAGAAGGGCCTCTTCGACCTCCGGGAGAATCGGGTTCCCGCCGACTCGGAAGCCGAGATCTACGAAGCGCTCGGGCTCGCCGACATCGAGCCGGAGCTGCGGGAAGGTCGCGGCGAGGTCGAGGCCGCGGCCGCGGGCCGCCTGCCCGTGCTCGTCGCCCGCCAGGATTTGCGTGGCCTCTTCCACATCCACACCTCGGCCTCCGACGGCCGGGACGGGCTCGAGACGATGGTGCGCGCCGCGAAGGACGCCGGCTACGGGTACGTCGCCATCACCGACCACAGCCAGTCCGCGGGCTATGCCGGCGGACTGTCCATGGAGCGGATGCGCGCGCAGCGCGAGGACGTCCGGGCCCTCCGGCGGCGGCTTCCGGAAATGCGCATCCTTCACGGCGCCGAAGCGGACATCCTGGCCGACGGTTCCATCGATTACGGAGACGATTTCCTCGGCGAGCTCGATCTCGTCGTCGCATCGGTGCACTCCCGATTCGGGCTGAACCGCGACGAGCAGACCGCCCGGCTCATCCGCGCCGTGCGCAATCCGCGGGTGTCGATTCTGGGGCATCCGACGGGCCGCCTCCTGCTGACGCGTGAGGGCGTCACCGCGGACATGGAGGCCGTGATCGACGCCGCCGCCGAACACGGCTGCGCCCTCGAGATCAACGCCTCGCCCCACCGGATGGATCTGGACTGGCGGCTCGTCCGCCACGCCGTGGAGCGCGGCGCGACGCTCGCCATCGACCCCGACGCCCATTCCACGCGGGAGCTCGAGTTCGTGCCCTACGGCCTCGCCATGGCCCGCAAGGGCTGGGCGGAGGCCGGGGCGGTTCTCAACACGCGGGACGCCGCTGCGGTCGTGGCGTGGCTGGAGCACCGGCGCGGCGGCCCGATCCCCGAATCTCTGGACCGGTCGGGATAGAATCCCCGTCCCGCGGCTCCGGCGCCGCGAAATCTGAGCTCTGTTCCATGTGTAAGGAGTGATTCCATGGCCCTGCAGCCCGGCGACACCGCCCCCGACTTCACGCTCCCCTCCACCGTCAACGAGAAGGTCACCCTCTCCGACTACCGCGGGAAGAAGAGCGTCATCCTTCTCTTCTATCCGCTCGATTTCTCTCCGGTCTGTTCGGTCGAGACCAAGCAGTGCGCCGAAATGCTGCCCGCGAAGGGGGCGGGGGACGTCGAGATCCTCGGCGTATCCATCGACTCGCTCTGGTCCCACAAGGCCTTTGCGGCCCAGCAGGGCATCGCCTATCCCCTCCTCGCCGACTTCCATCCCAAGGGCGCCGTCGCCGAGAAGTACGGGGTCTATCTTCCCGAAAAGGGCATCGCGGCGCGCACGGCGTTCATCATCGGCAAGGACGGCAAGATCAAGCAGATCGTGCCGAGCGACATCCCCGTGGCGCGCGACATCGCGAAGCTGATCGAGACGGCGCGGGCCGCCTGAGGAAACGAAGGTGAAGGATCGGGGCGCCACGAACGAGGTCGGTGTTCCGACGCTCGCCGACACGGATCGGATCCGCGACATCGCCTCGCACTTCCGGACGATCATCGAGCTGCTGGGTCTCGACATGGCCGATCCGAACCTCGTCGAGACTCCGGAGCGCGTCGCCAAGATGTACCTCGAGCTCTTCGCGGGCCTCTCGGAGGGCGCGGAGCCCCGGGTCACGTTCTTCCCCAACGAGGAGCGCTACACCTCCATGGTGATGGAGAAGGACATTCCCTTCTACTCGCTCTGCTCTCATCACTTCGTCCCGTTCTACGGCCACGCCCACGTCGCGTACATTCCGAATGAGTCGATCGTCGGACTCTCGAAGATGGCCCGCATCGTCGAGTTCTACGCTCGTCGGCCCCAGCTCCAGGAGCGGCTGACCGAGCAGATCGCGAGTTTCATGGCCGAGAAGCTCGATCCCCAGGGCGTGATGGTCGTCATCGAGGCGCGCCACCTCTGCGTCGAGATGCGCGGAGTCAAGAAGCCCGGCGCTGTGACCGTGACGTCGGCCATCCGGGGAATCTTCAATACCAAGCCCGTGCGCGAGGAGTTCCTCGATCTCCTCAATCGCCGCGGATCCTGAGCGGCGGGGCGCCCGCCCGGCCCTTTTCTACGAACGCTTCCGGTAGACCTTTCCGTCCTTCATGACGAAGGCGACGCGTCCGAGCGCCTTCACGTCGGACAGAGGATCGCCCTGGACGGCGACGATGTCGGCATAGGCGCCGGACGCGACGACCCCGAGCTGTCCCGTCATCCCGAGCATCTCGGCGGCCTTCGAGGTCGCCGACTGGATCGCCGCCATCGGCGTCATGCCCGCCTCGACCATGAGCTCGAACTCGCGCGCGAGAGGCTCGTCCCACGAGAAGCTGCCCGCGTCGGTGCCGAACGCGATCTTCACGCCCGCCTTGACGGCGCGCTGGAGCGACGGTCCGTGGACTTCGGCGCGCTTGCGGTCCTTCGCTCCCGCGGCCGTCCCCTCGGGCGCCCACTCGTAGAAGTACGGCATCATCGTCGGGCAGAGCCAGGTCCCCTGGCGGACCATCTGGGCGACGTCCTGGTCCGTCAGGTCGAGGCCGTGCTCGATCGAGTCGCACTTTCCGTCGAGCGCGCGGCGCATGCCGATACCGTTGTATGCGTGGCAGGCCACCTTCTTCCCCTGGCCGTGCGCCTCGTCGAGGATCGCGGCCAGCTCGTCGGCGGTCAGCGTCGGCTGCGAGACGAGGTTGCCCTTCGCGTCCACCCACGACCGATGGTTCATGTAGACCTTGATCCAGTCGGCGCCGTTCGCGAGCTGCTCGCGGGCGGCCTTGCGCGCCTCGATCGGACCGTCGATGAGCTGCGCGCCCGTGGGGAGATCGTGGTCCGGCGAATAGCCGTCGAGAGCGTAGCCGCCGGTCGACGAGATCGCCCGCGTGCAGACGAACATCCGCGGCCCGGCCACATAGCCCCGGTCGATCGCCTGCTTGACGCCGACATCGCCGTAGAACGCCCCCTCGGTCTCGACGTCCCGGATCGTCGTAAAGCCCTGCTCGAGCATCCGTCCGACCAGGGCCGTCGCCCGCGCGGCGCGGAAGGCCACGCTCTCCTTGAGAATCTGCATGTCGTAGTCGTCTTCCTTCGGGTCCAGGAAGACGTGCGTGTGGGCATCGATCATCCCCGGCAGAACGGTCGCACCCGAGAGGTCCGTCACCGTCGCTCCGGCCGGAACCGAAGCCGGGGACCACGGTCCGACGCTTTCGATCCGGTTGCCGCGGACGACGATGGCCTGGTCGCGGCGCACCGATGCCGAGGTGCCGTCGATGAGCGTCCCGGCCCGGATGACCGTCACCGGAGCGGGCGGCGGCGCCTGGCCGAGACTCCCCGCGGCAATGAAAGATGCCAACAGGCACACGTATCCTGATTTCATTAGGGAAAATCTCCTAATCACCGAATTTTGATAAGGTTTGAACGGCTTTCAGCCCTTCTAGCGTTCGGACTCCATGCCAGCAATAGTCGTCGCCGGGGACGAAGCGACGGCGGCTCTCCCGACCGAAGAGCTGCTCGGTCAGAGCGCCGTGCTTCTCTTCGGTGAACGGGAAGGGCTCGCTGGGAAAGACATGCACGTCGGGTCGCCGGCCCACCGCCTCCCCGGGTGTGGTCGTCGGGTACCGCGTCGTTTCGTTTCCGTAGACGTTCACGCCGCCCGCGAGTCGAATCAGATCGGCGACGTAGGTGTCGTCCGAAATCGTCATCCACGGATCCTTCCAGATCCAGTAGGCATACAGAAACGTGGCCGCGGGCGGCCGCGCCGAGAGCTTGCGGATCTCCTCCTCGATGCGGTCGGCCAGGGCATTGGCTTCGCCCTCGGTAGCCAGCCGGCGCCCCCATTGCCGGATCGCCCGCGGAACCTCGCTGACCGTCTTGGGAAACGTGACGTCGACCTCGATGCCCGCGGCGCGCAGGGCCTCCACGTCCTCCTTGCGGTTCTCTTCGGCGTTCGCGAACACGAGGTCCGGCTTGAGGTCGAGGATCCGAGGCAGGTTGGGGCTCTTCGTGCCGCCCACCCGCGGCAGGCCCCACAGCATGCCGCTCGGCCGCGTGCAGTAGCGCGTGACGCCGGCGATCGCCTTCAATCCTCCGATCGCAACGATCGTCTCCGTGATCGACGGGCAGAGGGAAACCACCCGCAACGGCGGCACCCGCCAAGTCTATTCTCGATCGGTTCGTTACACTAAGCGCCAGTTTGGACGTCGCCGCCAAGGACCTGGCTCTTCTGCTTCGGTCGCGCCATCCCCTCATCGTCTGCGAGACGGTGGAGGAGCAGCGCTTCGAGGCCCTCGTGCGCGCGGTTTCGAGCGAGCTGACGATCCCTTTCTGGAGCTGGAGCGCGGCGAGCGGCCTGGCGCCGACGCATCCCACGGATTCCGAGAAATCTGCCGAGCTGGCGTTCGCCCTGCGGCTGATCCGGAAATCGACCGGGGACGGCACGTGGCTCCTCAAGGATCCGGCGGCTCACCTCGAGACCCCGGCCACGCTGCGCCTGCTCCGCGAGACGGCGCAGGAGTTCGCCGGCTCCGCGCGCACCCTCGTGATGGTCGGGCCGACGATGCCCACGCGCCCCGAGCTCGAGGACGTGCAGGTCCGCTTCGAGTTCGCCCTCCCGGGACCCGCCGAGCTCGAGGACCTCCTCCAGAGGGTGATCCGGCGCAGCTCCCGCGACGTTCCCCGACCGAGGATCGACCTGTCTCCAGAAGAGGCCCAAGGCATCGTCGCCGACCTCCAGGGCCTGACCATGTTCGAGGCGGAGCGCGCGCTTTCCCGCGCCATCGTCTATGACCAGGCGCTGACCGCCGAGGACCGGCCCCGGATCCGGGAGACCAAGAAGGTCCTGGTCGAGGGCGGCGGGCTGCTCGAGTTCGTTCCCGCGCCGGAGGGACTCGACCAGGTCGGCGGCCTCGAAAAGCTGAAGAAGTGGATCGCGACGCGCAAGGTCGGATTCCTGCCGACGGCCGGCGAAAAGCCCCTCGATCCGCCGCGCGGGATCCTCCTCCTCGGCGTCCAGGGCTGCGGCAAGAGCCTCGCCGCCAAATCCATCGCGGCGACCTGGGGGCTCCCGCTGCTGTCCCTCGATGCCGGCAAGCTCCTCGCCCCGTACATCGGCGAGTCCGAGCGCAACCTGCGCGACGCGCTCAAGCGAGTCGAGCGCATGGCCCCGTGCGTCCTCTGGATCGACGAGATCGAGAAGGCTTTCGTCTCGGCGCGCAGCTCCGAGTCCGACGGGGGCGTCTCCAAGCGGCTGGTCGGGACGCTGCTGACCTGGATGCAGGAGCGGGCCGAGCGTGTCTTCCTCGTCGCCACGGCCAACTCGGTGGACGAGCTGCCTCCGGAAATGATGCGCAAGGGCCGCGTCGACGAAGTCTTCTTCGTGGATCTTCCCGACAAGCGCGCCCGGGCCAGGATCTTCCAGCTCCACCTCGCGCGCCGCGGCGAGGACCCCGCGCGCTTCGATGCGGACGCCCTCGCCGAGGCCGCCGAGGGATTCTCCGGCGCCGAGATCGAGCAGGCGGTCGTCTCGGCTCTCTACGAGGCGCGTGCCGGCCGCTTCGCCCTCGACAGCGCCGCGGTCGTCACCGCCCTGCGCTCCACGCGGCCGCTCTCGGTCGTGCGGGCCGAGAAGGTCGATGCGCTGCGGCAGTGGGCCAAGGGACGATGCGTCCCGGCGGACTGAACGGCCCCGAACCCCGCCCGTCTCAGCAGACTTCGGCGTACACCGCCAGGCACCGCGCCGCCGCCCGGCTCCAGCTGAGCGTCCGGAGCTCGTCCGCCGCTCCCCGGGCGAGCAGCCAGCGGTAGACCGGGGCGTTCAGGAGAAAGAGCATCCGCACGGCCAGCCCGGCCGCGTCGCCGGGATCCACGGGCACCAGGCTGGACAGAACTTCCGTCACGCCCGCCTGGCGCGACACGATCGAGGGGACGCCGGCGCGGGTGGCCTCGAGCACGGTCAGCCCGAAAGGTTCGGCGACGGAAGGCAGCGCATAGATCGTCGCACGCCGATAGAGCTCTTCGAGCCTGGCCGGGGAAACGAATCCGGGGAAGGCCACCCGATCCTGGATCCCCAGCTCGCGGGCTCGTTGGTGCAGGAACTCCAGCCGGTCGCCGGCTCCCGCCATGACGAACTCGACGTCGGGGCGGCGCGCGAGCACCCGGGCCGCGGCCTCGAGAAAGCTCGCGGGCGCCTTCTGGCGCGTGAGCCGGCCCGCGAAGAGGACCAGCGGGCGGTCATGCGGAAAGGAACGCACCGGACCGGCGGCCGGATCGATGGCGTTGTGGACGACGCGGATCCTTCCGTCGGCGACGCCGTAACGGCGGCGCACGACGCCGGCCGTGCGCCGCGAGACGCAGACCACCCGATCGGCGCGCCGAAGCCCTTCCCGCTCGACGACCGAGATGAAGGGGTCCACGTCCTCGCCGCTGCGCGCGAACTCCGTCGAGTGCACATGGGCGACGAACGGCTTCCCGGTGACGCGCCGGAGCTCGAGCGCCGCGGGATAGGTCATCCAGTCGTGGGCGTGGATGACGTCGAAGTCCTCGCGCGAGCCGATCTCGGAGACCCGCTGCGCCAGACGCAGGACCTCTCGGCCCAGGCCCGGACCATAGAGAGGGGTGCTCCGGTACGGCGCGAGCCGCGTATCCAGCCGGAAAATACGAAAGCGGCGCGACGCCTCCCCCGGCCTCCGGAGCCTCGAAGGTGCGTTCGCCGGCCGGCCTCGCGGCAGCACCAGCGAGATCCGGCAGCCGTGGCCGAGGAGACCGCGAACCAGTCCCTCGCACGCGCGTCCGAGCCCGCCTGTCACGCGGGGTGGGAACTCCCAGCCGATCATGAGGACCCGCGGAGGCGCCGGAACGGGCACGCCCCGATCATATCGTAATGCGATATATTTGCACCGTGACGATTCGCAGCCGTGTCCGCATGCGCTCCCCGCGCCCCCGCCGCGGGCCGACCGAGGCCAACTACCGCCGGCTGGCCGACTTTCGCTACGCCCTCCGCCGCTTCATCCGTTTTTCGGAGGAAGCGGCCCGCAGCGCCGGGATCTCGCCCAGCCAGTACCAGCTCCTCCTCTTCGTCCGCGGATTTCCCGACGGGCCGCCCACGATCGCCGAGCTCGCGGAACGTCTGCAAGTCGCCCACCACAGCGCCGTCGGCCTGGTCGATCGCTCCGTCCGCGCCGGCCTGGCGGAGCGACGCCACGATGACGCCGACGGCCGCCGAGTCCGCGTGGGGCTGACTCCCAGGGGACGTTTCGTTCTCATGAGGCTGGTCCGCGCCCATTCGCCCGAAGTCGACCGCCTGGCCGCGGCGCTGTTTCGAGGCAGGGTCTCGTGAGCGCTCGGCCCTCCCACGCCCTCGGGGACTTCTCCACCGATCGGCGCGTCCTCGTTCTGGCGCTGGCCGCGCTTCCCCTCGGGGGCGTGGCCGCGCTCGTCGCCGCCGGCCTCATCTGGCTGATTGCCGCGATCACAAACCTGGCCTACTTCGGGCGCCTCGGCGCGGCGTCCGTCTCACCCGCCGCGAATGCGCTCGGCGCCTGGGCCGTGCTCGTGCCGATTGCCGGCGGACTGATCATCGGCGCCATGGCGCGCTGGGGCTCGCCCAAGATCCGGGGACACGGCATTCCCGAAGCGCTCGAGGCCATCCTCATCGGCCGCAGCCGCCTCGAGGCCAAGGTCGCCGTTCTGAAGCCCGTCTCCTCGGCGGTCTCGATCGGCACGGGCGGCCCGTTCGGGGCGGAAGGCCCGATCATCATGACCGGCGGGGCGTTCGGTTCCCTGTTCGCCCAGTTGTTTCACTTCTCGGCGGCGGAGCGCAAGACCCTGCTCGTCGCCGGAGCCGCGGCGGGCATGTCGGCCGTGTTCGCGTCGCCGATCGCCGCGACACTGCTGGCCGTGGAGCTGCTCCTCTTCGAGTGGAAGCCGCGGAGCTTCATCCCGGTCGCGCTGGCCGCAGTCACGGCTTCGGCCGCGCGGGTCCCCCTCCTCGGGGCGGGCCCGCTCTTCGCCGTGCCCCCGCACTCCGCCCTCCCGGCCGTCCGCCTCCTGCAGGCCGGCCTGGTCGGGATCGCGGCCGGACTCGCCTCCGGCGTCCTCACGGCTCTCGTGTACGCCTTCGAGGACGCCTTCCAGAAGGTGCCCATCCACTGGATGTGGTGGCCCGCGATCGGCGGACTGGGTGTGGGGATCGGCGGACTCTTCGATCCGCGGGTCCTGGGCGTCGGCCTCGACACGATCCATGCCCTCCTGAGAGGAGAGGTCGCGTCGGGCGCCGCCGGAACGCTCATCGCGACGAAGTCGCTCGTGTGGTCCTTCGCACTGGGCTCCGGCACATCGGGAGGCGTCCTCGCGCCCCTTCTGATGATGGGGGCGGCGCTCGGCCGAGTGACCGCCCCGTTGCTCCCGCCGGCGGACCCCGGCCTCTGGGCCGCCATCGGCATGGCGGCCATGATGGGCGGCACGATGCGCGCCCCGCTCTGCGCGATGTTCTTCGCGGTCGAGCTGACGCACGACTGGAATCTTCTCGGCCCGCTCCTCGTCGCGTGCGTCGCGGCGTACGCCGTCACGGTCCTGCTGCTGAAGCGCTCGATCCTCACCGAAAAGATCGCGCGGCGCGGCCACCACATCGTGCGCGAGTACAGCGTGGACCCCTTCGACGTCCACCGCGTCGCCGAGGTCATGGATCGCGACGTGAAGACGGTCCCGGCGACTCTGACGGTCCGCGAGCTCGCCGCACGCATCGCGCGGGGCGATCCGGAGCTCGGCTCGCGCCAGGGCACGCCGATCACGGACGGCCACGGGCGGCTTGCCGGCATCGTGACCCGGAGCGACCTCATGCGTTCCCTCGAGAAGGACCCGACCGGCGCCTCATCGGTTCTCGACGCCGGAGTCCGACGGCTCGTCGTCGCGTATCCCGACGAGGTCGTGCGGACGGCGGTCGACCGGATGCTCTCGAACGACATCGGCCGGCTCCCCGTCGTCGCGCGGGAGGACCCGACGCGGCTGCTCGGCTACCTCGGCCGCGCGGGCGTCCTGCGAGCCCGCCGTCGGCTGCTCGAAGAGGAGCACGTGCGCGAGCGGGGCATGGCCCCCGCCGGCGCGCCGTAGCGCGGTCCTACTTCGTCACGCTGTACACCGTCTCCAGCGTCTTCGGATCCGCCTCCGCTCCCCCCAGATACCGATGCAGCCAATCCATGACCACGTTGTGCCACACGGCCGAGTTACCGGGCTTGAGAACCCAGTGGCCTTCGTCCGGGAACATGAGGAGCTTCGAGGGCACGTTCTGGACCTGCAGAGCGGTGAACATCATCAAGCCCTGGCCGAACGGCACGCGGTAGTCCCGCTCGCTCGTGACGACGAGGGTCGGCGTCTTGAACTGGCCCGCGGACTCCATCGGGTTCCACTTCCTGTAGAGGTCCGACGTCCACGGCCAGCCCTTGAACTCCCACTTCGGAAACCAGAGCTCCTCGGTCTCGAGATTCGCAGACGCCAGATCGAACGTCCCGTCGTGGGAGACCAGCGCGGCGAAGCGGTCGGTGTGTCCGGCGATCCAGTTGACCATGTAGCCGCCGTAGCTCGCGCCGGCCGCGCCGATCTTCGTCCGGTCGACGAATGGGAGCGCGGCGAGGTCGTCGGCCTGGCGCATCAGATCTTCGTAGACCAGGCCCCCCCAGTCGCCGCTGATCGCGTCGAGAAAGTCCTGGCCGAAACCCGTCGAGCCCCGCGGATTGGCCGCATAGACGACGTAACCGTAGGCGGCCCAGATCTGCGGATTCCACCGGTACGACCAGGAGTCGTGCCAGGCGCCCTGCGGCCCTCCGTGAATGAAGAAGACCGCGGGATACCTCCGGCTCGGATCGAAGTTCGGAGGCTTGACGAGCCAGGCCTGCAGCTTCGCGCCGTCGGAGGCCGTCGTGAACCGCTCCGACACTTCGCCGAGAGCGAGATCCTGAAAGATCGCGTCGTTGACCCGCGTGACCGCGGCCGCCGGGCGCCCGTCCAGGCCGAGCGCCCAGATTTCCGGGGCACGATTCAACCAGCTCGCCGAATACACGACCCGCGAGCCCGCGACCTCGAGGCCGCCGACGCCGCCGCCGGTCCAGAGCGGCACGGGCTGCCCGCCGCCGCCCGCGAGCGGCACGCGATACAGCACCTGCCGGCCGCGAACCTCGGCGACGTAGACGATCGACTTCGAGTCCGGCGTCCAGCGAAAGTCCTCGACCCAGAAGTCGAACGTGTCGGTCAGGCCGCGGATCTGTCCGGTCGCACGCTCGTAGAGCATGAGCCGAAAGCGGTCGGCCTCGAAACCCGGCCTCTTCTGCGCGCGGTAGGCGATCCACTTTCCGTCGGGCGAGTAGCGAGGCGAACCGTCGAACGCGGGGTTCGACGCCGTCACGTTCTTCGCGGGCGCGCCGCCGGAGGACCTGACCAGGAAGAGGTCCGCGTTGGTCGACAGGGCCTCGTCTTTATCGGGGTTCGACGCGTAGACGAGCTCCGCCCCGTCCGGCGAAACGTCCCAGTCCGTTCCCCCGCCGACCGCGAAGGGCGGCGCGTCGCGGTCGCCCGGCGTCAGGTCGACCGCCGCTCCCCCGTCCGCCCTGGACGGGACTCGCCAGAGATGCGAGCGCGTGCCGTCCTTCCAGGTGGTCCAGCGGCGATAGAGGAGCCGCTCGGCGATGCGCGCCTTCGTCGGGGAGTCGGCGCGCCCCTTGAGCGTCTTCTCGAGACAGGCCGTGTCGGTGCAGTCGGGAAACACGTCCGAGGAGATGACGAACGAGCGGCCGTCGGGAGTCCAGGTGAAGCCGTTCACCTGGGTCGGAAACGAGGTCGCCTGCACGGGGTCTCCCCCCGAGAGGTCCAGCATCCAGATCTGCGAGGAGCCTCCGCGATCTGACAGAAACGCGAGCCTCTGGCCGTCCGGCGAGAAGCGCGGATCGGAGTCCCGCTTGTCCCCGGAGGTCATGCGGCGGGGCTCGCCTGCGCCCGAATCGCTCAAAGTGACCATCCAGATCGCCGAGCGCGAGGTGTTCGCCTCCACGTCGGGCGTCGAGACCGAATAAGCGACTCTGCGGCCGTCGGCAGACACGGAAAACCCGCCGACGCGGCGAATGCGCGCGGATTCTTCGAAACGGATTGGTTTCGGCGAGGCCGCCAGAACGGGCGCGGACGCGAGCGCGCACAGGACGGCCAGGCGAACGAGCTTCATGCAGGGATCCTCCCGGCGGCGGATTCTATCCGCCTTCGGGCCAACGTCTTACGCACACTTGAGATGCGTTCCCGTTTGGTATCATCGGTGGCCCGCCGGGCACGGGGCAGCTCCAGCGACGAGACGAGCGGCAAAGTGTCCCGCGGCAAGGAGCAACATGTCGACTGCCGTCCTCGAGGAAAAACACACCGAGGCCTCGCGCCGGCCGCCCGTGATCAACGACTTCTCGATCCACGTCGCGACCGCCAACGGTTCGGGCAGCCAGTCCTCGAACACCATCCTGATGCGCTCCATCTTCCAGATGGGCATCCCGGTCTCGGGAAAGAACCTGTTCCCGTCCAACATTCAGGGGCTTCCGACCTGGTTCACGATCCGGGCCTCCAAGGAAGGGTTCATCGCGCGGCGCCGGGACATCGGCGTGCTGATCTGCATGAACCCGGAGACGGCTCACGAGGACGTCAAGACGGTCGCTCCGGGCGCCGCCGTGATCTACGAGGAGAGCCTCAAGCTCGATGGCCTCCGCAACGATCTGCACTTCTATCCCGTGCCATTCTCGAAGCTCGTTCTCGAGCTCGTCCAGGACGGCAAGCTCCGCCGGCTCGCGGTCAACATGATCTACGTCGGCGTCGCCGCGTGGCTCCTCGACATCGAAATGGCCGAGATCGAGAAGGCCGTCGCCAAGCAGTTCAAGAGCAAGGCCGCCGCGGTCGAGATCAACATGAAGGCGATCCGGGGCGGCTTCGAGTGGGCGGAAAAGAACCTCAAGAAGAGCGACCCTTTCCGGCTGGAGCGGATGAACGCCACCGCCGGCAAGATCATCATCGAGGGCAACGCCGCGACCGCCATCGGCTGCATGATGGCGGGCGTTCAGTTCCTGGCCTGGTACCCGATCACACCCTCGTCGTCGCTCGCGGAGTCGCTCATCGACTACGCGGGCCGCCACCGCGTCGATCCCGAAACGGACCAGCCCACGTTCTCGGTCGTGCAGGCCGAGGACGAGCTCGCGGCGCTCGGCATGGTGCTCGGAGCCGGCTGGGCCGGCGCGCGCGCCATGACGACGACCTCCGGGCCCGGGATTTCGCTGATGTCCGAGTTCACGGGCCTGGGCTACTACGCCGAGGTCCCCGCGGTCATTGTCGACGTCCAGCGCGTCGGGCCCTCGACGGGCCTGCCGACGCGGACGATGCAGGGCGACATCACGTCGACGTACTACCTCGGCCACGGCGACGCGAAGCACATCCTCCTCATCCCGGGCTCGATCCGGGAGTGCTACGAGCTCGCGATGGAGTCGTTCGACCTCGCCGAGAGGTTCCAGACGCCGGTCTTCCTGATGACGGATCTCGATCTCGGAATGAACAACTGGATGGCGGATCCGTTCTCGTATCCCGAAAAGCCCTTCGACCGCGGCAAGGTCCTCCGGACGAAGGAAGAGTTCGAGGCCCACGTCGCGAAGCACCGCGAGTTCGCCCGCTACCGCGACGTGGACGGGGACGGCATCCCCTACCGGACGCTGCCCGGCTTCTTCGACGCGCCGGCGGCGGCGTACTTCACCCGAGGCTCCGGCCACACCGACCGGGCCACGTACACCGAGCGCGGCGACGACTACAAGAACAACATGGACCGGCTCGCGCGAAAGTTCGAGACGGCCAGGGAGTACGTTCCGAAGCCGGTGATCTCCTCCGGAAACGGCGCGAAGGTCGGCGTCATCGCCTATGGTTCCTCGGACTTTGCCGTCGAGGAGGCCCGGACGCTGCTGGGACGGAAAGGGCTGACGACCGACTACCTGCGCCTGCGCGCCCTGCCCTTCACGCCCGAGATCGCGGCCTTCGTCGCCGCCCACGAGCGCGTCTACGTCGTCGACCAGAATCGCGACGGCCAGATGTACGACCTGTTGAGACTCGAAGTCGGCTCGGACGCCCCGAAGCTCCGGTCGATCCGCCACTACGATGGCTTCCCCCTCGACGCCGAGACGGTGATCGAAGGGATCGAGGCCGGGGAGAAGCTCTGATGTCCTCCACAGCGCCCCCGGGCACGACCGAACCGAAGGCTCCCCCGTCCAACCGCGTCGGCCTGACCGTCAAGGAGTACGGCGGCCTCAAGTCGACGCTCTGCGTCGGCTGTGGCCACGACGTCATCACCCGCCAGATCACGCAGGCCATGTACGAGATGTCGATCCCCCCCTACAAGATCGCAAAGATGTCGGGGATCGGCTGTTCCTCGAAGACCACGGCCTACTTCGCGGACCGCGGCCACGGCTTCAACGCCGTCCACGGCCGGATGCCGGCGGTCGCCACGGGCGCCATGATGGTCAACCCCTCGCTGCTCTCGATTGGAGTCTCGGGCGACGGCGACACGGCCTCGATCGGCGCGGGCCAGTTCGTGCACCTTCTGCGGCGCAACGTCCCGATGGTCTACATCGTCGAGAACAACGGCGTCTACGGCCTGACGAAGGGCCAGTTCTCGGCCACGGCGGACGCCGGGTCGAAGCTCAAGACGGGGGTCGTCAACGACCTGCCGGCCATCGATCTCTGCGCGATGGGGATCGAGCTCGGCTGCGGCTACGTGGCGCGGTCGTTTTCGGGAGACATGAAGCAGCTGCTGGGTCTGCTCAAAGGCGCTCTCGCCCACCGGGGAACGGCCCTGCTCGACATCGTCTCTCCCTGTGTGACGTTCAACAACCACGACTCCTCGACGAAGTCGTACAAGTGGGCCAAGGACCACGAGATCCCCATCCAGGAGATCGGCTTCGTTCCCTACTACGAGGACATCACCGTCGACTACGATCCGGGCACGACCCAGGACATCGAGCTCCACGACGGCTCGCACATCCGCCTCAAGAAGCTCCGGACGGATTACGACGCCACCGACAAAGCGATGGCCCTCGCCCTGTGCCAGGAGTCCCAGCAGAAGCAGGAGTTCCTGACCGGGCTGATCTACGTCGAGCCTTCCAAGAAAGACTTCCTCGAGCTCTCGGGCCTCGGCTCCGTGCCGATCGTCTCGCTGCCCGACGAGCGGCTGCGCCCCGGCCGGAAGGCCCTGGAAGAGATCATGGAGAGCCTCAAGTGACTCGTCCGCGCGCGTAGCGCGCCGGACGAGTCATCCCGAGGAGCGCAGCGACGAGGGATCCCGTCTCAACTCGGACGGGCCGCAATCAAGTCCGGGATCCCTCGCTACGCTCGGGATGACGGCTCATTCCCGCGCGCGTAGCGCGCGCAGACGAGTCATCCCGAGGGCCGAAGGCCCGGGGGATCCCGTCCTTCCTCGGTAGACAGCCTTCCGCGCGAATAGCGATTCGCCGTGAGGGTCATCCCGAGGGGCGGAGCCCCGAGGTACCCACGGAATTGCGACCCCGTCCAGGGGCCTGCCGGTGACGGGATC
>Ga0207691_10002948_pt1 | contig 16608 bp, 16 predicted proteins | sample KBSM13metaG_FD_184327 | JGI IMG/M metagenome (GOLD analysis project Ga0207691, IMG submission 184327) | Miscanthus rhizosphere microbial communities from Kellogg Biological Station, Michigan, USA - KBS M1-3 metaG (SPAdes) (version 2) | ecosystem: Host-associated > Plants > Roots > Rhizosphere >... | reverse complement strand
CACGAGGTCAACGAGGTCTGGTTCGACAACGTCGAGGTTCCGGCCGACCAGCTGATCGGCGAGGAGAACAAGGGCTGGACCTACGCCAAGCACCTGCTCGCACACGAGCGAACCAACATCGCCGACGTCAACCGCGCCAAGCGCGAGCTCGAGCGGCTCAAGCGCGTCGCGCAGGCCGAAGGCGTCTACGACGACACGCGCTTTCGCGACCAGATCGCGCTGCTCGAGGTCGACGTCGTCGCCCTCGAGATGATGGTGCTGCGCGTGCTCTCGGCGGAAAAGAGCGGCAAGGCCGCGCTCGACGTCGCCGGCCTGCTGAAGATCCGCGGCAGCGAGATCCAGCAGCGCTACACCGAGCTGATGATGCTCGCCGCCGGCCCGGCGGCGGTGCCGCTCGATCGCGAGGCGATGGCCGCGGGTTGGCAAGGCGACCAGACCGGCGGCGCGTTCGTCGCGCCGCTCGCCGGCACCTACTTCAACATGCGCAAGACGACGATCTACGGCGGATCGAACGAAGTGCAACGCAACATCGTCGCGCAGACGGTGCTGGGGAGCTGACATGGACTTCGACTTCTCGGACGACCAGGAGATGCTGCGCGACACGGTGCGCCGCTGGGTCGAGCGCGGCTACGACTTCGAGCGCAGGCGCGCCATCGTCAAGGCCGGCGGCTTCGCGCGCGAGGCGTGGCAGGAGATCGCCGACCTCGGCATCGTCGGGCTGCAGGTCCCCGAAGCCCAAGGCGGCCTCGGTCTCGGCCCGGTCGACGCGATGGTCGTGCTCGAGGAGCTCGGCCGCGGCCTCGTCCTCGAGCCGTACGCTGCCGTCGCGCTGGTCGCGACCAGCGTGCTCAAGTCCGGCCACGAGGCTGCGGCCGCGCCGCGCCTGCAGCACATCGCCGAAGGCAAGGAGATCGTCGTCCTCGCCCACGAGGAGCGCCGCTCGCGCTACCGCCTGGCGCACGTCGAGACGACCGCGCATGGCAGCGGCCACGCCTGGCGGCTCAGCGGGCGCAAGATCGCCGTTCCGGCCGGCGGCGCGGCGAACGCGTTCATCGTCTCGGCGCGCATCAACGGCGCGGTCGACGACGCGGCCGGCATCGGCCTGTTCCTGGTCTCGCCGGGGCAGCCCGGCGTCGAGGTGCGCTCGTATCCGACCCAGGACGGCGCGAGCGGCGCCGACCTCGTCTTGAAGGAAGCCGCGGCGATCGAGCTGGTCGCTCCCGGCGCTGCCTTCGCGGTGCTCGAGCATGCGGTCGACGTCGGCATCGCCGCGCTCTCGGCCGAGGCGGTCGGAGCGATGGACAAGCTGGTCGCGATCACGATCGAGTACATGAACACGAGGAAGCAGTTCGGCGTCACCCTCGCGACTTTCCAGGCGTTGCGCCACCGCATCGCCGACGTCAAGATGCAACTCGAGCTGGCACGCTCCATGAGCTACTACGCGACGCTCAAGCTCGGCGAAGCGCCGCTGGCGCGCCGGCGCGCGCTGGCGCAGGCCAAGGTCCAGCTCGGCACGTCGATGCGCTTCGTCGGCCAGCAGTGCATCCAGCTGCACGGCGGCATCGGCGTCACCGACGAGTACGCGGCGAGCCATTACTTCAAGCGGCTGACCGTGATCGAGCTGACTTTCGGCGACACGCTGTACCAGCTCGGCGAGGTCTCGCGCCGGATGCAGACGACCGCCGGCGTCTTCGCCTGAGGATGTCGTTTGGGCTGACCGCGGTCGCCGGCCTCGAGGTCGGCCACTTCACGGACACGCGGCGGCCGACCGGCTGCACGGTGATCATTGCCAGGGAAGGCGCCGTCGCCGGAGTCGACGTGCGCGGCGCGTCTCCTGGCACGCGCGAGACCGAGCTGCTCGATCCGGTCAACGCGATCGACCAGGTGCAGGCGATCGTCCTCGCCGGCGGCAGCGCGTTCGGTCTCGACGCCGCCGGCGGGGTCATGCGCTGGCTCGAGGAGCGCGGCATCGGCGCCGTGATCGGCACGCCGGCCGACGGCGTGGCGCAACCCTTCGTCGTGCCGATCGTTCCGGCAGCGATCCTGTTCGACCTGTGGGTCGGCGATGCGCGCATCCGCCCCGACGCCGCATCGGGCTACGCCGCGTGTGACGCGGCGTCGCGTGATTCGCCCGCCGAGGGCAACGTCGGCGCGGGCGCGGGCGCCACGGTCGGCAAGCTGTTCGGCATCGGCCGGGCGATGAAAGGCGGCGTCGGCACGGCGTCGATCGAGGTCGGCGGCATCACGGTCGCCGCACTCGTCGCCGTCAACGCGATCGGCGACGTCGTCGATCCGCGCTCGGGCCGGATCGTCGCCGGCGCGCGCAGCGCCGACGGCCGCAAACTCGTCGGCGCGATGCGCGCGCTCAAGCGCGGCGAGCTGCCGGCGCGGCTCGACCCGCGCAACGCCGCCGGCGCCGCGACGACGCTCGCGGTCGTCGCCACCGACGCCGTCCTGACCAAGGCCGAGGCGACCAAGGTCGCGCAGATGGCGCACGACGGCCTGGCGCGCAGCATCAACCCGGTCCACACGATGGGCGACGGCGACGTTGTCTTCGCGCTCGCGACCGGCGCGAGCGGCGCGAGCGCGGCGACGACGCTGATCGGCGCGCTCGCCGCCGATGTCCTCGCCGATGCGGTGCTGCGCGCGGTGCGAGCGGCCAAGGGCATCGCCGGCCACGGCCTGCCCGACCTGCCGTCCGCCGCCGATCTCGCCGGCGCGGGCCACAAGAAAGAACCCGGAGACGACGCATGACCCCTCCCATCAACCGCCGCCGCGTCCTGCTCGCCGCAGCAGCGACCGGCATCGCCGCCCTCGCCGCCTGCGCGAACCGACCGAGCGCCTCTGCCATGCCACCGATCGTCTTCGTGCCGGGCAACGGCGACACCGCGGCGCTCTGGACGACGACGATCTGGCGCTTCGAATCGAACGGCTGGCCGCGCGATCGCCTCTTTGCGATCGACATGCCGTATCCGCTCGCGCGCGACGACGACGCCAAGGAGCAGCCGGGCCGCAGCTCGACCGCCGAGCACACGGCTTACCTCGCGGCCGAGGTGAAGAAGGTGCTCGCGGCCACGGGCGCGAGCAAGGTCGTGCTGGTCGGCAATTCGCGCGGCGGCTATGCGATCCGCAACTTCATTGCCAACGGCGGCGGCGCAGCCGCCGTCTCGCACGTGGTTCTCGGCGGCGTTCCCAACCATGGCGTGTGGGCCAACCCGGGCTTTCTTCCGGGCAGCGAGTTCAACGGCGCGGGCCCGTTCCTGAGCGGGCTGAACGCACCGCGCGCCAACGGCAGCGAAATCGTCGCCGGGATCGCCTGGATGACCATCCGCTCCGACAACAACGACAAGTTCGCGCAGCCCGACGGCGTCTGGATCGGCGCCCGCGGCACGCCCACGAACGTCACCTTCGACGGCCCGGCCCTCAAAGGCGCAGAGAACGTCGTCATCACCGGCATCGATCACCGCGAGACCTCGTTCAGCTCGAAGGCGTTCGCCGAGACCTATCGCTTCATCACCGGCAAGCCACCGGCGACGCTGGCGATCGTGCCGCTGGCGCCGGTGGTGCTCGACGGCACCGTCAGCGGTCTCGGCCTCGACAACCGGCAAGGCAACTTCGCCACCAACCTGCCGCTCGTCGGCGCGACCGTCGACGTCTACGCGATCGACGCGACCACCGGCGCGCGCCTCGGCCCCGCCGTGCACCGCAAGACGATCGGAAGCGACGGCCGCTGGGGGCCGTTCGTCGCCGACGGCGCGGCGCGCTACGAGTTCGTGATCACCGCCTCCGGCTACGCGACGACGCACGTCTACCGCTCGCCTTTCCCGCGCTCGTCGTCGGTGGTGAGCCTGCACCCCGAGCGCCTCGCCGACGCCGATCGCGACGCGAAGTCGCTGGTCACGCTGACCCGGCCGCGCGGCTACTTCGGCGTGCCGCGCGACCGCATCGTGCTCGACGGCACGAGCCCGCCGGCCGGCATCCCCAGCGGCGTCGCCGGCGTGTCGACGGCGCGCCTCAAGGTCGGCGACGCTGGGGAGCGCACGATCGTCGCCGAGTTCAACGACGAGCGGATCGTCGGCCGCACCTGGCCGGTCGCCGACAACCAGGTCGTCGTCCTCGAGCTGACGAACTGAGCGGCGCGGCGACGGTGAGGCCGGCCGACCTGCTGTTCAGCCAAGGCTTCGGCACGCGACGCGAGTGCGCGGCGCTGGTCGCGAGCGGTGCGCTCGCGGTCGAGGGCATCGGCGTCGTCGACGATTTCGAGCGCGAGCTCGACGTCGCGCGACTCTCGTATCGCGTCCGCGGCGGCGAGCGCTGGCCGTACCGCGAGCGCGCCTTGATCGTTCTCAACAAGCCGGCCGGCTACGAGTGCTCGCTCAAGCCGCGTCACCATGCCAGCGTCTATTCGCTGCTGCCGGCGCCGCTTCGCCAGCGCGGCGTTCAGGCCATCGGTCGGCTCGACGAGGACACGACCGGCGTCCTCCTCTTCACCGACGACGGCCAGCTGGTCCATCGCCTGACCTCGCCCAAGCGCCACGTGGAGAAGGTCTATCAGGTGCGCTGCAAGCACCCGGTCGACCCGAGCCAGGTCGAGCGGCTGCTGGCCGGCGTGCTGCTGCACGATGACGACGCGACCGTCCGCGCCGCGGCGTGCGAGGCGACCGGCGCGAACGAGCTGCGGCTGACGCTGACCGAAGGCAAGTATCACCAGGTGAAGCGCATGGTTGCGGCCGTCGGCAACCGCGTCGAGGCGCTGGAGCGCAGCGCGTTCGGGCCGATCGGCATCGACGGTCTCGCCGCCGGTGCATGGCGCTGGGCCGACGCGGCAGTCGACTTCCCGATCGCCCGCTGACGCGGGCGGCTCGGCAGCGTCAGTCCTCGAGCCCCGGCTGGGGCAGACGCGAAATGCGCAAGGCGCCGCGCTGCTGCAAGGCCTCGCTGACCCGCTCGGCTTCCTCGGCCGAGCCGACTCGCGCGGTGACGATCGCTCCCTCTTTGCGCACCTTGTCCTGATAGGTCACTGCCCGCGTCTCGGACACGGGCGATTGCAACAGCTCGTTCAGCAATGCCGCGAAATTGCCGAAGAAGCCGCCCGTCGCGAGCTCGTCGACCTCGATCTGGAGCGAGTTCGTTGCCGACTCGGCGTTCTCGTGCAGCCGAACATCGGCGCCGGCGAAATCGCTTCCGGACAAGCCTGCGACGGCGGCCTCGGCGGAGGCGCGGTCAGCGAACGAGGCGACGACAAGTGGAGACATGGTCCCGCTACGGCAAACGATGTGCCGCCGCCGAGCCGGGCCGCCTACATCGCCCCGGGCTCGACCTTGACGACGTCGGAACTGGCGAGCAGCGCGTCGTACGACGTGTCGGTGAACGGACTCGACATCTCGAACACGTTGAGCGGATCCTGCGCGGGCCGCTTGACCGACTTTGCCGGCGGCGAGCCCGGCGACACGCGCGAGACGCCGAGATTCGGCACCGCCGCGTGCAGCTTGAGCCGCTCACGCAACTTGTTCAATTCCCGTTCCTTGGCCGCCAGTTCGCCGACCAGGCCCGAATTTTCGGCACGGATCTCGGACTTCGCCTCGTTCAACGCGGCCTGGACGGCCAGCTCGACCGTGCGCTTGTTGACCCGGTTGAGGATGCAGAACACGGCCAGGCCGGTGGAGAAGCAGCAGAAGAGGGTGAACATCGCGATCGATCCTGAACCGAAGGTAACGCAAGTCCCGGACGGCAGGTGCGTCGAAGGGTGCGCCGGGGCGTGTGGTTTGCCACGGAGGCGTCGAGTTCTGCCGCGGTTGCGGCCCGCCGCGGCCGGACGACGCCGACAGTGCCGCCGGCTATGCTCGCGCCGTGGGTCGCATCGCCATCGCCGCCGCCATGCAGGAAGAGCTCGGCGCGCTGCTCGCGGCGATGCCCGACGAAGCGCCGGTGCGGCTCGCCGGACGCGAGTTCTGGCTCGGCCATCTCGACGGCCAAGACGTCGTGGTCGTCCTGTCGCGCATCGGCAAGGTCGCCGCCGCGATGACGGCGACGCTTCTGGTGCACGAGTTCGGCGCCGAGCGCGCGATCTTCACCGGCACCGCAGGCGGCCTGCACGGCTCGGCGCGGGTCGGCGACGTCGTCGTCGCCAGCGCGCTCCTGCAGCACGACATGGATGCATCGCCGCTCTTCCCTCGTCACGAAGTTCCACTCTACGGCACGGACCGCTTCGCGACCGATCCGGATCTCGCGGCGGCGCTCGCCGCCGCTGCGAGATCCGAGCTCGACCGCGCGGCCAGCGGGGACGCAGGCGCAGGCAGCGAAGCATCGAGCCATAGCCTCGACGGCGCGGCCTTGCGCGCGTTCGCCATCACCGCGCCCGCGGTCCACACCGGCCTGATCGTCAGCGGCGACCGCTTCGTGGCGAGCGCCGCCGAGTGCGCCGCGCTCAGCGAGCGACTTCCCGAGGCGCTCGCGGTCGAGATGGAAGGCGCGGCGCTGGCGCAGGTCTGCCACGACCTCGGCGTTCCCTTCGCCGTCGTGCGAACGATCTCGGACCGTGCCGACAACTCGGCGCACGTCGACTTCGGCCGCTTCGTCGCGTCGATCGCGAGCCGCTACAGCGTCGCGATCGTGCGCCGTTTCCTGCGCGACGGCGGCGCGGGCGGCGTGTCGTGACGACGCCCCGCCGCGCGCGCAGCAGCGCGTGGCGCGCCGTCCTGCTGGCGCCGCTGCTGTTCGCCTTGGCGAGCGCCGCCGAGGCGCAGTGGGTGGCGACGGGTGCGCTGGCCGCGGTTCCGGTCATTCGCGACTGCACCGAGACCGGCGGCGATGTCGCGGTCTCGCGCCTCGATCCGCCCACCGTCTACCTGTGCCCGCATGTCGTCGCCCTGGTGCGCAAGAAGGATCCCGGCGCGGAGCACTTCTACTTCGTGCACGAGTTCGGTCACATCGCGCTCAACACCAGCGACGAAGCGGCGGCCGATTGCTGGGCGGCACGCGAGCTGGCGCAGGCTCGCAACGGCGGCCGCTACCTCGCCGCCGCGATCGCGCACTTTGGCCAGCGCCCGGCCGATTACAGCCCGCGCTACGGAACGCCCAAGCAACGCGCCGAACGAATCAGGCTCTGCGCCGAGGATGCGGCGCGATGACGGTCATTCGCGCGGCGCCGCCGCCAGCATCTGCACGACGGCTTCGAGCTGCGGGCTCATCGGCAGGTCGAGGCTCACTCCCGACGGCAGCTTCCTGAGGAACCAGCGCGTGTAGCGGCGCTCGATCTCGCGCTCTTCGGCGAGCTGGCGGAAAGTCTGGTTGACGAGCGCGGCCAACGGCGCGTCGCCCTTCCTGAACATTACGCCGTAGGGGTCGTAGGAGAGGAAGTCGCCGACCACCAGGTACTCGCCCTGGGCCTTGTTGTGCGCCACCAGGCCGTAGAGGAGGACGTCGTCGGTCGCGAACGCGTCGACTGCACCGCTCGCCAGCAGCGCGAACGAGGCGGCATGGTCGGCGGCGACGGTCAGCGCCATGTCGATCTTGAACTTCGCCGCCAGCTCGCGCAGCGTCTTCTCGTTGGTAGTGCCTGCCGTCACCGCGACCTTCTTGCCGGCGAGATCGCGAAACGAGCGGATCGGCGAGCCCTTCTTCACCAGCAGCTTGGTGCCGGAGACGAAGATCGTCGGCGAGAAGCTCACCAGCTTCTGGCGCTCGAGATTGTTGGTGGTCGAGCCGCACTCGAGGTCGATCTGGCCCGAGGTCACCGCGGCGATGCGCGACTCCGATGTCACCGGCTGCCACCGGATCGCGATCGTGCGGCCGACCTCCTCGCCGATCGCCTCGACCAGCAGCCTGCAGAGGTCGATCGAGTAGCCGATCGGCTCGCCGCGTGCCGACAGGTACGAGAAGGGGACCGACGACTCGCGGTGGCCGATCGTGATCGTGCCGCTGGCGCGCACCTGGGCGAGGGTGCCTGTGAGCTGGGCCGGATCACCCTGGGCGGCCACCTGTGTCGAAGCAGCGACGAGCCAGAGCCCGACGAGCGAGGCGGCCCAGCGGCGAACGATGTCCATGCGAGGCGGGCTTCGACTCACGCGGGCGCGGCTACCGGCAGCGCGGCGGCGGCGTCGAGCAGGCGCGCGTTGGCCTCGGCCTCGGCCTCCGGAATCAGCTCGCCCTCCCACTTGGCGACGACCGCGGTCGCGATCGAGTTGCCGACGGCGTTGGTCGCCGACCGGCCCATGTCGAGGAAGGTGTCGACGCCCAGGATCAGCAGCAGGCCGGCTTCCGGGATCGAGAACTGGTTCAGCGTCGCCGCGATCACCACCAGCGAGGCGCGCGGCACGCCGGCCATGCCCTTGGAGGTGAGCATCAGGATCAGCAGCATCGTGACCTGGGTCGCGAGCGACAGATGGATGTCGTACGCCTGGGCGATGAAGAGCACGGCGAAGGTGCAGTACATCATCGAGCCGTCGAGGTTGAACGAATACCCCATCGGCATGACGAAGCTCGAGATCTTGCGCTTGACGCCGAACCGGTCGAGCGCATCGAGGATCTTCGGATACGCCGCCTCCGAGCTCGCGGTCGCGAACGAGAGCAGGAACGCTTCCTTGATCAGCACCAGCAACTTGAAGACGCGCGGGCCCAGGAAGGCGAAGCCCGCGGCCACCAGGATCGCCCAGAGCAGGATCAGGCCGATGTAGAAGTCGCCCATGAAGACGGCGAACTTGAGCAGGATCTCGAGACCGTTCACGGCCACGGTCGCTGCCATCGCCGCCATCACCGCGAGCGGCGCCAGCTTCATCACGTAGCCGGTGATCTTGAGCATCGCGTGCGACAGCTCGTCGATCGCCGCGATCAACGTCTTCGCCTTGTCGCCGAGCGACGCCAGCGCGACGCCGAAGAACATCGAGAAAACGACGATCTGCAGGATCTCGTTGTTGGCCATCGACTCGGCGAACGACCTCGGCACCATGTGGCCGACGAAATCCTTGAGGGTGAACTTCGCGGTGGCGAGGTTGGCCGAAGCGCCGATGTCGGGCAGCGGCAGGCCGAGGTTCTTGCCCGGCTGGAGCCAGTTGGCCATCACCAGGCCGAGGATCAGCGAGACCAGCGAGGCAGTGACGAACCAGCCGAGCGCCTTGCCGAACACCCGGCCGACCGATTTCGCGTCGCCCATGTGGGCGATGCCGACGACCAGGGTCGAGAAGACCAGCGGGCCGATCAGCATCTTGATCAGGCGCAGGAAAACGTCCGACACGATCGAGACGTAGCCGGCGATCTGCGTCGCCGTCTTCTTGTCGGGAAAGCTGACGAAGATCATGTAGCCGACGACGATCCCGAGCACCATGCCGATCAGGATCCATCCGGCCGCCGGCAATTTCCTCTTCATGCGGAGCTCCCTCGTCGTCGTCTTTCACGTATTGAATGCACGAGCCGCGCCAGGACTGGAGAGCGCAAACCCTGATCCGGAGCAACGACCGCGGGCGCGGCGTTCCGGGCCGCGCCCGCGGCCGCCGATAATCCCGCGCCATGCGCGTCTTCCGCAGCCTGCGGCACCCCGGCCTCGCGGCCCGCTGCGCGCTCACGATCGGCAACTTCGACGGCGTCCATCGCGGCCATCAGGCGATGCTGGCGCTGCTCGTCTCCGAGGCCGCGCATCGCGGCTTGCCGCCGACGGTGCTGACCTTCGAGCCGAATCCGCGCGACTTCTTCGCCGCCCTCGGCGGCAAGCCCGATGCGGCGCCGGCACGGATCGCGACGCTGCGCGACAAGCTCTGCGAGCTCGAGCGCTGCGGCGTCGCCCAGGCGGTGGTGAAGCGCTTCGACGCGCCCTTTGCGGCGCAGACGCCCGAGGCCTTCGTCAACGACGTGCTCGTCGACGGACTCGGCACGCGCTACGTTCTGGTCGGCGACGACTTCCGCTACGGCGCGCGCCGCGCCGGCGACTACGCGACGCTCGACGCCGCCGGCGCCCGTCACGGCTTCGATGTCGCCCGGATGATGAGCTACGAGGTGCACGGCCTGCGCGTCTCGAGCTCGGCGGTGCGCGCCGCGCTGGCGGCCGGCGACATGGGCGAGGCGGCCGCCCTGCTCGGCCGGCCCTACAGCATCAGCGGCCGGGTGGTGCGCGGCGCCTGCCTCGGCCGCTCGCTCGGCGAAAGCAGCGCCGGCATCGGCGACGGCTTTCGCACGCTCAACATCCGCTTCGGCCATCCCAAGCCGGCGGCGATGGGAATTTTCGTCGTCCGTGTCCACGGCCTCGCCGCGAGGCCGCTCGCCGGTGTCGCCAGCCTCGGCAAGCGGCCGACGGTCGACGACAGCGGTCGCGTCCTGCTCGAGGTCCATTGCTTCGACTGGCCCGCGGCCCTCGGCAGCGAGGGGGGCTACGGTAAACTCGTCCGGGTGGAGCTGCTGCACAAATTGCGCGACGAACAACGCTACGACTCGCTTGCCGAGCTCGCGGCGGCGATCGGCCAGGACGCCGCCGACGCGCGCGTCTTCCTCGCCACGGCGGCGGCGCCGCACGCAGCGACCGGCCGACAAACCACCCGCGACCGAATTTGATCGACGCGCCCGTCGCGGCTCGCCGCGACCCCCTCGCGACCGATCGGTCCCCGCTCGTCGCCCTGCCCTGTTCCCCGCGCCGCCCGACGGCGCCCGCTGCCCGAAAGATCCGCCATGGCTGACGCGCCCGTGTCGACCGACTACCGCAAGACGCTGAACCTGCCGGACACGCCGTTTCCGATGCGCGGCGACCTGCCCAAGCGCGAGCCGGGCTGGGTCCAGCGCTGGGCCGAAGAAGGCGTCTACAAGCGCCTGCGCGAAGCGCGCCACGGCCGGCCGCGCTTCGTCCTGCACGACGGGCCGCCGTACGCCAACGGCCAGCTGCACGTGGGCCACGCCGCCAACAAGATCCTCAAGGACATGATCGTCAAGGCGCGCCAGCTCGCCGGCTTCGACGCGCGCTACACGCCGGGCTGGGATTGCCACGGCCTGCCGATCGAGAACGCGATCGAGAAGACCTTCGGCCGCGGCCTGACGCGCGCCGAGGTGCAGGCCAAGAGCCGCGCCTACGCGACCGAGCAGATCGCGCAGCAGATGACCGACTTCCGCCGGGTCGGCGTGCTCGGCGACTGGGAGCATCCGTACCGGACGATGGACTTCGCCAACGAGGCCGGCGAGATCCGCGTCTTCAAGCGGATGATCGAGCGCGGCTTCGTCTACCGCGGCCTGAAGCCGGTCTACTGGTGCTTCGACTGCGGCTCGTCGCTGGCCGAGTTCGAGATCGAGTACGCCGACCGCAAATCGACCGCGATCGACGTCGCCTTCCTCGCCGCCGATGCGGCCGCGCTCGCCGCCGCGTTCGGCTTGCCGGCGCTCACCAAAGACGCGTTCGCCGTCATCTGGACGACGACGCCGTGGACCATCCCCGCGAACCAGGCGCTCAACCTCAATCCCAAGCTCGAGTACTCGCTGGTCGACACCTCGCGCGGCCTGCTCGTGCTGGCGAGCGCGCTGGTCGCCAAGTGCCTGGCGCGCTACGGCCTCGAAGGCCAGGTGGTCGCCAGCGTCCTCGGCGAGCGCCTCGAGGGGCTGCAGTTCCACCATCCGCTCGCCGCCGTCGACCCCGGCTACGACCGGCTCGCGCCGGTCTACCTCGCCGACTACGCCACCGCCGAGGACGGGACCGGCGTCGTCCACTCGGCGCCGGCCTACGGCATCGACGACTTCAACTCGTGCCGCGCCCACGGCCTGGCGGTCGACGACATCCTCAATCCGGTCCAGGGCAACGGCGTCTACGACGACCGCCTGCCCCTCTTCGGCGGCTTCAACATCTGGAAGGCGACGCCGATGATCGTCGACGCGCTGCGCGACGCCGATCGACTGCTGGCGAGCGCGACCCTGGTGCACAGCTACCCGCATTGCTGGCGCCACAAGACGCCGGTCGTCTATCGCGCCGCGGCGCAGTGGTTCGTTCGCATGGACGCGCCCGACGAATCGACACGCGGCGTCTTCACCATCGACCCGCCGCCGCAGACGCTGCGCGAATGCGCGCTCGATGCGATCGACGCGACCGCGTTCTATCCGGAGAACGGTCGCGCCCGGCTGCACGACATGATCGCGCACCGGCCCGACTGGTGCATCAGCCGGCAGCGCAACTGGGGCGTGCCGCTGCCGTTCTTCCTGCACAAGGTGAGCGGCGAGCTCCATCCCGACACGCTCGCCCTGATCGACCGGGCCGCGGCGATCGTCGAGCAGGGCGGGGTCGAGGCGTGGTCGGTGCTGAGCGCCGAGCACGTCCTCGGCACCAGCGGCCCGCACTCGGCGGAGCACTACGCCAAGAGCAACGACATCCTCGACGTCTGGTTCGATTCGGGATCGACCTTCTTTCATGTCCTGCGCGGCAGCCACCCGGAGACGACCAGCCCCGGCGACGACGGCAGGCAGCCCGAGGCCGATCTCTATCTCGAAGGCCACGACCAGCACCGCGGCTGGTTCCACTCGTCGCTTCTGATCGCCTGCGCGATCGAGGGCCATGCGCCGTACCGCGGCCTGCTGACGCACGGCTTCACGGTCGACGGCTCGGGCCGCAAGATGAGCAAGAGCCTGGGCAACTTCGTCGCCCTGCACGAGGTCACGGCCAAGCTCGGCGCCGAGATCATTCGCCTGTGGTGCGCGTCGACCGACTACTCGGGCGACTTGGCGATCGACGACAAGATCCTGGCGCGCGTCGTCGACGCCTACCGGCGGATCCGGAACACGCTGCGCTTCCTGCTTGCCAACACGAGCGACTTCGACGCCGGCCGCGACGCTGTCGCGCTCGCCGAAATGCTCGAGATCGACCGCTGGGCGCTTGCCCGCACGGCGGCGTTGCAGGACGAGATCGTCGGCGCCTTCGACGAGTCGCGCGGCGTCTTCGCCGGCGGCCATTTCGGCGGCTACGAGTTCCATCCGGTGACGTCGATGCTGCAGGTGTTCTGCTCCGAGGATCTCGGCGCGTTCTACCTCGACATCCTGAAGGACCGCCTCTACACGACCGCGCCGGGGTCGCACGCGCGGCGCTCGGCGCAGACCGCGCTGTGGCACATCGCCCACGCGATGCTGCGCTGGATGGCGCCCTTCCTCAGCTTCACCGCCGAGGAGGCGTGGCAGGTGTTCGGGCCGAAGGAGTCGCCTTCGATCTTCGTCGAGACCTACGTCGACGTCAGGCCGTGGCACGACGAGGCACTACTCGCGCGCTGGCGCCGCATCGCCGAGGTCCGGGCCGAGTCGAATCGCCATATCGAGGCACTCCGCGCCGAGGGACGGCTCGGCTCGTCGCTGCAGGCCGAGGTGACGATCAAGGCCGGGCCGCAGCGACTGGCCGAGCTGGCCACGCTCGGCGACGACCTGCGCTTCGCCCTGATCACTTCGAAGGCACTCGTCGAGTCGGCCGGCGACACCGCCGATCCGAGCGAGTTCTTCGTTCGCGCCGCGGTCAGCGAAGCGGCCAAGTGCGAGCGCTGCTGGCACTACCGCGACGACGTCGGCATCGAGCCTGCTCATCCGACGATCTGCGCACGCTGCGTCGCCAACCTGTTCGGCGCCGGCGAAGCGCGAACGATCGCCTGATGGCCGGCAGACGAGGCGCCTCGCTCGCGCCCTGGCTCGGCATCGCGTTCGCGGTGATCGTCCTCGACCAGATCACCAAGACCTGGATCGCGAGCACGTTCCAGCTCGGCGATGCGCGCAGGATGACGTCGTTCTTCGACATCGTCCGCGCCCACAACCGGGGCGCTGCGTTCTCGTTCCTCAACGACGCGAGCGGCTGGCAGCGCTGGTTCTTCATCGGCCTGGGCATCGTCGCCGCCGCCTTCATCGTCTGGATGCTGAAGCGCCACGGCGGCCAGCGCATCTTCGGCTGGGCGCTCGCGCTGATCCTCGGCGGCGCGCTCGGCAACGTCATCGACCGGGTGCTGCACGGCCACGTGATCGACTTCATCCAGGTGCACTGGAAGAGCCACTACTTCCCGTCGTTCAACGTCGCCGACAGCGCGATCACGATCGGCGCGGCGCTGCTCATCCTCGACGAGCTGCGACGGGTGCGGCGAAGCAGCTAGCACACCGCCGCGCGGCTCGTCCGCGTCCGAGCGCCTGCGTTCAGTCGCTCATGGCTGCGGCCAATGGCGCGCCCACACCGCGGCGATGCGCGGATCGGCATCGATGCGCGCGAGCACGGCGGCGAATCCGGGCCGCGACTCGGTTAGCGCCTTGCGTGCCCCGCTCCACCTCGACACCGTCGCCGCGAGGATGTCGAGCGCGCCGAGTCGCTCGCCCGAGAGCCAGGGCGAGGCCGGGAACTGGTCGGCGAAGATCTGCCAGAGCTCGTGCATGCGGGCGCGACCCCGCGCCTGCATCGCCTGCTTGACGGCGTCGTCCGGGTCGGGATACCAGCGGTCGGGATAGTCGAGGATGCCGATCCCGGCGTAGCAGTTGGCGGCGATGAACACGAGGCCCCGGATCTGCTGCGCGCGCCGCGCCGGCTCGCCGCCGATCAGTCCGCTCTCGGGATGAGCGAGGCCGAGATGGATCAGGATCGCCGCGCTTTCGGTCAGGATGCTGCCGTCGTCGAGCACCAGCGTCGGGATCTGCGCGATCGGATTGACGCGCTTCAGCGCGTCGAGCCCGGGCGAAGGCGTCCAGGACGCGGCTTCGACCTTGCGATACGGCAGGCCGGCGATCTCGAGCGCCGCCTCGGTCGACGCCGAACCCGATCCCTTGGTGCCGTAGAGCGTGAGCATGGCCCGAGCCTCAGATCGTCAGGATGCTCGAGCCGATCGTCTTCCTCGCCTCGAGGTCGCGATGCGCCTGGACGGCGTCGGCGAGCGCGTAGCGTTGGCCGATGTGGATCTTGACCTGGCCGCTGGCGACGATCGCGAACAGCTCGTCGGCCATCGACTGCATCGCCTCGCGCGTCGCGATGTGCGTCGCCAGGGTCTGACGGGTGACGTAGAGCGAGCCCTTCGGCCCGAGCGTCACCGGCGCGAACGGCGGAACGACCCCCGAGGCGTTGCCGAAGCTCGCCATCAGGCCGAACGGGCGCAGGCAGTCGAGCGACTTGTCCCAGGTGTCCTTGCCGATCGAGTCGTAGACGACCTTGACGCCCTTGCCGCCGGTGATCTCCTTCACCCTGGCGGCGAAGTCCTCGCTGCGGTAGTTGATCGTGTGGGCGGCGCCGTTGTCGCGCGCGAGCGCGCATTTCTCCTCGCTGCCGGCCGTGCCTATCAGTTTCAGGCCGAGCGCCTTGGCCCATTGGCAGGCGATCAAACCGACCCCGCCCGCGGCCGCGTGCCAGAGGACGAAGTCGCCCGGCTCGACCGCTTCCTGCGCACGCACGCGCTTGAGCAGGTATTGCACCGTCAGGCCCTTCAGCATCATCGCCGCGCCGGTCTCGAACGAGATCGCGTCGGGCAGCTTGACGACCGTCTTGGCGGGCATCACGCGCGCGCGCGCGTAGCTGCCCGGCGGGCCGCTGCAGTAGGCGGCGCGATCGCCCTGCTTCAAGTGGCTGACTCCGGAGCCAACCGCCTCGATCACGCCGGCGCCTTCGTTGCCCATCGCCAGTGGCATCGGCATCGCGTAGACGCCCGAGCGCTGGTAGACGTCGATGTAGTTGAGACCCGATGCATGCTGGCGAATGCGGACCTCGCCCGCCCCCGGATCGCCGACCGGAACGTCGACGAGCTTCATCTCTTCCGGGCCGCCGGCCCTCTCGATGCGGATCGTCGGGCTCTTGGTGGTGGCAGTCATCGCGTTTCTCCGCAGTGGCAGGTTCGGTGCGCTATCGTGCCAGAGCCGATGAAACGACTGACGCGCGCACCCAATCTGGCCATTGCGACGCTGTGGGCAGACATGCTGACCAACGCCGGCATCGCCGCGACTGTGCAGCGCATGTACGCGAGCAGCATTGCCGGCGAGCTGCCACCCGACCAGGCGCTGCCCGAGGTCTGGATCACCGAGGACAGCGAGCTCGAGCGGGCGCGCGCGCTGCTCGACGAGCTGCGCCATCCGGTCCATCGCCACTGGGTCTGCCGCTCGTGCCAGGAGCGCGTCGACGGCCCGTTCGAGCAGTGCTGGAACTGCGGCGCCGACATGCCGCTGGCGTGAAGTCGGTGCTGCGCCGGCGCTAGAACGTCCCCGGGTAGGCGCCGCCGTCCATCAGCAGGTTCTGGCCGGTGATGTAGCCGGCGTGGACGCTGCACAGGAACGCGCACGCGGCGCCGAACTCGTCGATGTTGCCGAGCCGCCTAGCAGGGACGCCGCGCTTCCTCGCGTCGATGATCGATTCCGGCGTCACGCCGTCGCGCTTCGCGGTGCTGGCGGCCATCGAGCGCACCCGGTCGGTGTCGAACCAGCCGGGCAGCAGGCCGTTGATCGTCACGCCGCGTTCGACCAGGGCGGTTCGCGCCAGGCCGGCGACGAAGCCGGTCAGGCCGCTGCGCGCGCCGTTCGACAGGCCAAGGACATCGATCGGCGCCTTGACCGACCCCGAGGTGATGTTGACGACCCGGCCGAAGCCGCGCTCGGCCATCTTGTCGACGGTCGCCTTCATCAGCTCGATCGGCGTCAGCATGTTGGCGTCGATCGCCTTGA
>Ga0207691_10002946_pt1 | contig 16619 bp, 15 predicted proteins | sample KBSM13metaG_FD_184327 | JGI IMG/M metagenome (GOLD analysis project Ga0207691, IMG submission 184327) | Miscanthus rhizosphere microbial communities from Kellogg Biological Station, Michigan, USA - KBS M1-3 metaG (SPAdes) (version 2) | ecosystem: Host-associated > Plants > Roots > Rhizosphere >... | reverse complement strand
AAAAGCGGACATCTGAACTTGGCGGATACCCGGACATGTGTACTTAGGATTGGCATACTGGCGTGTGGCTGCCCTGGCCTTTATCACGGTCACCGAACCCGGCGTCGATGGAACAGGTGGAGCACCACTCCAATCACGAGGCAGCCGAGCCCGGGGCCGATCCACCCCTTGAACAGGCATACCGCGCCGACGAGATACCAGACAACGGGAATGGCCGCGAACAGCATTGACAGGACTAGGAGCACGGCCCCACCAACCACTAGTGCAATCAGGACGCCCGAGTCCATGGACCAAGTGTTGGCTCACTCCGACCCGCACACCCGTGCGAGGTTCACAGTCCGCTGTTGTCCGTCAAATCACCTGTTCGGCACTGAAGCGCGGCGTGCCAGCCCCCGCCGCTATCACTCATGCCTTCCCGAAGCGCCGAGCAGCCTCTGCCGTCGCCCTGGCCCGTTCAATTTCCCGATTCCGTGGCGGAGCCACCGTGACCAGTGAATGGATCAAGGTGCGTGCAGCTTCGCTGACTTGCTCGACGGCCAGGTCGAACGCCGCCTGATTGGCCTTCGAGGGCGCGTTGAAGCCGCTCAGCTTGCGAACGAATTGCACCGATGATGCAACGATCTCTTCCTCGGTGGCAGGCGGCTCAAAATTGAAGAGCGTCTTGATGTTCCGACACATGACTACCTCCAACGTTCCGAAATCCGCCGCGCCTTCAAGGTCGCCTACAGCCACCGCCGCACGCCGCGCTTGTAAGCGACGTACGACTCTCCAAAAGCCTGCTCGAGAAACCGCCCCTCGCCCGCTGGATCAATCAATGGTTCGAGGCGGGCTTGCTGAGCGCCACCTCGAGCTGGGCCGCCACCTTGGCGAACTCCCAATACGCGCGGAGCGAGACGATTTTGCCGGCGCCGTTGACGCGGTAGACGATCACGCAATCGGTGCCGATCTCGACGCCGCCCGGCATGCGATTCACCAGCGAGACCACGTTGGCGCATTCATCGCCGCTCGGATAGGACTCGCGGATGCGCATCTCAATCTCGCCCGGCGCGATCACCGTGTCCCAGAAGCGTGCGATCGCCTCCTTGCCGCGATGTCCCTGCCCGCTCGGATCGAGCGGCGAAACGCCCACCGGATCCTCGATCACGGCGTCATCAGCAAAGAGTGCGAGCCATGCAGCTTTGTCCTTCGCCTTGACGTTCCGAACCGAGTTGAGCCCGGCCATGCGCGCGGGGTGTTCTGTTGGGCTTGGGCTCATTTGTGCATCGGACCTCTCGCAAACGGGCGCGGGGCTGGAGTAATGACCTTGGCTCCCAACATCTCAGACAAGGAATCCTTCGCGCAACCTGCACACTTCCAGCCGCAATAAGGGCCGTCATTGCATTTCCTCGCCTGCGGCGTATATTCCGAGCGTAGAGCCATGATTTATCGCGTATTTCGGCTATTGGCCGGCGGGAATTTCCCTTTAAGAACAAATCCTAACCGTTTGTTTTAAGAAGAATACTACGGTCGTTTTGATTGAGGGCTTGAGATGTCAGCCACGTGGGACAAGTTCCACGGTGCCGCACTCCTGCTTGCCGGCGCAGGGCCGGTCAAGCAGCGGCTTGCGGATGCCTTCCGGACGCATCTGGTCGATCTCGATGCAAAGGACTTGCCGCGCGAGCTGCGCGCGGAATTCCTATCGCTTTCGGCGTCGCTCACCGCTGGGCGCGCCGTCGGCGGATCGAGCGTGATCGACACGACGGTCCGCAAACTCTCCGAGGTGCAGGCAGCGGCGTTTGCGGGGCGGTTTATCGTGATGTACGGCCAGCTCGCACAGTCGCGAGCACAAGCTCAACGCGCACCGGCGCTGCGCGCCATCAACTCGTCGCAGGCGTAATTCGGCTCAATCGAGCTTGAATTCGATCGTGTCGAAGCGCGTCGTTTCCTCGTGACGCGCCTGGCGCTTGACCGCGTCCACGAGCTGGCGCTGATCCCAGGGCACCATCTCGTCCGCTATCTCCTGCAGGGCAGGCGGGATCGTATCCTGCGCACCAAAGGGTTCGAGGATTACGACGGGCTTGTCGAAAGCCTTGGCGCAGTGCAGCTGGAACTCGATCCAGTCGATGTTCCGGCGGTAAAGCGACGACGTAAGTATTACCACCTCTGCATCGTTGATCTGCTTGCGCAGGTTCTCCCGCAGGGCCTCGCGATCTCCCTGGGGGCGATTTTCCGGCGTGCTGGTGTTACGGTAGTAGAAGTTGCTCGCGCTCTCCAGATACTCGAATACCCGGTGGTAATCCTCGTCTGGCCGCCAGACATGGCAGACGAAGAGCCGGATCGGGTTCGCTTGCGTGACGTTGCCCACCTGGCCTCCTCTAACTCCTTGCGCCCTGAGTGGCAATAGTTTAGCGCGAGGGCTGGTACCGGAATGCCAAACCGGTCGCTAGAATCCCAAGACCCATGCGATTCGTTCTTTACAATATCCGGTACGCGACCGGTACCGGGGCCGCCTTTCATCTGCCCGTCCCCGGTGCGGGCTATCTCCGCAGCAATCCCCGCGTCCTGGAGGGCATCACCCGGTTCATCAAGTCCCGCGACCCGGACATCGTCGGGCTGATCGAGGTCGATACGGGGTCGATCCGCACCGGGCTGGTCAACCAGGCGCAGGTGATCGCGAAATCGCTTGGTCACTACTCCACCTACCAGTGCAAGTACGGCACGAGCTCCATCAATACGATGGTGCCGATCGTCCGCAAGCAGGCCAACGCCTTCCTCGCCTCCCCGCGCGTCGAGGGGGAGCGCTTCCACTATTTCGACACCGGGATCAAGCGGCTGATCATCGAGCTCGAGCTCGACGAGCTGTGCGTGTTCCTGGTGCATCTCTCGGTGAAGTTCCGTCATCGTCACGCGCAACTGCGTCACCTCTTCGAGCTGATCCGGCACTCGACCAAGCCGGTAATCGTGGCGGGTGATTTCAACACCTTCTGGGGCGAGCACGAGATGGCGCTCTTCATGGAGGCCACCGGTCTGCGCAGCGCCAATCCTCACCGGCTGCCGTCCTATCCGGCGCGGCGACCGCGCATCGAGCTCGACTTCATCCTCTACTCGCGCGGCATCGAGATCGACTCGTTCGAGATTCCCGACGTCACCTACTCCGATCATCGGCCGCTGATCTGCGACTTCCGGGTCAAAGGCACGGAACGCGCCGCCGCCTGAGCGGCAGGATTCCCCGTGGACAACGTCCGGCACTGGTCGCTCACCGTCGATGCCGACCGAGTTGCGTGGCTGACGCTCGATCGCGCCGAGGCCGCTGCGAACTCGCTGTCGCGCGAAGTGCTGGAGGCGCTCGACGCGCGGCTCACCGAGCTCGAGCGGCAGGCGCCTCGCGGCCTCGTGATCGCATCCGCGAAGGAGGGCTTCATCGCTGGCGCGGACGTCAGGGAGTTCGCGCAGGTCCGCACTCCCGAGGAAGCGCTGCCCTTCGTGCGGGCGGCGCATGCGATCCTGGAGCGGCTGGAGCGACTGCCCTGCCCCACGATCGCCGCAATCAACGGCTATTGCCTCGGTGGAGGGCTCGAGCTCGCGCTGGCCTGTCGCTACCGCGTCTGTGTCGACAATCCAAAGACGGTTCTCGGCTTCCCCGAGGTGATGCTCGGCATTCACCCCGGGTTCGGCGGCACCGTGCGATCCGTGCGCCTGATCGGCGTCACCGCCGCGATGGACCTGATGCTCACTGGACGCAATGTCCGACCCGACAAGGCGCTGGCACTCGGGCTCGTTGACCGGCTCGCGCCGGCCGCCGAACTGCGCACCGTGGCCCGCTCGATGGCGCTCGACCCACCGACAAGGCGGAGCGCCCCCCTGCCGCAGCGGCTTCTGTCGTTCGCCCCGGTACGTGGCCTCGTTGCGCCGAAGATCCTGGCGCAGGTGGCACGCCGCGCGCGGCGCGAGCACTACCCCGCTCCCTACGCGATCGTCGAATTGTGGCGACGCCACGGCGCGAATCCGCGCACGGCCTACGAGGCAGAGGCTCGGTCGGTGGCCGAGCTCGTCTGCACACCGACCTCGCGCAATCTCGTGCGGGTGTTCTTCCTGCAGGAACGTCTCAAGGGCCAGGGCAGCACGGATTTCCCGAAGTCCGCGAAGGTCCACGTGGTCGGCGCAGGGGTGATGGGCGGCGACATCGCCGCCTGGTGCGCACTTCGCGGTCACCGCGTCACCCTGCAGGATCGTGGCCTCGAGTTCGTCCAGCCCGCGCTCGAGCGCGCGCGGGAATACTTCGAGAAGCGCGCGCGTGGCCCGGGTGAAGCGGACGAGACGATGGCGCGACTGACCGCCGATGTTGAGGGTCACGGCGCCGCCGAGGCCGACATGGTGATCGAGGCGATCTTCGAGGATGCCGATGCCAAGCGGGCGCTTTACGCGCGTCTCGAGCCCCGGCTGCGGGAACGCGCCGTCCTCGCCACCAACACCTCGAGCATCGTGCTCGAGACCCTCGCCACCGGGCTCGCCGACCCAGGGCGGCTCGTGGGTCTGCACTTCTTCAACCCCGTGGCGCAGTTGCCGCTGGTGGAGGTCATCGCCTCCGAGCGAACCCACCCGCACATACAGGCCGCCGCCCTGGCTTTCACGCGGGGCATCGACAAGCTGCCCTTGCCCTGTCGCAGCGCCCCGGGCTTCCTCGTCAATCGCGTCCTGATGCCGTACCTGTCCGAAGCGATGCTCGCGGCGCGCGACGACGTGCCGCTCGCCGTGATCGATCGCGCCGCCGAGGAGTTCGGCATGCCGATGGGCCCGATCGAGCTTGCGGACACCATCGGGCTGGATGTTTGCCTGCACGTAGGCCGCATCCTCGCCCAGGCCTTCGGGCGACCGGGGCCCGAGTCGGTCGCACCGCTTGTCGAGGCTCGCAAGCTCGGTCGCAAGAGTGGCGAGGGGCTGTACGTGTGGCGGGACGGCAAGGCCGTGAAGCCGCCCGCTGCGGCGAGCGCCGTTCCGGACGATCTCACCGACCGGCTGATGCTGCCGATGTTGAACGAAGCGATCGCGATCTTGCGCGAGCGGGTCGTCGGTGACGCCGATCTCATCGACGCGGGCGTCGTCTTCGGAGCGGGCTTCGCGCCGTTTCGCGGCGGGCCGCTGCGCTACGCCCGCGAGCGCGGCGTGGACAACGTACTCGCGCGACTCGCCGCGCTCGAGGCGCGATATGGCGAGCGCTTCCGCCCGGATGCGGGCTGGGTCGCGTTCGGCGCCGGCAGCGTGTGATACGATCCGCTGCCGTGGCGCACACATGTGCCGGCGAGCATGTGCGCCACTAACGCGGACGACCGATGACGGACAATCCTCAACCGATCGACCCGAAGATTCTGCGCGTTTTCTCGCCGCTCGACGGCCTGAAGAACGAGAACCTGCGTGCGCTCGCGCGCAAGACCGCGATACGCGAGACCGGTCAGGGTCGCTTCCTGTTCAAGGAGGGCGACACGGAGAAGCGCACCTACTACCTGGTCTCCGGTACGGTCGACCTGCTCTCGGAAGGCAAGATAGTCGGTACGATCAAGGGCGGTACTCCAGACGCAAAGCATCCCCTCGCGCCGGTCCTGCCGCGGCGATGCAGCGCGCGCGTAGCCACCGACGGGATCAAGTACCTGTCCATCGATAGCGATTTGCTCGACGTGCTGATCACCTGGGACCAGACCGGCCAGTACGAAGTCGGCGACCTGCGCGCCGGAGCCGCCACCGACGATGACTGGATGACGCTGCTCCTGCAGAGCCGAGCGTTCCACAAGATCCCGCCGGCGAACCTCCAGGCGGTCTTTATGCGCATGCAGCGCATGACCTACTCGGCCGGCGACACCGTGATCCGGCAGGGTGGCGAAGGCGACTTCTTCTACGCGATCGTCGACGGCCGCTGCCTCGTGACGCGCGAGACGCCGCTCAATCGCGAAGGCGTAAAGCTGGCCGAGCTCGGCAAGGGCGATACGTTCGGCGAGGAAGCGCTCATTTCCGGCGCAAAGCGCAACGCCACGGTGTCCATGCTGACCGACGGCGTCGTGATGCGGCTCGGCAAGGACGATTTCAACACGCTGCTCAACGAGCCGATGCTGCAATGGGTCGACGTCGCGGAGGCCCAGACGGTGATCGGCCGTGGTGGCCGTTGGCTCGACGTGCGCCTGCCCAGCGAGTACGAACACGCCCATTTCGACGATGCGCTGAACATCCCGCTTTATTTCGTGCGTCTCAAGCTCAAGACGCTCGATACCGCGGTGCCCTACGTTGTCTGCTGCGACACCGGAAGACGCAGCTCGGCGGCCGCCTATATCCTCAGCGAACGTGGCTACGACTCGTACGTCCTGAGGGGCGGCATCGCGACGACCGACCTCGCCGAGGCGCTGATCGGAAACACCGGGCGCACCTGATCGCTCGAGTACCTGCTCGTGCCCGAGCAGGTCAGCCGCCGCCTCGTCCGACATTGCGCGGCCGCGAATCCTCCGCTTCGAGCTCGGCGTCGAGAACCATCGTTTCCCGCACGCGCAGCGCGGCCGCGCCGCCCGCGGTCAGCCACTGCTCGAAATCGCCTGCGGACAACGGACGCGAGACATAGAAGCCCTGGATCTCGTCACAGCCGACCGAACGGATCATGTCGAGCGTTGCCGCGTCCTCGATTCCTTCCGCCACCGAGCAGATTCGAAGCGCACGCGCCATTGCCACGACCGCTGCGGTGACGCCCGTCGCGCCCAGGTCGCTGTACAGATCCGCGATCAGCGACCGATCGAGTTTCATGCAGTCGAACGGCATCCTGCGAATCAGCCCCAGCGACGAGTAACCCGTGCCGAAATCGTCGATGGCGATGCGTACACCGACGCTGCGCAGGGAAGTCAGCCTGTCTCGCACCTCCCTGGGCGCGTCGATGAGGCTGGCCTCCCTTACCTGCAACTCGAGCGCACCGCCAGGCAGCTGCGTCGCCGCGAGGATGTCCTTGATCGAGGTCACCAGGCGCGGGTCGCGGAGCTGGCGGCCGGAAAGCTTGACCGACGCGAAGAACGTCCCCTTCAGGCGTTCGCGCCAGTCGGAGAGTTGCCGGCAGGCCTCCTTGATCACCCAGCGACCGATCTCGTCGATGAATCCCGTCTCCTCTGCTACCAAGATGAACTCCTCGGGGCTGACGGATCCGAACTGCGGATGTTCCCATCGCAGCAGGCACTCGACCCCGGTCAGATCGAGTGTTTCGATCGTCACGCGTGGCTGATACGCGAGCCGCAGCTCCCGGCGTTCGATTGCACCTCTGAGCGCGGACTCCATCAGAACCCGCACCCGCGAGCGCGCCCCTTGTGCGGTCGAGAAGAACTCGAAGCTACGCACGTCGGTGGCCTCATGGGCAGCGCCGTGTGCGCTCGTCAGCAGCCGCTCGGCGTCGTCTCCGTCCTTGGGCGCGAGCGCTATCCCGGCGCTTACGGCGGGCGCGTACTCCGTGCCGAGACACATGATCGGATGCGAGATCGATGCCAGCACGCTGCGAGTCACCTCCGCGAGCTGTTGGGGTGATCCGGGGCTTCGCAGCAGCATCGCCAGCTCTCCGTCGGCGATCCGGCACACCGTATCGAGACCCTCCTGCCAGGCGATGTAGCCGCCCAGGCCCATGCGCATCAACTCGTCCTGGATGCCCTTGCCGACCTCGGTCACGACCGCGCTTACGAACTGCGCGCCATGGGCCTGTAGCAGGCGGTCCAGGTTGTGCAATCGAATTGCGACGATTCCGACGGTGGACGCCATGGTGTCGGCATCTGCCAGAGCGGCTGTTATCCGCTCGACGAGGTGTCGCCGGTTGTGCAAGCCGGTTGCCGTGTCGAAGTAGGACAGCCGGTGCACGTTCTCCTCGGCATCACGCAGGCGTGTCAGGTCCTGCAGCGTGACGATGACCACGCTCCTCTCGCCGGCGCCGTGGGGTTGAATCAGCTCCCCCTCCTGGTGCAGACACAGCTCCACACCGCGAGCGACGTGCAGGCGGTGATCAAAGCTGAAGGCCCCGGCTCCCGCCGCACAGCCCCGGAATGCTTCGCGGACGGCATCTTGTTCGGCCGGGTCCAACCGCGTCACGAAGTGCTCGTAGTCCCGAAGCGATCCCGAGTCGACTGCCAGCAACACGGCCGCCATGGGTGACAGGCTCACTGTGCGACCCTCGAGGTCGAGCTCCCAGTGGCCGACCCGGGCGATGCGCTGGGCCAGCAGCAGTTTCGAGCGGCTCGACCAGACGTCGTTCTGCAGTTCCTGATCGCGCAGCAGGAAACGCACCCGCTCCACCAGCAGCCGCGGATTGAGGCCCTTCTGGGCGAAGTCGCTGGCGCCGGCCGCATACGCATCGCTGATGGCCGCGAGATCATTGCGCCCGGTAAGCATCAGCACCGGGAGGTTCTGGCCATCCGGCCGCTGCCGGATCGCATGACAGGCCTCGATCCCCGTCATGTTGGGCATCATGACGTCCAGGATGACCATGTCCGGGTGACTCGCGGCGAACTCCGTCACCGCCTGCGCCCCGTCATGGGCCGTGATCACCACGTACCCCGCGCCCGCGAGCGCCGCCTCCGTGAGCAGCCGATGCCCCTCATCGTCGTCGGCGATCAGAATCGTCTTCGCCCTGAAAGTACTCATGCGCGGTTCCTCCGTGCTCCGGCGCCATGGCTCCGGTGAGCGCCTGTCTTCGTTACGAGCCATTGCTACGTTCCCGTCCTGCGGCCGGTCAGCTCTCTGAGCGCGCCCTCGAATGCCGCGTAGGACTGCCGCAAACCCACGGCTGCCGTTCGCACCGCGGCGATGTCGGCACCGTCGCGTGCCATCGATTCGCATCGATCCAATTGCTCGGCGAGGCGGCGCCCGCCGAGATTGCTGGCCGCCGACTTGAGCGAGTGAGCCGCGGCCGCCACCGCCGCGAGGTCGCCCGCCGCCAATCCCCTCTCGATGCTCTGTATGGTCGCCGTGCCACTCTCGAACAGCAGCTCACACAGTCGTTCGAGCACGTGCGGCTTGCCGAGACCGCGAATGGCCTTGATCTGCTCTACGTCGAGCACCGACGGTGAGGACTGCGGTGCCGGCTCGAAAAGCGGGGCCGCCAGCATGTCCGTGACGGCCGGATCGAACATCTCGGATTCGGCTTCGGTCGTGTCGACCGGAACCGTTTCGGTCGTTGCCGCATCGGCTTCCGGCTCAATCGTTGCTTCCGCGGGCTCCGCGGCCCGGAGGGTTCCGCGCGCCTCGGCGATCGGCAGCAGCGCCTTGGTGAGCTGCGCCGCCGAAAACGGCTTGCTGAGAAAGCCATTCATGCCGGCGGCGATACATCGCGCGCGGTCGCGCGTCAGGACGTTGGCAGTCAGCGCGATGATCGGGGTCGGCGGCATGCCGCGCTCGGCCTCGTTGCGACGGATAGCCGCGGTGGCGGCAAACCCGTCCATCCCCGGCATCTGGCAGTCCATCAGCATGACGTCGAAACGCCGCTCGCGCGCCGCCAGCACCGCCGCCTGGCCGTCATTGGCCAGCGACACGCGGCAGTGACTCTCCTCGAGCATCGCGACCGCCACTTCCCGATTGACCGCGTTGTCGTCGACCACGAGCACCGCGAGGCCAAGCGCAGGCGTCGGGCCGGCGGTGGCCTTGGTGCCGGCGGCCGACGGCGCATTGGGGGTTCCCGTGCGGGGCGCCCGCGACGCGCGCAGCGCGCCCTTGAGCGACTCCTGGCGCACCGGCTTCGCGATGCATGTGTCGGGCTCGATCGCCTTGGTTCCTTCGTACGTCGCATCGAAGTCGAGCGCGGTGAGAAGCACGATGTAGGTGCCGCCGACTGCCGGATCCATCCGGATCTCGCGCAGCAAGTCGGCCGAGGACGCATCCGGAAGCCCGTGGTCCAGCAGGACGACGTCGAACGGCTGATCGCGCAGTGCGGCGCTGCGCAGACGTTCCGGCAGCATCTTGCCGCGATTGAGCACGGTGACCTCGGCAGACCAGGTCTTGAGGGTCTCCTCGAGACCCATATAGCTCGAGGTGCTGTCGTCGACGACCAGCACACGCAGCCCCTTGAACTCCGCGGGATCCCCCTCGTCGGCACGATCGCGCTCTGAAACCTCGAACGGCAGCGAGAACGAGAAGGTGCTTCCATGGCCCGGCTCGCTCCGCAGATCGATCCTGTCGCCGCCCATGAGGCGTACCAGGCGGGTGGCGATCGAGAGCCCCAGTCCGGTACCCCCGATTCGCGTCGCGTTCTCGAGCTGCGTGTAGGGCTCGAAGACAGCCGCATGCTGGGTGGTCGGTATGCCGGGCCCGGTGTCCGTGACGCTGAAGACGAGGCTTCGACCTTCGTCAGCGGACGTCTCGTCCGCCACACGCAGCTGAATCTCCCCGCGCTCGGTGTACTTCACCGCGTTCGACAGCAGGTTGCCCAGCACCTGGCGCAGCCGCAGCACATCGCCGACGACGCCGTGCGGCACGGTGGGCTCGACTCTGCAGATCAGCTCGAGGCGCTTTCGCTCTGCCGCGCCGGCGAAGAGCTGCCCGACATCCTCGACGAGCTCACGTACCTCGAACGGCTCGCGGAGCAGGTCCAGTTTGCCAGCCTCGATCTTCGAGTCGTCGAGGATGTCGTTGATGATCTGCATCATCGTTTGCGCGGCAGTGCGCATCGATTCGACGAAGCGCTCCTGCCGCTTGTCGAGCTTCGTCCCCGCCAGGAGCTCCGCCATGCCCAGCACGCCATTCATCGGCGTGCGGATTTCGTGGCTCATGTTGGCCAGAAACTCATCCTTCGATCGCGTCATCGCTTCCGCCGCGCGGAGCCGCATCTCCAGCTCGCGCGTCCGCTCGATGATCTGCTGCCCGGACTCGAGACGAACGTTGCGGAAGTCCCGCTCGTACTCAGCGAGTCGGTCGGCAAGCGCGTCGAAGTTGGACGCAAGCTGGTTGAGCTCGTTACGGCGCCGCAACGCGGATCCCTGCTCCGCCCCTGGGCCCCAGGTGCCGACCCGCGTTGCGCTCGCCAGTTGCGCCAGTGGCTCGACGACGTGTCGCTTGAGCGAATTGGCCCCCAGGAACGCCAAGAGCATCCCGATCGCGAGAGCGATGGGCAGCTGCGCTATTTCTCGCCGCACCGCGCTCCAGACTGCCTGGTGATCCAGCACGGCGATCATCGACGCCGACAGATTCGGACGCAGCTGCACGGGGAGCTCGAGCGGGATCGGCTCCAGCGCCAGCAGCCGCATGATCCGATGGTGCAGGCCGGCGTCCATGACCGGGACCGCCGCGCGGTTCCTCGTCGACTGGTCGCCGCGGACGTACTGTCTCAGGATCTCACCCGACGGCATGATCAGCGTCACGGACACAAGACTTGGATGCCTGGCCGCCTTGCCCAGGAGGTCCGCGCCGCGGCCTTGGTCGTAGGCTGCAGCGATCGACGGTGGCAGCGTGCGCGCAAAGCTGGCTGCATCGTGGCGCGCAAACCAGCCGGCCCACAGCACCGTCACAAACTGCGCGGCGAGCAGTGCCACGGCAACGGAAAGCATGACAACCAGCCGGAATTGGTGTCCCAGCGGCAGCGAGTCGAGCAGCTCGCGGAATGTACGCCGCGCCACAGCGGCGGCCGTGGCCGGGTCGCCCTCGGCGCGGGTAGCTGCGGGTGCGCGCTTGCGCGCCGGATTGGTCGACCTGGCCGGTTGCTCGGGTGCTTTCGTCACGCTCTGTATCCGCGTTTTCAACAGGGCATCGACCCGGGGCAGATACCGGGCCGTTCGCCGCCAAACATAATCAGCTGCCGGAGCGGTGATTTCTGTGAGCTCGATCAGACAAAGGGCGGAAATGCCGCGAACGCGGGTGCCGACCGCCGTGAGTTGGTGCGTGATCGATGGAGCGCAGCCTGAATCCGGGACCGGCCGTCAGGTGAGCGCTACCAACCGGCGGAACGGCATCCTGGCTGACAGGACGACGCCCCGGCGTTACATGGTATGGGTGGGCTTGTCGCCGCCGAGCGCGCCGGCGAGATACGACTCGATTTTGCGCTGGGTGTTGCCGCGGTCCTGCTCGCTGAACTGCACGCCGATCCCCGCGGTCCGCTTGCCCTGCGCACCCTTGGGTGTCATCCAGATAACGCGTCCGGCAACCGGCAGCTTCTCGTCCTCACCCATCAGGTTGAGCAGCATGAAAACCTCGTCGCCGAGGCGATAGTTGCTGCTGGTCGGGATGAAGAGGCCCCCGTTCTTCACGAACGGCATATAGGCCAGGTACAGCGCGCTCTTGTCTTTGATCGTGAGCGTCAGCAGACCCGGCTTGTTCGGTTGCCGCGAGACAGGGCTCATCCATCCACTCCTTTCAATCGCACGCTGCCGGCGAGTTCCACCAGCCAGGACTCGACCAGCAACTGCCCGCCGACCGAGCCGTCCAACAGGCGCTTTGCTTCGCGCAGCCGGTCGACGAGGCCGAAGAGCGCGGTTATGTTCACTTCGCTGCCGACCCTTTGCAATACGGCGTCCTCCGGAAGCGTGACTGGCGTCGCATCGGCAAGCAACCGACGGCGCGCCAGGCCGCCCAGCCAGCTCTCGAGCCAGTCGAGGCGCGCAGGGAGACCATCGCCCAGCATGTCCTCGGCGGTGGCAGTCACGTCGCGCCGACCAGAAAAATACGAATCGAGCAGCCCGCACATCTGCGTGTCGAGCTCCGCGGCATGTGGCGCAAGCTCGAGCGCGCGTAATGGCGCGCCATGCGCAAGCTCGAGGAGGCGCGCCGGCGGTTCGCTGCCGAGCTCCGTGGTCAGCCAGGCCCGCGCGAGATCGGCGTCGGGCCGCGCGAGCTCGATCCGCTGGCAGCGGCTGCGCAGCGTCGGCAGGATCGCCGATGGTCGTGAGGTCACCAGCAGGAGCAACGTTCCAGATGCGGGTTCCTCGAGGGTCTTGAGCAGCGCGTTCTGCGCGTTGAGGGTCATGGAGTGCGCGGGCGTTACGATCGCAACCCGCGGCCCGCGGCGCATGCTGGTCATGGCAAGTCGCTCCGCCAGCTCCCGCACCTGATCGACCGCGATCGTCTTGCGATCCTCCGGGCGCTGCAGCCAGTGCAGGTCCGGGTGCGATCCCGCCCGGGTCAGCATGCATTCCGCGCATGCGCCGCAGGCTTCCAGCCGCTCTCCGCGACCGGTGCAGACGAGCGCCGCCGCCAGCGCCGCGGCAAACTGCTCCTTGCCGACGCCGACCGGCCCCTGCAGCAGGAGCGCGTGTGGCAGACGGCCGCCCGCGATGGCCGCCTCCAGCCGCTCCCGCGCCGCCGCATGCCAGGGCAGCAGCTCGATGCGGCTCCGGGCTGGATTTCCAGGTGCGCTCATGTCAGCAGCGGGCCCAGGGCGGAATGCACGGCCGCCTCGACCTCGTCGATCGTCCCTGCTGCATCGACGATCCGGATGCGCTCGGGCTCGAGCTTTGCGCGTTCCAGGTAGACGTCACGGACGCGCTCGAAGAACTCCAGACGCTCGGCCTCGAACCGGTCCGTGGCCGGCGCCTGGCGCGCTCCGGCGCGCCGGAGACCGAGCGCGACCGGTGCGTCGAGCAGCACGGTGAGATCGGGCGTCAGGCCAGGATGCGCAAGCTTCGCAAGCGCATCGATGTGTGACTGCGCGATGCCCCGCCCCCCGCCCTGGTAAGCGTAACTCGCATCGGTGAACCGGTCACAGAGCACCCACGCGCCACGTGTCAGCGCTGGCTCTACCAGGTTTGCTACGTGCGTCGCGCGCGCGGCGAACATCAGCAGCAACTCGCATGACGGTGGCATCGGCTCCGCGGATCGCTCGAGCAGCAGCTCGCGCAGACGCTCCGACCGCGGCGTGCCGCCGGGCTCGCGTGTTACCACCACCTCACGGCCGGAAGTTCGCAACCATGCAGCTGCGCGGCCGACCTGCGTGCTCTTCCCCACGCCTTCGCCGCCCTCAAAGGTGATGAATCGGCCGCGCACTCAACGCCCCCGGTTCTGATGCCGGAGCCGGCCGAGATACTCGGCAACCGCACGCTCGTGCTCGCCGTGCGTCTTCGAGAACTTGTGGCTGCCGTCGCCAAGCCCGGTCGCGACGAAATAGAGCTCGCCGCGCTCGTCGGGTTGCACCGCAGCTCGCAGTGCCCCGGCTCCGGGCAGGGCGATCGGTGTCGGGGGCAGGCCGGCGCGCACGTAGGTATTGTAGGGGCCGTCCCGCTCGAGATCCGAGCGGCGGAGATTACCGTCGAATTTCGGGCCGATGCCGTAGATGACGGTCGGATCGGTCTGCAACCGCATCCCGAGGCGTAGCCTCTCCACGAAAACACCGCCGATGCGCGCGCGCTCTTCCGCGAGCGCGGTTTCCTTTTCGACGATCGAGGCGAGTATCAACGCCTCGTAGGGCGTTGCGATCGGAAGGTCGTCCGCGCGGTCGTCCCATGCGGCTGCCAGCTCGCTCTTCATCCGGGTCCGTGCCTGCCGCAGGATCTCGAGGTCCCCGGTGCCCTTGTCGAAAAGATAGGTGTCCGGGAAGAAGAGCCCCTCCGGATGCTGACCGGGCTCGCCCAGCAGCCGCATCACTTCGGCATCCTCGCGGCCACGAAGCGTCTGTTCGAGGCGACCCTCGCGCTCGAGCGCCCGCCGCAGGTCACGGAAATTCCAGCCCTCTACGATCGTGAGCGAGTGCTGCAGCACTGCTCCGGATGCGAACTGCCGCAGCAGTTCCGCCGGAGTGGTTCCAGGCTGGATCCGGTATTCACCGGCCCGTACGCGTCCGTCCGCACCGGTGAGTCGGGCGTAGGCCACCAGCAGGCGCGGGTGATCCAGCCACCCTCGTTTGGCCAGTTCGCGCGCGGTCGCCCGGAGCGGCTGGCCACGCGGAATCTCGATCTCGACTGGGGCCGCGCCGGTAGTAAGCGGTTCCGCGAGCCAGTGGCGAAACGCGACCGACGCGGCGGCGCCGGCGAGCAACACCAGAACGGCGATCACGAGCAATGTGCGCTTCATCCGCGCTCGCCTGCTGCCTCGAGATGCATCCGCAGCCTTTGCGTGACCTCGCCCTGTGGCCACGAACCCTCACCCGACACCTCGATCACCGCCCGGATTCCAGTAAGCGCGTTGGTGAGGAAGATCTCGTCCGCAGCACGGAGCTCGGGCAAGCCGAAGTCGCCGATCGAGACACCCAGGTCGAGCGTCTTCGCCAGGTCCAGCACTTGCTGGCGCATGACGCCTGCAACACCGCAGTCACGAATCTCGGGCGTGTGCAGTCGGCCATGGCGCACGAGGAAGATGTTGGCCGCCGTCGCGCCGATCACCCGATCGTCTGTGGCGAGCATGAGCCCCTCGGCGACAGCGGGATCGTCCCACTCGGCACACGCCAGCACCTGCTCGAGACGGTTGAGGTGCTTGATGCCCGCAAGCGCAGGGTTGCGTGCAAGTCGGGTCTCGCAGACCCGCACCACGATGCCCTCGCCAGCCGTCGTGGCGCGCCGCGCGCTCGCCACCACCACCCGCGTCACGGTCGGCTCGCGCGGCGCCCGGTAACCGCGCGGGCCGCTTCCTCGCGTTACCACGAGCTTGACGACAGCTGAGCCCGCGTCGTCGAGCACCTGCAGGCACTCCTCCTCGAGCAACGCAGGCTCCGGCATCGGGATCCCGAGCCGAGCACATCCTGCCTGGAGCCTGGCCAGGTGCAGCGGGAACGCCCTTATTCGACCGTCGCGGGCCGCCATGGTCTCGAACAGGCCGTCGCCGTACTGCAGGCCCCGGTCATCGGCCGCAACGGCACCCGCGTCGACACCGTTGACCAGCCGACGACCCATCAGGCATTGCTCCCCAGCGCGCGCAGCAGCCCACGCGCCTTTGCGCGTGTCTCCTCGAGCTCCGCCGTGGGCGAGGAGTCGGCCACGATGCCGGCGCCGGTGCGAAACTCGATCGCGCTATCGTCTACGGTGATCGTGCGGATCAGGATATTGAGATCGAGCGTGCCGTCGATGCTCAGGTAGCCCATCGAGCCTGTGTACGCGTCGCGGGGCTCGGCCTCGAGATCCGCCAGCAGCTGCATGCAGCGGACCTTCGGGCAGCCGGTGATCGTGCCGCCAGGGAAGACCGCCGCAATAGCGCGTCCCGGCGTGATGTCGTCGGCCAGTTCACCGCGCACGTTCGAGACGATGTGATGCACGTGCGCATAGCTCTCGATGGTCATGAACTCGTCGACCTTGACGCTGCCCGCGCGGCAGATCCGCCCGAGATCGTTGCGCTCCAGGTCGACCAGCATCACGTGCTCGGCGCGCTCCTTCTCGTTGAGGCGCAGATCCGCGCGCAGCTCCGCGTCGGCGTGCGCATCGCGACCGCGCGGCCGCGTGCCAGCAATCGGCCGGGTACTCGCGATGCCATTCTCGATGCTGATCAGCCGCTCGGGAGATGAGCTCAGCACGCTGAACCCCGGCAGGCGCGCGATCCCGGCAAATGGCGCAGGGTTGGCCGCGCGCAGCCGCCGGTAGAGCTCGCCTTCGTCCATGCCTGGCGCGAGTTGCGCGCGCCAGCGGCGCGACAGGTTGGCCTGGTAGACATCGCCCCGGCCGATCGCCTCGAGTGCCGCCTCGACCACGCGCAGAAAGCGTGCGGGCTCCTCTTCGTGCACTTCGCCGGTCACC
>Ga0207691_10002942_pt1 | contig 16623 bp, 10 predicted proteins | sample KBSM13metaG_FD_184327 | JGI IMG/M metagenome (GOLD analysis project Ga0207691, IMG submission 184327) | Miscanthus rhizosphere microbial communities from Kellogg Biological Station, Michigan, USA - KBS M1-3 metaG (SPAdes) (version 2) | ecosystem: Host-associated > Plants > Roots > Rhizosphere >... | reverse complement strand
AGACTCCGGGTGTTGGCCTTCAACCTGAATCTGCTCGATGACCTGTTTGCCATCTACCGTGATCTTGTAGTGATCGCTGCCGGATGCGGCTGCGAGGATCATGTATTTGCCCTGCTTCGGGGCCTTGAAGGAGGCTGTGTAACGAATGCTCCGCGGGGTCTTGTCGGCGGGTCCCCACCATTCCTGTTTGTAGTTGCCGATGTTTCCGGGAGTCGCAGTCTCGGGCGTGCCGCTGAAGTCCTTACTTGGGAATGTGGCCTCTTTGATGCCGCCCTCCCATTTTGTCTGCGAGAAGATGTCGTTCATCTCAGGCAGCCCGCGCGTGTACAAGACGTGAACGCTGGGGCCAACGAGGTTGCCAATGCCAGTGACTATGCTGACAGGTTCGAAGGCCTGGGCTTCCGACGAGCCTCCGCCGCCGGTGACTGCGGGCCAGGCGTCTGGGCCAATGATGGCGATGGTTTTCACTTTTGCGGCGTTGAGCGGGAGGATGTTGCCCTCATTCTTCAGGAGCGTCAGGCTTTCGCGAGCACCCTTGAGAGCGACTGGCCGACCACTGACAGAATAGGTGGACTTGGCTGGGTCAAACTGCGGACGGTCAAGGAACCCATAACGCAGAGCTACGCGAAACAGGCGGAGTACCTTTTCATCGATGGTGGCCTCTTTTACCGTGCCATCCTTGACCGCTGCTAAAAGTGTCTTCTTGTTCATGAAGCGCGGTGAGGGCATCTCGAGATCGAGCCCATTGTTCGCAGCTGCAACGCCGTCGTAGGTGGCGTCCCAGTCGGACATGAGCACACCTTTGAATCCCCATTCCCCTTTGAGCACTTTCAGGTTCAGGAATTCATTTTGAGTGGCGTGGACACCGTTGATGAGGTTATAGGAATTCATCACGGAGTCGACGTGGCCCTTTGTGACAGCGGCTTCGAAGGCTGGGAAGTAGATCTCCCGCATGGTGCGCTCATCGGCTTCTACGCTGACGTTGTGGCGGTTGTATTCCTCGTTATTCAGCGCGTAGTGCTTTACCGTGGCGATGACACCTTGCGACTGCACACCTTCGATGTATGGAACGACAAGTTCTCCATTGAGGAATGGATCTTCGGACAGGTATTCGAAATTTCGGCCGTTCACGGGCGAACGAGCGATGTTGACGCCGGGGCCAAGCAGGAAGTTGACGCTACGCGCGCGGGCGTCTTTTCCCAGGCTCTCACCCAATTCGCGGGCAAAGTTGCGGTCCCAGGTTGCCGCCAGGGCAACTCCACCCGCATAGGCGGTGGTTGGTCCCCAGGTGCGCACTCCAACGGATGCGTCGGACATTTTGAAGCGGGGCAGATTGATCGCCGGAATCGCATTGGTAAACATGCTGTCGACGCCGCCGATCAATTCGATTTTCTGTTCAAGGGTCAGCTTTGCGAGCATCGATTGCGCCTTGGCTTCAATGGCTGGCGTAGCAGCCACTGGGGCCTGTGCCTGGAGAGGCAATGTGCATGTAAGAAGACTGCCGAACAAAATCAGAATGGCCACTAGACAAAGGGGCACGAAGGACTGGGTAGGAACTTTCGCTGAGTTTTTCATGACGCGAAAAAGGCTATCGCATCTGGCTCGGCATGTATATGGATCCCGTCACACCGTTTTTGTCTCGTTGCAAGAACAATTGCGGGGTAAGTCCCTTTTGTTTGGTGCATTTGTGACCACTGTCACAGGGCGGAGTGAATGTGGTCACTGCTACTCCGGTTTGGCGGGCGCAGACTCTGTCGGATAGAGGCGAGAACGCGGAGCCGCCAGGAGTGTGTCCGGAAGCGCTGCTGGGGCGGAGAGTGATTCATGAGTTTTGCATCTTTGAAGACCATTGTCGTGGCCACGGACCTGGACGGAAGGTCGGAAGCTGCCCTGGAATATGCGCGCAAAATTGCGAGTGCATACGGCGCGCGAATTGTGCTGGCGCACGGCCTGGACCCGATGGACTATGCCTCGGTAGTTGCCGTCCCTGGAAAGATTCTTGAGGGTTTGCCTGCGCAGGCACGGGCTGTCCTGGAACAGATGGCCGCCGAACTGATTCGTGAGGGCATTCACAGTCACTCTGAGATACGGCAGGGAACTGTAGCGCAGATTCTCGTCGATGTGGCAAAGCAGTACCGGGCGGGGCTCATCGTCATCGGAACGGAAGGAAGGCAAGGAGCTGGTCCGGTTGTGGTGGGAGCTGTTGCGGAGCAATTGGTCCGTCTGGCGCCCTGTGCGGTGATGGCAGTGGCCGCAGATTACAACGCGGGGCCATTCCGGCCTACGCCCGGCGGCCCGATTATGCTCGCAATGGACAAGAACGAGGTGGCGCCAGCAGCGGTGGCCACGGCATGTTCGTTGGCTGAGGTCTTCCAGAGGACGCTGGTAGTCATGCATGCGCGACGTCCGGAAGAGGCGGCCGCATTTCTGAATCCAGGCGCAACCACTCTGGAGCAATTTGGGGTTCCAGGGAATGGGCGCTTCCCTGTGCGATGCGTTGTGAAGGATGGTAAGCCCGGAGATGCAATCGCGGAAGCGATTGCGCAATATCACCCAAGCGTGCTGGTGGTGGGAGTAAAGCGCGCCAGCGATACGCCGGGCCCTCATGGCACTGCGTTTACGTTGCTGGCCCGGTCGCGGGTTCCGGTGCTTTGCGTGCCACCGGAGACGACGTCCCTTGTGTCAGAAAAGGAATCTGCCTTGCCTGTTTCGGCTGGATGAGGCCAGTCAGCGGGGCAAATTCATTTCGCGAGAGCAGTGGGGTAGCTGGAAGTTGCGATTTTTCCGACCAGCACCTTAGTCCATTTCGGGAAAGAACCGTGATCGGATCGGGTGACCGCATATGGAAATTGGTTCGTCGCAATCGAGAGAGACCAGGCGCGTCCGCGGTGTGACCGCCAGTAGCAAGGCTGTTACGACAGCACGCCGCTGCGTCGTGGAAGCGGTAGGAGCAAGGGGAGATGTAACCATGCAACCAGAGGCAAGCTCAGGGCGTCACAATGGCGCCGCAGCGCGCCCGCTCGCTGAACTGCTGGCCTGTCCGCCGGCGGTCGGGAATCTCCTGAATGCTTCGGCGGAACAAATCGAATTTGAAGGGGGGGACACGGTGTTTCACCAGGCGGATGCGTGCCGGGGCCTCTATGTTGTGCTCTCGGGACAATTGTTGCGCAAGGCGGAACGGTTAGAAACCCGGCTCACTCTTGGGTCGGTCAGAGCAGGGGAAGTCGTAGAACTAGCGGCTGCTTTGGGTGATGGTCGTCATACGTACACTCTGCTCGCCCAAACTCCGGGAACTGTGATGTTGCTGCCTTTGGATACCCTCGAGCGGGCTTTTCTGGCGTATCCGACACTGAGAATGAAACTTCTGGAGGAGTTGGCACGCGAGGTTTCGCGGGCCTACAACGTGTGCTGCGTTACACGGATGGCAGGGGTCCGCCGTCGTGGTTCTGAATCGCTCGCGGGATCCAAGGAGCTTTCAGACTAAGTCGGGTACCGGTCTTAGCTACGACGAAAGGATTGACCGCACCGCCACTGCGCCCGGGAAATACGCTATACTCCGATATAGACCCACGGTATACGTATGGCTGGACTTCACTCTCATCACCCGCCGGAAGATTGCCTTAATTGCGAGCACCGCCATCTGCGGATGTTCTGCAATCTCACACCTGAAGCCCTACAGGACTACGACGGAATCGGAATCATGATGAGCCACGCGCGCGGCGCAAAGCTCTTCACCGAGGGAGATGCGGCACGAAATGTTTTCGTCATCTGTTTCGGCCAGGTAAAGATTTCCTCCACATCTCGTGATGGCAAGACCATGATCCTAAAGATCGCTGGTCCGGGGGATGTCATGGGTCTAAGTGCAGTTCTGGCCAATGTCCCGCACGAAGTCACTGCGGAGGCTATTGAGCCATGCCAGGTGAAGACGGTGCGGAAGCAGGAGTTTATCGACTTCCTGGGTCGCCACGGAGTCGCCAGCATGCACGCGGCCCAATCTCTTTCGGGCGAATACCTGACCGTGTTTCACGACGCCAAGCGTTTGGCTCTCTCCGGCTCTGCCGCGGGAAGATTGGCACGATTGCTGCTTGACTGGGGAAGAGCGTCCGCAAATGGCAAGCCGGAAATCCGCTTTACGATGGCCCTCACACACGAAGAGATTGCCAACATGGCCGGCACTTCTCGTGAGACGGTCACGCGATTGCTGAATCAGTTCCGTCGCGACCAATGGATCGTCATCAAGGGCGCGAGCCTCACGATCACCAAGCCTGATGAGCTGGAGCGGCTCACCGCCTAGCTTTTAGCAGTGTCTCGCTCCGCTCGATTCGACACTCCTCACGCCTAAATCAACTCCGGCTTGCCAAGTGCGGGATGTTTTTGTCCAGCGCGGTCTCTGATGGTTCGCGCAACGTCAGGACTGGACAGCGAGCATGCGCAAGCACACGATAGACCGTTCGGTCACGGGTCAGGCTCTGGTAAGCCGGCCGATTTCTGGCCTCCAGAACAATCACGCTTGCGTGCAGTTCTGCAGAGGCCGACAAGATCTCTATGGATGGGTTGCCATGTACAACGCGCGGTTCCACCCTGCCGCAGCAGCATTCGGTTGCACCGATTTCGGTGGCAAGGATCCTCAGTTCCCGCATCGCAGTTGAATCCAGACCCGTTGGCAGACCATCGCGCTCCATCTCGTCGATCGGAGGGAGAACGTGGAGCAGGACCAACCTCGCACTCTGGCTTGCCGCTATCTGACAGGCAAGTGCTGCGCTCGGACTCGAGGTCTCTCTAAGCGTAGTGGCATGTAGGACGACCTTTTCCGGGTCGTTCTTTCCCACTTCGAGATGAGCCTCGGGGCCCACGGTCATGACCGGGAGATTTACCGAACGCAGCACTTGTTCTGCCACGGAGCCAAGGAGCAGCTTGCTTATCTTGCTCCGGCTTCGGGTGCCGAGAAGGATGCGGTCCACGTTGAATTGCCGCGCGCAAGTGAATATCTGCTGGGCAGCATTTCCTTCGCGAACCACCGAATCGCAGGTGACATTTTCCCCACGCGCCATGGTGCGCCAGGGTTCCATGGTTTTAGAAGCGAAGTCGATTGAACCCGCAGGATCGTAAAAGGGTATTCCGGCGGCATCGACTGCCATGACTGTGCCTGCCGCCAGCACGTGCAGCAAGATCAGCCGGGCAGCTGAGTCGTGGGCCTGCTGAATGGCAAATGGCATAAGACGATCGAGGTCACTGAGATCAGTGGCGACGAGGATCACTGCCGGATGGGTCCATCGGCTCAAGCCCGGATTGGGCATGGCATCAACCTCAACGCCAAAAGCGTGGCACCGAAATTGAGGTCAGGATGTGCCAGGGAACACGGAATCGAGTGAGACAAATCACACAACAGGAGCAATCATCATCGTCGACGGAAGAGTTGCAGAATGTGCAGAGTTTTAAAGGCTAATTTTGAGAGTATCGTCGCAATTCTGTACTCGTTTCCAAGTGCTGGCGGCAGATTTTTCTCCGTTTCTTTATTGATTCCTTATTCGTTTTCCAACTATTGTGGGGAATGGAAGCCCAATCCCACATTTTTCATTCCCCTAAATACTCCCAAGAAAAGACCGCTTGTCGTGTGTCTACTGAACGCCCGCAGTTCGGCCGAAATTTCTAGCATTTCAAGGGCGTAGGACTGAGCAAATTTTATTCATCTTACTGGAGGTCAAGCGCATGCTTTCTCGAGATACCAGAGGTGTATTTACTGCAATCCTGCTGGCGATCGCGGCAATTTTTCTTATGCCGGTCGACGGTTTTGGCCAAACATTTCGCGGTGGCATCAACGGGACGGTCACGGATCAATCCGGCGCAGTGGTTCCGGGAGCGACCGTTGAAGCCACGGAATCCTCCACAGGCGTTTCGCGCAAGACGGTCACGTCCAGTGCAGGCGCGTACACATTTCAGGACATGCCGCTCGGGGCCTACACGGTGAAAGTGTCGGCGTCGACCTTCAAAGATTCTGTAGTCACAAAGGTCCCCGTCACAGCCGGCGTGATCTACACGCTCCCGGTAAAGCTCTCAATCGAATCAGCCGGAGAAACGGTCGAGGTGTCTGCTTCCAGTCTCACTCTCGACACAACGACGACAACGCAAACCACGGTGATTCCCGAAACGACGGTGCAGGATATCCCTCTCAATGGGCGCGATTTCACGCAGATGATCGGTCTGGCGCCGGGTTTCGCAGGATACTCGCTCGGCGGATACGGATCGGTAAACGGAACGCGCGCAAATCAAGTCAACTGGCAGATCGATGGTTCCGACAACAACGACTGGTGGCACAACATTCCCGCAGTCAATCAGGGTGGCGTGGAAAATATTGCCGGCGTAACTCTTCCCATCGACTCTGTTTCTGAGTTCAGTTTGCAGACGCATTCGTCGAGTGAAGTCGGCCGCAATCCCGGCGGCACGGTGAACCTCGTTACCAAATCCGGCACCAACGTCATTCATGGCACGGCTTACTACTACGAGCGCAATCAGGCGCTGGCCGTGACCAATCCATTTAACACGCTGGGTGATCTGCCACTTTCGAATGTGCAGTGGGGCGCATCCCTTGGCGGCCCGTTCTGGAGGGATCATACTTTCTGGTTTGCAAACTTCGAAAAGCAGAAATTCAACATCGCAACCGGAAACTCGGGCATAGAGCCGAACGCTGGCTTCCAGGCGGCGGCCGAGGCGCTGCTCCTTGACTACGGAGTTGCAGAGAGTTCCACGATGAAGAGCCTGATCCCCATTCTCTGGCCGGCCAACCTCATCTCGGGTACTTCTCTTTCTGCGATTCAGAATCCAGCGCCGGAGTTCGGATACAGCTATAACGGCGTGATCAAACTCGATCACACTTTCAATCAGCGGCACAATATCTCAGGTCGCGCATTTCTCGGGCAGGGAAGTCAGACTGCTCCTGTGGGTCAGACTTATGTAAACCCCTGGTACTTTGAAATCGCGCCGCTCCACGTTTATAACTACTCGGTTGCGGATAACTTTGTAATCTCCCCGTCGATGACGAACTCGATCACGATCGGCGTCAACTATTTCAACCAGACATTCTCTGACGCGAAGACAGGATTCGGCGATGTCACCACCGCGGGATTCGTTACGGGAGCCCCATTCCCGAATGCTCCGAATATCAAGATTTCCGGATTTGAGCCGACCGGAAACACACCTCCTGAGGGCAGAAACGATATTACCGGTCACATTGATGACGCACTGAATTGGACAATCGGGAAGCATCAGCTTCGGCTCGGCGGCGAATACCGCCAGATGCAACTCAATGAATTTTACTGGCGGCATGCTCAAGGCAGTTTCACCTTTGACAACACCTACTCCGCGCCATGGCAGGATGCAGAGGTCGACAACAAGGTGAAGTCGCTTGCCAACTTTCTCGCCGGCTACATGACCAAGGCGACGCAGGCATTCGGCGATCCGGAACGCACAGTCTATTCGCATGCGTTCGATGTGTTTGCGCAGGACAGCTACCAGTTGACGCAGTCGTTGAACATCAATTTTGGCGCTCGGTACGACTTTATGCAGCCGATGCATAACGACAACAAGGACCTCTCGGTCTTCCGCCCCGGCACAACTTCAACGTACATTGCGTTCCAGGGCGTGGACATCAGCAACGTCTACGACCCGGATTACGCGAACATCAGCCCGCGTCTGGGCTTCAGCTATCAGCCGAGCTGGTCGAAGGGAATGGTCATACGGGGTGGAGCGGGCCTCTTCTTCGATATGCCGAACGCCAATCCGTTCCTCGACAATCGACCCGGAAACAGCGCACCGAATGGACTGGAAGGAAATCCGGGCGGCGCGAATCCGGTAGTAAATCCCATCATTGGCTTTTCGTCGATTGTGAGCGGCCAACAAATCATCCCTACTCCGACCGGCGAGAATCCTTGCCCGCAGGATACCCCTTGCGGCGCATTCAGCGTTGCCAAGAACTTCCGCTCGCCGTACAACATCAACTTCAGTTTCCAACTTGAACAATCGATCGGCGGCAAGGCCTTCATGCAGATTGGCTATGTCGGCAGCCAGGGCCGAAAGCTGCTAAGCCTGCTCAATATCAATCAACCGATCGCGAACGGAACGCCGACAGCCTCGGATGGTGCATTTGCAAACATTTCAATAGGCGGCAACTACTACTCCGACGTCAACCAGATCCAAAGCATCGGTACTTCGAACTACAACTCGCTTCAGGCAATTTTCCGCACCACCTCGTGGCGAGGATTTACATCGCAGCTTGCATACACGTGGGGACATAACCTCGATGAAGTTACCGCCTACCGCGGCGCTCTGCCGCAGAACAGCTATGACTTCAAGGGCGACTACGGCGCATCCGACTTTGACACGCGGAACAGCGTGGTAGGTTACATCAACTACGACATTCCGACATTCAAGGGCCCGAAGCTTTTGACTGCTGGGTGGCAACTGAACTCTGCCTTCAGCTTCAAGGGCGGTCAGCCAATCACTGTCTATACCGCGTCAGACAATAGCGGCACCAATGAGGGAGTACAGCGTCCGAACCAGATCGCAAATCCTCTCCTGGGGATGTCGCACAAACTGGTGAAACCTTCGGATGGCACACCGTATGTGCAATGGCTCAACACCAATGCCTACGAGCAGCCCGCAGACGGAACGTGGGGCAATGTTCGACGCAACAATGTCTACGGCCCGGGCTTTTCGGATGTCGACTTCTCCGTGTTCAAGAACACGAAGTTCAACATCCACGACTTTCCGGTTAACGCTCAGTTCCGTGCGGAGATGTACAACGTCTTCAATCACCTCAACCTGGCAAGCCCGGCGTGCACGCAGCTCTGCAACGACTACTGGGATGGATCCAGCGACTCCGCGGGAGCATTCGGCACGACGAGCTCCACGATTGGATCGGGCAACTACTCGCCAGGCATCGGCCCCGGCGAACCATTCAACGTGCAGCTAGCGTTGAAACTTATCTTCTGATCCAACAGGCCAAGTTATTTGGTAAATGCAAGGGCGCTCCCGGCGGGCGCCTTTGCTGTCTTGAAAGAAGCTGAGCCGTGCAGTGGGGTTTTCGGTTTCCAAAGGAGTTGGCGCAAACGAAAAGGCCCCGCCGATGTGGCGAGGCCTTTTCGTTTCCTGGTTTGATCGCGATGCTAAGACAGATGCGAGAAAGGATGTTCCTGTAACCGCCGTGGTAGTTTCGGTGGCAGCAGTCCAGCAGTGCTGGTGCCCATGACTTCGTTGAAAGCCTTCTGAAACGCCATCATCTCGTTTGGCGTGCCAACGGTAATGCGCACCTGGTTGGGCCATGCGGGCCAAATGCGTCCAATGAACATCTCTTTCGATGCGAGAGCTGCTTGTACTTCCTTGCCCGGGCGGCGGACATCGAGCATGAAGCAATTGCTCTCGGAAGGCGTCGTTGCGTAGCCTTCACTCTTCAACCATGCCAGAGTTTGTGCTCGAGTGTCGGCGATGATCTTCTTGCGAGTGGGAACCAGAGTTGGATCAAGCAAGCTGGCCTTCGCTGCTGCGACGGCGGTGATTGGCAGAGAATTCATTCCGCCAAACTGGCTGACTTTGGCCAGCAGGTCAGGTCTGCCGATGACGAAGCCCATGCGAATGCCCGCCATCCCATAGAGCTTTGAGAAGGTTCGCAACACGATTACGTTCTTGCCGTCTTTTACAAAATCGATCGAACGTGGGGCATCGCACAGATGGATGTAGGCTTCGTCGATCAGCAGAACGCTGTCTTTCGGCGCATTCGCGACCGCGTACTCGATGTCGGAGCGCGGCGTACAGGTACCGGTGGGATTGTTGGGATTACAGATGTAAATGACACCCGGGTTGGAGGCAGCCGCGAGCATCGCCTTGATGTCGTGCGATGCCGCACCCTTCGGGTCAGACAGCGGGACCTTGATGACCGACGCGCCGGAGACCTTCGCAGCCCACATGGGCGCTTCATAGCCGGGATCCGCGATTACCAGCGGTCGGTCTTTGCTGGTGAAAGCGAGCACGGTGTAGTGCAACGGTTCGCTCGATCCAGCAAAGGCCATCACTGACTGGGGATCTAATCCCTCTTGCTTGGCAAAGATTTCAGTGAGTTCCTCTTCCATCGAGAAGAGATAGCGTCCGCCCCGGGGAATGATGTCGACCATCGCCTGGCGGGCAGCGTCCGATGGTCCCATCGGATTTTCGTTTGCATCGATGTGGATGCCTTTGTTGGGATCGGCGAACTTGGGACGTTCGGCGAGAGCGAGATGCGATTCGGTGAGTATTGGCAGGGTCGCCAGCGCGGATGCGCCGGCTGCGAAACGGAAGAAGTTGCGGCGGGAAATGCCGGAGGAAGTTACAGGATCGACAGTCGGATACATCGGCGCGACTCCTTGAACGGGATATTAGAGTTCACAAAGGAATGCTGTGGCCTTGGCACACTCGGAAAAAGCCGGGAATTAGCTGGTGCGGGGAAAGGGGAAATGGTTCCCATATCCCAAGGTATCGTTGAAACGCCCGGAATTCAAGCATGAAATGCCCTTCAGACTGCGGCATCGATGGAGCCAAACCCATTGTTTCTCTGATACGCTACCTCTCAGCGTTGGGGACGCATCCCGTCCGCGGAAAGGGCTCGAAGCCCACCCGAGTCACCTGAATTTACGCACCTTCTTTCAGCCCGAGCCGCGGACAACGGGCGCAGCAATGAAAGGAGGCCGCAATGTCCGGCAATTCGTCTGCATCTCCGCGCCAACTTCCCAACCGCCCCAACCTACGCCACCTCAAGGATCAGGCCAAAGATTTGCTCAGGGGCGGCGAAGCCGTGTCCCTGAGCGATGCGCAACGGCAGATCGCGCGTACCTATGGCTTTCCAAGTTGGCCAAAACTTAAAGCGCATGTTGATTCGCTCAGCCAATCGGAAGAAATCAGCCAGTTGAAACAGGCCATCGATGGAAACGATTTCGAGCGCGTCAAGCAGTTGATGGCAAGCAACCCGGCGCTTCACCGTGCGCCGATGGGCTACAACAACAACGGCCCCCTTACATGGATCGCCGAATGCCGAGTACCGTGGGAGCCGCCCAGCGCTAAGCGATTGGCGATGGCCCAGTGGTTGATCGATCACGGATCGGACGTGCACCAGGGCGGCGACGGTCCGCTCATGCGGGCGGCTCTCCGGAGTGATCGCATAGCGATGATGGAACTGCTCGTGAGAAACGGCGCCGACGTAAGGGCGGAGTGGAACGGGGACTTCCCCATCATTTTCGCGCCGTGCGAATCGGTTGCCCCCGGCGCGCTCAAATGGCTGCTGAAGCATGGCGCCGATCCGAACTGCGCCCGCCCTGGGCGCAAGTATCCCGATACGGCGCTGGACTACCTTATCGGCACCTATGCCCGCTCGAACGAGCTGGCTGAATGCATAGATCTTCTGCTCGAAGCGGGAGGGGCCGGCAGGCGAAACATCCCTGCGGTGATGGAGATTTTGCGTGGAAGGATCGATGGCCTTCGGCAGCTTCTGGATGAAGATCCCGCGATGGTGTCACGTCGATTCAGCGAACTCGACTTCGGGGGTACCGCCTATCGTCGACTTTCGCTTGAGGGAGGGACGTTGCTCCACGTTGCCGCGGAGTTTGGAAACATCGAAGCCGCCCAACTGCTGTTGGAGCGCGGAGCTGACGTAAACGCGCGGGCTGAGGTGGTCCAGGCGGACCTCAGCGGGCAGTCACCAATCTTTCACGCAGCGACGCAGTTCCAGGACTTTGGCCTGGGAATGGTCCGGTTTCTCGTACAACGTGGCGCGGATTTGTCGATCCGTGCCAGGCTGCCGGGTCACTACGATCGACCGGAAGAGGTGGTGGAATGTTCGCCTCTTGGCTACGCGCTGCTGTTTCCGGGGCAAGAAAACAAGACGGTAGCCTTTCTCCGCGACCACGGCGCCCCGCAGTGACCATGGTTGGGTGCAAAACCTGGACGTATTGCAGGCGGGGCGGGTTGTGGTAGACTCCGTCCGGAAAACGATTTCTCCAGTGAAGCTGTTTTCTAAGCGACCAAGTTATTTGGGCTCAGCGGTCGACGGCTTTCCGGACAAGAATGTTTTTGGTCCTGACGCTTGACAACCTATGTAGTAAAGCCATTTACTTAAGGGCGAACGTCCGAACAATTTCGAACGATATCGCCAAATCTAGGTGACGCAATGTACGGATTGGTCCCACTCCCTGTCGCCGCCGGTTTACGTCACTCGGCTGCGGCACTCCTTTCGCTAAGTGCCCCGTCTCTGGCCCACTTGAGTCTGCTAGATATTGCCGTGATTGCGATCTACTTCGTGATGGTGATCTGGATTGGCTTTTATCTGAAGGGCCAAGCCAACACCAGCGAAGAGTTCTTCATGGCCGGCCGCGAGATGACGGCCTGGATCGCGGGCCTGAGTTTTGTCTCGGCAAATCTCGGCTCGTTAGAATTGATGGGTTGGGCCGGTTCGGCTTATCAATACGGCATCCTTGCTGCGCACTGGTATTGGGTGGGCGCGATTCCCGCCATGCTCTTCCTGGGCATGGTGATGATGCCGTTCTATTACGTGTGCAAAACGCATTCTGTGCCGGGGTATCTCAAGCTCCGCTATGGCCAGGGCTCCAGCACTGTGGCGGCAGTATCTTTTGCCTTCATGACCGTGCTGATGAGCGGCGTGAACATGTTCGCAATGGCTGAAGTGATGAAGATAGTTCTCGGCTGGGATCTGAACTTCTCAATTATCGTCAGCTCCCTCGCTGTTGCCGCGTATGTCGCGCTCGGCGGACTGCGCTCGGCCATCTTCAATGAAGTTCTCCAGTTCGTGCTCATCTGGGGCGGTGCGCTGCTGGTACCGATCCTTGGTCTCATCGAAACTGGCGGCTGGACGGGATTCAAGGCCCGCCTGGCTCATAACATCGCCGATGGCGTCACTCCCGCCGGAGACTACACCCACATGTGGCGCAGCATGGGCCACTTTGCCGATAACCCCATGGGCATTCACTGGACAGGCATTCTGTTTGGCCTCGGCTTCGCTATCAGCTTCGGCTACTGGACTACAGATTTTCTCGTTGTTCAGCGCGTGCTTGCCGCCAACTCATTGCGTTCGGCGCGCCTAGCTCCGGTCATCGGGTCATTCTTCAAGATGGCTGTGCCATTCATCGTGATTCTTCCCGGTCTACTGGGCCTGGTAGTTTTGCAGAATACCGACGGCAGTTTGATGCACCTGGTGGGAGAAAACGTAGTGGCCGCGCACCCTGGCGCAGGATTGCACAGCTATAACGAAGTGCTGCCGTTGATGATGGTTCGCTACCTCGGTCCCGGTCTGCTCGGCCTTGGCATCACCGCCCTCATCGCCGGATTCATGAGCGGCATGGCCGGCAACGTGAGCGCCTTCACCGCCATCTTTACCTATGACATCTACCAGCCGCACATCGTCAAGCATGCCAGGGACGAGCACTATGTTCTTGTCGGCCGCATCGTGACCGTCGTCGGCGTGGTCATCTCCATTGGCGCAGCGTACCTCGTGATGAATGCCGCCGGAATCATGGATTATGTGCAGGCGCTCTTCAGCTTCTTTATCTCGCCCCTGCTCGGCGTCGTGCTGCTCGGCATGTTCTGGAAGCGCGCCACCAAGGCCGGCGGATTCTGGGGCCTGCTCATGGGGACCCTCACCTCCATCGGTCTCTGGGCCTGGGTCAAGGCGGATCCCTCCGCGCTGCGCTACGTCGCCATCTCACCCGACGCCAAAGACATGGCAGAGAACATGTATCGCGCCCTGTGGTCCGTTACAACATCGGTCGGCGTCAACGTGATTGTCAGCATGTTCACCAAGCCGCGGCCCATGGCCGAGCTGGCTGGAGTGGTCTATGGCGCGACGCCGCTGCCCACCGAAGAGCCCGTCCCCTACTACAAGAACGAATGGTTCTGGACGGCAATCGCCGTGGTCATCTTCCTCGCCCTCAACATTTACTTCTGGTAAGGAGCACTCATGCACTCGTCTGGCATCCCGATCTGGTTTTTCATCGGCATACTGCTCACCGCTTACGGCGCGCTGATTTTCGGCTACGGCCTCTACGAGTTAAGCACCGGAACCATGGCTGTTCCTAACTACCATGCCTCCATCTGGTGGGGTGCCTTGATGTTGGTTCTCGGCCTTTTTTACGATTTACGTTTTCGCCCGGGCCGCAACGGTTAAACAGTGAGTGCGGCAACAAGGAGCAGAGAAATGGCAACGCAAAGAACGATGACATTCGGTGTGATTGTAGGAAATCGTGGATTCTTCCCGGACCATTTGGCCAAGACTGGCCGTGAAGAAATCATTTCGGTTCTTGAAGCGGCAGGAGCGCGGGTAATCGTGCTGGGTCCCGAAGAATCCAAGTATGGTGCGGTGGAAACCTACACGGAGGCGCAGCATTGCGCCGAGCTTTTCAAGAAGCACGCAGAAGAAATAGATGGCATCATCCTTACGCTCCCCAATTTCGGTGAAGAGCGTGGCATCGTTGATGCCATTCGGCTCTCGGGTCTCAAGGTCCCCGTGCTGGTACAGGCTACGCCCGACCGCTCCGAAGCCATGACCATTGCGACTCGTCGCGATAGTTTCTGCGGCAAGATGAGCGCGTGCAACAACATGATGCAGTACGGCATCGACTATTCGCTGACCACGCTGCACACGGAGAGCCTGACTTCGGCAGAGTTCAAGGCTGACCTGGAGTGGTTCTCCGCAGTATGCCGCATTGTCAAAGGATTGAAGAATCTACGCATTGGCGCGATCGGTGCACGCCCAACGGCGTTCAATACAGTGCGGTACTCAGAGCGCATCTTCGAAACGTCAGGCATCTCCATCGAGACGATCGATCTCTCTGAAATCTTCGGCCGCATTGGCCGCATGAAGGATACAGACGACGCCGCGCAGGCCAAGCTCGCATCCATCAAGAAGTACGTCACCACCGCAGGCATTCCGGACGATGCGCTGATGAAGATGTCGAAGCTCGGCGCAGTCATCGACGGGTGGATGAAGCAGACCCACGTAACCATCAGCGCCGTTCAGTGCTGGACCTCGATGGAAGAGTTCTTTGGCGTGGTGCCGTGCACCATCATGAGCATGATGAGCAACGACCTTATTCCATCGGCCTGCGAAGTGGATGTGCCGGGCACGTTGAGCATGTACATGCTGGCGCTGGCTTCTGGGACGCCATCGGCGTTGCTGGACTGGAACAACAATTATGGCAACCACCCCGACAAGTGCGTCTGCTTCCACTGCTCCAACCTGCCCAAGCACTTCTTTAACGACGTGAAGATGGATTATCAGGAGATCATCGCAGGTACTGTCGGCAAACTGAATACGTTCGGCACCTGCGTGGGTCGCGTGAAGGCAGGCGCGATGTGTTTCGCGCGCTATTCAACTGACGACCGGCGCGGAATCGTTCGTGGCTACACGGGCGCGGGCAAATTCACTGACGATCCGCTGGAAACTTTCGGCGGCGCCGGGGTGGCCGAGATTCCGCAACTGCAGAAATTGTTGAAGTACATTTGTCGCGAAGGGTTTGAACATCACGTGGCGGCTAACTTCAGCGACGTGTCCAGAGCGGTGCATGAAGCGGCTCGTTATCTCGGATGGGAGAGCCATTATCACCCAAATCTCGAAGACTAATTTTGGAGTCGGAGAAATCTTCGGGCGTCGGCAACTTTCGTCGACGCCCGAATCACTGTGCGGAAGTTTTTGAAAAAGGAATCGCAATCATGAGCAAGAGAATCAGCAAAGGTCTGGTCGTGAATGGATCCACACTCGTTACTGAAGCTGCATGGAATGCAGAGTTAGACGCGAAACACGAGAAGGTTGTGGAATGGCTGCGCACTAACAAGCTTTCCGGCATACTTTTGAAACGGCACGAGAATGTGGCCTGGCTGACCGGAGGAGCGGTGGAAGTGCGCGTACTGACGCCGGGCGAGACGGGTGTCGCATCTGTGCTTGTAACCGCGGCAGGGAAGCGATACTACTTCACCACCGAGAATGAAGCTCCGCGCTTGCATGATGAGGAGTTTGGCGCTCTGGATTTCGAGCCGATACTTTTTCCGTGGTATGCGGACGACACGGTAGCAGCGGCAGGTCGCCTCGCCGGCGGATCTCTCGGATCAGATACGCCGGGGCCGGGATTGACGCCTGTTGATCTCTATCCGCTACGTGCCTCGTTGAGTGAAAGCGAGATCGCGCGCTACCGATGGTTGGGGGCTGAGACAGCGGCTGCAACCTCAGAGTCGCTGCACCAGGTTGAGCCAGGTCTGAGCGAATACGATCTTGAGGCCCTCACGGCCGCCAACCTGCTGCGCCGCGGCATTTTGCCGTCGGTCTATCTCTTCGCGGTTGACGATCGCATTTTGAAATACAAGCATGCTGCCGCACGGGGTGCGCGCCTGAAGCAGTACGCCATGCTGAACTTGTGCTCGCGGAAATGGGGTCTGGCAATCTCGATCACACGATTCGTGCACTTCGGCGCATTGCCAAGCGAACTCTCAGCTCGTTTCAAATCTGCAGCACAGGTTAATGCAGCTCTGCTCGATGCTTCGCGTGTCGGCGCAACATCGGCGGAGCTGTTCCGTGTTGCTCTTGCCGCGGGTCTTCTC